>Ga0210394_10002962_pt1 | contig 22282 bp, 18 predicted proteins | sample IncBWC12MmetaG_FD_160121 | JGI IMG/M metagenome (GOLD analysis project Ga0210394, IMG submission 160121) | Forest soil microbial communities from Barre Woods Harvard Forest LTER site, Petersham, Massachusetts, United States - Inc-BW-C-12-M | ecosystem: Environmental > Terrestrial > Soil >... | reverse complement strand
CTGCGCCTGACGGCTTCGGTCAGCACTCCTCCTTCGCCGTATCCGACGTAGCCGGGAGGCGAACCCTTCAACGTCGAGACGGTATGCGCTTCCTGAAACTCGCTCATATTGATGGTGATCATGTTGCGCTCGCCGCCGTACATCAAATCGGAGAGCGTCAGCGCGGTTTCCGTTTTGCCGACGCCGCTGGGACCTACTAACAGAAAGACACCGATGGGTTTATTGGGATCTTCCAGGCTCGCGCGCGAAGTTCTAATGCGTTCCGCAATCTGGACCAGGGCGTGATTTTGCCCGATTACGCGGGACCCGAGGACGCTCTCGAGAGTCAAGACCGTCGTGATTTCATCCTTCAGCATTTTGCCGGCGGGAATGCCGGTCCAGGCGGAGATCACCTCGCCGATGGTGTGGCCGTCGACGCAGACGCGCATCAGAGGCGTTTCGCCCTGCAACTCCGTCAGTTCCGCGTTCAATTTATCGAGCTCGGCTTTATCTGATTCATGGCCGCTTCCTTCCTTGCCTTCGAGCTTGGTGCGCAGATCGCGAATTTTCATAACGAGATCGCGTTCTTTTGTAAAGCGCTCATTCATCGTTTTAAAGCGTTCTTCAGCGGCGGCTTTTTTCTTGGCGATGTTTTCCAGCCGCTCGGAATGATCGGCGCCGACCGAGGCTTCGCGCTCCAGGACCCGTGTTTGCACCGCCAAATCGTCCAGTTCGCGCGAGGCGTCTTCGATCGCGGCGGGGATGGAGTTTTGGCCGAGCGACAACCGTGCACACGCCGTATCCAGCACGCTTACCGCTTTGTCGGGTAGTTGGCGGCCAGCCAGAAATCGATGCGACAAACGAACCGCGGCCGAGACGCCTTCGTCCAAAATGCGCACGTTATGGTGTTTTTCAAGAGCGCCGACGATGCCGCGCAGCATCACCATGCATTGCTGCTCGACCGGCTCCTCGACTTTGACGACCTGGAAGCGGCGGGCGAGCGCGGCGTCTTTTTCGAAGAACTTTTTGTACTCGCTCCACGTGGTCGCGGCGATGGTTCTCAGTTCGCCACGGGCGAGCGCCGGTTTCAATAAATTGGCGGCGTCGTTCTGGCCGGCCTGGCCTCCCGCGCCGATCATGGTGTGAGCTTCGTCGATGAACAGAATGATCGGAATGGGCGACGATTTTACTTCTTCAATGAGCCCCTTCAGCCGGTTTTCAAATTCGCCCTTGATACCGGCGCCTGCCTGCAACAAAGCGAGATCGAGGGTATGGAGGTGAACATTTTTGAGCGACGGAGGGACGTCGCCGGCGGCGATCCGGAGCGCGAATCCTTCCACCACGGCCGTTTTACCGACGCCGGCTTCGCCCGTCAGAATCGGATTGTTCTGGCGGCGGCGCATCAGAATATCGATGACCTGGCGAATTTCGGAATCCCGGCCCAGGACGGGGTCGATCTTGCCTTTCTTGGCGTTTTCAGTAAGGTTGACGGTGAACTGATCGAGGTTCGGAGTCTTGCCTCCAGCGGCGCGAGGGAGCGCGCTATCGCCGGGCGCGGCGGCCTCCACGGCGTCTTCCTGCGAGCCTTCGACGATGTCTAAGAACGTCTTTTTGAGGGATACTGCGTCGATTTTGGCTAGCTCCTTGCCCTTCGTTAACCGCATTAATTCTTCGCTCGACACCAGCGCCAGGATCAAGTGCCCGCTGCGCACCTGCGGCGCGTTGAAATCGAGCGAGGCGACGGACCAGGACTCGGAGAGCAGTTTCAAGACATGCGGACTGAACGAGGGCGTGCGGGCGTTGCCGGTTTTAAAAGTGTCCAGGCTGCGTTCGATTTCTTTTTGCAGACGCGACGTGTCGATCTCAAACTGGTGGAAAATCTTCGCCGCATCGCTGCCGCTCGAATCGAGAAGCTTCAACAGCAGGTGCTCGATCTCGATATCGTAATGCGTCCGGGCGAGGCAGAGGCCGGCGGCGGCTTCGAGCGCGCCGCGCGTGGTGTCGTTCAGTTTTCCAATCAGACCTTTTAAGTTCACGCTCATAATTTCTCCTTCAAAAATGTCACCAGACAAGCCGCCTGAGAGGCGGCTGCAGGCTACGAGCCTGCCCCACAAGGCCTGCCATGATCAGATGGTCAGGATTGTATCACCAGCGTCAACCGGCTTTGGCTCTGTCTTCGCCCAGGACGTCCAGCCGAGGCGCGGGACGCCTCCCAGTTCGCAGGCGGGCACTTCGTCCTTCTTTAAAATCAGGCGCACTTCAAAATCGAGCTCGCCGCGGCCGGCGAATTTCGCCAGCGACTGCAAGGGCGCATGGGCGGTTCCGGAGGGCAGAAAGTCCAGATATTTTTCCAAACCCATAGGCCCGATATGCAGGCGCACACCCGATTGCTGGTGCCAGATTTCGTCGCCGACGATAGCTCCTCCGCCCAGTTGTTCAGAATCGGTGGAGGCGCGGTCGAACACGCAGAGATCCTTGGGAGCGAGCCGGAACCATGCGCCGGTGAACTGTTCGATTTCGACCGTGACGTCGAAATAATCTTCAATGATGCGCTGCAAGGCGACGGCCGAGCGGGGGCGCAGAGCGAACAGGCCGGCGTAATAGAGCAGCGAATCGTCGTGGACCTTCAAACGGTCGGCCAGGTCCGAGGTGCCGATGCCGATCAGGTCCATCAGGTGATGCGAAAACTTGTCGCGTTCGCCGCGCTCGTAGGCGACCGTGAAACGGTATTTTTCCCAGGCCTGATAAAACAGCGAGATCATGCGGTGGTTGAAAATATCGAAAAACTTCACCATCGCGTGATCTTTGTTGCGGACGCGGTCGAGCAGCAGTTCGGTGTAATAGAGCGGCAGGACGCCCATGGGTCCGGTGAGTCCCATGAAATTGACGACGAGGACGGGGACGTCGCCGTCCCAAACGATCTGCTGAATCTGGCTGGCGGGAAAGGAGAACGCACTGTGCGCGGTGAAGCGCATCACTTCTTTATCCGGGCTGACGAAGCGGCCGACGGGGGCGCGGCCGGGGAAGAGGCGTTCGATGAGGCGGACGGCCTGGAAGAATTCGAACCGGCAGGGGTTTTCGCGCAGCTTGGCTTCCATGAGCGCGTAGCGGTATAGGGTGTTGGAGGGCTCGGGGGTCATACTGTCGCTCTCGTCGAGTAGGCCGATTGCCAATCGGCCGCAGGCTGCCAGCCTGCCCCACAAGCGCCGATTGTTCCGGTAATTCTAGCGGCGTCGAGGTGAGCCCGCCACCCGGTCACATCAAAATAGTTTGTCCGGCGCGAGGGGGCCATTCTTTTAGCGGCTCCTTTCTCTGTTTCGTGCGCACCGCAAGCTGGCTGAAGCTGTTGAGCGAAACGTACTCAGCCAGGAACCTTTCAATGACGCTCGAGAACAGGAAGACGCCCCCGCCGGCGAACATCTCTTCGTCGAGTTCGAGTTCGACGCGGGTGCCGCGAGCGAAGGTGATCCCGTTTTCTGAAATGAGACGCGCGAAGTGACGGGCGCTGGAAATGGAAGTGATGCCGTCGATCTGCTTTTCCGAATAAGCGGAGCCGGTGAAGTTGTAGAGCTTGAGGATTTCCTGAAACGCCTCCCGGCCTTCATCGACGAGGGAAAGATAATTGAGCGATAGATGCGAAATCAAGCGCCACAACGATGATTTTCCCGAGGGAGGGCGTACGGAGCCGGTGGGTTTGCGCAGCGCGACAATGCGCTTGATGGCCGCGCCGCCTTCAATTTCGAAATCGCCCGCTTCATTGGCGAAGGTCAGGCGCGAGGGAAGATCGCGATTGGTGCAGGTGGTGCGCAGCGTCAGCGTATCGATGTCGGGATAGACGGGGCGGGCCGACAAATCGACCAGCGTGATGGACACTTCCGTTCCTTCGTCGTTCGCTTTCGAGGACGGCCTGCGATGGGCGAGCCAGAACGTCTGTTTCTTATCGCGCTGCGTCCCGTGACGGAAGGAATAAAACGGCTCGAAGCGCTGCACCTCGTTCGACTGCGGATTGATGCTGAGCACTTCGTCGATGGAGAAGACCTCGGTAGCCTGCGGGCGGCGGACGTCGGGGACGACCGGATATTCATACTTGCGCTGATCGAGCAGAATGGGCTCGGCGGTCTGCATGAACAGGTTGACGATGGGCGTCGCGTTGAGACGGAACGTTTTGGCGTTGACGCCCAACTCGAGAATCTGGCGGCGTTCGGTCTGCTCAAACTGCGAGATGAGGAACACGATTTCGAAGCGGTTCTTCGAACCTGCGGCGAGCGCATCTCCGAGGCCAGTGATGTCCAGGAAGAAAAACTTGTCCGGGAAAGTGAAATATTCCTGGAGCAGCCGATAGCCGGGGAAACTGCGGCGAGGATACGGCAGCATGGATTCGGCTTCGGAGAATCCGGCGGGGCGCACGCAATCGGCGCGCAGCACGACGGGGCGGATGCGCGAATTGGGGGTAGGATCGCGCACCAGCACCTGCACGGTATTGGCACAGATCAGCTCATAAAGCGTGTGGGCGACATTGGCCTCGGCGGATAGGTACAGACGGAGCGTATCGATGCCCAGCGCGGGAAGCGCGACGTCCTGTGGAGTCCGGAACTCGACCCGTATGGCGGCCACGGCGTCGAGCGATTTCACCGGCGGCGACAAACGATCGGGCGAGGTCCATTCGCCGGCGGCAACGTGCAGCGGCAGAACTGTGGTGTCAAAACACGTTCGGAACTGGCAGGGCACTCCGGCGACGGACCGCGAATTGAGAACCGCGCCGCGGGGAACTTTCTGGGGCGCCGCCGCACCGCCCTTTTCGGCGTCGAGATGCATCTCGACGATCGACATGGAGGGCAGAGGGCGGATGTAATGCGGATAGAGGATGCTGAGCAGCGCCTCGGTAATTTCCGGAAATTCGTCGTCGATTTTGAGATGAACGCGCGCGGCGAGGAAGGCGAAGGCCTCCAGCAGGCGTTCAACGTGAGGATCGTCGCACTTATCGGGTTCGAGGATCAGGCGGCCGGCAATTTTGGGATATTTTTGACCGAACTCGGCGCCGAGCTGGCGGAGGTAGTTGAGTTCGCGCTCGTAGTAGAGCAGGAGTTCGTCACGCATGGGAGGACTCCGCGGGCTGCACTCTTGAACAACAGCCGGTTGTGGGGCGGGCTATTAGCCGGCAGCCGCCTCCCAAGGCGGCTTTCTCGATGTTATATGTGCACCGACGCTGCGCCAGCTCGGAAACGGCGGCGATCACAGCAAAGCCGCCCGGAGGGCGGCTGCCGGCTAATAGCCCGCCCCACAAGAACGTTGCTCGCGATGTCTTCGGAAAGGGACCCGGAAACATCAGCCTTCGCCTCGAAGCTGGTATTCGCCGCTGGCCAGTTGCAGTTCGCCGTCGAAGGAGATGTGTTCGGGCGACGGATCCATTTGCAGCGCGCCTTCTATTTGAAAGCGCAGCATGCGGGTGCCGATGCCGCTTCCTTCCACCAGCACGACGCGGACGTTGCGGAGGCGGGGCTCGAACAGGGCGATGGTGCGCTCCAGCTCGGCGAGCAGTTTCTGGCGGTCCTTGGGAGCGTTGGCGCTAAAGGCGGAAAAATCGGGAAGGCCGTAGTTGAACAGAGATTGGGAAGTCTCCACCATCGTTTCCGGCGCGGCGAGGGGATTGCGGCGCGTATTCAAAAGCCATTCCAGGTCGCGGCGCAAGGCAGCTTTCAAACCGCGGACGCTGGCCGAGCGGGTGCGATAGGGGTCGGCGGCGGGGGAAATGGGGATGGAGCGGTCGCGGCCGCGGTCGTTATCCCTATCGACCAGGCGGTCGATCAGCGGTTGGGTCACGGGTTGATCGGCGTCGGATCTAGCCATGGCGGCTCACACAACTCATCGGGCGCACTCAAGCGCCTGCAGCGGATCGAGGCGAGAAATGCGGGCATATAGTTTCTGTTTCACGGTTTCGTCGCGCTGGAGTTTATAAAGCATGACCAGGGGCTGGGCGACGATGTCCCGGGATTCCCACGCATCGAGCTGATGCCGGTCGATCGATTGCGCGAGTTCGTCGAGCAGCGGCTGGGCAAGCGTTTCATGGCCAGTCATCATGCAGACTTGCGCCAGTTGCAGTGTGCGCTGGAAACGCGCTCGGCCGGATTGCTGGCGCGGAATTTCGTCGGCGAGCATCTGAATGGCTTCATTGGCGCGGCCGGAGCGGGCGGCTTCGACGGCCAGCGTGAACGTATCGGGAGCGGCGTTGGGAGACGGCGCGGAGGCCTCTTCAAAAACGGACGTAGGCAGTTCCGGCGGCGCGGGCGCTTCCAGTTGCTTTAACCAGGCGACGGTTTCGGCGTTCGCGACGGGGGTTTCATCGGAAAATTCCCACTGCGGAAGGCGCGGCAGATCGACCAGCAGGGCGCGGACTTCGCTGCGAATGGCGGCGGCGACGTGGGCATAACCGCTCTGTTCGGTGGCGTTGACGATGTGCCGCTGCAGGTCGAGCCAGGCGCGTCCATAGGGCTGCGACATGGCGGTTTCGGCGGCCTGGATCAGCTCGCTCCAATTGTATTCGCCGGCCAGCCGGCGGATGGTCTGGCGGACGTCGGTGGGCGGAGGAACAAGCATGCTGGGGTCGGGCGGATCGCCATAACCGCGCAGTTCGCCCCAGCGGTAGCCGCGTAACAGCAGATAGGGCGCGGGGCTGTAGGCATCCTGGGCGCGCAGAAATCTCGCGACCGCCTGAAGGCGCGGGCCGACCTCGTCGACGTTCTCCGGATCGAGACCGATGGTTGCTATTCTGGCTGGGGGCGGGGCGACGGCAGCAGCGACTTCCTGGTCCGGCGGGTAGTAAGGCTCAGGCCCGGGCGCAACTTGGGATAGCGGCGGCGGCGGCGCGTGGCCGGGGCGCTTTTGAAGAATCTGACTGGCGGTGCGCCGCACTTCCTCCAGCGCCGTGCGCAGTGGGTGGAAGCTGGGCGCGTCGGGGCCAAACTTTTCATCGCACAGGGACCCGAGAGACGCGATGGCGGCGAGGCAGCCGTCCAGGGCGGCGACCCAAGCCTCGTACTGAGCCGTGGGCGTGGAAGCGGCGTCCTTATCGAAATCCTCAGCGGTGGGCTTGCCCAAAGCGATGGCGGCGGCTCGGGCTGCCTTCTGAGCATCGGTCTTGGCGTCCTCCTCCGAACCGATGCGGCGTGATTCCTGGTAATCGAAGAAGCTCAGGCCGCCGGCAGTGATCGGAGTACTCACGCGGATGGCAAGGAGCATACGCTCCTCGGCGAGCCACCCAAGAAGCATGGAGCGGGCCTCCAGATCGTCGTCCTCAATTTCGGGATAAAGGCTGTCCCAATACTGTTCGAGAAGTCCACGCAACAGCTCGAGGCCCTGTTGAAGTCCAGAAAACTTTTCGCGATGGAGAGCCGCCTCGGTCAGCCAAGTGGCGAGCTGGAGATCCTTGGAGCGTTCGGCGATCGCCTTCCCCGCCAGGTCGACCACCAGGCGATAGTCGGCGGCCTTGCGTTCGTGCTGCCAGTCGCCCTGGGGACCGGCGTCGTCCTGGCGGCGCGCTTCCTTGATCTGGTCGTAGACGGGGTCGTAGCGGAGATTGGCGCCGCTGGGATTGTCCCCGGCGATGGGGTTCAACAGATCGGCGCGAAGAGGCATGGGGGCTTAGCTTCAGTCGGCCGGTGGATCTGAGTCTGCCGGAGTGAACTCGATTTTGCGGATCTCCAGAAGCGGAAAATCCTCCTCGTCGACGGAAAACATGCGCTGGCCGGAGGGGAGGTTCACGCCGTCCACTTCGGTCCAAACGGTCGAGCGCCCGAGCTTTACCTCGTCATCCGGGTGCTTCCATGAGAAGGGCGCGAGAACCGGCAACAGAACCTCGCCCAGTTCCGTGTCCTTAAATGCGGGACCGGTGCGGACCAGCGCGGGAGCCCATAAAAGATCGCGCAGGCGCCGGGGAGGTTCCAGTTCGATCGATTCGATATGCTCGAGGGGAATCCACAGATAAGCGCCGGCGGCAAACAGCTCCAGGCGGGGACCGACGCGAGGGTCGGCGTCCTCGAGGGTTTCAAAGGGCTGCCCGTTAATGGTGCCGCCGCGCGGATTCCCGGTTGCGGGCGTGACCGGGTAATCCTTTTTTTCAAAAAGATCCTGGCGGAGTCGTTCGGCATGCAGCGCCGAGAAGTAAAGTATGGCGCCGACCCGGGCATCGGGAGTCGCGTCGGCAAGGATATTCAGGTGCTTTTCGGCGCGATCGTAATCGCCCTTGAAGCACAACAGTTCGAACAGAAACGTGCGGCGCCGGGCGTCGGTAGGGTTGTCCCTCACCTCGACGCCCAGCGCCTCGATCGCTTCGTTGAGCTTACCCGCTTTGAAAAGCTCCTGAGCGCTCATGAAGGGGCTTAGCCGTTCGTGTTCTTCTGGAAGTCGACCCACTTCACGACCGGCGCACCCTGCGTCCCATCCGCCGCCTGCGCGTTGTACTGCAAGGTCAGCTTGCCGTAGGAGACCGAGACGTACTCATGCACCACCCAGTCGTCCGTGTTCGCCATGCCGGCTGTAGAATCGTACACGAAGCCGCCACCACTCTGTTCGATATCGTAGCCCATAGCGATCCGGTGCGAAGTGATGAGGCACTGTTCGAGCGTGATGGTAATGTAATCGATCTGGTTCCCACCGGCTTTGCGCACATAGAGCGTGGCCTTGGCGATCGGTTTACCGGAGCCGCAGAACGAAAAAAACCCCGGGGTGGCAGCGCTGGGCAGGGTCCTGAAATGTAAATGGTCTGCCCTGACTTTGCCTGCGCCCGGTCCGGCGGTCGCGGAGCCGGTGGTCGACGCCTGACTGCAGCCCCAGTTGTACGAGTCGATTTCGACCGTATTTTGATGTTTGCTGTCCGTGGACTCACCCTTAATATCAGGACAGTCCCAAAATGCATCTACTTGAGCCATATTGTGTATCTCCTTGTCTCTATTCGCGTGGAAATTCAGAAAACCGGATCAAAATACTTACCTCTTCACAGGCGCCGGGAGATCCGCGACCAGGCGCAGACCGACGCTGAGTTCGTCAAGTTGGAAGTGCGGACGGAGAAATGCCGTCGCACGATAAACGCCGGGCTTGCCGGGGACTTCGGCCACGTCGATTCTGGCTTCGCGCAATGGATGGGACGCCTTAACCGATTGCGAGGCAGTATCATCCGGTGTCACGTAGTGCTGAATCCACTGGTTGAGGAAACGCTCGCAATCGGAGCGAGACATGAAGCTGCCCAGCTTATCGCGCATCATTGCTTTCAGATAATGCGCGAAGCGCGATACGGCAAAAATGTACGGCAATTGCGTGGACAGCCGGGCGTTGGCGTTGGCGGCGTCCTTATCGTAGACCTTGGCCTTCTGGCAGCTCTGCACGCTGAAGAACGCCGCGAAATCGTTGTTTTTGGAATGCACCAGCGGGATGAAGCCCTGGTCGGCCATTTCCTTTTCGCGGCGGTCGGTGATCTGCACTTCGCAGGGGCACTTCATCGCCAGATCGCCTTCGTCGGTGTAGAAATTGTGGACCGGCAGACCTTCCACCAGTCCGCCGCCTTCCACGCCGCGGATGGCCGCGCACCATCCATACATCGCGAAGGCGTTGGTCAGACGGGTCCCAAGCGCGTAGGCGGAGTTGCCCCACAGATACTTATTGTGGTCGGTGCCGTCGACGTCTTCCTCATACTGGAACGCATCCACCTGCTTGGTATTCTTCCCGTAAGGCAAGCGGAGCAGCATGCGGGGGCCTGTGAGCCCGACATAGCGCGAGTCCTCGCTCGCGCGGAATGATTTCCACTTCGCGTATTCGGTGCTGTCGAAAACCTTCGAGAGATCGCGCGGCGCATCGAGAGTCGCGTAGCTCTCCAGATTGAAAAACTCGGGGCTGGCGGCGGATAAGAAAGGCGCATGCGCGCCCGCGGCCGTTTGGGAGATGCGCTCCAGCAGTTCGATTTCCTCGGGACCCTTTCCGAATTCGTAGTCGCCGATAAGGGCCGCGAAGGGGGCTCCGCCGAATACGCCGAACTCTTCCTCATAGACCTTTTTGAAGAGCGCGCTCTGGTCAAACTCCGGGGCGCGCTGCAGATCCTTGAGGAGCTCCCGCTTATTCACGTTCAAGACTTTGATCTTCAGCTTGTCGTTGGTTTCGCTCTGGTCGAGCAGGTACTTCAAACCACGCCAGCTCGACTCCAGCTTTTGAAACGACGGGTGGTGCAGGATCTCATTAATCTGGATGGAGAGTAAATGATCGATCTGCGCAATGCGCTGGTTGATCATCGTCTCGGCGTCCTTGGTGACGGTCATGGAGCCTTCGAGCACCTGGCTGACAAACTCCTTCACCAGGTCCTTGCCGCGCTCCTTGGCGCCCTCGTCCTTGCCCATCCGGCCTTCTTCAACGATCTGGTCGAGCAGACCTTTTTCGAGCACCTGCTCCACTGCTTGCGGCGACGCAGCCGCCGTTTTCTTTGCCTCAGCCATTGGAACCTCCCGCGGGCTTGTCCATTTCCTTCTTCAGCTTGTCGAGTTTGGCCTGATCGCCGACGGCGCCGAGCAGCGCTTCCTCCAGCTTGTCGTTACCTTGCAGGCTGGCGCGGAGGTTGCTGAGCTTGGTGCGCAGATCCATCAGCTCGGCCAGGGGCTTGACCTGCTTGGCGACGTTTTCCGGCTCGAAGTCGTCCATATTCTTGAAATGCAGGTCGACTTTGAGTTGCGGCGCGTCGGCGGATTCAGCCAGCTTGTTCTCGACCGCGAAGGCGAGATGCGGCTTCATGCCTTCCAGTACGCTGTCGAAGTTGTCGGGGTTGACCTCGGTGAACTTGCGATCGCGCAGACGAGGCAGTGGCTCGGTGGGCTGACCGGTAAAGTCGCCCAGGACGCCCATCACGAATGGGAGTTCTTTTATCTCGATGGCATCGCCGATTTCGACCTCATAGGTGATATGAACCCGCGGCGGCCGGACTCGCCCCAGCTTGGCATGTATGCTTTCTCTAGCCATAATAATCCTCGCTCTCTTTAGTGCGCCAGGCAGCCGGATACGTTGCACCTGTGGCGCGCAGTTTTACTGTAACTCTTACTACGCGTTAAAGAAACAAATTTCGGCTCAAACCAGACGTTTTCTGTCCGTGTAGAGTATATCCGCGGTAGGGGATGCAGGTCAAGGCGGGGTTTACCACAGGGTGTTAAGGCAGGGTCGGAAGAAAGCGGGGAAATCGCCAATCAGCGTTTCCCCGATTTATGCAGGGGAACTACCAGGTGCCGATCTCGTGACGATCATAGGCTTCGCGCATCTTGCGGAGCTGATCCACGTCGGCCCACAGCGCGTCGCGCTCCGGACCCGACAGGTGGTTGTCGTCAAGCACATGCTGAATGGCATTGATCGAGTCGTTTAAATTGCCTTTGTCGAATTTGCCTTTGTGCCATTGCTTGGCGAACTCACGAAGTTGTTCTCCGGCTTTATTGAGCCTTTTTCGGTCGTCGCCGGACACCTTCCAGACCCCATAGCCATGGTTCAGATCCACCTGCACCTGGTCGATCAAGGCGTCGATCTTCTCCGGATAATAAGGCCCTCCCTGGGGTCCATACTGCGCCAGCCCAATCACTCCAAACGCTATCAGTGCAACGGTTAACGCGAGCCCGCTGAGTTTATGGCCCATCTTACACCTCCTCATCTGGTAAGACTCCCCGGGTGATGCGGCTGTTTCGGAACGGGTTTACGCTCATGTTCCCTTCCCCGCTGCCGTTATGAGACATGTGACCAACCGGGCCGACCCCGGGCAATCGACTGACAGGAAGGAACTTCATGGCAACCAGCCTCCTCACGCCGAACGATCAAAACACCGCCAAGGCCGACGCGCGCGCGGGCAAGTACCTCGTATTTCATCTGGGCGAGGAAGAATTCGGGATCCAGGTGCAGAAAGTCCGCGAAATCATGGGAGTGCAGGAGGTTACCCCGGTCCCGCAGACGCCGCCGGAGGTGAAGGGCGTGATCAACCTGCGCGGCAAAGTGATTCCCGTGATCGACCTGCGGCTGAAGTTCACCATGCCGGCCAAGGAATACACGCACCGCACCTGCATTATCGTGGTGCAGATCAACGGCGCCCGCGGCGCGATGCTGATGGGCATCGTGGTCGACGGCGTGGCGGAAGTACTGCAAATTGCCGGCGCCGATGTGGAAGACACGCCCAGCTTCGGCAAGGAGGTGGAAGTCTCCTACGTGATGGGCCTCGCCAAGATCAAGGGCAAAGTGAAGATTCTGCTCGATATCGACCAGGTGATGACATCCCGCGAATTGGCGCGCCTCGACCTGGCGGCGAAGTAAAACGGAGCCGTTGAAGATGGACATTCAAGCTGTCATCAGCCAGCTCGACGAGTTGAGCGTACGGATGGTCGTCGGTGCAGCCGACGCGCCGGAGACGCTGCAAGTCCTTGCAACGATAGAGAAAACTGCGCGTGACGCAGGCCGGGCTCCGGCAGCCGATGTCGCAATGGAGTTGCAGGCCCGTGCCACCGGCGCGGCAGCCTCGCCCGAGGAGTTCGAACGGGTGGTTACCGCGGGAATAGAGAACCTGCGCAAGGCGCTGGAAAAGGCAGACCCAGCGGCACCCTCACAGCCAGCCGCGGACGCCATGGCGTATAGCATCGCGCAGGATCCGGAGTTGATGAGCGACTTTGTGAACGAAGCCGCGGAACATCTGGCGACCATCGAAGCGCAGATCCTGATACTGGAACGCGACCCGACCGCTCACGATCCACTGCATGCCGCGTTTCGCGGCTTTCATACCATCAAGGGACTGGCGGGATTCCTCGATCTGGGCGACATCCGCGTGGTGTCGCATGAAGTGGAAACCTTGCTCGACCGGGCGCGCAATCAGGAGCTGCTGCTGACACCGGCCATTATCGACGTGGTGCTCGAGAGCGCCGACTATCTGAAGCGGGCGATCGCCTGCGTGCAAGCGGGATTGCCCGGCAAACCGGCCGAGGCTCCGCCGTATGACCAATTACTGGAACGGGTTCGCGCGGTGCTGGAAGGCAAGCAGGCTGCACCGCCACAGATCTGCGAAGAGCCGGTTGCATCAAAATCGGCGGATGCCAACAAGTCCGATGGCGAGACGGCATTCTCGCTTCGCGTGGATGCGGGAAAGCTCGATTACATGATGGACATGGTGGGCGAGCTGGTGATCGCGCAATCGCTGATCACGCATAACCCAGAGATTGGCGCGCTCGAAAGCGGTCCGCTGCAAAGGAATCTGCAGCAGCTTGGCCGCATCACCGCGGAAGTGCAGCGCGTGGCGATGAGCATGCGCATGACGCCTGTCGGCACGCTGTTCGGCCGCATGAACCGGCTGGTGCGCGACCTGACGCGCAAGAACGGCAAAAAAGTCCGTCTGGAGCTGGCCGGCGAAGAAACGGAACTCGACAAGACGATCATCGAGCAGCTCGCCGATCCGATGATGCACATGGTGCGCAACTCGCTCGATCACGGCCTGGAAGGGCCGGAGGAGCGCGCCGCCGGCGGAAAATCTCCCGAAGGAACGCTGGTGCTGTCGGCATCGCATCAAGCCGGACACATCCTGATCGAGATCACCGACGACGGGCGCGGATTGAACACGGAAAAGATTCTCAAAAAAGCGCGTGAACGTGGCCTGGTTCCGGAGGGACAGAACCTCAGCGAGAACGAAATCTTCTTCCTGATTTTCGAGCCCGGATTTTCGACCGCCGAAGTGGTGACCGACGTCAGCGGCCGAGGCGTTGGCATGGACGTGGTGCGGCGGCAGATCCAGGGTTTGCGCGGACGAATCGAAATCCGATCGGCCCGGGGTCGGGGGACAACGTTCCTGATGAGGCTGCCGTTGACGCTGGCCATTATCGACGGCCTGATCGTGGGTGTGGGAGAGGAGCGGTACATCATGCCGATCAACTCCGTGCGCGAAATGCTGCGGCCCACCCCGGAGATGATTTTCACGATGGAAGGGCGTGCGGAAATGGCGATGGTGCGCGGCGAGCTGCTTCCCATCGTGCGCCTGGACCGGCGATTCGCGATCCAAGGCGCACGCCAGAATCCATCCGAGGCTCTGTTCGTGGTGGTGGAAGCGCAGGGCAGGCGATTCTGCCTGCTGGTGGACGAGATGCTGGGCAAACAGGAAGTGGTCATCAAGAGCCTGGGCGACACTTTCCGCCACGTCTCCGGCATTTCCGGCGGTGCGATTCTGGCCGACGGCCGCGTCGGCCTGATTCTGGACGTGAACGGCGTGCTTCGGGAGAACGCAAATGCATAATTCTCCTACGCTGGCAGCCCCAGAGTTCGAGAAATTCCGCCGCCTGGCCTACGACAAGTTCGGATTGAATCTGACTGACGCGAAGCACGATCTGGTGGCCGCGCGGCTGGGGAAAAAACTGCGCGAGCTGAAGATCCCGAGCTACAAAGCGTATTACGACCTCGTCGTCGCGGACCGCACCGGCGAGTCGCTGATCTCGCTGATCGACGCGCTTTCGACCAATCACACCTCCTTCCTGCGGGAAGCCTCGCACTTCGATTTTCTGGTGAAGCACGTTCTCCCGGGCCTTCGAAAACGCGCCGCGATCGACATCTGGAGCGCGCCTTGTTCTACCGGTGAAGAACCTTATTCCATTGCCGTGACGCTGCTCGAACATCTGGGCGTGCCTCCGAAGCCGGCGCTGCGCATCCGCGCCACCGACATTTCGACCAAGGTTCTGGCGGTGGCGAAAAAGGGCGCGTACGCGGCGGACAAACTGGGGTCCATGCCGGTGCCTCTGATCCGAAAATACTTCACCCGGGCCGGCCCCGGATCGTTTCAAATCTGTTCTGAAATCCGCGACATGATCCAGTTCGAGCGCTTCAATCTAATCGAGCCGATGCGCGCCACCCGCGCGTTCCCCGTCATCTTCTGCCGCAACGTAATGATCTATTTCGACAAGCCGACTCAGGAGCGCGTAGTGGCCAGCCTGTCGCAGTTTCTGGAGCCCGGCGGCTACCTGATGATCGGGCATTCGGAAAGCCTGATGGGCGTTCGTCACGGTCTGGTATATGTTCAGCCCGCCATTTACAGGAAACCGGGAGACTTGTCGTGACGCCCATCCTCGTCGGCATCTCCGATTGCAAGACCTCGAAGGATCGCGACTCCACGCTGGTCGCCTACGCCCTGGGTTCCTGCTTGGGCGTCGGCGTGTTCGATCCGGCCGCAACCGTAGGCGGCCTGCTGCACGTGCTTCTGCCGGAGTCGAGTCTGGACCCGGAAAAGGCCGCTAAAAATCCCTGCATGTTCGCCGATACAGGCGTCACGCAACTGCTGAAAAGCTGCCTCGAACTAGGAGCGGCGAAATCGCGGCTGCGGGTGTGGCTGGCCGGCGGTTCGGAGGTGATGGACGTTCGCGGAGTTTTCAACATCGGGAAGCGGAACCAGCTGGCGGTGCGGAAAGCATTGTGGAAAGCCGGACTGTTGACCCTCCACGAGGACCTGGGCGGGCAGGGGTCGCGCACCGTGCGCCTGGAACTGCGGACGGGAACGTTTTGGGTCCGCGCCGCGGGCTCGGATCGGGAATTGAAAGCGAACGCGGGATTCGCCAAAGGATAATGACATGGCTCTTCACATTTTGATTGTGGACGACTCTCCAGCGATGCGGGCGTTTATCCGCCGCGTGATGAAATTGAGCGGAATCCACGTCGACTGCTATTTCGAGGCGGCCAACGGCGAGGAAGCGCTGGCGCAGTTAGCCGTGAATCGCATCGACGCGGTGTTGACCGATATCAACATGCCGGTGATGGACGGGGAAACGTTCGTTCGCAAGATGCGCGAAAAAGGGCCCTTTCAATCGACGCCGGTGATCGTGATCTCAACCGACGCCACCACGGAGCGCATCCACACCATGCATGAACTGGGCGCGGTGGGGTATCTCGAAAAGCCTTTCGGACCGGAGCAACTGCGCAACGAGCTGGACCGGGTGCTGGGAGTGCATCATGAATGACCCGGCTGCTCACGAAATACCTGTTCCCAATATGGACGCCCTGGTTGGCGCGCTGCTTCATTCCTGTAGCGAGCACGTCCTCGAAACCATGTTCTTCGCCGCGGTGTTCGACAACGCCGATCCCGCGGCCGGCATCGGCTGCCAAAGGGTGGCGTCGCGCCTGCATTTTCACGGCAAGCCTTCGGGCGACTTCGAAGTGGACGCGGATCCTGGAATTGCTCGCTCCCTGACCGCTGGTTTTCTAGGCATCGACCAAAGCGAAGTCGCCGCGGTGCAGGAAGACGAGGTGATGGCGGAGTTTTGCAACATGACTTGCGGCTCGGCGTTGTCGAGCCTGGGCCGCGTGGAATATTTCACCCTGGAGACGCCGGAGACTTCTCGTCCCCGCGAATTCGCGCCCGCGGTCGAAGGCGTGCGGCGTGCGTTTCTGCTCGAAGGCGGCACGCTCTCGGTCTGCCTGCGCGTGGATTTCCATCGGACTTAACGTATGATGGACGCCCGCAAAATTCGGGTATTGGTGATCGACGATTCCGCGATCGTACGGAAGATCCTTTCCGAGACGCTTGCGTCCGAAGCGGACATTGAAGTAGTGGGAACGGCGCCGGACCCGATAATCGCACTCGAAAAAATCAAGCGGCTGAAACCCGACGTGCTGACGCTCGATATAGAGATGCCGCGCATGGACGGCCTCACGTTTCTGAAGCAGATCATGCAGACGCAGCCGATGCCGGTGATTCTCATCAGCTCGCTGGCGCAATCCTCGGTTGACATTGCGCTCGAAGCGCTGCGCTACGGCGCGGTGGACGTGCTCGCCAAACCCAGCGGTCCTTATTCCGTGGGCGAATTGCGCACCACCTTATCGAGCCGGATTCGCGCGGCGGCGCGGGCGAAGCTGAGAAGAATTGCGGAGCCGCTGCGTCCCATCGTTCAGGAAAAGCCTGCGAGCGCCGCGGTCGACCAAACCCGGCTGATCGCGATCGGCGCATCGACCGGGGGCACCGAGGCCATCGCCGAGGTCCTCTCCCATTTGCCCGCCGGGGTTCCGCCGATTCTGATCACCCAGCACATCCCGCCGATGTTTTCGCGGAGCTTCGCGCAAAGGCTCGACAAGCTGTGCCGCATGGAAGTGCGCGAGGCGGTTGACGGCGATCTGCCGCGGCCAGGGCTCGCATTGGTCGCCCCAGGTGGATTCCACATGGTGCTCGAACGCGTCGCCGGAAACTATCGCATCAAGATAAAGGATGGCCCGCTGGTATGCTACCAGCGCCCTTCAGTGGATGTACTCTTCACTTCGGTCGCGATGGCGGTGGGAGCGAAGGCGGTCGGCGCGATCCTTACCGGCATGGGCAATGACGGCGCGCTGGGCATGAAGCGGATGAAGGACAAGGGGTGTTACAACATCGCGCAGGACGAAGCGACGTGCGTCGTTTTCGGGATGCCTCGCGAGGCGATTCGCGCTGGAGCCGTGGACCAGACGCTGCCCTTAGACCGCATCGCCCAGGCCCTGATGACGGCCTGCAGTTGATCGCTCCTTGCAGTCGCGGCTCGGAATCGCTATTTGTAACCAGATGCTCTACCGAGCCGCGACCACAGGGAGCGACCTTACTTCCTAACGAACATCCTTCCACATCATCTCTGCATCCGACCGTCTGACGTAATTTGCATCGACGGCCGCCGGATCCAGCGCGCGGCCGGCGGCAAACTCGCGTGCGGCAATTCTTCCGATAGCGCCTGCCAGCGGTCGCGACTGCGAAATGATTTCGACGGCGGCGGGTATAGCCGCGAGCCATGCGTCGCGCTTCATCACCACTTCGTCGCACACCGGTTCGAGCGACGCGTTGTACACCGCCCCGTAAATCTCGCCGCGCCTCGCATCGATCCACGGAGCGCGCAGCTCGCCCGCGCCGAAATATGCCATCGCCCTGAGGTTCGACACCGCAACCACCTTCCGCGACATGGCTTCCGCCAGGCCCTTTACGGCCGTCAACCCGACGCGAACGCCGGTAAATGTTCCCGGGCCCGACGCCGATGCGAAGCCGTCGATCTCGGCCAGGCGCAGGTGATTTCGAGCCAGCAAATTCTCAATCTCGCCGAACAGAACATGCGCAAAACCGTCGCCCGATCGCAATACGACTTCCTCGATCAAACCCTCGCCGTCGGTGATTGCGATGCTGCCGAGCTCGCTGGTAGTATCGAGCGCCAGGATGTTCAAGGCACCAACCTGAAAATCCGGTCGACCGAGTACGCTTTGCCATTGGCATTGACAATGTTGGCGTGCAGGCTGAGCACCGCGGGAAAATTCTTGGCGATCGACACAGGAACCTTGAGCGTCCCTTCCTTTCCCGTCCCGATGACGCGGTAGCCCTCGCCGTCGGCCGCGACCTCGGCGGTCCATTCCACCCACAGGTAGCGCGTGGCGCGCGTGTCCTTCCGGACTTTCAGTGCCAAATGCAGCGGATGGGACATCGAAACTTCGTTTTCTTCCGGCTCCGGAATATCGAACACAGGCTTTTCGCCCGCAAGCGTGATCTCCTGCACCGGGACGACGCGCGACTCGAATTTATACGACTTCATCCGGGCCTTTTCGCTTTCGCGTGAGATGTGCAGCACCCAATCATGAGAACCGTCGGGAGGCTCGCCTGTAAAGCGCTCGCCGCGATACTCCTTCTGTTTGACACGCTCGCCGTTGGCCGGGTTGATCCACACCACGTCGTAGCCATGGTGTTCGAGAGCCACCTCGATCGGCCCCGGCTTTTCTACATAAATGATGTACTCGACGCCGTCCAGCGCCAGGCCTCGACCGCCGTCGACGCCGAAAAACGGCTCCAGCTCCCAGTAGCGATTGCCAGCCATGAAGTCGCGCCACACGGTCATGTATTCGCCCGATCCGTCCGCCGGATACTGGCCGTTCATGGTCGCGTTCCACAGATCGCGCGTGTTGGCGATTCCCACGGCCAGCGCCGGGGATTGGAAGACCTGGTGCTCCACGCCGCCGATATTGGCATCGGCCGTTCCGTAGCCCAACATGTCCATCCAGCCGTCGCTCGCGAGCGCGGCCGACGTGACTTCCGCCATCGTGGTGCGTGGATGCTGATACGGATCGAGCTTCTTGATCAGCGCGCCCGCGTCCTTCAGAATCGCCCGACCGCGCGGAACGGTTTCGTATCTTGGAAATCCCGCCCAGGTGACGTGGAACGCCGCCAGTCGCGCCACGACATCGGCGATGTACTGCTCACGCTCCTTCCAGTCGTCTGGAATCGCCGCGAACATAATGTCCGCCGTCAGGCTGCGGCTGTTGATCGCGCGGATGCGCTCGGCCGCCTCCCGCAAGTCCGCGCCGGCATCGAGCATCACCCGCAGATGAGTGAACTTCTCCTTCGCCCGCGCCGCGACCAGCGCATCAAAATCCGCCCGCGGCATCGCCAGAAATTTCTCGACGCCTGTCGCCATCCACAGGTGCGGCTGCTTATTCTCGGTCTGAAAATGATGGACGTTGGCGACATGGACAAACCCCGGCGAATCCGATTCGACCGCGTTGAATTGCCCAAGCTTCCCGTCCAGACGCGCAATGCTGCTGGTAAGGCGGTATTCCCACGAGCCCGCCTCGGTGGGCGAGAAACGGATCACAAACCGCCGGTCGCCGTCGCGAAACGCTTGCATTAGGTAGGTACGGTGATGAGGCGAACGAAACTCGGCGCGCAGTTGCACCGCGTCCGGCTTTTCCTCCGCTTCCAGATCGAACACCAGATCGCAAGGAGACCACGCAGGCGTCGCCGGACAGGAAGGCTGAGCAAACAGCGGGATACTCAGCAACAGCAACATCACCCAAAGCATCTGTTCCCAATATATCGCCTGCGGCGTCCGCCGATTCTGTCTCCTGACTCCTGACTTCTTTCTCCTAGAACTGCACCCGCAATCCCAACTGCAGTCTCCTCGGCGTCGTTGCCAGGTTCGTCACCTGTCCGAACTGCTGCGAGTTCACCGTCAGATTGTTGCTGAACACCGCAAACGCCGCGTGATTGAAAACGTTCAGAGCTTCCAGGCGCAACTGCACCAGCAGATGCTCGTTCACCTTTGTGTCCTTATATAACGCCGCGTCCATGTTGAACACCGGCGGACCGCTGAACGAACGGCGCTGGAGCGCTCCAATCGTCCCCGCGGTCGGATTGGTGAAAAGCTGGCCCTCAAACTCGGATAGAGCGGTCGTAGGATTCACTCCGCGCCCGTCGGAGCCGATCGCGGTGGCCGGCACGAAATACGGACCATTGCCGGTCATCCGAAATTGCAAAGCGTTGTCGAGGTCGTTGCGCGTAAGGGGAGTATTGACCATGTTCTCGCCCGAAAAATCCTCGCGCAGCCACGTCCCGAACCCCGACACGATCGACACCGGATTGCCCGACACCCAATACAGCACCCCGCTGGTGGTCCATCCCTGGATCAGCCGGTTCCATTTGTTCGGTAGGTGGATCAAGCGCCCCTCGCCCATCGGCAGATCGTAGGCGTAGTTCGCTTTGAACTGGTGCGTCAAATCCGTCGGTGGACGCGCCCTCTCGATCGCTCCATTGTTGATGTCGAGAAACGGCTCAAAGCGCAGCTGGTCCAGCCCTCCAACGTCGCTGAGCCACCGCGAATACACGTAGTTCACCTGATATTGCAATCCCTTCGTCAACCGGCGGCGCACTTCGAGTTGCAGCGAGTTGTACGTCGAATTGCTGTAATTATCCAGATACACCGAGCTCAGCGCGTTCGGATTCGGGAAGAAATTCAGACTGCCGTTCTGGGCGTTGACCTGGTATTGATAGGCCAGCTCCGCCGCTTCGCCGTTCTGAATCAGCGCCTGATTGGAAGGATCGCTCAAGCTGCCCCTGCCGGCGAGCTTGTTGAAAATCAGCAACGGCTGGCTGCCCGCGAGTCTCGCGTTGTACGCCGGATTGTAGATGCCCGTCTGCTGCAGCGCAAGCAGTCCATTCTGCTGCGCCTTGATAAAGTCCGAGAGAAATCCATTGCTGGTGATGTTCTCCTGGTTCACGTCAAATCCGCGCAGCAGCTTCACCGAATGACTACCCACGTAGCGCGCTTCAATAATGGTCCCTTTGAACTCATGCTGGATCGACAACGTATATTGCTGATCGTAGGGCGTTCGCAGATTCGGATTCATCAGTGTGAAATACACCGCCGGATTCAGCGCGTACTGACTGGCGTAGCCGGTGGGCACTTGAAAAGCCGGCGCCGCAATTGGAGGGACATTGCTCGCGGTGCCGCTCAAACCAAAATTCTGGGGAAACGCCTGCAAACCGGGGTTAACATAAGTGAACCCGTCGGCGACCTCCACCTCCTGATCGTCGACGTAGTGAATCGAATATCCGGCCCGGACCGACGTTTTTCCATTGCCGAACACATCCCACGCCAAGCCCACGTTGGGCGCGAAATTATTCAGATCCTTGTGATAAAGCGGCTGGCCCACTGAGTTGCCGTAGTAAACCAGCGAATTGTTCGGGTCCAGCAGCGAAGCCTTCCCGCCGCCCTGCTCCAGCGCCGGCTGCAGGGTCAGAGAATTGGCCTCATTCACCGGCGTATAGTAATCCCAGCGCACGCCCGCGATTAAGGTGAGATTCTTGCGCAGACGGAACGTGTCTTCTCCATAAAGCGCGTGGTTATCGTACTGATAGTTGCGCACCCAGGGCGCTCCCACAACGTAGCCGGAAGTGCGGCTGGTGATGTTGTAGGTCGCGTAGTCGTAATCCAACAATCCCCCCAGCGACGCCAGAAGAATATTTGCGCTGTTTAAATCGGAGGCGGAAACCCCAGGCAGGTCGGTGAGACCAAGCAGGTTGTGCTGCTGCGCCGGCGAGTCTACCTGGCAGCCCGTGAGATTCGTGGGATCGGTGCAAGTAGAGACGTTGTAAATCGGCACCGTCCCCGAGTAGTCGTAACTCCGGATGCGCACTCCCTGGTATTGATAACCGAACTTGATTTCGTGCTTCCCGTGCGTCCAGACCGCGTTGTCCTGAAGCACTCGTGTCCGCGTGTTGCGGCCCTGAGGCAGAAATCCGGAGATCGGCGAGCTGAAATCCATCCCCTGAATCAGATACGACGGCTCCTTTTCATTCGAATCGAAGGATGCGGGCGCGAAGTTCAATCCGCCTCGCAGTTCATTGGTCAGCGTCGGCTTCGGGCTGTACCGCCACGCCAGCGATCCGAACTTCACATGATCGTCGTTGTAAGCAGCAGGAATCGACGAGTAATTCACCGCTACGTCCGGCCGGTCGAGGTAGTGATTGTTATATAGGAATGCGCCGGTAAGCACGTTCTTCGTCGAAATG
>Ga0210394_10002961_pt1 | contig 22292 bp, 12 predicted proteins | sample IncBWC12MmetaG_FD_160121 | JGI IMG/M metagenome (GOLD analysis project Ga0210394, IMG submission 160121) | Forest soil microbial communities from Barre Woods Harvard Forest LTER site, Petersham, Massachusetts, United States - Inc-BW-C-12-M | ecosystem: Environmental > Terrestrial > Soil >... | reverse complement strand
CACCGACTCGTGGCCATGAAACGACATCGACTCTGGGTCCGCCTCGATCGAAATCTCGTAGTTCAGCGGCACGATGTTCTTGGGCAACCGGCCCGGAGCCGAATCGAATGAAAACGGCGCCTCCGCGCCGGCGCACGTACCGGCCGTTACCAGAAGCGCCGAGGCGAAGGCCAAGGCAAGGGGGGCTTTCCCCGATCGGGCATGATTCGATTGGCGCGCGGCCGAATCGGTGACGTAAAGGGTCGGGATCTGCGAGAACTTGGATGTCATATCGTCACACCATCGGTGGCCAAGCGTGGATTTTCCGCGATCTGAAGGACTTGTTGGCCAAAGCGAGCCCGCCGCGATCAGGGGATCTGCTGGCCGGCGTGGCGGCCGCCTCTCACGCCGAGCGGATGGCGGCCAGGATGTGCCTGGCCGAGTTGCCGCTGGCGACGTTTCTGAACGAGTGCGTGATTCCGTACGAAGGCGACGAGGTCACGCGGCTGATTGTCGACACCCACGACGCACAAGCCTTTGCGCCGCTTGCCGGTTTGACGGTGGGCGACTTCCGCAACTGGCTGCTCGCGGAGGCGGACTCCGAATCCCTCGCCAGGGTCAGGGGCGGGATTACGCCGGAAATGGCGGCCGCGGTCAGCAAGCTGATGCGCAACCAGGACCTGGTGATCGCTGCTTCGAAATGCCGCGTCGTCACGCGCTTTCGCAACACGATCGGGCTGCCCGGCACGATGGCCGTGCGGCTGCAGCCGAATCATCCGACGGACAGCGCCGCTGGCATCGCCGCCTCGATTCTGGATGGCTTGCTGTACGGGGCTGGCGATGCGGTGATCGGCATCAACCCGGTGTCCGACAACCTGCCGATGCTGATCGACCTGCTGAAGCTGGCGGACGAGGTGATCACGCGCTTCAGCGTTCCGACCCAGGCCTGCGTGCTGACGCACGTGACGCACACGATCGAGGCGATCGAAAACGGCGCCCCGGTGGACCTGGTGTTCCAGTCGATCGCCGGCACCGAGAAGGCCAATTCGAGCTTCGGGGTGAACCTGGCGCTTTTGGCCGAGGCGCGCGCGGCGGCGCAATCGCTCAAGCGCGGCCCGCTGGGTGACAACGTGATGTACTTCGAGACCGGGCAGGGCTCGGCGCTGTCGGCCGATGCGAACTTCGGCGTCGATCAGCAGACCTGCGAGGCGCGCGCCTACGGCGTGGCGCGCGCCTTCGAGCCGCTGCTGACCAACACGGTGGTCGGCTTCATCGGCCCCGAGTACCTGTACGACGGCAAGCAGATCATCCGCGCGGGGCTGGAGGATCACTTCTGCGGCAAGCTGCTCGGGCTGCCGCTCGGCTGCGACGTGTGCTACACGAACCACGCCGAGGCCGACCAGGACGACATGGACAACCTGCTCACGCTGCTCGGGTGCGCCGGGGTCGCCTACATCATGGGCGTGCCGGGCGCCGACGACGTGATGCTGAACTACCAGAGCACGTCGTTCCACGACGCCCTGTACCTGCGGAGCCTGCTGGGCCTGAAGCGGGCGCCTGAATTCGAGCGGTGGCTGCAGGAGATGGGTATCACGGACCTCAACGGCCGGCTGCAGTCGGTCGCGCGCAGCCATCCGCTGCTGACCCAGACCAGCCTGGCCGCGTTGCCGTCAAATCAGTAACGCGCGCGTCACGCTGCGCCGGTCATAGTGGCGGCATGCCCGTTACGGTGGAGCAGGCGTTTGCGTGCGCATGTCCCGGGCCTTCCTGATGAGACGTTCAAGGTCCGCCGCACGATCAACCCTCCGATGTCGGGTTTCGCCGTCGCATCGTGTCTGTACTGATGGGAGCTGGACTCTCACACCGACCGACCTGGAGAAACGAAATGGCAAACTCGCGGAGGCTTCGTTCGCTCGTCATCAGTTCGGTGGCCGCAATCGCGCTGCCCACGATGGCCCAACAGCCGCCCGACGTCGTCGTCAGCGATGGCGCGCAGAACACGGCGATGGGCACGGGCGCTCTGCAGAACCTCGATGTCAAGGCGGGTGGGGTGCACAACACGGCATCCGGATTTGACGCGCTCTTTTCCAACACGAGCGGGGCGTACAACAGTGCCTTGGGTGCTCAGGCCTTGTTTCAAAACACGAGCGGAAATTACAACACCGCGGTCGGAGAGGAAGCGCTCTATTTCAATACGACAGGAAGCTACAACACCGGGACAGGCCTGGCTGCGCTGTTTACCAACACGACCGGTCAGCAAAACACAGCCACCGGAAATTACGCGTTGGAGGAAAACACATCCGGAAGCTACAACACGGCAGCTGGAGTATCGGCCCTTCAAAACAACGCGACCGGATCCAACAACACGGCCTTCGGAGCCTACACGCTCTTCTACAGCCACGGTGCAAACAACAATACGGCTTTCGGGACCAGTGCGCTGTGGGCGAACACCACCGGATCCAACAACGTGGCTCATGGCTACGGTGCGCTCACAAACAACTCGACCGGCTTCAACAACAGCGCAGTGGGCAACAATGCGTTGAGCCTGAATTCCTCCGGCTACGACAACACCGCGTTGGGCTTCAATGCGGGTTACAACCAGACCATCGGCCACGACGACATCTACATCGCCAACCTGGGCGTTGCCGGCGAGTCGCAGACGCTGCGGCTTGGAAGCCAGGGGGTGCCAGGCAAGCCCGGTTCGGGCATTACCCAGGCGTACCTGGCCGGCATTGTCGGATCGCCGGTCATCGGCAGGGCGGTGTACGTGAGCTCGACGGGTCAGCTGGGGGTGCTGGCCTCCTCGGAGCGCTACAAGACGGACGTGACCTCGATGGGCGCGAGCAGCGAGAAGCTGAGTCGGTTGCGGCCAGTGACGTTCAAGCTGAAGAGCGATCCGCAAGGCACAGTGCAGTACGGGCTGATTGCCGAGGAAGTCGACCGGGTGTATCCGGAGCTCGTGATCCGCAATACCGACGGGCAGATCGAGGGCGTGCGTTATGAGGAACTGGCCCCGATGCTGCTGAACGAAATTCAGGCGCAGCGAACGCAAGTTGCCGATCAGAGATCACAAATCGCCGAGCTGAAAGCGGAAGTCCTCGACCAAAGCGAGCGGATCGCCGATCAGGCGGTACTGATCCGCCAGATGCAGCAACAGCTTGCCGAGGTCAGAGAACTCAGAGATCAATTGACGGCCCTGACGCCACGTGGCGACGCGCTGGCGCCGGTGGGTTTTCCGGCCTTCAACGGGCTCTGATGGACGCGTGCGAGCAGGAACTGAAGGAACCCTAGGCAGACCGTGGCGGCCCCAACCACTCGCTTCGCGTGATCTCGTACGTCGTCAGCATCATGTCGTACCACGGCTCCAGGCCGCGATAGCGCATCCCGAGCTTCTTCATTAGCGAGGCCGAGGCGACGTTTTCCGGATGACATACCGCGGTCAGCAGCGGAGCGCCGAGGGTCTCGAAGGCGAAGCTCGCCATCCGGACGGCCGCCTCGGACGCGAGGCCGTGCCGCCACCTGTCGCGCCTGAGGCGCCAACCGATTTCCAGCGGGTTGGCCGGATTGCGGGCCAGGTGCTGGATGCAGCCGGCACCGACGAGTTCGCCGCTTGCGAGCTCGATGAGGCTCCACCAGGAGAATCCGTACATGGCCCAGCGCTGCTTGACGCGCTCGATCGACCCCATAGTTTCCTGAAGCGTCTCCGGCCGACCCGTGATGTAACGCATCACTTCGGAATCGGTGTTCATCGTATGCAGGCCCGTGAGGTGGGCGTTGTCGAGCGGCTCCAGCCGCAGCCGCTGCGTCGTCAGCTCGGTCATTCCGGGTTTCCCGATCGGCTCATTCGTCATCTTCCTCTTCTTCGGGTGCGCGAGCGACCCGGACAAAGCCGCGGGACAGACCATTCGCATCGCGGTAGGAACCGTCAATTGCACCCGTGGCGCTTATGCGTCATGTGTGACCGGGGCGCGAACGCTCAGTCCGCGCCCCGGTCGGGAAGATCCACTCGCCTTCGGGCTTTTATCGGCCAGGAGTCCGCAGGAAGCCGTGAAAGACGCTGTTCGCATCGGAGTACCAGCCGGTGATGGCGTTGCCCGCGTTGTTGCACGTGGGTGTGGTACCGAGACCGCCGGTTGCGCCGGCGGTGGGGACGTCGAAGGGCGTGACGGCGCCGTGGTTGGCGCGGGCGAAGCCGTGAATCACACCGTTCGCGTCGACGTAGTCTCCAGTGATCGCTCCGCCTGCGTTGATGTTCGCTGGAAGGGTGCCTTCGCCGGGGCCGGTGCCCGCTGCCTGGACGTCGAATGTGCTGAACGTGCCGTCGCGAGCGCGCACAAAGCCGTGGTACACGTTGCTGGCGTCAAGGTACTCTCCCTCGATCTCGCCGGCTGCGTTGATGCCTGCAGGGAGCGTGCCCTGGCCGGGGCCGGTACCCGCGCCCGGGACGTCGAAAACGGTGACGTCTCCTTCCGAAGAGCGCAGGAAGCCGTGAGTCACGTTGTTCGCGTCGGTCATGGTTCCCAGAACGGTGCCTTCCGGGGCGAGACAATCGACGCTGCAAAGGGCGGTGCCCTGGAAGGTGCCTGCGCCCGCACCCGCAACGTCGAACGTGACGATCGCACCGTTCTCGCCCCGCACGAAGCCGTGAAACGCGTTGCCGGCATCCAAATAGCTTCCCGCAATCGTTCCCTCGGAGTTGACGTTGGTTGCAAAAGTGCCCTGGAAGGCACCGGCGCCCGCACCCGGAGCGTCGAACGTGCTGACGGTGCCATTGCGCTCGCGCACCATGCCGTGCTGCAGGTTGCCGGCGTCGAAAGTCTTTCCAACGATAACCCCCTCCGCGTTGATCGCGAAGCCCAGTGTGCCCTGGCCGGGGCCGGTCCCGGCCCCCGGCGCATCGAACACGATGACCGTGCCGTCCGCAGTACGGAGGAAGCCGTGCAGCACGACGTTGGTGTCCACGAAGTTCCCCCCGATCGCGCCTGCGTTGTTGATCGCATAAGGGAAAGTGCCATTACCAGGCGCAGTGGACGCGTTCGGCGCATCGAAGGTAATGATTCTCGGGGCATCTGCGCCGGCCAGGCCGCCAAGCGCCAGTGCGCTCAGCGGCAGCGCACTCAGAACAGCAAGGACCAGCGAATTGTTCGCGTATCTGATCATCATCTTCGCCTCCTGCTTTGAATGGGTGATTAACGTTCTATCGTTTGATTTCCTTCCTGCTCATTTGAGTCAATATCAACCGTCGCTCAATCCATGCTCGAGCGATGCCCGGCATTTAGCGCCTGTTTGGAGTGCTTGGCAAGAATCGGCGATGACATCCGCGGGTGACGTTCAGATGGGAATTGCATCCCCGACTACCCTTTCTGCGGTCATCGTGGACTGGACCATCGAGCAACGGGGCTTGCCTACTTGCGATGAACATCACGGCGACTGCGGCGGCGGACCGTGTGATCACATCACTCCATCGGTGAGTTCTGTTGATCAATGAAGACTCGCGAACCAGGGCAGGCGTGGATCAGCTTTTGACGGATGGCCCGCACCGCCTTCACTCCCAAAGAATCGAAGCGAGGGCGTTTTCCGACATGGCGCGGCCGCGCCGGCTTGCGGTAGTTGCAAAGTCTTTCACTTGTCTTGTCGCTTTCGGTTGATTTCTGACGTCTGTGATAGGCGGGCTGGATGCCGGATGGAGGTCGTGTGTACATTAGATTTCTTTCATCTGGACCCTTTGCCTCTGCGCCGGCGGCACGCAGGAGGGTCGAAGACCTCGATGGCCCGCGCGGATGGCCGTGGATCGGGAACCTCGCGCAAATCGACCCGCCGCGCCTGCATGCACAGCTGGAGGCGTGGGCCAAGCGGCACGGACCACTGTATCGGCTGCGCCTGGGGCGCCGTGACGCGCTGGTCGTCGCCCGCCCCGATCTGATCGCCCGCATCCTGCGCGACCGCCCCGATGGGTGGCGCCGGGCGCAGCGCCTGCAGCGGGTGCTGCGCGAAATGGGCATCTACGGCGTTTTCGCGGCCGAAGGCGACGACTGGAAGCGACAGCGCCGTCTGGTGATGGCGGCCTTCGACCCGGCTCATCTGAAGACCTACTTTCCGCTGCTGCGCCGAGTCACCGAGCGGCTTAAGAAGCGGCTCGATGCGGCGGCGCGGGACGGCGAGTCGATCGACCTGCAAACGATCCTGATGCGCTACACGGTCGACGTCACGGCCGGCTTGGCGTTCGGCATCGACGTGAATACGCAAGAGGAGCCCGCCAACCGACTGCAGGAGCACCTCGACAAGATCTTTCCGATGCTGCACAAGCGGATCAACGCCGCGTTTCCACTGTGGCGTTACTTCAAGCTGCCGTCCGATCGCCAATTCGAGCGGCATCTTGCGGCGGTGCACGCAGCCGTTGCGTCTTTCGTGCGGCAGGCGCGCGAGCGAATGACGCGCAACCCCCATCTGCACGCGTCGCCGGCGAATCTGCTGGAAGCGATGCTGGCGGCGCGCGACGATGAGGGCGGCAGCCTCGCCGAAGAGGAACTGACCGGCAATGTGCTGACGATGCTGCTCGGCGGAGAGGACACCACCGCCAACACACTGGGATGGACGCTCCATCACCTGCACACGCGTCGCCAGGCCTGGGGCGAGCTGGTGGCCGGTGTCGACAGGGTGCTGGAATCCGATCCCGTTCCGGCCAGTTTCCAGGTCACCCGGGAATTGGAGACGATCGAGGACTGCGTCAACGAGTCGATGCGGCTGCGTCCGGTGGCGCCGGTGTTCTTCCTGGAGAACAACCACGACACGGAGATCGACGGCGTGACGCTGCCCGCCGGCAGCTTTGTGATCTGCCAGCTTCGCTATGGCGCCATCGATATCGGCACCGCGCTGGATGCGGCCGAATTTCGGCCATCGCGCTGGCGCGAAGCAACGCCTGAAGCCCCGGATGCTGCCGGCAACGGCGCGGCACGCGCGCTGCTGAAAGCGTCGATGCCGTTCGGGGCCGGGCCTCGCACCTGCCCGGGCCGCTACCTCTCGCTGCTGGAGATGAAGATGGTGCTGGCCACGCTGGCACGCAACTACGACCTGCTGGAGGTCAGCACGCCGGACGGCAAACCACCCCAGGAGTGCCTCGCGTTCACGATGTTCCCGGTCGGGCTGCGGATGAAGCTCGGCCTTCGCAAGAACCCGACCGATACGTCCTTGGGACGAGGTTGATCTCGTTCGAGCCGGTCACGGGTCCGAGGCCGCGGTCCTGGTGCGGTCGAGCAGCCAGGCCAAGGCAACGCACAGCCCGTAGGCGAACAGCCCGAGGCCCGATAACGCAGCGGTGCTTTGAGGCGCCGCTCCGAACCAGTTGATCGACTGCAACACCAGGAGCAGAGCCAGCACAATCCAGGGCATCCAGCATCCCCACGCGCCGCGCGCACGCGTCGACGACAGGTACACGCAGAAACCCACCAGCACGAGCCCGATCTCCAGCGGCATCTCGATCCGGGGGTGATCCCACAAACCGAATCCGAGCTTGTCGGGCTCGTTGTCCAGGATCCCGAGGTCGGGGCGATGCACCAGCAGATCGAGCAGCCAGTGCGAAAACACGAGTGCCGAGACCAAGCCGCCCGCGACCGCCTTGCGCCCAGCCGGAGCGAGCAAGAGCGCCAGCAAGCCGGCGGCAAGGGCCCAGACCGCGGACCCCAGCAGACTGTGGGTGAAGGGCATGTAGTACAGATCGACCGGCGTGATGCCGGTTATCGTCGGGTTGGGCCGCCACTTCTCGATACCGAGGTACGCCAGCAAGAAGAAGCCGATATCGACCAGTTGAACCGCCGCGAAGCAAACCCACAGGCCGGGTGACTTGCGCACGGCCTTTGCGGCAAACGCCGGAGCGTAGTGTCCAATGAACATCGTGGCCTCTCCGATCGTGGGCCTCGATGCTAGCGGCAAAGTCCTCGGCAATCACGAAGTCGCCAGCGCCCGGCCCAATGCAATCGCGAGGGCGCCGGCTGACCCGATCCGCTTAAGAGTTCGCGACCTCGAAAGCTGCCGGCGGATTCAAGGGTCTGATTAACGAGTCGGCCGCCAATGGCGTCAGCAAGGCGGCATTTCCGCGGTTATTGCTGCCTTAGATCCGGTCGCGCCAGAAATACGCTATCCCTTATCGAGTCGACCAGTGCCGGTTCATCAAAGCGGTTTGAAAAGTGCCGAGCGATTGATGGATTTGGGATCGACTCAAAAAGGAGTCCCCATGTACGCGAGACTTGCAACGCTGATCCTTCCGGTAGTCCTTCCGCTGGCGCTGCACGCGCAGACGGTGGGGGTCTTTCCGGATCCACATCAAGCACCCGGCCGAACCGTCGTCGCCGACGCTGGGGCAGGGCAGCGCTACATGCAGCGCGAGCAGCAGACGCAGGATCGCCGCGGGCAGCAGGCGTTCGACTATCGGGAAAAACTCGAGCTGACCGAGCGACAACGCGAACTGGATCGGCAGCAGCGGGATATCGGGCAGCAGCGCCGCCAATTGCTGCAACTTCAGGCGAAGATCAAAGCGCATCAGTCAGCCACCCAGAAGTAAAGAAGCGTCCAGCACGGGCGGTGCCGTGTGCCCCGCTTAAGAACTTCGACTGAGCAATGACCGACTTGTGGCCATCGCACTCGAGTTCATCGACATCATCATCCCCATCGCGCGGATTCGCGAATCGTATCCGGGCGGATGGGACCAGTGTGCGCGAGACTACGCCGCGTTTTTAGGCCGGCGGGTCTGGCACGACGAGCACCTGTTTCGCGACGGCGCGATGAGCCCGCCGGAGGCGCAAAGGCTGGTCGAAGGCTGGGCCGTTCTCGGCTTCGAGCCGGTCGGCACGACGCATGGCGCGCCGTACTGGAAGGATGTGTGCGTCGTCGATTGGAGCCAAGGAGGACTGACAGCGCCTTGCGAGTGGCTGTCCGTCGACCTGTCGAACAGAACGGCGCATCTGACAGGTACCGAACCCGGTTCCCTGGTTTGGCGCGGCCGCCCGAGACCCAGCATGTTCGAGCTGATGAGGCTGCGGTCGATCAAGTAGGGCGAAATCCAGTAGCCCAAGCTGTCGCGGAAGTCTCTAGCCTCGAACAGAGCTACGAATAGCAATGCCGCAACTCCGGACGCGACCCCGGATGACGAAGGGTGTGTACCACGATTTGCCAGAGTGGTTTGCAGAAGCCCTCGAAAAATCACTTCCTCCTGTACTGGCGCGCCCACAGTAAAATAAACCGCGATCAACCAGGTTGAGAGGACCAGGCCAGCGAGCGGACCTGGCTCACGCGCGCGGGCGGGCAGCAGCGCGACGATGAAGCTAATCGGTGCGCTCACGATCACCGCAGACACGACGTGTCTGAGCGTCCGCAGGCGGAAGCCGTAATTTGCGACTCGCTCTTGCCCTCGACTTGCGAGTAGCCGAATCAGCGAGAAAGCCGTAACACAATTAAACAACATCAAAAACGGAATCGCTGCTGCTAGTTGCAAAGAGTCTTAACCTGTGGCGATGCAACGTGATGAAGCCAACGACGTCTCCGCCCTCCAACACGGCGAAAGTTGGAAGGGATTTCGTCGCGGGTGCGTACTCCATGAGGGACGATTCGATGCCGAACCACGCTGGTAGGGTGCGCAACACGCGCTCACACTCAGTCACCGCGTTCGAACCTGGTCCAACTAGGTCCATTAGGTTTGATGAGACTCTCAGTAAGGAAACTGACCCGCCAGGATCATGCCCTAACCACCGGGCTGCCGCTGTCGGGAATCGATGCGGTTTTGCGTCTTGCTGTAGTGACAAGGCAACAACTCCCCCTTCCTAGTTGAGACACCCGCCAGTCGTTTGAGCCGAATCGCGGTGCACGGCACCAAGGCGAATGACGGGCACGACAACAGTGGCGCTCGCTCGCTCGCTCGTCGCCGCAGCGCGGTAATCATCTGCTGCGTCGGCGGAGTTGCGCGATTAAGGTCGCACTCCGGTCGAAGTCATCGACGGCTGCCATCCGGCTCTGAGTAACCGCGCCGACTCGTAGGCCCTGCATCAAGTCTTGGCCTTGGCCTGCTCGAGGCTCTTAAGCGATCAGGTCTTATCAGGTAGCGCCTAATCGCTAGGTGCGACTGGTAGAGGTTCCCGAAACCACTTACACAAGTGGCGGGTGTCCGCTTTTGCCTACGAATTGTGTCTTAGTTAGTAAACAGTGTACGCCGTTGAACAAACCTTCGCGCCCTTGGCGCTGCGCATCGACAGCGGATTTGGATGATCCGATGGGAGCACCTCAAATGCTAAACAACACAAGCTGGTCGGCGAGGATTCTCAGGCTGCTGGCAGTTACGCTTGCGAGCGCCGCGACTGCCGCATTGTTGAGCCCGGCCGCCAGTGGTGCGGATGTCGGTGCTGCCGGCGCGGCCGGCAATGCTCAAAGTTCGGGCGCGGGGAGCGGATCCACTCCAACACTGTTGATCCACAACGTGAGCGGTGCACCTCCCGCCAGCCCGCTAGTAGAACCCGCCGGTGCACCGACAACGTCCGACACGCAACGAAGCGTCGACGCTCAGCCGGCCGCTACCGCGGCTCCAAGTTCTGCGGCGATGACGGCCATGTCGTCGCGCAGATTAAGCGAACACCTCGCCGCACTTGCGCAGGAGTACGACGACTACGTCAAAGCAGGTCGGATGGGCTCCAGCTTCCATTCCTCTCACCGATGGATACGCACGGTCAACGACGCGGTTGTCATCGATGCCGTGGCGTTGGGGGATACGGCAGCACTGAAGAAGGAGCTCGAAGCGCTCGGACTGATCCACGGTGCTGTCGCCGGTCCGCTGGTAGGAGGTCTTTTGCCGATTCGAGCACTGAGGGCCGCCGCTGCCCTGCCGAACGTTGGTCGGATCCGGGAATCGATCACTCGCACGCACGCGGGACTGGTGACCAGCGAAGGAGATACCGCGATGCATTCGGACCTCTTTCGCACCAATCTTGGAGTCAACGGCGCCGGCACCAAGGTTGGCATTGTTTCCAATAGCTTCGATTGTCTCGGCAAAGCCGGATTTGCTCAGAACGCTACAAACGATGCGCTCAACGACGATCTTCCAGCCCCATACTCACCCGTGTCCACCACCCCGGGCAGCACGGGAACCTATCTGCTCCAGGAAGGACCCTGCCCGACAACCTCACCGGCCGAGGCTGAAGACGAAGGCCGAGCGATGGCGCAAATCGTACATGACATCGCGCCCGGCGCCGCAATCATGTTTTGGTCGGGTGACCTTGGAACCGCGAATTGGATCACCGGCATTACTACGATGCGGGGGTTCGGAGCGAACGTCATCGTCGACGATCTAGGTAGCCCGCTGGAGCCTTGGTTCCAGGACGGCCTGCTTGCTCAAGCCACGGACGGCCTCGCGCCGTTCGCAACCTACGTTACCGCCGCGGGAAACGACGCCCGGAACTCGTACCAGGCAAGCTTCGTAAACAGCGGAGCCTCGTATACATACACGCCGTCGGGAACTACGACGGCTCGAACGTGTGCTTTGCACAACTTCGCATCCAGCGGTTCCGCCAAGACCCAGCAAGGAATCTTCGTTCCGGCGGGTGAGACGCTGGAAATCGTGCTCCAGTGGGATCAGCCCTTTGGCTCTCTGATGAATCCGGCGGTTTTGAACCCTGGCAGTGAATTTGACCTCTTCTTGTTCGACACCCTCGGTAACCCTGTAGCAAACGTCTCCGGTGGTGCGGAGGATCTGACGACTCCGGTGGCCAACACTGTCTTCGACCCGTCCCAGTATCTCGTTTGGAAGAACGCGGGTGCAAACACCGAAGTGTTTCTTTCGATCGGCCAATGCGGCGGGTCGGCGGCTTCCGGGCCGCTGGGCGGCTATGTGAAGTACATCGTGTACAGCCTCGGACTTAACGACTCTGAGTTTGCATCCAAGATTGTCGATTTCCCGACCAACAGCAGCACAGTCGTCGCTCAGAGCAACGCTGCGAGCGTTATCACGGTTGGCGCGGCCGACTACTCGAAGACCCCGGCATTCGGCACCGACCAGCCGCAAATCGAAAGTTTCTCTTCTGCTGGCGGGACGCCCATTCTGTTCGATATCAACGGCCACCCTTTGACTTCTTCGACCTCGCGCACCAAACCGGAAGTGGTCGGACCCGACAACGTCATCAATACCTTCTTTCCTCCCAACCTGCTACCGGCTTGCGTAGGCAGTACGACCGCCGCGAATCCATGCCGATTCTCGGGCACGTCGGCGGCTGCGCCTCACATTGCGGGATTTGCTGCGTTGTTATACAGCCAAAACGCCGCATTTTCGACGGACGAGATACGACAGGCGATCACAAGCGGTGGGCTACCGATGGCGGATACGGCGCTGCCCACGGCGGTTGCCGCGGCCTCGAGCGGGATCTCTTCGGTTGCGAGTGGCGGCCGCCACACATGCGCGCTGACAACCTTGGGCAGCGTCCAGTGTTGGGGCTCGAACAGCAACGGACAGCTCGGCAACGGGACCACCGTCGATTCCGACGCACCGGTCGCTGTGACCGGCCTGACGACCTCGATCGTGCAGCTCGCCGCCGGCGATAAGCACACCTGCGCGATCGACGTTTTCGGCGCCGCCTACTGTTGGGGCTTGAACCTTTACGGCCAGCTGGGCAACGGCACCGGCGTGGACTCAGCCACTCCGGTGACTCCGACCGGCTTGACGAGCGGGGTAACCAAGATCACTGCAGGTGCTGACCACACTTGCGCGATCGTGAACGGGACAGCCGAGTGCTGGGGTAACAGTGGTGATGGCGAGGTGGGAACAGGGGTGACCGGGGTCGGCTACACGGTACCCCAAGTCGTCACGTTCACCACCCTTTCGACGCCACCCACCGTTACCGATATCGTCGGCGGCGGGTATTTCGTATGCGCGCTCGATACGGTACCCACCGTGTGGTGCTGGGGCCAGGGAACATCCGGGCAGTTGGGCAATGGTGCGCTAGTGAGCTCCGCGGTGCCTGTATCGGTGAGCAACGTGGCCGCCGGCGTCACAAGCTTGGCTGCTGGGACATTCCACGCATGTGCAGTGAACAGCGGCGGGACTGGCCAGTGTTGGGGATGGAACGGGTGGGGCGAGCTCGGGGTCGGATCCTATGTCACACCCTTCGACACGCCACAGAACCTCGCCGATGTGACGAATTTCGTTGCACCGATCGGCAAGATGACGGCCGGAACGTATCACACGTGCTTTTTGGAGACCACCGCAAGCCCAGCCTGGTGCTGGGGACTCAATGATGACAATCAGTTGGGAAACGGCCAGGGAACGGTAACGCTTCCGTTGCCGATATCGAGCGGATCTCTGAGCGCGATCTCGGCAGGAGCCTCTCACACTTGTGGCGTGACAGCTTCCGGTGGGGCGGTCTGTTGGGGCTCGAATGCCTTTGGCCAATCCGGCGCATCGCCCGTTGTTAACAATGTGGTGAGTGGCGTTGGGCTGGCTCAGGCGTTCACCGCGAACCGAAGTAACCAGACGATCACGTTCTATCTCAAACCGACCATCGCCCCCCTAGGCACCGGAACCGTGCTGGTGGTCGCCAGCTCCGGTCTGCCGGTGACCTTAGCATCGACGACGCCGACGATCTGCACCGTGTCCGGCGACACGGTAACGGGCGTAGCCAACGGCACGTGCACCCTCACAGGGAATCAATTTGGCGATGGGAGTTACAACGCGGCACCGCAGGTTACCGACACTTTGACGGTTACGAGTACGGGTACAGCTCAGACGATCACGTTCGGCCCGGCGCCAAGTCTGACGCCTGGGGGTACGGCGACGGTTACGGCCACGGCCAGCTCGGGTCTGCCGGTGGTGTTCATCTCGCAAACCCCGACGGTCTGCACGAACCCTCTGGTCGGCTCGAACAACACGATAACGGGTGTTGCTGCCGGTACCTGCACGATCGCCGCCGATCAGCCGGGCAATGCCATTTACTATTTTGCGCCCGAAGTCACTCAAACGATCCAAGTAAAGGCCAATCAAACGATCACGTTTGGTCCGGTTCCCGTGCTGCTGACAGCCGGTAGTACGGTCACCGTGACGGCAACGGCTAGTTCCGGTCTGCCCGTAACTCTGAGTTCCAGCGACACGACGGTTTGTACCGTCACGGGTACCACGGTGTTTGGCGTGGCCTCCGGCACCTGCACGATTGCAGCAGACCAGGCCGGCGACGCGACCTACAACGCAGCGCCGCAAGTGACCGTGAGCTTCCCGGTCAAAACCAATCAGTCGATCACGTTTGCCGTGGTTTCAGCACTCACGGTCGGCGGCTCGGTGACTTTGAGTGCCACTGCCTCCTCTGGGCTACCGGTCACGTTCAGCTCACTGACCACCACCATCTGCACAGTCTCCGGCTCAACGGTCACAGGTGTGGCGCCAGGCACCTGCACGATCGCTGCCGATCAGGCCGGAGATTCAAGCTGGAATCCGGCCCCGGAGGTCACGCAGAACGTCACCGTAACCGCGGCAGGAGCGACGCCGCAGACCATCACATTTGGTGCAGCGCCGGCGCTGACGGTGGGCGGCACTGCCCCGGTGTCGGCCACCGCCAGCTCGGGTCTGCCGGTGACGTTTAGCTCGCTGACCACAACCATCTGCACGGTCTCTGGCTTCACCGTCACGGGCGTGGCCGCGGGTACGTGCACGGTTGCAGCCAATCAGGGAGGCAACGCCACCTATGCTCCCGCGCCGCAGGTGACGCAGAACATCACGGTGACGGCGGCAGCCCCGACGCCCCAGACCATCACCTTTGGCGCAGCGCCGACGCTGACAGTGGGCACGAGCGGAACGCTGAGTGCCACGGCCAGCTCCGGATTGCCGGTAACGTTCAGCTCCACCACGGCTGCGATCTGTACGGTGACGGGTAGCACCGTCACCGGTGTGACGGCCGGCTCGTGCGTGGTCGCGGCCAATCAAGCGGGCAATGCGACCTTTGCTCCCGCGCCGCAGGTCACGCAGACCATCACGGTGGGTCCGGGCAGCCAGACGATCACGTTCGGGACGGCTCCGACGCTGATGGTGGGCACGAGCGGAACGCTAAGTGCCACGGCCAGCTCCGGCTTGACCGTGACGTTCAGCTCCACCACGACTGCGGTCTGTTCGGTGACGGGCAGCGCGGTCACCGGGGTGACGGCCGGCTCGTGCGTGGTCGCGGCCAACCAGGCGGGCAATGGCAACTACAACGCCGCCCCCCAAGTGACACAGACCATCACGGTGGGCCCCGGCAGCCAGACGATCACCTTTGGTGCGGCACCGACGCTGACGGTGGGTGGAACGGCCACGCTGTCGGCTACCGCCAGCTCGGGTCTGCCAGTGACGTTCAGCTCGCTGACCTCGACCGTCTGCACGGTCTCCGGCTCCACGGTCAGCGGAGTGGCCGCAGGCACCTGCACGGTTACGGCCAATCAGGCGGGCAACGCCAACTACAACGCCGCCCCGCAAGCGACGCAGAACATCACGGTCACGGCGGCAGCCCCGACACCGCAGACCATCACCTTTGGCGCAGCGCCGACGCTGACAGTGGGCACGAGCGGAACGTTGAGCGCTACGGCCAGCTCGGGCCTACCGGTGACGTTTAGCTCGACTACGGCTGCGGTGTGCACGGTAGCGGGGAGTACGGTAACTGGGGTGACGGCTGGGGCGTGCGTGGTGGCGGCCAACCAGGCCGGCAATGCCACCTATGCTCCGGCGCCGCAGGTGTCGCAGACGATCACCGTCGGTCCCGGCAGCCAGACCATCACTTTTGGTGCCGCACCGACGCTGACGGTGGGTGGAACGGCCACGCTGTCGGCTACCGCCAGCTCGGGTCTGCCAGTGACGTTCAGCTCGCTGACCTCGACCATCTGCACGGTCTCCGGCTCCACGGTTACGGGCGTAGCGGCGGGTACTTGTACTGTCGCGGCCAATCAGGTGGGCAATGCCAATTACACGGCCGCCCCGCAGGTGACGGAGAACACCACAGTGACGGCGACAGCTCTGACGCCCCAGACCATAGCGTTTGGTGTGGCGCCGGTGCTATCGGTGGGCGGCACCGGAACGCTGCTCGCGACGGCCAGCTCGGGCCTGCCAGTGACGTTCAGCTCGCTGACGACGAGCGTCTGCACCGTTGCCCGCAGAACGGTCACGGGTGTGACAGCCGGTACCTGCACGGTAGCGGCCAACCAGACGGGCAATGCCACCTACGCGGCTGCGCAGCAAGTGACCCAAAGCTTCCCGATCAGCGCTTTCACGCTCACGGGACTGACGCCGACATCGCTCAATTTTGGCAACGAGCTGGTCGGGCGCTCGAGCGCATCGCAGACGGTGACGCTGGAGAACGCCGGTGCCGCGCCACTGACTGTTGGAACGATCACCATCACCGTGAACTTCAGAATCACATCCCGGTCATGCGGCACCACGCTGGGTGCCGGAAGCTCTTGCGAAATCGGGGTAGCGTTTGCGCCGACATCGGTCGGAGCCTTTACGGGCGCGCTGACGGCGGGCACAAACGGCACTGTGGCATTGTCAGGCACCGGAATCGTGCCATCCGCCGGCATTTCGCCGACGAGCTTCAATTTCGGCAGTCAGCTCGTGGGGACGATGAGCGCTGCGCAGACCTTCACGTACACCAACACCGGGCTCGTTGCGATAACCGTTGCGTCGGTCACGATGGGTGGCATCTCGGCGGCGAGCTACAGGATCGTGGCGGATCTATGTACCGGCGCCACATTGGCTCCTCAGGCGAATTGCACAATTGGAGCGATCTTCGCTCCGGCAGCGGCCGGCACTCTCGGTGCGACTCTGCGTGTTCATGATGCAGCCGGTGGTGCGCCGTCCCTGTCGGCCAGCTTGGGAGGAACCGGCTTGGCGCCGAACGTGCGCCTTGGTTCGACGCCGTACCAATTCGGAGCCGTCACCGCGCCGACCAGCGCAACGTTCCACCTCAGAAACGTCGGAAACGCATCGTTCTTGATCGGTGGCATCGCGATGGCGACCGGCACGCAATTCGTCATCACAGGCGGGACCTGCGCCATCGGCATTACAGTGATCAATGGAGGCTCATGCTCGATCATCGTGACGTTCACGCCCAATAGCACCACGAGCTACTCGGACACGTTGAGCGTATCGGGTAGCGCCGTTGGCACTGTCGCTCCTACGTACACCGCGATGCGTGCGATGGCGGGAAGTTGATTCAGTTTGGATCCACGGATTCCGGCGCGCAACGCAGAGAAGATCCTGCAGTTCGCGCCGGGGCCCGACCCCCTGCCGGCGGGCAGGGGTTCACCCCGCCCGCGCGATCCCGCTCCGCTTCGGACCGCCTTGATCGGCTGCCCGGCCGGCTAATCCTCGCCGGCGCTGACTTCGATCACTCGCGTGCCCCAGTTTTGAAGGCCGTCGGGAGTTTGTTGGTCGGGCGCGGGAATGTACTCGGTGGCCAGCCAGATGCTCTTGCCGTTCGGATCGGCCACAGCCCAGGAGTAGTCGCCCCAGCGCGTGCTGGATGGAGCATAAGGTCCGGTGCCCGCGGCGGCGATGGTGATGGAGCCGAACGAGTGCCCGCCTGCAGACATCCGCGCAAACGCAGCGCTGGCGAACAGCGTCGGGCCGGAAATGCTGAAGACCATGGCCACTTCCCCATTCGGGGTGACCTGAAGCGCAGGGTAAAACAGGAAATTGCCGGGTGAGGCCAGGATTCCCTGCCGGGTGATGGTCGCCGACGCGATCTGGGAATTCCGAACCTGCGGATGAACCTCGAACCACGCATTGGCGCAGAGCTGTGTGGAGCTGCCAGCCACGTTCAGTGCCGTGTTCAGCTCACCCCACAAATGCCCATTGATGAACTGGACCTGCTGCATGCGGTCATCGCCCGTGTTCAGAAGGCTGGTGGAGCCCATTTGCACCGCATTGGGAGGGACCCCGAAAACCAGAGAGTTGATCACGACACTCGACAGGGTGGGAATTCCGCCCTCGGACACGGCACCCGGATCAGTGAGCGCCCAAACCCCAAGGCGGTTGTCAAAGGTATTCGTGGGATCAATGGATTCGAGAAAGTATTCGACGTTGGAGTCGTCGCCCGGGCTGGTGAGGGCAGGCTGCACGGAAAAAGCGCTGTCTGCCGCAATCGTCAGGTTTTCAAACTGAACAAAGTGGATGCTGGCAGCGCCGTTGATGAGGTCGCGCTTGGACACAGCATAGATCTGAGCGCCGTTTGCCTGCGGACCCAGGATCGAGAACTCGTTGGTCGCGATGTAAAGATTCTGGCGATCCATGCCCAGCAGCGGCTGATCGCCGAAGCACGGGCAGCCGATGTGCACGGGGGTGCCGTTGGTGCCGTCGTCGGTGGCGTCGAGGTGGTACACCGTCCACGGCGTGGTCGGATCGCCGGATGTATTGACCGCGATGTCGGTGCGGGCCTCCGTGTTGTCCGCGGAGATGAACAGAATGGTGGCAAACCACGTGTGCGTGGCCGGGTCGAAGTGGCAGCGCGGATCGCTGGTGAATTCCGTCAGCCCTTCGTCAAACATCACGTTCACATTGAAGGGCCCCGCAACCACGGAGCCATCGCGTCGGTAAATCGTATACGCCGAATTGACGGGCTCGACCACGAATCCATTGCCGACGCAAAGCCCCTGGTCGGGCGGCTCGAATTCGGCGCCGAAATTCGTGATCGCGCTGTCGAGGCTGCTGACGCCGTCGAAATTGCTGAGGATGGCTTCGGAATTCGTGGCGCCGATCAGCGCGGACGATGCCATTTGCACCTGGCTCGTTTGGGCTGCGGTCGATGCGGAGCTTGACTGTGCGGCGGCGACCGAAGCGGAGATTTTCGCGAGCTGCGTGCGCGCGCTGCGTTGACGAAGAACGGCCGGCGTTGCCAGCGCAAGGTTGGCGGCTGCCGAAGCATGAAGCGGATCCACCGTGGCGACCCGCGTCAGAACGCCCGCTTTGGCTGAACCACTGAACTGCTCGGCGGCGACGGGGAACGCAACGGATAAAAGGGCGATGAGAGCAACGGCCAGCTTGCAGGTCGGTTGTGCGACGAGGCTCCGTGCCTCGGATTTTTGGAGGCGGTCGGCTTCGTCAGCGGTGAATCGTGGCACGAGTCGGGCTGCTTGCGGTTTCATTGGTCTTCTCCATACAAGCGAGTTGGTGGACTTCAGGCGAGTGCGCGATCTTGGTAGCAGGGGCCAGCGGCGGATGTCAAGCTTGGATGATGACAACCGGCAGACACGCCACCTTAAGAGATGGATGCCCTCGACGTCTAAAACCCCTGGCACATCGACGCGCTGCAGGTGTTCGTTGTTATTTGGAACGTGCTGGTACTGCCGTTGCTGACCGTGCATGCGCTGGGCGTCGCGGCCGTGCTGGAGCAGACGCACACGTTGTTCAACTGGGCGCTTCCGCCCGTGTAAGCATTGACGGCGGCACAGGCCGGCGCGGCCAATAGCGCGACATTCTTCAGGGTAACCGCGCTGAGCGTCGCCACGACGGCGTGGCTCGGCGGTGCCGGAATCGAGCGGATGTCGATCCCCTTGAAGGTCGGGTTGTCGATGCTGACATGATCGACGGTCAGACCGTCGATGTTCTCCAGATCGGTGCCGATCAGAAGAGCGCCAAAGCGCTGATTGAAGCCATTTCCCCCGCACCGGTGGAAATTCAGGTGCGATGCGCTGGCCGACATCGAGGCCGTGGCGGGAAGCGCGGCGGAGACGAACTGAGTCGACATCTGCAAACAAGGGTAGTTGAGGATGTCGGCGGCGGTGCTTCGCGTGATTGAGGCCTCGGTACCACCATAGATCGCGAAGCCATTGCCATACCACTGCAGCTGCGCCGTGGAGTCGGAGATGTGGTTGGATGAGGAGGTTGCCGCCAGCGTGCTGCCCTGCGCCCACATGGCGAAGCCGTCATCGCCGGTGGAGCGCGAAGAGCTGTCGCTTATCAAGGAGGCGCGGGTGCTGCCGTAGAAGTCGATACCGTCGGCGAAGGTATCGCGCACGCGACTGTGGGCGATGTGGACGGCCACGGAGTTCTGGTTGGTCTTGATGCCGCTGAAGGTGTGCTCCACCCAGACATTGTCGATCGTGCTGTTCGTCAGTTCGGCGCGTATGCCATCCGGTATGACCGCATCCACGACATCGCGCTGTGTGACGTTGCCGAAGATCGCGAAGTTCGACAGGGTAACGTGGTCCGAACCACCCGTCCGGCTCGTGAGGACCAGGTTGCCCGAGACGCTTGCGATGCCGCTTCGCCCTTGATTCGTCGCGGCGACAGGCGCAGCGGTGTCCACGGCCGCAAATTTGGAGTACCACATGCCCGCTCCCTGGATCGTCAGGGGACCCGGCAGGGGCAGAAGACCACGGATATAGAAACGTCCCGGTGGGATATAAACGCCGCCATAGCCGCTGCCCGCGGCGGTCACCAGGTTGATGCACGCCTGCAGGCTCTGGAAATTGTGATCCGCAAGCTGCCACATGCTCAGGCCACCGGAAAGGGAAGTCGGCTGCGTGTCCTGCAGCACGTCGGTGACGGGGTCTGAACTGTAGTAGTCCTTTTCTATCACGGCGAAACTGGCCGGGTTGTAAGGATTGTTTCCCAGCACGCTATTGAACACGGAACCGTAGGAGGAATCGTCCTGGCCGTCGAACACCGATCCGGATTGCCGCAGGTCCAGCGCGAGCGCGCCGCAACGGGGGTCTGTGATCGACACGAAGCCGGTCGGCCGAGGCAGCGGCGGCGGAACCGTCTCGAGGTCGACGAAATCCACGGCGATCGTCGCCACCCCACTGGCGGCGGTCTTTTCGAGACGGATCACGTCGGTCGCTTGCAAGGCCAGGCCTAACCTGAGCTGAATCTCGTCGTACAGGTGGGTGGGCGTGCTTGCGGTCGCATAGCTGGCCGCGTTGCCGGGTACATTGAACAACCTCGTTCCATCCATCACGCCGCCGTACAGCCAGGCGTAGCGGGACGTCAGCGTCAGTGTCTTATGCAGGCGGGTCGCGCCCGAATGGCTGCGGATCGACAGCTCGAGCCTGCCGGTGGCTCCCCCGCCGCCCGCCGCATCCGGGATCGAATAACGAAGCACCAGGGCGTTGGCTCCCTCCTGGGGCGCTTCGGTGACCCAAGAGACGGTGTCACCGGCACTCGTCAGCAATACCGCCTGACGATGCGAAGCCTCGCCGGCAAGATCGCCAACGCTGCGATCGCTGCCGTCGGCCGAACCCACGATGATGGCCGTGCCGGACAGTCGACCGGATTCGGCCTCATAGGTGGCCACCGGCCATGTCAGACCCAAGGTGGGCGGTATGAAGGTCTGTGGCGAGGGCTCGGTTTCCACGGGCCCGCTGTCCGCTCGGCTGCAGATGGCGATCGTCAAAATACAACCGCCAATCGCAGCGGACAGATGCGGGGCTCGCCCGTGCGTACGGGGGGAGTGCAGCACAAGAATCCGGGTTCAGAAAAGAACGGCGACACTTTAAAGCCCCGGCTGGCGCGCAACACGCCGATTTTGATGTGTCACCATAGCGAGCATGGGATCCAAGCAAATCGTGCGGCGCGACGCTCTGGGCATCGCCGAGGCCACGATCGACAACTTCGCTCTGTGGCAGATAGGCGCCGTGACAACCAGGAGCTGGTCGGCCGCGTGACCGAGAGGAGAAAGCCGTGTTTGATCACATAGGCATTGGCGTCAGCAATGTGGCCGCGAGCAAACGCTTTTTTATGGAGGCGCTTGCCCCGCTCGGCGTAGGGGTCGTGATGGAGGTCCCGGATGCGGTCGGGTTGGGGCATGGCCGCAAGCCGTCTTTTTGGCTCGGGCAGGCCGAGGCGCAGCCGGTGCCGCTGCACATCGCTTTCACGGCACAGAAGCGCGCCCAGGTGGTCGAGTTCTACCAGCGCGCGCTCGCGGCCGGGGGCAAGGACAACGGACCACCCGGGCTGCGTCCACACTACCACGCCAATTATTACGCGGCGTTTGTAATTGGCCCCGACGGCCACAACGTCGAAGCCGTCTGCCACGAGCCGAACGCCTGAGCCGACCGAAATGCCTGAACAGGACGACGACGCCCCACGAGCAGCGCCGGAAGGTGCCAAGTCACTTCGCCCGTCCGCGGTCGCACCACCGGCGCGCGCCGCGTCCGCCGAGCTGAGACATTCGATCGGGCAGGTCGACAGCTGGGGATGGCTGCGCTCCCTCACCCCGGCACGCCTGGCGCTGGGCCGTGCCGGCGCAAGCCTGCCCACCAGCGAAGTGCTGCGCTTTGGCTGGGACCACGCGCAAGCGCGCGATGCGGTTCAGCTGGCGCTCGACGTGGAG
>Ga0210394_10002959_pt1 | contig 22305 bp, 16 predicted proteins | sample IncBWC12MmetaG_FD_160121 | JGI IMG/M metagenome (GOLD analysis project Ga0210394, IMG submission 160121) | Forest soil microbial communities from Barre Woods Harvard Forest LTER site, Petersham, Massachusetts, United States - Inc-BW-C-12-M | ecosystem: Environmental > Terrestrial > Soil >... | reverse complement strand
GCCACGCCCGGCGAACTCGCGTGGCTGCTGCGCAACGGCAACCTCGCGCGCGGCATGCCGCCATGGGCGGGCATTCCGGAGCAACGCCGCTGGCAAATCGTCGCGTACTTGAAAACGCTGCGCTAAGGGGTCCTACTTCGCTGGAAAATACGCATTTTTTCGCTATTAGCGAAGACCCTTGCATTGATTTGACGGGACTTAGCTCCATTTCTAATCGCCGATTCGCTATTAGGAAAATGCGCCGACATCTCGCACGCACTTCTATCAGGGACCCTACGGCACCGTATGGCCGCAGGATTTCAGGGATCCGCACCATAAGTCACATTATTTCAATGCGACGATGCGGCTGCCGCGGACGGGCAACGTATTTGCCTCGGACTGCAATTGCCGTGGAATCGATTGCCGTGGCTTCGATGGCGTAGTAAATTTGTCGGGCGGCTCGTGGAATCAAGTCCGCCGCGGGCGACGATGGAAACATTTCTAAACGTACTCTGGCTGTGCATCGCCGCTGGCGTGGTCGCGAAGTGGCGCACGCACTGGGTGCACCAGCGCCGGCAACAGCGGCATGCACGCCGCAATCCGGCGCGGGAATGGACTGCAGTTGGATGCGCGCTCATACTTCTTTTCTTCGCTGTATCGCTTACCGATGACCTGCATTTCGATGCAATTCTCTTCGACGAATGCGCAACGGGCCGGCGTTCTACAGTTGGAACCTGCGTTCACCATGCGCCGCAAGGGCGAACGGCGGGGCACGGCAGCGCGACGGCCAATTTCACACCCATGAAATCGCCGGCCCCGCTGCGAACCGTCGGAACGATCTTACCCGTGGTGTTTACTGAACATGCGAGCGGAAAGTTAGCAGCTCTTTCCGGCCGCGCTCCTCCCTCGATCGACCTCTAGAAAACATCGTTTTGAACGCATCAGTTTAGGCGCGTCCATCTCAAACTGACAATTTGCCCGCGAATCCAGCGGGCGGGGCCTGGGCGAGCAAACAGTGCTCGCCGTTAGCGCTTCCTCATTGGGTTCGCGCCGCATTGGAGTGCCGTACATGACGCCATCAAGACTTATTCTCGTTCTCGCCGTTGCCATTGCGCCCGTTTTCGCAGGTTGCAACAGGGGCAGAGGAAACGCCGCCGAAGAAGCGCCCCCGCCAGCGCACGTGGAACACGAACAAGAAGGAAGTGTGATCCGGGTGGATCATCCAGAGCGGTTTCAGTTAGCCACCGCGACTTCGCAAAATTCCACATCCGAGCTGGTTTTGACGGGAGTTGTGGCTCCGGATATTTCCCGGAACGTGCCAGTGATTACCCTGGCCTCCGGGCGCGTCGTGGATCTCCACGCGCGTTTGGGAGATACGGTGAAGAAGGGCCAGTTGTTACTGAGAGTTCGAAGCACCGATGTTTCCGGGGCTTTTTCCGATTACCGCAAGGCAGTGGCTGACGAAACTTTAGCGCGCACGCAGCTGGAGCGCGCCAAGGAACTCTACGGGCACGGCGCAGTTTCTTTGAATGATTTTCAGGTGGCCCAGGATGCCGAAGCCAAAGCCAAAGTCGATGTTGAAACGTCCGCGGAACATTTACGGCTGCTCGGCAACGACCCTGAGAAACCGAATGGCATCGTGGACATCTATGCGCCGGTGTCGGGCGTAATCACCGACCAGCAGGTTACCAGTGCGGGCGGGGTGCAGGGATTGGGCTCAAATCCCTTCACGATTTCGGACCTGTCCCAGGTATGGGTGCTGTGCGACGTGCACGAAAACGATTTGCCCAAAGTGCGCGTGGGTGACTCCGCGAAAATCCGCCTCAATGCGTATCCCGAGCAGGTTCTTAGCGGCAAAATCGGCAACATTGGCGCGATCCTCGATCCGAACATTCGCACGGCCAAGGTGCGCGTCGAAGTACGCAATCCGGGACTGATACGCCTCGGCATGTTTGTGACTGCCACTTTCCAAGGCCAGAAGCAGGAGGTTCGCACGGTAATTCCCGCGACAGCCATTCTGCATTTGCGGGACCGCGATTCCGTCTTCGTTGCGGCGGGAGATAACAAGTTTCAACGCGTGGAAATCGTTATTGGAAGAACGCTTCCTGAAAACATGCAGGAGGTTATCTCGGGCATAAAGCCCGGGGTGCAAGTGATCCAGAATGCGCTGGCGTTCCAGAATACGGCGGAGCAGTAAATGATTCGCAAGCTGGTCGATTTTGCTTTGGAAAACCGGTGGCTGGTGCTCGCAGTCGCGCTGGGGCTGTTTGTCTGGGGCGCGATTTCGTTCCATCAGCTGCCTGTGGAAGCGTATCCGGACGTGGCGGACAATTACGTGGAGATCATCACGCAGTGGCCGGGAATTTCCGCCGAACAGATCGAGCAACAAGTGACGATCCCGCTAGAGGTCGTGATGAACGGGATCCCTCATGTGGTCCATCTGCGCTCTTTTTCGCTGTTCGGTCTGTCCGACCTGAAGTTGATTTTTGATGACGAGGAGGAGAACGCCTGGAACCGGGAGCGGGTTCTCGAGCGGCTTGCTCAGGTTACCCTGCCGACTGGGGTGGTGCCGCAGATGGGGACCGATTGGAGCCCGGTGGGGCAAATTTATTTCTATACGCTGCGCAGCACGAATCCGCAGTACGACGTGATGGAGTTGAAGTCAATCGAAGACTGGGTAATCGAGAAAAATTTCAAAGCGGTTCCTAATGTCGTAGACGTTGCCAGTTTTGGCGGTCCGACGCGTGAGTATCAGGTCCGCGTCGATCCCGACAAGCTGATCTCTTACGGAATCAGCCTCGGGCAGGTGGAGCAGCAGCTGACGAACAACAACGCGAATGCCGGAGGCAGTTTCATCGAATCCGGGCTCCAGCAGGTGAATATCCGGGAAGTGGGCCTGGTCAAAAACGTACAGGATATCGAAAACACAGTCCTGGTGACCAAGACCGGCACTCCGCTGCGGGTAAAGGACATTGCGGTAGTGGCGCAAGGGCCGAAGATTCGCCTGGGCCAGTTCGGGCGAGCGATTCATCGCGAAGACGGAAGAATCATCGATAACGACGATGTGGTTTCAGGAATCGTGCTGTTGCGCAAGGGTGCGGATGCGGACGACGCGCTTCGTGGGCTGCACGCGAAGGTCCAGGAGTTGAACGAGCGCATCCTGCCTGCCGGAGTGAAGGTGGTCCCGTTCATCGACCGCAGCGACTTGGTGCACTACACGACGCATACGGTACTGCGCAATCTCACGGAAGGGATCATTCTGGTTGCGATCGTTCTGTTTTTGTTTCTCGGAAACATCCGGGGAGCAATGATCGTGGCGCTGACAATTCCGTTCGCGCTGTTGTTCGCGGCAACGTGCCTAAAGCTGAAAGGCATTCCGGCAAATTTACTGTCGCTGGGCGCGCTGGACTTTGGGATGGTTGTAGATGGGGCCGTCGTGATGGTCGAGAACATAGTCCGGCACATGGGCCAGCGCGGACACCAAAATGATTCAAAGACCACGATGCAGACAATCGCCGAGGCCGCGCATGAAGTGCAGCGGCCCGTGTTCTATGCGATCGCCATTATTATCACGGCATATTTGCCGATTTTCACGTTGCAACGCGTCGAAGGCCGGTTGTTCAGGCCCATGGCCTGGACCGTGGCATTCGCACTGCTCGGCGCGCTCCTATTTTCCATGCTGGTTGCGCCGATTTTATCCAGCTTCTTCTTCAGCAAGGGAGTTAGCGAATGGCGCAACCCGGCAATGGAGTTTTTGAGAAAGAGGTATCGCGAAGGCGCGAGACGCGCGATCGAGAACCGCTGGGTAACAGCCGGCGTCGCGGCATTCGGGTTGGCCCTGGCCATTTATCTTGCGGTGGGCGGCGTGATCGGTTCCGAGTTCTTGCCCCACCTCGATGAAGGTGCACTCTGGGTGCGAGGTACTCTCGCTCCCAGCACCGGACCCACCGAAGGTATTCGGGTAGCGAATCAGGTCCGCGCCCTGCTCTGCTCTTTCCCCGAAGTGCCGCAATGCACCAGCCAGGTAGGGCGTCCGGATGACGGCACCGATACCACGGGTTTTTTCAATACTGAATTCTTTGTGGACTTGAAGCCAAAGGAGGAGTGGCGGCCCGTCTTTCACGAGGACAAAGAAGAGGTGATAACGGCGATGAGCCGCGAACTGGAAAAAATCCCCGGAGTTTCCTGGGGATTCTCTCAACCCATCGAAGACAACATGGAAGAGGCGGTGAGCGGGGTAAAGGGCGAACTTGCAACGAAAGTCTATGGCGACGACCTGAAAGTGCTTGAACAAAAGGCCGATGAGATTGTGAATGTGATGCGCCAGATCAAGGGAATCGAGGATATGGGAGTCTTTCGCGCGCTGGGCCAACCAAACATCAACTTTCAGGTGGACCGCGAGCAAGCCGCGCGTTATCAGATTAACGTCGCCGATATTCAGGACGCCATCCAAACCGCCGCCGGAGGCACCGCGCTCACTCAGGTGCTAAAAGGTGAGTCGCGATACGATCTCGTTCTGCGCTACCTCCCGCAATACCGCACCACAAGGGAAGCCATTGAAAACATCCGGTTGCTCTCTCCCTTGGGCGAACGGGTCTCGCTGGCGCAGCTTTGCAAGATCCAAGAACAGGAGGGCGGTTCGGAAATCTACCGCGAAGCAAATCAACGGTATGTGGCGATCAAGTACAGCGTGCGCGGCCGAGACCTTGGGGGCGCGGTGGAAGAGGCGATTAAGAAGGTGAACGCGCAGGTGCAGCTTCCGCGCGGGTACCACATCGATTGGGAAGGCGAGTATGAGAGTCAGAAGCGCGCCGAAGCGCGGCTGCTCGTCATTGTGCCGCTAACTGTACTGGTAATTTTCCTCATACTCTACATGATGTTTGGGTCGTTCAAATGGGCGGCGCTCATCATCGCCACGGTTGCGATGGCAAGCGTTGGCGGGCTCCTGGCGCTTCTGTTTACTGGAACGCACTTCAGCGTTTCGTCCGGAGTCGGCTTTTTGGCGCTGCTGGGCGTCTCCGTTCAAACAGGCGTCATCATGCTTGAATATATCAACCAGCTCCGCGCGCAAGGGCACTCGATAGAGGAGTCCGCTATTGAAGGGGCCGTCCTTAGGCTTCGGCCGATCATGATGACCATGCTAGTTGCAACGCTAGGTTTGCTGCCTGCCGCGCTGTCGCACGCCATTGGCTCCGATTCGCAGCGGCCCTTCGCGATTGTTATTGTGGGAGGCCTGATGGTCAATTTGGCGATGAGCATCTTCATTCTTCCGACCCTCTATGTGTGGTTCGCACGAGAGGGCGACAGGCTGCCTGAGCCGGAGGAAGCGTGGGAGACCTAAACACTATGACGTAGAGAGAATTGGTGGAGATTTGGCGGAAGCGTGTGGGAGTCGAAATAAATTGTAGCTCCACAAAGCCCGTGATTCAGCGGCGTTGTACCCCACACGCTCCGGCCAATCAGTACAAATCAGTACGGTGGTAACCAGAGGTAAACAATCCCGGATTCTCGTCATCGTTCGCTCCAGCTGTCGAACGCAGCGCGCACGTGCTCCTCGGTTAGCTCTTCCTTAGTTAGTTTGTTTTCACGAAGATATTTATCTAGATGCACCTGCCATCGCGAGTCGCGTCTTCTTCGTGCATCAGCTTCGGCTTCCGCCGCGGTGTTGAGGGTCTCCCGAAAATGTTCCTCACAAAGCCATTCCTGTACTGCGGGAGCGTTGAAAAGTCGAACGCCCTCTCGGTCGCATCCCGTCGGATAGCAGCAAGTTCTTTTGGTCACAGGTTGCACGTGGTGGCGAATCCATCTAGCCCGTGGTTTCGTGGAACTATACTCACGCGTTTCTCTCTCAACCTACACGACTTGCAACAACGAGCATCAAAAGAATATGGCGGAAGCGTGTGGGAGTCGAACCCACCATTCGGCTCGCGAAGAGCCGGATCAATGGCTTTGAAGGCCACGAAGATCACCGGACCTCTTTCGCCTCCGTCGCGAATTATAGCAGCGCGAGCGGAAATTGCTTACGAGAGTGAAGGCTCGGAGCGATCGGGCGGCTTATTCTTGGGGTTGATGGCGGCGACTTTTTTGCGCGCGAGTTCGAGGAGCTTTGGGTCGGTGCAGACTTCGTAGTAGGGGCGATTGCCCTGGGCGCCGATTTTTCCGCCGGGCAACAGTTGGCGGACGAATCCTTTGCGGATGACAATCGGTTCGAGCGAATCGCCCAGGGGGACTTCGCCGAAATACAATTGCACGCGTTCTTTGCCCCAGGGCATAGGGAAATTGCCGCCCATCGGCGCGAGTGAAATTTCGCGGCTGAGCTTCTGAAAACCTTCCTCGTTGAGTTCTACTCCATTGAGGTTGTAGCGGACCAGTAATTCCTCGCCTTCGTCCTCGACGGCGTCTTCCATCAAAGTTTGGAGCAGATAGACGTTGAATGGCGATGGATTGGTCCGGAACAAGCGCTTGGCCATTTTCGAGCAGCTGGAGAGGCGATCGGAAAGGTTGAGGGCGCGGGAAATCATGATGCGCGAGTCGCCGTCCATCCATAGCGAAGGCGCGGAATCCTGAAAGGCGACGCCGAGGCCGAGTTCAAGCGCGGGGAGATCAGTGGATTTGGCGCGCGCGTTGTACGACTGAGTGACTGCAAGAATTTCACGCGCCAACACGCACGCGCGCGCGACGGCGCGCTGCGTTGCGCGCGTTGATTCATTTTCGTAGATCGCGAGAATGATGGCATCGCCTTCAATGAAGACCGTGGCGGCGCCGTAGCGCTCGAGCATGCGCTTTACAGGTTCGTGCAAGTTCATGCTGATGTGCGACGCGGGGTTCAAGCCGCGAGCCAGAAGATCTCTTGTGATGGCTGTGGAGCCGCGGATATCGGCTTTGATGACGGCGTGAGAGACGACCGGATCGTCGACGGGGCGGCCTTCGTCGGGATGGAGGAACTCGTAAAGGCTTTTGTTGACGCGCGAGAGGTCGCGGGCACGTTCCGAGCGGACCAAGCTAATGCGCTCCATCCAGGCTGCGACTTGCTGGTAATTGCGGCGGTCGCGACGCAAGAGCATTAGATCTTCGGCGAACTGGCGGCCGATGGAGAGAGTTTCATCCTGAGTGCGGCGGCGAATCGCGCGGGAAGCGTCGTCGAGGCGCTTCATGGAGATTTTTCGCGCCGGGTATTGTTCGAGGATCGTTTCGACGCGCTTGGCTTCGTCGCGGCTGACCAGCGCTTTTTTTAGCGCCTGTAAGTGCACCGGGGGACAATAATCCGAATGAATTTTGCGCAACTCGTAGCTGGCGAAAACGTGGAAGAGAAGGTCGCGCTCTTCGAGACGATGAACCCACTCCGCGAGAAGCTGAGCCCGTGTTTCCGGTGAGGCTTCTCCCTCTCCGCCCGGAGATTCCGAATCGAAGAGACGCCGGGCATTGAGCGGCTGGTTGAGGTAATCGCCGAGGCGATTTTGGTACTCCTCGATAAGGAACGCCATGCGCTGCTTGGAGGCATCGATCTGAGGAGCGAGTTCCGCCAGGTTCCTTCCGAGCGATTCGGATTTGAGTCGAAGATCGGCCAGCTCGGTGTGAGCTTCCGAAGCCGCGGCTGCTTTGCGCTTGAAGAGGCGGGGGAAAATGTCTTCGGCGTCGCCTGAACGGCCGGTCACTTCCTCTTGTTCTTCGTCGATTCGCTCGATCTCGGAACGCAGAAGGCGAGCTTGTTCGAGCAGGCGATCATGCGATTTGCGAAGCTTGCTCAACTCCTCGTCGTTGTCTCCGGCCAGCACGAAATCGCGGACGAAATCAAGGAGGAGAGCATCAAAAACTTCGAAGCGGTCAGGGTCATTGATGAAATTCCCGAGCAAAACGTAGTGTTCGAGGAAAAGGTGGTCGTCGCTTCCACCGTCGACAAAGAGGCACCTGTTTTGAAGCAGCTCGTAGGTCTCGTGGAAATCTTCGCCGAAGAGAGCCCGCCGGGACTTCGCGATGGTGCCTTCTTCGATTTCATGCCAGACGCGATAAACGATTTCGCCCACCTGGCGCACGATATTCTTGCGGTCCGCCTGAATTTCGGCAACCTTCGAGCGCATGACGTGAGCTTGTTCACTATGCTCGAAAAGTTCGCCGCGGGCGCGAATCCAATCCTTGAATTCCACGATGAGGCTCGAAAACTGGCTGCCCAATTCACTGGAGAGATATTTTAACAGGGCGAGCCGGTGCAGGACGTCCGTCTCGATTGATTGTTGAAATTTTGCGCGCATGAGCGACTCTTGCAAGACTTCCGTCAGCATTTTGCGGAAGGCTGAGTGCTCCGGCGGCTTTTGCGGTTTTCTGTCCTTGCCGTAGAGGAGGGTGACGTTTACGGTCTGGCGGACAAGATCGAGCAGATACTTGCGGGAGAATTCGGTGAACCTAGGGCTGAGGAAAACGTCATAATGGATGTTGTCGATGCCGACCGCCAGGTTTGCCAGTAAAATTTCGGCGGAATAGGGCTCGAGCTTCATCCGGGCCGGATGGGCGAGAGACGGCGCAGTGTGGGTATCCGGCATATCAGAACTGCGGGAGACGAATTACCACTGTAGCTGAGTGAAAAACCGAGGCGCAATGGAACGAGTCGTAAGGGTTAATGCTATTGGCGGCAGCAGCGAGGCAGCGGAGGCGCGCGCCGAGTCAGGTGCGCGCTTCAACGCGGCGATTGACCACGGCGAACAGTTCGGCCAGGCCTGCCGGAGCGATCAGGGACCTTGTCTTTACCTCGGTCCTGCCGGGCAACGCTGCAAGGAGCGCGCTCTGGCCGGGGGCTTCTGTGCTCGTCACACCTCGAATGCAGGTCCGCGGGAAGCAATTGTGACGGTGTCTCCCCGCAAAGTGATCGCGATTCTTGCCGCTGGTGTTGCGCTTTGGCCAATTCTGGCCGACGTGGTTCGCGCCATTCTTCGATACATTCGCTAGTGCCTGGCGTCCGCCTGCGGCATTGGCCAGTGGCTCTAGCCAAGCGTAGCCGATTCGCACCGCAGAATGTGACCATGAAAAATTCGTTTCCGGGTAAAATATCGAGCCATGGCGAAACTACTCGAAGGAAAAACAGCAATCGTTCTGGGCGTTTGGAACAAGTGGAGCATCGCGTATGCGATTGCGCAGGCTTTCGTTCGCGAAGGCGCCACGCTGCTGCTGACGTATCAGAACGAACGGGCAAAACCAACCGTTGAAGAATTGGGGAAGGAGCTCGGCGCTGCGAATCACTACCCATGCGACGTGCAGTCGCAAGCAGATATCGATAACCTCGCGGCGGCGCTGAAAGGCGAGGGGAATAAGCTGGACGTAGTGGTTCACTGCCTAGCGTTCGCAAACCATGAAGACCTGCAGCAGCCGTTCGTCAACACTTCGCGCGCTGGTTTTCAGCTGGCGCTGGACGTGAGCGCCTATTCCCTTGTCGCCGTGTCGAAGGCTCTTTCACCCTTGATGACGGGCGGCGGCGCGATCATGACGCTCACCTACCTGGGCTCGACACGCGTGGTAACGAATTACAATGTGATGGGAATCGCGAAAGCGGCTCTGGAAGCGGAAGTAAAATATCTAGCCAGCGAGTTGGGCGCGAATAAGATTCGCGTCAACGGAATTTCAGCCGGGCCCATAAAAACTATTTCCGCGCGGGGAATTAAGGATTTCTCGAAAGTTTTGGACTTCGTCGCCAAACACTCACCTCTCCGACGAAATACCGACGTCGCTGAGGTTGCCGACGCCGCGGTCTTTCTCGGCAGCGACCTGGGCCGCGGGGTTACGGGAAACATTCTTTACGTCGACGCGGGATTCCAGATAATGGCGCTCGATCCGGCATGATGGATCGGAGCGGACGCACCGGCCACGCAGAACCTGCACGCGTTTTTATATCTATCGCGCTCGCCTCCCTCTTTTGCCTGATCGCATGGACTGCATGCGCCGGCGGGAGGCAGAAAAGCGGCAAACAGACGTCCTTGCAGTGGGCGCCGCCTGACGTGGACGGCGCGATTCCATCGCTTGTCGATACCCCGCCCTGCTTGCAATCCGAAGCGCTGGCGTACGCCGGGCAGCGCTCCGCCGAACTTGTGGACCAGCTTCAGAATTTCACCGCGCGCGAAACGATTCGCTATCGCGAAATGGACGAATTCGGCATATCCCTCGATGGAGCAACATCTCTGTTCGACTATGCGGTGGATTTCAAACCGCGATCCGCATCGCTCATCGTGGCTGAAACTCGACAGGCCGTTGGTGGGCCGAGTTTTCTTCCCGAAGACGCAAAAGACGCGGGCTTGCCCGCGCTGGCGCTGATATTTCACCCGTACTATCAAGGTGACTACGATTTTCACTGTGAAGGCCGTGGCTCGTGGAAGGAAGTTCCGGCCTGGGTGATTCATTTCGCGCAGCGAAAAGGCAGGCCGAGCCGCACGCACTCGTTCCGCTCCCCCACAGCGACCTACCCCGCCGCCCTCAAGGGCCGCGCTTGGATTTCAGCGGACTCCTACCAGGTTCTTCACCTTGAAGCAGCTCTGATAAAGGGCATCGGGATACTCGGTCTGAAGAGCTACGCCCTTTCGGTGGATTATGCGCCGATCCATTTTCGTTCGCGGGACGTGGTGGCATGGCTGCCGCAAGCTGCGGTTACCTATTCTGAGTTTGTAAAGCATCGCGACGTCGTCGAACACACGTTCACCGACTTTTTGCTCTCTTCGGTCCAACAGCCCGCGGGCCGGACAAATCCTAACTAGCGGCCATCATTTTGATTCGATGGATTCGGGAGGGTGTTGTTGACATCTTTAACAGAAATCCTGCGCGTGTCTTCGCCCGTATGTTTGAGGTAAATGCGGACGATGGGCCAATCGGTGCGCAACGTCAGTTTTTCTGCCCACTCAACGATCACAACTGCTGGCTCAGCGAAGAGGTCCTCCAGGCCGAGCGTGTCGAGATCGCGCGAGCCGTCGATGCGGTAGAGATCCACGTGATAGACGCGCGGCTCGCGTCCGTATTTGTGCACAAGAGTGAACGTCGGGCTGGTGACTTCCTCTTCTTCCGCCGCTCCTAATCCGCTCACAATTCCCTTCGTCAGAGTTGTTTTACCCGCGCCCAAGTCGCCGGATAGAAGGATCAGGATGGGAGCGACAAGCTGCGACCCAAGTTCCCTACCACGCTGAATGGTCTCCTCGGAGGAATATGTGACGAGCTGACGATTACTCACGAAGGAGCTCGGAGTGAAAGCGTTGATAGGCCCTCGGTATGGCGCGGATCACGTCGGAAGCCATCAGCGGCGCGCGACCCATTTCCTCGAAGGCTATGTCGCCGGCGAGACCGTGAAGATAAACGCCGAAGGCCAGCATCGAGGTCCAGGCGCCTGTGCCGAATTGCGCCGTGAGGCCGGCGAGCATGCCCGTCAAGACATCCCCTGTTCCGGCCGTGCCCATGCCCGGATTGCCCGTGGAGTTGATGTAGACATGGCCATCTGGGGCGGCGACCACGGTGTGATGCCCCTTGAGGACGAGGGTCGCGTTTAATTTCGCCGCGGTATCGATGGCGAGTTTGACGCGCCTTGCCTGAACGTCTTTTGTGGAGCAGCCTAGAAGTCGCGCCATTTCTCCTGGATGCGGCGTCAAGGCGAGATTGGCCCCGGCACTTTTCAAATTGACTGCTTGTCCGGCGAACGCATTCAAGCCATCGGCATCCAGAATCAGAGGGACACTTCGATTCGCGACGGCTTTGCGAATCGCTTGCTGCGTTTCATCATGCGTCGAAAGGCCTGGGCCGATGGCGAGAACACTCTTTCCCTTTACGATGCTTTCGAAGCGGCCATGCTCAAAGCAGCGAAGCGAGACGGATCCTGCCTCGGTCGCCGCCAGTGGCTCCGTCATCACTTCCGGTGTCTGACTTGCGACCATTGGGAGAACCGATTCGGGAGTCGCAACTGTCACCAAACCTGCTCCGGAGCGCAACGCCGCCCACGACGCGAGCACAGCAGCGCCACTCTTGCCAACCGAGCCCGCGACGATCAGCGCATGCCCGTAATCGCCTTTGTATCCTTCCGGTTTGCGCGGCGCCGAGAAACCCTTGAATTCGTCCGGCTCACTCCAGCGAAGGTTCGCTTTTCCTATTTCCTCCACCAGTTCGGGCGGAGTTCCGATTTGTCGGACGGTAATGTCACCGACGTTGCGCGCGGCACTTGAGAAGAACAAACCGGGTTTGGGCGCGGTGAATGTTACCGTGTAGTCCGCGACAACGGCCACTCCTTGAATCTCGCCGGTGTCCGCGTGAAGACCCGACGGGATGTCGATCGACACAACGTTGCACTCGTCGCTGCGAGTATTCAGGATTTCGATCACGCTGCGGAGAAGACCTTCGACCGGGCCGCGCGCGCCGGTGCCCAGAAGCGCGTCCACGACGATGGTTTTATCGGAAAGGCAGAGCTTCGCTGCGCTTAAAGTAGAGGCATCGCGCGCCACAGCGACTTTTCCATGGGCTTGCTTCCAGCGCTTTAAATTCGCGGCTGCGTCGCCCTCCACTGCTCGCGGATCAGCGAAGAGATACACAAGGGGCTTAGCGCCCATTTTCAGGAGATGCCGAGCCGTGACGAAGCCGTCGCCACCATTGTTCCCTTTTCCGCACAGCACAACGATGGGCCGTCGCGCAAAGCCGGGAAATCGCGATCGAATGAATTGCGCGACGCATTTGCCCGCGTCTTCCATGAGGGTCAGGCCGGAGACGCGGAATCGTTCCGTCGTGAGGCGGTCCACTTCTCTCATCTCGGCAGCGGTAAGGATTTTCATCGTTGGAGGCTCATAGAAATTCGCGCATTACCTCTAATGAGTTCGCTACTTACCCCATCCGGGCAATTACGACCGTAATATCGTCGGCCTGGTCGGCTGCTCCAGCCCATTGATCGGCAGACGCGATCAGATTCTCCGCCAGTTTCTCGAGCGGCATGGTTGATTGCTTCATGACTTCATCCTTCAATCGCTGGACACCGAATTCTTCTCCGTAAACGTTTTCCGGCTCAGTCAAGCCGTCGCTAAAAGCTACCAGGAGGCTCCCCGGCGCCACTTTAATCACGCCTTGCGTGTAGGTTGAATCTTCGATCAGTCCTACGACAGTGCCACCCGTTTCCAGCTCCTGCATTTTTCCGTTGCTGATGAAGAACGGAGCAAGATGACCTGCATTCGTGTAGGTCAGCGTGCGTGCATCGGAATCATATACGCCGTAGAAAAAAGTAGCGTAGCGGTCGTCGGAGGTATTCTTGAAAACGTGCTCGTTCAACCGCGCGACGAGCCCCGCCGTGCCTCCGTGTCCGTCGAGAGCAGCCGTGCTGCGGAGCGCCGCCTGTAGGCTGGCCATCAACAGCGCGGCGAAAATTCCCTTTCCGCTGATATCGGCGAGTGCGATCCCGACGCAGGAAGGTCCCAGGCGGATGAAATCGTAATAATCGCCGCTGACGACGCGCGCAGGCCGGCAGATAGCCGCAAGTTGCAGGCCTGGCAGCGATGGCAGCGTTTGCGGGAACAATTGCGATTGCACTTCGCGCGCGATGGAGATTTCGTTCTCCAGGCGCTGGCGCTGTTTTTGCTCCTCAATGAGTTGTCCGACGGATGCGGTCATCTCATTGAACGACTCGCCCAGCGCGCCAAGCTGGTCGCGCTTGTGCACACGCACGCGGTGACTGAGATCGCCGCGGCGGACGTTCAGTGTGGCATCGTACAGATCGCCCACTGCGCGCGTGATAGTACGTGTAAGCACGACGCCTGTCACCAGGGCCACGAGCTCAATGAGAAGAAAAACCGCGCCTGCTACCAGGAGGGCGAATTTGAGAAGCGGACCAAGAGCTCCGACGGAAGTAAACAGTCGCCGGTTCAGCGCCGACGGGCGCAGCGCAAATGTGGCCAGAATGCCCGCCGGAGAGGTACCCTTTCCCGGCTCGACATCGATCAATTCAAATGTGGAGACTCCGCTGAAAGAAATATCGAACAAATTGGACGCCGGAGCCAGGAGGCGACGGCGACTCGAAATCGTTTCACCCGGAACATACGTGCGGCCCTCAAAATCAATTGTGAGTTTCACTCCCTGTGGTTTCTGAGAGATCGGCTCGAGAATAACCAACTGTATGGGGCCGAGCTCCGAAGGGAAACTGTCGAGAACAGCGGAATTCAATGGTCCACCGACGAAAATAGTAAACGTGCCGCTCGAACCCGCGTGGCGCACGGCGGAAGCGATCCATGGCTGGTCCTGGTATTCAACCAGACCGGCGAAGCGCTGGCCGTCGCCGGCTTTGAGCAGGTTCTGGCCGCGATTCAGAAGTACCCGCAGATCCGAATCCCCCGCGCGCGAGGCGGTGATCAAACTGGAAACAGCTGGACGGCTCAGTATCGATTCATCGGTGGGGGAAGCTCCGTGCTCGATTTCACGCGCGATGGCTCCGGCGATTGCGTCGGCTTCTGCTGCAGTCGTGCTGATTCGCTCGTCGATATCATCGTGAAGGAAGTGGGCGCCAAGCTGAAGATACAGGCCGAGCGCGGCGATGGCCGCCATCGAGAGAAGCAAGACAACCGGTACTACGGCTATCAAAATGTAGGCAACGATCAAGCGGCTTCGAAGCCGCCAGAGCATCTGAGTGCGAAACCAGGGCAGAAAGCGGAAGAAAAAATAGGCGACAGCGACAAAGCACAAGAACGCCAGAAGAATCGAGCCAGGAACCGAGGCGCCGAACGCGCCGACGATTCGGGTAAGAACGTAGAGCAAAATGATCCCTAGCGCGACGCGGTCGAGCGTGGAAGTCCGCCTAAGAAGGGCGGCTATGCGACGAGGAGAGGATGGGTTCACGGCGATTTATCTCGACACCCAGCACCTATCGAATCGTGCGGGGCGGTTAAACAACAAATTTAACACGGAGTTCAGGAGCCAATGCCCCTGATGTTTGGAGAACAGCCGCAGCGGCTCCCGCCCTTATTCCGCGACTCTGAGGTGCGGGCGCGAACTACAAAGCGGACCGGTCGTTCCGCTGCACGCGGCTGTGCTTCCGGCTGTAGCCGAAATAGATCACCAGGCCGATGAGCAGCCAGATAATGAGGCGGGCCCAGTTAATCCATCCGAGTTTGTACATCATGTAGCCGTTGAAAATGATGCCGAGAATCGGAACCACCGGTACCCACGGAGTGCGGAAGGGACGGGCTTGCCCCGGATTCGTCTTACGCAAAACCAAAACGGCGATGCAAACGATTACGAACGCCAGCAGCGTGCCAATATTCACCATTCTGCCGATATCCTCGATGGGAGTAAGGCTACCGACGATGGCAGCGAGCAGCCCCACAAGGATGGTGTTCTTGTACGGAGTGCGAAACTTCGGATGGATTGCGGCAAAGAATTTTCGCGGCAACAAACCGTCGTTCGCCATCGAATAGAGAACCCGCGTCTGGCCAAGTAGCATGACGAGCATTACGCTGGTAAGTCCGGCCAATGCGCCGGCGGTTATCAGGTACGAAGCTTTCGTCAAACCGCGATCGAGAAACGCAACAGAGAGCGGCGCTTCGATATTGATTTCTTTCCAGGGCACCATACCCGTCAGAACGGCGGCGACGAGAATGTACAAAATCGTGCACACGACCAACGACGCGATGATGCCAATCGGAAGATCGCGCTGCGGATTCTTGGCCTCTTGCGCCGTGGTGGAGACTGCGTCAAATCCAATATATGCGAAGAAAATATACGCGGCGCCGGCTCCTATTCCGCCGAAGCCCATCGGCGCAAACGTGGACCAATCGTGTCCCCAGTTCCCAGGATGGATATAACGCATCCCGAGGAGGATGACGAACAACACGACGGCAACTTTGACGACCACAATTGTCGCGTTGAACCTCGCGCTCTCCGAAATTCCGATTACCAGGATTGCGGTGATCACGAGCGCGATAAGGAAAGCAGGAAGATTGAAGCCAATTTCGAACCCGAATACTCTCGGAGCGTTCACCAGGTCATGCGCCCGCTGGAGCAGCACAGGAGATTGGGCACTTAGAATGTCACCTACTTTTGTCAGAAATTCTTGAGTACCTTGAGCCAGCGTGGGATCAGCGGCGTGGGCCATCTCGCGAGCGATGACGTTTTCCGCCGTATGCACGGCTGTCCAGTGGTCATAGGCGAGCCATAGAGGCATCCTCACGTGGAAAATGTTCAGGAACTCAATGAAGTGGTTCGACCATCCCGACGAGACCGTGCTGGCGCCCATGGCGTATTCGAGCGTCAAGTCCCAGCCGATGATCCAGGCCATGAGTTCGCCCAGCGCTGCATAGGCGTAGGTATAGGCGCTGCCAGCGAGAGGAATGAGAGCAGCGAATTCTGCGTAGCACAGTCCCGCGAAGGCGCATCCGAGGCCGGAGATTACGAACGAGAGCATTAGTCCCGGACCGGCGTAATGCGCCCCCAGGCCCGAGAGTACGAAGATTCCCGCGCCGATAATGGCACCGACGCCTAGCGCGGTCAGCGACAGCGGCCCGAGCGTCCGCTTTAGAGTGTGCTCGCCAGTGGCTTTGGCTTCATTCAGTAGCCAATCCATTGGTTTCTTCTTGAAGAGCGGATTGCCCATTCGCCATATCCTCCCCAACGATCTGTACCTTTGTCTCGGGTTGAAACCTAAACCACCGCCGAAAGACGCCCTCAGTGCGCAGAGCGGACGCGCTCGGCGATCGACAGATATTCCGCAGCGCGCGCGGCCGGGTCGGGTGCGGCAACCAAATCCCGAATCACCGCCACCGAATCGGCGCCGGCGCGGAATACTTCCCCGGCGGACTCTACTGTGATACCGCCAATCGCCACAAGGGTTTTCCGCGTGGCTCGTCGGGCTGCGCGCAGGAACTCTAACCCGATCACTGGGTCAGGATTCTCTTTTGTGGACGTCGGGAAGACTGGCCCCACGGCTATATAATCTGCCGAAGTGAGGTCGGCGGCGCGCAATTGCTCAATATTGTGTGTCGAAACCCCTACCCAGCATGAAGGGCCGCAGATTCTGCGGGCTTCTTCGACAGGAAGATCGTCCCGCCCCACGTGGACGCCACCCGCCCGAACCATGGCGGCGATGTCTGGGCGATCGTTGACGATCACCCGGACGTCGCCCGGGGCGACGCGCTCGATGAGTTGCCGTGAATCGGCGCACATTTTCCGCGCGGTCGCGTGTTTATCCCGAAGTTGAATTAGCCTAACGCCCGCATCCGCCAGCGCTTCGGCCAAGTCTGGCAAAGGTACGCGTGAAAGGGTTGGATCGAGAATCGCGTAGAGGGCTGGGAACAATCCCAGGGCTCCTTTACTTCGCCGCGGCTACGGTAGGCCGCTCGAGGAAGTGGGTGTCAAATTCCCCTGCCATGAAGTCGGGGTCCGTGAGAATTCGCTTATGGAGCGGAATTGTAGTCTTGATGCCTTCTACGATGAATCCCCCAAGTGCGTTGCGCATTCGCGCGATCGCTTCGGCGCGATCGTGGCCGTGCGCGATGATTTTCGCGATCAACGAATCGTAGTACGGGGGAATCACGGCGTCGGAGTAACCAGCCGTATCCACGCGCACGCCGGGCCCGCCCGGCACGCGAAACGCTGTGATCCGTCCCGGTGAAGGAGTGAACGTCTCGGGATCCTCTGCGTTGATGCGGCATTCGATGGCATGACCGCGAAACTGAACCGCGCCGACAACATCTTCGAGTTTCTCACCTGCCGCTATTCGAATCTGAGTTTTGACCAGATCCACGCCGGTGACCATCTCGGTGACAGGGTGTTCCACCTGAATTCTGGCGTTCATCTCGATGAAGTAGAGCTTGCCGGATTCATCGCGCAGGAATTCCACTGTCCCGGCGCTCGAATATCCGATCTTGCGCAGCGCGTCTACTACTTGTTTGCCGATCTTCTCCCGGGTGGCCTTATTCACGCCCGGAGACGGCGATTCCTCGAGAAGTTTTTGATGGCGACGCTGAATCGAACACTCTCTCTCTCCTAGATGCATTATGTTTCCGTGTCGATCGCCCATCACCTGAAACTCGATGTGCCGCGGCCGCTCAATGAGCCTTTCCATGTAAACGTTGGGGCTTCCGAATGCCTGTTCAGCCTCCGTTCGCGCGGTTTGAAACAAAGAAATGAGTTCGTTGCTGTCGCGGACGACACGCATCCCGCGTCCGCCGCCGCCTTCGGCTGCTTTTACCATCAACGGATAGCCAATTTCGGCGGCCGCCTTCTTAGCAGCGTCCTCATCCGGAACAACTCCAGGACTTCCCGGAATGATCGGTAGCCCGGCCGCAGCCATTGCTTGCCGGGCACGGTCCTTTTCGCCCATCAGGCGGATGCAATCGGGCGTGGGACCTATGAATGTGATGTGCGACGCCTCGCACACATCCGCGAAGTTTGCGTTCTCTGAGAGGAATCCGTAGCCCGGATGAATGGCGTCGACATTGGCGATTTCAGCCGCGCTGATCACGTGAGGAATATTCAAGTAGCTGTCGCTGCTTCGCGCCGGGCCGATACAGATCGCCTCATCGGCAAACCGCACGTGCAGGGAGTTGCGGTCTGCCTCCGAATAAACTCCCACCGTTCGGATTCCAAGCTCCTTGCAGGCGCAGAGTATCCGGAGGGCTATTTCACCCCGATTAGCGATTAAGATTTTTCGGAACATAGTGACCAGAGCAACCCGAGGTTGTTTCGCGCGCAGAGATGGGGTACGAGGATAACCATCACTTCTTTCGCGGGTTGATGCCGAAAAGCGGTTCGCCGTACTCTACGGGCTGTCCGTTCTCAACGAAGATTTTCACGATTTCGCCCGCGACATCCGCTTCGATTTCGTTCATCAACTTCATTGCTTCGATGATGCAAAGCGCCTGGCCTGACTCCACGCGAGAACCCACGGTTACAAAGGGGTCACTTTCGGGGCTCGCAGACGCGTAAAACGTCCCCACGATCGGCGACTTGACGACGTGGAGGCTTTCGGCAGTCGTTTTCTCGGCGGCGTTTTCACGAACGGGTAAAGAAGTTTGCCCGGTGGTGCGCTGTGTTTCAGGTGCGCCATACGCGGTATCTTCGGTCGTCGTCACCGACCGTGAGCGTCCTTGAACGTGGGCGGAAGGTTTCCTTAGCCGAATGCGCACGCCGTCGCGTTCGTATTCGAATTCTTCAAGTCCGTGTTTCTCCATGAAATCGAGCAAGCGCTCGACCTCTTGCAGGTCAATGCCGGAATTCCCGGCGCTCGTCGAGCGCGGTTTTTCATTTTTGTTGGCCATTAAAGTTCGAGAAATTCCCGTGGTGCATTGGTCAGTTCGACGGCGCCTCGGGCCGTGACGACCACTTCGTCCTCGATCCGGATGCCTCCAAAACCTTCCAGGTAAATACCCGGTTCGATTGTGACGACCATGCCCTGCTCGAGGATTGCCTCATCACCCCGCCCGAGCCGAGGCAGTTCATGTATTTCAATCCCCAAGCCGTGCCCAGTGCTGTGAGTGAAGTACCGGGCCAAACCCTTGCGCCGCAATGCGCCACGAGCCACCGCATCCACTTTGCCGGCCATTATGCCAGGGCGAATCGCCGCCTTGGCCGCTTCCTGGGCCTCCAGAACAGCGGCGTACAGCCGTCGAACCTTTGCAGGGGGCCTTCCCAGAAAGACGGTACGCGTCATATCGCTGCAGTAGCCGCGAAGTATAGCACCGTGATCCAGCACGACCAACTCGTTTTTCCTGAGTGGCTTGGGAGAGGGACGCGCGTGAGCCCAGGCTGATCGCGGGCCTGAAGCAACGATTGTATCGAACGACGGGCCAGTGGCGCCCTTGCGTTTCATCGAGTACTCGATCTCGGCCGCCAGGTTGAGTTCGCTAATCCCGGGCTTAATCGCGCCCAGAACCCCGCGGAAGACGTCGCTATTGAGCCGGGCAACCTCGTTCATCGTTGCTAACTCGCCGGCGTCCTTGATCGCCCGAAGCTTCTCAATTGTGTCGCCGCCGTCCACCCAACGAACTCGGGGCCCCGCTCCATTCTGAAACGCGGACTTCTGGGTCACGCTTACGTGCGTCGGTGAGTACGCTACGCGTGAACGCTTTGGATGCTTGCGCAAAACCGTTCCCACGGCGCGAATTAGCCCGTGCTTGGCGATGAAAATGTCGGAATCACGGACTTCTTCATGGGACTGGAACGTGTAGCGGCTGTCCGTGAACAGGCTGCTGCGTGAGGACTCAACCAGGAGTATTCCAGCGCTGCCAGTGAAGCCACAAAGGTAACGAATATTAGGAAGGTGGGTGACGAGATATGAGTCCGTACCGAGGCCGGAAAAACGAAGCCGGAGTCGATCGATTCGGCTCCGGCATAAAATTTCCATTTCAGTTTTAGCCGCCACTTTTGGCAGCTCGACCTTTCTTCCCATCGCCGCCGACTAACTGGGCAGAATACGCGGCGTCAGGAAGAAGAGGAGTTCTTGGGCATTCGAGCTGACCGTTGTGTGCCGGAACAGGTTGCCGACGACCGGCAGGCTCCCGAGGAGCGGGACCTGCTGAATGTCAGTCCTTTGCGTCGAAACGATGATTCCTCCAATCACGACTGTTCCGCCGTCGTTGATAAGGACCTTCGTCTCCGCGGCCTGGGTGTCGATGGCGGGAATGCCGTTAACACGCTGAATGGCCTGATCGATCTGATCGTTCTCAACTTGAACATCCATGAACACCGTGCCGTCGGCGGTAATCTGCGGCGTCACCGAAAGCTGGAGCACCGCATCGACGAATTGCACGGAGACGGTGTTGTTCACGATCGTCTGAATCGGAATCTTCGTTCCTTGCTTCACCGTCGCTTTTTCGTTGTTCTGCGTGATGAGCTTCGGCTTGGATAGCAGTTTGCCGACGCCGCGATCTTCTGCGGCTGTGATGATGAAGTCGAGCGCGAAGTTCTTCGCGGAGAAGGCATAGCTGATTCCGCTGGTCGGCGAACCCACACCCAAGTTGGTGTTTAGAGGCTGCGAACCGCTAGTCGAAGATGAGCCGCCGCTTCCGACGATTACTGGAGGAGGCGGCAGTTGTCCGGGACCGAAATTGCGAATGATCGGGCTCGTTCCGACCCCCGCATCACCGCCCAAAATGCTGCTTCCCGCATCCAGCGCGGATGAGAACGCGAATTGCGTACCGATTTCGCGAGAGAACGATCGCGTGGCGGCAACAACTCGCGCCTCGATTTCCACTTGCTGCGATTTGCGGTCGAGCTGCCGGAGCAGGTTATCGAGCACCGGCAAAACGCTCGGAATGTCGCGGATGATAAGAGTGTTCGAGCGGCTGTCTGACAGCACGTCTCCGCGCGACGAAAGGAATTTCTTAAGCGTCGGCACCAACGTATCGGCCTTGGCGTAGCTTAGTACACGCGTGGTCGTTATAACGTCGGCGGCCTCCGCCTGAGCCTTCGCCAGGTCGCGGCTCTGCTCGGCTTCTCTCTTTACTGTCTCTCGTGTCGCGATACGGAGAACGTTGCCATCGAGCTGCTTCTCAAGGCCATTGTTGCGAAGGACGATATCGAGTGCCTGATCCCACGGTACGTCATCGAGAACGATCGTGAGGTTGCCCTTGACGTTCGGATCGACAACGATGTTCAGTCCGCTAATCTCGTGGATCAAGCGGAAGAAATCGCGCAAATCGACGTCTTTCAGGTTCACTGAAATCGGCTCACCAGAATACCGCCCAGAGGCCGCGGGCGTCGCAGCCTGGGTTTGAGCGACGGCTGCGGGTTGAACTGGTGCTGGAGAAGGCGACGGTGTAGCAACCGCTGGTGCCGGCGAATCGGGCACAGAGGCAGCAGCCCCTTGCTGAGCGCCGGTCGGCGCCGGCGGAATGGCGGGAGCCGCTAGCGCTGCGGTGGTCTGGGTCAGAGCAATTGGCAGAATAGCAGCGGGAGGGGGTACATCGCCGCTCTTCGTTGATGCGATCTCCGCCGGGTCAGACTTCGCAGTCTGAGATTTGGTTGTAACGAGATTGGCCGGCTGATCAACAGGCGTGGACTTCACAGCCCCCGCAGCCGCTGGCGCAAATGCGATTGTGACGGAGTTTCCGGCCGCGTTGACATCGTACTTCGCCGGCTGCCGCAGATCGATCACGATTCTCGAAACGTCGGGAGTGAACTGGGCCAAGCGAATTTCACGCACCGGTTCGAGGTTGCTGGCAATTTGTTTCGTGGATGTCTTCAGATGCGATCCCGCAAAATCCATTACGATGCGATCCGGGTTTCGAAGGCGGCTCACATGATACGTAAGCTTGCCCGAGCCGAGGACGTTTACTTCCGTTTTGTCGCCATCCTGGGTGAGGTTCACCTGGTTGATGGTCTCGAATGTCGTTCCGGGCGCCT
>Ga0210394_10002957_pt1 | contig 22328 bp, 23 predicted proteins | sample IncBWC12MmetaG_FD_160121 | JGI IMG/M metagenome (GOLD analysis project Ga0210394, IMG submission 160121) | Forest soil microbial communities from Barre Woods Harvard Forest LTER site, Petersham, Massachusetts, United States - Inc-BW-C-12-M | ecosystem: Environmental > Terrestrial > Soil >... | reverse complement strand
TGGTCGGCGCCGTCGATCTGCCGATCATCAAGTTCTCGGTCGATTGGTGGAATACGCTGCATCAGCCAGCCTCGGTGTTTCGTTTCGGCGGCCCGACGATCCATCCGGCGATCCTCATCCCGCTGCTCATCATGGCGCTCGCGTTCACGCTGTTGTTCGCGACGCTGCTGCTCGCGGCAATGCGCAACGAAATCCTGCGGCGCCGGGTGCGGACGCTGCGGCTGCTGCAGGCGAGCTCGGCGAGCTGACCATGGACCCTGCGAGCCATGCCGGCTTCATCGTCGCCGCCTACGCCGCCGCGTTCGCCGTCGTCGGCGGACTGACCGCCTGGGTGATGGTTGATTATCGCGCGCAGCTGCGCAGCCTCGCCGATCTCGAGCGGAGAGGCGCCGCGCGCCGCGCCGGACCGGCGATCCGGCAAGCGAGAGAAGACGCGTGACCGCCGTTGAGGAGGAAAACGCGCGGACAAGCCGGCGCCGTATCGCCGTGCTGGTCCCGCTGTTCGTCTTTCTCGGGCTTGTCGTCCTCTTCCTGATCCGCCTACAATCCGGCGATCCCTCGCGCATTCCCTCTGCGCTCATCGGCCACCCCGCCCCGCTTACGAACCTGCCGCCGGTCGCGGGGCTCGATCGCGACGGCGCGCCTGTTCCCGGCATCGACCCGGCGAGCTTCAAGGGCGCGGTTACGGTCGTGAACGTCTGGGCGTCATGGTGCGTGCCGTGCCACGACGAAGCACCGCTGCTCATGCAATTGTCGAAGGACGGAAGGCTGCGCCTCGTCGGCATCAACTACAAGGACCAGCCGGACAACGCCCGGCGGTTCCTCGGCCGGTACGGCAACCCGTTCGCCGCCGCCGGCGTCGATGCGAACGGCCGTGCAGCGATCGAATGGGGCGTCTATGGCGTGCCGGAGACTTTCGTGGTGGGCCGCGACGCGCGCATCGCCTATAAATTGGTCGGCCCGATCACCGGCGACAATCTCGATTCGACACTCAAGCCGGAGATCGAAAAGGCGCTTGCCGCGGGCTCTTAGGTTTCCCCGGCATAAGGCCCGTGCGGATCGGCGAGCGCCTGCAGGCGCAGCGCCGCGGCATGCGCAAAGCGCAGCATGACAGTCTTGCGCCGTGCCGCGGCCAGCCGATGCTCAGGAGCTTCGTACCGGATCGACGCACCGAAGGCGTCGGCGACAATGAGCCCGACATCGGCCGGAAATATCTCGCACGGAACGTCGACGATGGTGGCGAAGAACAGGCGGTCGCAGTGCAGCCGGTAGTCCATCCACTTCTGATCGGCGCGAAAATCGGCGACCGACGATTTGATCTCGACTATCAGGATTTCGCCGTCGCCGCCGAGCGCGACCAGGTCGGCGCGGCGGCCGGACGGCAGCGGCAGCTCGCTCACCACGCAATAGCCGAGCGCATGCAGGAACCGCGCGGTGCCGCGCGCGACGGCGAGTGCGGTCGGCGATTGCCGCCCGTCGACGGGCGGCGGCGCGATCAGCAAATTGACGCCCATGCTCAGCATTCCGGGAAGCGGCAGATTGGTCGAGGGCCGAACTTCGAGCTTACGCACGCCACACGCTCCGGGTAAGCAACAGATCTCAGCTAACCATCATTGTGCCGCGCCGGCGCGCTCGGGAAAAGCCCCCGCCAGCGACGCGCGGGCGGCGGCGATGATCCCGCGCTCGGTGATAAGCCCGCTCACCAGCCGGGCCGGCGTTACGTCGAAGGCGTAGTTGGCGACCGGCGAGCCCTCGGGCGCGATACGCACGGTTTCGATGCGGCCGTCGGCGGTGCGGCCGGTGATCAGCGCGACCTCGGCAGCATCGCGCTCCTCGATCGGTATCTCGGCGAGCCCGTCGGCAACCTTGAAATCGATGGTCGGCGAGGGGAGCGCCACGTAGAACGGCACGTCGTTGTCGCGCGCGGCGAGCGCTTTCAGATAGGTGCCGATCTTGTTGCACACGTCGCCATTGGCGGTGACGCGATCGGCGCCGACGATGACGAGGTCGACGAGACCGTGCTGCATCAGATGGCCGCCGGTATTGTCGGCGATCAGCGTGTGCGGCACGCCGTGCCGGCCGAGCTCCCAGGCGGTAAGCGAAGCGCCCTGGTTGCGCGGCCGGGTCTCGTCGGCGAAGACATGAATGGCGATGCCCCGGTCGTGCGCCAGGTAGATCGGCGCCGTGGCGGTGCCGACATCGACCGTCGCCAGCCAGCCGGCATTGCAATGCGTGAGCACGTTGACCCGCTCGCCCGGCCGTTTGCGCGCGGCGATGGCTTCGATGACCGGCAGCCCGTTGCGGCCGATCGCGGTGTTGATCGCGACGTCCTCGTCGCAGATCTCGGCCGCGCGCCGATAGGCGGCAGCGCTCCGCTCGGCGCGCGGCCGGTTGCGGACCGCCGCCACCATCTCGTCGAGCGCCCATTTGAGATTGATTGCCGTCGGCCGGGTGGCGAGAAGCGTGGCGCAGGCGCGCTCCAGCGCCTCGTCGGCGGCATCCGCGCGCAGCGCAAGACAGACACCATAGGCCGCCGTCGCGCCGATCAGCGGCGCGCCGCGGATCACCATGGCGCGGATCGCGTGAGCCGCTTCCTCGAGCGTGGTGAGGCGCGCCGTAGCGAAGCGATGCGGCAACAATGTCTGATCGATCACGCCGACCGACCAGCCATCCGGCTCGAGCCAGATGCTGCGCATGGCTTTGCCGTCGACCTTCATGGGCGGCCTTTTCGTTGAACGCGGTCTTTTCTTAGGTCTCGCCGCTTGCCCGCGCAACGCCCTTGCCGCAATCTCGCGCGCGCCCGCTGGAGAGACCGATGGCCGCCATCGACTACGAAGCAGAATATAATTTACGCGCCCGCGTGCCCGAGCATCCGGAGATCTTCGCGCGCTGGGCACGCGACGCCGAGGATTATCGCGTCGAGACGCTCAAGCGGGACCGCGCCGAGCTCGGCCTCTCCTACGGCGACACGCCCCGGCAGACGCTCGATCTCTTCCTGCCGGAGGCGCGCGAGGCGGCTCCACTGGCGATCTTCGTCCATGGCGGCTATTGGCGCTCGCTCGATCCATCGTATTTCAGCCACATGGCGCGCGGCCTCAACGGCCGCGGCATCGCCGTCGCGGTGGCGGGCTATGATCTGTGTCCGATCGTCACGATCGGCGACATCATCGAGCAAATCCGGCGCGCCTGCGTGTTCCTCTGGCAGCGCTTCGGCCAACGGATGCTGGTCTACGGCCACTCGGCCGGCGGGCATCTTGCCGCCGCGATGGTCGCGACCGATTGGCATTCGCTCTATCCGAAGGCGCCCGCTGATCTGGTGCCGTCAGGCTACGCGATTTCCGGCGTGTTCGATCTGTTGCCGCTCATCGGCTTGAGCATGAACCAGGATCTGCGCCTCGACGCCGAATCCGCCCGCCGCTTATCGCCGCTGTTCTGGCCGGTGGCTTCTGGCCGCGTCTTGGATGCGATGGTCGGTGACGGCGAATCCGACGAGTTCAAGCGGCAAAGCCGGACCGTGGCGCAGAAATGGCAGGAAGCCGGGGCGGAGGCGCGCTACGAAGAGCTCCCCGGCAATCACTTCACCGTCCTCGCCCCGCTCGCCGATCCGGCAAGCGCGATGGTCGCGCGCGTCGCGGAATTGGCGCAGCGCCTCAAGCGATAGGCCGGCGCGCCGCCGGGCCGAGCATGACGCAGGCGGATGCCGACAGGATCAAGGCGAAACCGAAGATGTCGGCGGCGGTCGGCCGTTCGCCGAGGATCAGGATCGAGCTGATGACGCCGATTGCCGGACTGCCGAGCGCACCAAGGGATGCGGTTGCCGCCGGGAGCCGGCGCACGATCTCAAACCACATGGCGTAGGCGAGCGCGCTGCCGGCGATGCCGGTGAACGCCGTGGCTAGGAGCGCGTCGGCGTGAGCGTTGTCGAGATCGAGCCGGCCCTCGAACGCGAAGAGAAAGGCCGTAATAACCAGGAACGCGAGCGTCAGCTGCCAACTGGTGACGCCGAGCGGGTCGGCCTCGACGCGCGCCCATTTCACGTAGACGGTGCCGGCTGCCCAGCTCAGACCGCCGGCGATGGCGAAGAGGGCGCCGAGCGGCAGGCCGTTCCGCGCCAGCGGATAGATCAGGATGGCAAGTCCGGCGATGCTGAGGAAGACGGCGATCGCCTGAACTCGGGTCGGTCGCTCGCCCAGCGTCACCCACGCCAGCAACACCGTCCAAACCGGCATGGTGTAGGTGAGAATGGCGACCCGCGACGTATCGGCGGCGATTTGCGCGAACGCGCTGAGCAGACTGAAGCCGACGATGTTGAGGAGCGACATGATGAAGACATGCGCCCAGGTTTTGGCGTTCGGAATGCGGAAGCTGCGGCGCATCACCAGGCAGATGATGAACATCGTCAGCGCGGAAATGCCGGCGGTCGCCGCGCGCATCGACAGCGGCGGGATCTCATTGAGCGCGATCTTCATCACCGGCCAGGTGATGCCCCACACCAGGCAAAGAACGACGAGGAGGAGCCGCGCGCGCGCCTCCTCGGCGCCCGGCGCGGCGCGGGCCTGATAGTCCCGCTTGTGAGCTGTGAGGGCGCCCTCGGTGTCGGCGCGTGTTCGAATCGTCATTGCCGGGTTATGCCTGCCGGAACGGAAGCCGCCGCGCAAGCCAGATGGCCGGTCCGCTGCCGGGCCTTCGCCAGCTTGCGCAACGGCCGGAACAAAGATAGAACATCGCCGTCCAAGGGGCAGATATGTCGGACCTTTCTGCGGCCCAGCAAATCTTGCGCGCGACCTTCGGTTTCGATGCTTTCCGCCCCGGCCAGGCGGAGATCGTCGCCGCCATTCTCGAGGGCCGCGATGTGCTGGCGGTCATGCCGACCGGTAGCGGTAAGTCGCTTTGCTACCAGCTCCCCGCGCTCCTGCGTGACGGCCTTACCGTCGTGGTGTCGCCATTGATCGCGCTGATGCGCAATCAGGTGGCGCAGCTTTGCGGCTATGGCGTCGCCGCGGCCGCGCTCAACTCCGCGAACAATCCGGACCAGAATTGGTCGGTGATCGACCGCCTGGCGCGCGGCGAACTACGCCTCCTCTACGTTGCGCCCGAACGCCTGGTGCGCGCCGACACGCTCGATCTCCTCAAGCGTGCCGAGGTCGCGATGCTGGCGGTCGACGAGGCCCACTGCATCTCGCAATGGGGCCACGATTTTCGTCCCGAATACGCGGCGCTCGGCGCGGTGCAGGCGGAGCTCGGCGGCGTGCAGACCGTCGCGTTCACGGCGACGGCCGATGCCGCCACGCGCTCAGACATCGTTGAAAGGCTGTTTGGCCGGCCGCCGGCGGTGTTCGTGCACGGCTTCGATCGGCCGAATTTGCGGCTCGCCATGCAGGCAAAGATCGGCAGCCGCAATCAGGTGGTGGATTTCATCAAGGATCATCGCCGGCAGAGCGGCATCGTCTATTGCGCCTCGCGGCGCAAGACCGAGAAGCTCGCCGAATATCTCGGCCAGGACGGCATCAACGCGCTCCCCTATCACGCCGGCATGGAGCCGCATGCGCGCTCGCGCAACCAGGATGTATTCCTGCAGGAGGATGGCATGGTCATGGTCGCGACCATCGCCTTCGGCATGGGTATCGACAAGCCCGACGTTCGCTTCGTGGTCCATGCCGATATGCCGGCCAACATCGAGAGCTACTATCAAGAGATCGGCCGTGCCGGCCGCGACGGGCTCCCCGCCGACACGCTGACGCTTTACGGCATGGGCGATATCCGCCTGCGCCGTTTACAGATCGACGACAGCGAGGCCGCGAACGAGCAGAAGCGGGTCGACCGGCAGCGGCTCAATGCGCTGGTGTCGCTTTGCGAATCGCCGCGCTGCCGCCGGCAGACGCTGCTTGCCTATTTCGGCGAAACGGTCGCGCCGTGCGGCAATTGCGATTTCTGCTGCGACGGGGCGCAGGTGATCGACGGCACGATCGCGGCGCAGAAGGCGCTCTCCGCCATCGTGCGCACCGGCGAGCGGTTCGGCACCGAGCATGTTACCAACGTGCTCGTCGGCGAGGACTCCGATGCGATCCTGAAGTTCGGCCATGATTGCCTGCCGACCTTCGGCGTCGGCAAGGAATACGGCAAGCAGGAATGGCGCTCGATCTTCCGCCAGCTCCATGGCGCCGGCATCATCGCGCTCGACATCACCGGCTATGGCACCTGGACCATCACCGATGCCGGCTGGCAGGTGCTCCGGGGCGACGCCAAGGTCCCGCTGCGCAAGGACACGCTCAAGCCGGGACGCAAGGCGGCCCGAGCCGCCGCCACCGCCGCCGCGCTCGCCGACGGCGGGGAGGAAGACGCGGCGCTGTTCGAGGCGTTGCGGCGGCGCCGGTCCGAGCTCGCCAAGGCGCAGCGCGTGGCCGCCTATGTGGTCTTCGCCGACAAGACCTTGATCGACATGGCGCGGCGCAAGCCGCGCACGGCCGCCGAGATGGGCGCGGTGCACGGCGTCGGCGAGGCCAAGCTCAAGCGCTACGGCGATATTTTCTTGGAAGTCGTCCGCGAGCATGTGGCGCGCGCAGCGTGATTGCCGAGGTCGATCGACGCCCCGCAGACCCCGGATTCGCCGTCGTTTTCGCGTTATTGCACCGCAGTGACCGGTATGTTAGCAACGCGCGATTTTCGCGGGTTCGCGGGGCATTTCGCCGCCTCCACATCCCCAATCCCGCTTGAATCCCCGAGGCTTGCGCCGATCTTTCGCACCGGTTGCGCGCCTTGCGGAGACGCGCCAGAAGAAATCCGGAACGAGTACGCGCAAGAGCATCCCACTTGGCAGCCGCAGAACCCATCGTATCCGGCATGGCCGGCCGTTATGCGACCGCGCTGTTCGATCTCGCGCGCGAGACGAACGCGATCGACACAGTGAAGGCCGATCTCGGACGCTTCATTGGGCTCGTCGCCGAAAGTCCCGATCTCACCCGCCTGGTGCGCAGCCCGGTCTTTTCCGCCGATGAGCGGTTGCAGGCGCTTTCCGCCGTGCTCGAGCGCGCGGAGATCGGCGGTCTGGCGGCGAAATTCCTCAAGCTCGTCACCACCAACCGCCGCCTGTTCGCAGTACGCGATATGGTCAAGGCCTATCGTCAGCTCGTGGCCGAGTACAAAGGCGAGGCGACGGCCGAGGTCACCGTCGCCGAGCGGCTCAAAGACGAGCATGTCGCCGCGCTGCGCAGCGCGCTGAAAGCGGTCAGCGGCAAGGACGTCGACCTCGATATCAGGGTCGATCCCGCCATTATCGGCGGACTCGTGGTCAAGCTCGGCAGCCGCATGGTCGACACCTCGCTGCGCACCCGGCTCAATGCAATCAGGCACGCGATGAAAGAGGCCCGATAATGGATATCCGCGCCGCGGAAATCTCCGCCATCCTCAAAGAGCAGATCGAGAATTTCGGCCAGGAGGCGGAAGTCTCCGAGGTCGGGCAGGTGCTCTCGGTCGGCGACGGCATCGCCCGCGTCTACGGCCTCGATAATGTTCAGGCCGGCGAGATGGTCGAGTTCGAGAGCGGCGTCAAAGGCATGGCGCTCAATCTCGAGGCCGACAATGTCGGCATCGTTATCTTCGGCAGCGACCGCCAGATCAAAGAGGGCCAGACGGTCAAGCGTACGCGCGCGATCGTCGAGGTCCCGGTCGGCAAAGGGCTCCTCGGCCGGGTGGTCGATGCGCTCGGCGACCCGATTGACGGCAAAGGCCCGATCAAGGCCGACACTAAGGCGCGCGTCGACGTGAAGGCGCCCGGCATCATTCCCCGCAAATCGGTGCACGAGCCGATGGCCACCGGATTGAAGGCGATCGACGCGCTGATCCCGATCGGCCGCGGCCAGCGCGAGCTGATCATCGGCGACCGCCAGACCGGCAAAACGGCGATCGCCCTCGATACGATCTTGAATCAGAAGTCGCTCAATGCCTCGGGCGACGAGAAGATCAAGCTCTATTGCGTCTACGTCGCCATCGGCCAGAAGCGCTCGACGGTCGCGCAATTCGTCAAGGTCCTCGAGGAGAACGGGGCGCTCGACTATTCGATCATCGTCGCGGCCACCGCCTCCGATCCGGCGCCGATGCAGTTCCTGGCGCCGTTCTCCGGCTGCGCCATGGGCGAATATTTCCGCGACAACGGCATGCATGCGGTGATCATCTACGACGATCTCTCCAAGCAGGCCGTCGCCTATCGGCAGATGTCGCTGTTGTTGCGGCGCCCGCCCGGGCGCGAAGCCTACCCCGGCGACGTGTTCTATCTGCACTCGCGGCTTCTCGAGCGCGCCGCCAAGATGAACGATGAGCACAAGGGCGGCTCGCTGACCGCGCTGCCGGTAATCGAGACGCAGGCAAACGACGTGTCAGCCTACATTCCGACTAACGTCATCTCGATCACCGACGGCCAGATCTTTCTGGAGACCGATTTGTTCTATCAGGGCATCCGCCCGGCGGTGAATGTCGGGCTCTCGGTGTCGCGCGTCGGCTCCTCGGCGCAGACCAAGGCGATGAAGAAGGTCGCCGGCCGCATCAAGGGCGAGCTCGCCCAATACCGCGAGATGGCGGCTTTCGCACAGTTCGGCTCCGACCTCGACGCCACCACGCAGCGGCTGCTCAGTCGGGGGTCGCGGCTCACCGAGCTGCTCAAGCAGCCGCAATTCTCGCCGCTGAAGATGGAGGAGCAGGTCTGCGTGATCTATGCCGGCGTCAACGGCTATCTCGACCCGCTTCCGGTCGAGCGCGTGCGCGCCTTCGAGGACGGGCTCCTCGGCGCGCTGCGCAGCCGGCACGGCGACATCCTCGACACCATCCGCGAGAAGCGCGACCTCGACGACGCCACCACCGGGAAGCTCAAGGCGGCGGTCGAGTCCTACGCCAAGACCTTCGCGTGACCGGCGCGACGCGAAACTGAGCCATGCCGAGCCTCAAAGAGCTGCGCAACCGCATCGCCGCCACCAAGGCGACGCAGAAGATCACCAAGGCCATGCAGATGGTGGCGGTCTCGAAGCTGCGCCGCGCGCAGGCGGCGGCGGAGGCGGCGCGTCCCTACGCGACCAGCATGGACAAGGTGCTCGGCAATATCGCCGCCTCGGTGGCCGGATCGGAGGCCGCGCCGCGGCTGCTGCGCGGAACCGGCAACGACAAGGTGCATCTCTTGCTGGTGTGCACGGGCGAACGCGGGCTGTGCGGGCCGTTCAACACCGCCATCGTGCGGCTTGCCCGCGAGCGCGCCAACGCGCTGACCCGCGAAGGCAAGGAGGTCAAGTTCTTCTGCGTCGGCCGCAAGGGCTATGATCAGTTGCGCAGATTGTATGCCAGCCAAATCGTGGAGATGGTCGATCTGCGCGCCGCGCGCACGCTGCATTTCGAGCACGCCGAGATGATCGCGGAAAAGGTCATCGCCCGCTTCGACAATTTCGAGTTCGACGTGTGCACCCTCTTCTTCTCGCGCTTCCGTTCGGTCATCGCGCAAATTCCGACCGCGCAGCAGATCATTCCGCCGGTGTTCGACGCGAAAGCGACGGACGCGTTGGGCGGCGCGGCCTATGAGTTCGAGCCGGAGGCCGAGGACATCCTGCGCGACCTCTTGCCGCGCAACGTGGCCGTGCAGATCTTGCGGGCGTTGCTGGAAAATGCGGCGTCGTTCTACGGAGCGCAGATGTCGGCGATGGATAACGCAACGCGCAATGCCGGCGACATGATCCGCCGGCAGACGCTCAGGTATAATCGCACCCGCCAGGCGCAGATCACCAAGGAGCTGATCGAGATCATCTCCGGCGCCGAAGCGTCGTGATTTCGAGTTTTGCAAATAGGGACTGACCATGTCGAACAATGTCGGACGTATCACCCAGGTCATCGGCGCCGTCGTCGACGTTCATTTCGACGATCATCTGCCGGCGATCCTCAACGCGCTGGAAACCAAGAACCAGGGCAACCGCCTGATTCTCGAGGTTGCGCAGCACCTCGGCGAGTCGACCGTGCGCACCGTCGCCATGGATACGAGCGAGGGCCTGGTGCGCGGCCAGGAGGTCACCGACACCGGACAGCCGATCATGGTTCCGGTCGGCGCCGGCACGCTTGGGCGCATCATGAATGTGATCGGCAATCCGGTCGACGAGGCCGGACCGATCCCACACCGGGAGACGCGCGCCATCCATCAGGAGGCTCCGGCCTACACCGATCAATCGACCGAGTCGGCGATCCTGGTCACCGGCATCAAAGTCGTCGATCTGCTCGCGCCGTATGCCAAGGGCGGCAAGATCGGCCTGTTCGGCGGCGCCGGCGTCGGCAAGACCGTGATCATCATGGAGCTGATCAACAACATCGCCAAGGCGCATGGCGGCTATTCGGTGTTCGCCGGCGTCGGTGAGCGCACGCGCGAGGGCAACGACCTCTATCACGAAATGATCGAATCCGGCGTCAACAAGGACCCGACCAAGGGCTCGGTCGAAGGGTCGAAGTGCGCGCTGGTCTATGGCCAGATGAACGAGCCGCCCGGCGCGCGCGCTCGGGTCGGCCTTTCCGGCCTGACCGTCGCCGAATATTTTCGCGACCAGGGCCAGGACGTGCTGTTCTTCGTCGACAACATCTTCCGCTTCACCCAGGCCGGATCGGAAGTCTCGGCGCTGCTCGGCCGCATTCCCTCCGCGGTCGGCTACCAGCCGACGCTGGCGACCGACATGGGCGCCTTGCAGGAGCGCATCACCACCACCACCAAGGGCTCGGTGACCTCGGTGCAGGCGATCTTCGTGCCGGCCGACGATCTGACCGACCCGGCGCCGGCGACTTCTTTCGCCCACCTCGACGCCATGACGGTGCTCTCGCGCGCGATCTCCGAGAAGGGCATCTATCCGGCCGTCGATCCGCTCGATTCGACTTCGCGCATGCTCGATCCGCGCGTCGTCGGCGAGGAGCACTATCAGGTAGCGCGCCGGGTGCAGCAGATCCTGCAGCGCTACAAGTCGCTGCAGGACATCATCGCCATTCTCGGCATGGACGAGCTTTCCGAAGAAGACAAGCTGACGGTGGCGCGCGCGCGCAAGATCGAACGCTTCCTGTCGCAACCGTTCCACGTCGCCGAAGTGTTCACCGGCTCGCCCGGCGTTTTCGTCGATCTCGCCGATACGATCCGCGGCTTCCAGGGATTGTGCGAAGGCAAGTACGATCACCTGCCCGAGGCCGCTTTCTTCATGGTCGGGACCATCGATCAGGCCGTGGAGAAGGGAAAGAAACTCGCCGCCGAGGCGGCGTGAGAGAGATCGGATGGCCGCACTTCATCTCGATTTCGTCTCGCCGGAACGCGTGCTTCTTTCCGGCGAAGTCGATCAGGTCGACCTGCCCGGCGCCGAAGGCGACATGGGTATCCTCGCCGGACATGCGCCGCTGGTGACCACGCTGCGGCCGGGTATCGTCACGATCTTTCGCGAGGGCAGGCGCGAGCCGATCGTCGTCACCGGCGGTTTCGCCGAGGTCGGCCCCGCCGGCTTGACCGTGCTCGCCGACAAGGCCGTGCCGCGCGAGAGCTTCGATCTCGCGATTCTGAGCTCGGAAATTAAGGATGCGGAGGAAGACGCCGCCGACGCCACCGACGCGGCGCAGCGCGACAAGATCGTACGTCATCTCGAGCAGTTGAAGGCCCTGCAGACCGCGCTGGCGCAGTAGCGCGTCGCCTATCAGGCGCACGCGGCCCGCTCAGGCCAATGTCGCAAATTCCTTCACCACGCGCTCGTAGATCCTGCGCTTGAACGGCACCACGAGATCGGGGAGGTTTTGCAGTGGCTCCCAGCGCCATTCGACGAATTCCGGGTCATGACCGCCGGCGGGATGCGCGATGTCGATCTCGCGGTCGCTGCCGGTAAAGCGCAGTGCGTACCATTTCTGCGTCTGACCGCGATACTTGCCGTTCCAGGCCCGGCCGATGAGCTCGCGCGGAATATCGTAGGTGAGCCACTCCGCGACCTCGCCGAGGCGCTCGACCGAACTGATATTGGTCTCCTCGCGCAGTTCGCGCAGCGCCGCCGGCCACGGGTCCTCGCCGGGATCGATGCCGCCCTGCGGCATCTGCCAGACATGCCGATTGTCGACGTGCTCGGGACCACCAATGCGCCGGCCGATGAAAGCGAGCCCGGCGCGATTGAGCACGGTCACGCCGGCGCAGGGGCGGTAGGGGAGATCTTCGAAGGACATGTTGGGCGAATGGCGGGCGGCGAAAGAGCCGATGGTTGTTGCTTCACCGCTACTCTATTCGCTCCATCGCCATTTCGCCATTCGCCGTTCCGCCTCAGCTCTGTTTGGCTTTGGACGCCACGGCGGTGATCGGAACGAGCTGCAGCCCGCGGCTTTCCGCGGCCTTCGCCCATTTGGCGATATGCTCGATCGAAACCGGCAATGCCGAGGACACGCCGACGGCAAGGCCGCGCTCGCGCGCGGCCATTTCCAGGCGGCCGAGCGCGTGGTCGATTTCGCCCGGCGTCGGAACCGAATCGAGAACCAGGTCGGCCTTGGCGAACGGCAGATTGTTGGCGCCGGCGATCCGGCCCGCGACGCTTCGCGGATTGGAGCCATCGTCGACATAGATCAGCCCGCGCTTGGCGGTTTCGCGCAGGACCGGGGCGAACGACTGCTCCGAGGCGGTGAAGCGCGCCCCGCTCGCGTCGGCCACTCCGACATATCCTTGAAAGCGGCTCATCAGCCAGTGCAACCGTTCGAGGTTCTGCTCCGGCGTAAGCGACGTCAGCAATGTCTGCGGGCCGGGATCGTTGTCCGGGTAACCGAACGGCTCCATCGGCACCTGCAGCAGGATCTCGTGCCCGGCCTCGCGCGCCTGTGCGGCGAGCCGCTCGACGTTGGTGCCATAGGGCATCAAGGCAAGGGTCACCGCACCCGGCAATTTGGCGATGGCCTCGGACGTGACGTTGGCGCTCACGCCGAGGCCGCCGACGATGAGCGCGATGCGCGGTGCGTCGGGTTTGCCGGGCAGCGGCTTTACCGGCCGCGCAAAGGCGTCCGCCGGCCGGACGCCATCGTCGGCGATTTTTGGTATCGCCCCATGCGTGGTCATCTCGACGAATTTCTGGTCCCGCGGGGCGCTGTCGGCAGGACCGGCAGCGTTGCCCGATCCGGAGGCCGGGATCGCCACCTCCTGGCGTGCCCCGGTCTTGCCGTCGATGATGGTGACGGTCTTGGTCGCAGCGGAGCCTTGGCTCGTCATCGGCGATTTCGCCGCTGGGGCGTCGTCGCGCCCCGGCGTTTGCGGACCGGCAACCGCCGGCAGACCCGCAGTCGCATCGGCCTTGTTTGCGGCCGACCCAGCATGCAGGTCGATGGATACGGCGACCTTCGGCTCGCCGCCGAGCTGGTCGTCGCCGACCATCGCCCACACCACGAAGACTGCGGGGAAAACCGCGAGCAACCCGGCAGCCGCGTAGGGAAGGGCGATCGGCAGTCCGAGCCGGCGTTTTTTCGGCCGGTATTGGCCGAGCGGCGTGCTCAGGTCATCGGCCGCCATGAGCCAATTCCTTAGCCAATTCGCTGGGCGATTTCCCTATGCGGTTCCGCGGAGCGTTTTCGGGCCACTCCCGGCGCATAATTCCTTGGCGGGCGAAGCCAGCGCGAATCATGCCCGTACTTTATCACGCCGGCCGCGCCCTACCTCCAAGTCGGGTCCGTAAGTCGGCCCCCTAAGCCGGACTTCCGACGCAAAAAAAGGGGCGGCTCGCGCCGCCCCTGGGATTTCCAATCACGACCAGCCGCTCAGTTCGGAACGGCAGCCTTCGGATTCGGCGGGAAGGCGGCGTCGGTCGTTGCCCCGCGCAGCAGGTCGAGCGCCCGAGTCAAAGCCCGGTCGTCCTTCTCGTCCGGCGGCACGTAGGACTGCGACCCGGATTCCTCGGCGCCCTCGGCCTTGAGGTGACCGCGCAGCGAGGCCTCCCCCTTGGTGTCGGTCCGCGCCTTCAGATCGTCCGGCACCTCCTGCAGCACCTCGATGTCGGGCGTAATGCCCTTGGCCTGGATCGAGCGGCCCGACGGCGTGTAGTAGCGCGCGGTGGTCAGCCGCAGCGCGCCATTGCCGGCGCCGAGCGGAATGATGGTCTGCACCGAGCCCTTGCCGAACGAGCGCGTGCCGATCAGGGTCGCGCGCTTGTGGTCCTGCAGGGCGCCGGCGACGATCTCCGAGGCCGAAGCCGAGCCGCCGTTGATCAACACGATCACCGGCTTGCCCTTGGTCAGGTCGCCCGGCCGGGCGTTGAAGCGCTGTGTCTCTTCGGCGTTGCGGCCGCGCGTGGACACGATCTCGCCCTTGTCGAGGAAGGCGTCGGACACCGAGATCGCCTGGTCGAGCAATCCGCCCGGATTGTTGCGCAGATCGACGACGAAGCCCTTGATCTTTTCGGCACCCAGCTGGGTGGTCAGATCGCTGATCGCCTTCTTCAGGCCCTCGGTCGTCTGCTCGTTGAACTGGGTGACGCGGATATAGCCGATATCCTCGCCCTCGTTGTGCGAGCGCACCGATTTCACCCGGATGACGTCGCGCACGATCGTCACCTCGATCGGCTTGTCGCCGCCCTTGCGCATGATCCGCAGCTTGATCTTGGTGTTGACCGGGCCGCGCATCTTCTCGACCGCCTGATTGAGCGTGAGGCCCTGCACCGCCTCGTCGTCGAGATGGGTGATGATGTCATTGGCCATGACGCCGGCCTTGGCCGCCGGCGTCTCGTCGATCGGCGCCACCACCTTCACCAGGCCATCCTCCATGGTGACCTCGATGCCGAGGCCGCCGAACTCGCCGCGGGTCTGCACCTGCATGTCGCGGAAGCTCTTCGGGTCCATGTAGCTCGAATGCGGATCGAGCCCGGCCAGCATGCCGTTGATCGCCGATTCGACGAGCTTGCTGTCGTCGGGCTTCTCGACGTAGTCGGCGCGCACGCGCTCGAACACGTCGCCGAACAGGTTGAGCTGCCGGTAAGTATCCGATGCCGCCGCTTTCGCGCTCGATCCGACAAATACCGCGTGGGGCTGCGTCGCCAGGAGCGTCAATCCGGCTCCTGCGAGCACGCCGAGAAAAACCAGGGAAGTTTTGCGCATCATCCGCGAACCTTTTCGCCTTCGTTTGTTGCCCACCACGGGCCGGGATCGATCGGAGTTCCGTCCTTGCGGAACTCCACGTAAAGCACAGGTTGCTTGGGCCTCGTCGCCACCGCCGCGGATACCTGCGATCCGCCGCCCATCACCGCTACCGGCTCACCGGTGAGAACGAACTGGCCGAGATCGACTGAAATCCGTTCCATCCCCGCTAACAGCACATGATACCCGCCGCCGGCATTCAGGATCAAGAGTTGGCCATAACTGCGAAACGGTCCGGCGTAAACTACCCAACCGTCGCATGGCGACGTGATCTGCGCGCCGCCATGACTGGCGATCGACAGACCCTTTTGGGTTCCACCGGCGCCGTCGGAGCCGCCGAACTCGCGAATCTTCACGCCGTTGACCGGCAAGTGCAGGTGGCCGCGCGTGGCCGTGAAGGCGACCGCGGGCGCGAGCCGGCCCGGATCGTTGAGCGCGGCGATATTGGGCCGGCTGTCCTCGGTCGCGCGGGCGGCGGCGTGAGCGGCGCGATTGACGCTGTCGAGTCCCGTCTCGAGTTTGGCGATCAGGTCCTTGAGGCCATCGACCTGGCGGGCGAGATCGGCGGCATGCTGGCGCTCGTCGTCGAGCGCCTGTTCGGCCGTTGCCTGCTTCTTCTGCCGCTCGTCGATGAGCAGATTCATGCGCAGCTGCTCGAGCCCGAGCACGTCGAGATCGCGGCCGAGCCGCTGGTGTTCCGCATCGATATCCTTGCGCACGCGCAACAAATCGGCGAGGTCGCCGGCAAGCGCGTCGGCCTGTCCGCGCATTCCCGGAACCACGGCGCCGAGCATGATGGCGGTGCGCAACGCGCGCAAGGCATCCTCGGGCTGCACGACCAGGGCCGGCGGCGGCTCGTGCCCCACCCGTTGCAGGGCGGCGAGGATTTCGACGATCACGGCGCGGCGCTCGTCGAGCGATTTGCGAAACAGCCGCTCGCGCTCGTCGAGCGGCCTGAGGCGCGCTTGCGTCGCCTCGATGCTGGCCTCGACGTCGCGCACCCGCGCGGCGCTATCGATGAGCTGCTGATTGAGCGCGCGCCGGTCGTCGGCAATCGCCGCGATCTCGCGCTTGAGCTTCTCCTGGTTCTCGGCCGAGACGCGCTGCTGGGCGCGCGCGGCATCGAGCTCCTGATCATGCTGCCTGAGCGCGTCGGCATCCACGTTCAGCGGCATGCCCGGTGCGCTCGGCGAAGGCGGGGGAATTTGGGCGGCGGGGGATTGTGTCGCCCCGGCGGCGGGTTGTCCCGCGGGGGATTGGGCGAAGGCAGCGAGGTCGGCGCCGAGCGGCAGGGCAAAAGCCAACGCAGATCCGAGCACAAAGCGCGGATCGGTGCGGCTCGACCGGCGGAGAATCATCGTTTGCAAGGGTAGACCCAAGCCTCAGGAAGGCAAGACCAAGCCGTAGGCATGCGCCAGCAATAAGACGCGGCTTGGGCCGATGTCGTCACAACACAGTGAAGGCAGATTAAGAAAAATTAAGGGCGCTCACGCCCGGTGATAGGGGTGGCCGGCAAGAATCGTCCCGGCCCGGTAAAGCTGCTCGAGCAGCATGATGCGCACCAGTTGATGCGGCCAGGTGGCGGCTCCGAAGGCAAGCCTGAGATTGGCGCGCTCGTAAAGACTGGGCGCAAGCCCGTCGGCGCCGCCGATCACGAAACAGACCGCCGGCTGGTCCTCCGCGCGCCATTTGCGCAGCAATGTCGCGAGCGCCGGGCTGGTAAGATTGTCCCCGTGCTCGTCGAGGATCGCCACAATGGCCCGGTCGGGGATGACGTTGGCGACGGCGATCGATTCTTCCACCCGTCGCCGCTCAGGGTTCTGGGCGCGACTCTCGCGGATTTCGACGACTTCGACATCGCGCAGGCCGAGCGAACGCCCGGTCGCTTCCGCGCGCTTGCGGTACGAGGCGGCGAGCTCGTGCTCGGCGCCTCGCTTCAGCCGGCCGACGGCGGCAATGAGGACGCGCATGGCGAAGCGTGGATCGGCGGTGACCTGAGGCAAGGATGCATGCGCAATCGCCGGCCCATTCTGGGCCGCCCCCAATGACCCTCTCTGGCGCGCGCTAGCTCGCGCGCTGCGCCGGCCGGCTCGCCATCCACATCTTCTCGAGATTGTAGAAGGCTCGCACTTCGGGGCGGAAGACGTGGACGATCACGTCGCCCGCATCGATCAGTACCCAATCGCAATGCGGAACGCCTTCGACGCGAGCCGCAATGCCTGCCTTGTGCAAATCCTCAACCACCCGGTCGGCGACCGAGCCGACATGGCGTTGCGACCGGCCGGAAGCTACGACCATGTAGTCGCCGATCGAAGATTTGTTCCGCAAGTCGATGGTGAGGGTGTCCTCTGCCTTCATATCGTCGAGGCGGGCGAGGACCAGTCGGAGGATCTCCTCGGCGTCAAGACGCATTCTGGAGACCGGTTCGGGCGCGCGACGTTCGGCCCAAGAGATCACAGGTGTGGACAGGGGTCCTTATCCTTTCGCTCCATTTTCCGCCCGGCCACCGAATCCGGGCAGCCTTAAGATAGGCATGCTGCGTTAACAGTTTCAACCGCCTCGCCCCGCCCGCGCCGCGCGCAAAGCCGTCGAGGAGAGCGGCGATTTGAGGCCGTGGAGGTAAACCCATGCTGGCGGCCTTCGTTCCGGCAGGGTCATCGCCGCCGATTCGGGAATGCGGGCGCGCGACATGGCCTGCCCGGCGGCGCCGGCAGCCGAATAAAGGCTCGGTCCGAGCCGGTCGACGACGGCAATCGGCACCAGCGCGGCTATGCCGCGCCAACGCTGCCAGCGATGGAAGCTGCGCAGGTTGTCGGCGCCCATGATCCAGACGAAGCGCGCGCGCGGGGATCGCCGGACCAGATAGGCGATGGTCTCGTAGGTGAAGCGGGTGCCGATTTGCGCTTCGAGATCGATGACGTCGATGCGCGGATGGTGAGCGAGCTTGCGCGCGGCGGCGAGCCGTACCGAGAGCGGCGCGAGCCCGCGCGTATCCTTGAGCGGATTGCCGGGCGTGACCAGCCACCATACCCGGTCGAGCGCAAGCCGTTTCATCGCCAGGAGGCTGGCGCCGCGATGCGCAGCATGCACCGGATCGAAAGTGCCGCCAAATAGACCGATGCGCATGCCGGGCGCATGGGGCGGCAGGATGACGCGGCTGCGGTGCCCGACTCGCCCTTCCGGCACTAGCGGAGAGGCAGAGGAGGCAGCAGCCGCACGCGCAGGCAGGAACTCCCGGTTCATGGCCGCTGGAAACGAACCCCCTCCCCACGCGCCGGCCGCCGGCTTTGTTCGCCACAAAGGCGGCGGCGGAGCGAAAGCCTATGGCCGCGTCTGCCCGTTGCCGTGAATGCGATACTTGAAGCTGGTGAGCTGCTCGATGCCGACCGGACCGCGCGCGTGCAGCCGTCCCGTAGCGATGCCGATCTCGGCGCCGAAACCAAACTCGCCGCCATCGGCGAATTGGGTCGAGGCGTTATGCAGCACGATCGCCGAATCGACCTCGCGCAGGAATTTCGCCGCCGCGGCCTTGTTCTCGGTGACGATCGCGTCGGTGTGACGCGAACCATGACGCTCGATATGCGCGATCGCCGCGCCGACGCCGTCGACCACCCCGGCGGTAATGATGGCGTCAAGATATTCGGTGTCCCAATCGGCTTTGCTCGCCGGCTTCACGCGGCGGTCGACCGCCTGCACCGCGGCGTCGCCGCGGACTTCGCAGCCGGCGTCGAGCAGCATGAGGATCAGCGGCTTGAGCAGTTTCGGCGCTCCGGCCCGATCGACGAGCAGCGTCTCGGCCGCTCCGCATACGCCGGTGCGGCGCATCTTGGCGTTGAGCACGATCGACTTGGCCATCGGGAGCTTCGCCTTGGCGTCGACATAGACATGGCAAACGCCTTCAAGATGCGCGAAGACCGGGACGCGCGCCTCCGCTTGCACGCGGGCGACCAGGTCCTTGCCGCCGCGCGGCACGATGACATCGAGTGCGCCATCGAGCCCGGCGAGCATCGCGCCCACGGCCGCGCGTTCCCGTGTCGGCACCAGCGTGATCGCGGCGGCCGGCAATCCGGCATCGCGCAGACCTTCGACCAGCGCCGCATGCATCGAGCGCGCGGAGCGGAAACTTTCCGAACCGCCGCGCAGGATCGCGGCGTTGCCGGCCTTGAGGCAAAGCGCGCCGGCGTCAACGGTGACGTTGGGCCGGCTTTCGTAGATCACGCCGATGACACCGAGGGGGACCCGCACGCGCTCGATGCGCATGCCGTTCGGACGCCGCCACGCCGCCAAAACCGTGCCGACCGGGTCCTTGAGCTTGCGGATGACGTCGAGACCGGCGGCGGCGTCGGCGATGCGCTCGGCGTCGAGCGTCAGCCGATCGAGAAAGGCAGGCGTCGCGCCGGCGGCCTTCGCCTCGGCCACGTCTTCGGCGTTGGCGGCGAGGATTGCCGGTTGCGCCCGGCGAATGGCCTTGGCCATGGCGGCGAGCGCTTCATTCTTCTGTGCCGCCGGCGCCAGCGCGAGGGTGCGGGCCGCCCGCCGCGCCTCGCGGCCGATCTCGCGCATAGTGGCTTCGAGCTTGTCGGTGCTCTCGATCGCCTTGAGCGGGGCGTTCATGACATTGATCCGTCTTACGTTCAGCGTTTCCTACCATGTTCCGCGCAGCCCGGCGAGGCGCGTCGCCGTCCCGCGTTGTCCACAGTCATCCACGGCAATTGCAATGCTACCGACAAGTTGCCGGAACAGGATGCAAGCGCGCAGCGTTCCGGCCCTGATCCAGCAACGAGGGTGTCATGAACTCGTCCGCCAATGGTCTGCCCAAGCACCTGCCGCGTCGTTTCCCGGTCGGTGCGACCTATGTGGTTGATGAGGGCTATGGGGGCGAGGACGGCGATTTGCGTGTGATTTCACGCTACGTGGTCTTGCCGGCGGCCGCCGGATCAACGTTCCGGGCGCTGTGCGCCCGCCGGTTCCAGCCGCTGCCGCCGCTATTCGCCGTACGGCTAACCGACTGCAATCTCAGGAGAAAGTCGGAACTGCGCGGGGGGCGGAAAAAATTCGCGGGTTGCGCCGGAACGGGATGAGGACGGCAGAGTTGATTAGGTGGCGCCGGGCGAAGCCCCCCAGCCCCTCACCCTCAATCACCCGGCGTCGAACCCTGGTCGCGTAAGCGACCGGGGTTCTCTCTTTTTCGAGCAGGGAATGCCGCCTGTCGCGTTCCTGTTTGCGCGGGCGCCGGGCGGCCGTTTATTCCGGGCCGACGACTAGGTCGTCGCGATGGACGATTTCCGTGCGGCCGCTGAACCCAAGAATTGTTGCGATATCCGCTGACGAACGGCCGACGATCTTTTGCGCGTCCTCCGCGTCATAGGCGCATAGCCCGCGGCCGATTTCGGCCCCGTCGGGCCCGCGGATCACGACCGCGTCGCCGCGCGCGAAAGCGCCATCGACGCGCACTACGCCCGCGGGCAACAGGCTTTTGCCCCGCCGCAATGCCGCGACGGCGCCGGTATCGATGGTCAGCGTGCCCTTGGGCTCGAGCGCGCCGCCGATCCACTTCTTCCGTGCCGTGACCGGATTGGCGGCGGTGAGGAACCACGTGCACCGCGCTCCCTCAGCGATCGCCCGCAACGGATGCTCGATGCGACCCGAGGCGATGACCATGTGGGTGCCGGCATTGGTGGCGATCCGCGCCGCTTCGAGCTTGGTCTGCATGCCGCCGCGCGCGAGCTCCGAGCCGGCCGCTCCGGCCATCGCCTCGATCTCCGGCGTAAGGCGCGCGACATAGGGCACGTGCCGCGCCGAGGCGATGGTGTCGGGCGGCGCGTCGTAGAGACCGTCGACGTCCGACAACAGCACCATGAGATCGGCGCTGACCATGGTGGCGACGCGCGCGGCCAGACGGTCGTTGTCGCCGTAGCGGATCTCGCTGGTCGCGACAGTATCGTTCTCGTTGATGACCGGCACCGCGCGCCATTGCAGGAGCGTGTCGATGGTCGAGCGCGCATTGAGATAGCGCCGCCGCTCTTCGGTATCGCCGAGCGTCACCAGGATCTGGCCGGCGGTGATGTCATGGCGCGACAGCGCCTCGGTCCAGGTACGCGCCAGCGCGATCTGTCCCACCGCGGCGGCGGCCTGGCTGTCCTCAAGCTTGAGCGGACCGCCGGGCAGCTTGAGCACGGCGCGCCCGAGCGCGATGGCGCCGGAGGAGACGACCAGGAGGTCGCGTCTGTCGCGATGAAGCGCGGCAAGATCGGCGGTCAGCGACGCCAGCCAGGCTTCCTTGAGCCTGCCAGCTTGCGCATCGACCAGAAGCGAGGAGCCGACCTTCACGACGATGCGGCGGAAGTCGGCAAGCGTGGGCGTTTTCATGACCGGCGATTTGTACCCGAACAGCGGTCGTTATAGCTCGACTTCGCGCTCGAGTTTCGCCTTGTTCTCGAGGCAGTAATAGCCGGACAGGCGGCTGACCAGCTTGCGACGCTTCCAGTCGTTGAGGATGCGGCTCACATTCTCGCGGGCGATTCCGGCCATGGCGGCAAGGTCGCTCTGCCCGATCTTCTGGTGGATGACGATGCGCCCCGCCCCGACGTCCTGGCCGAACTCTTGCGCGAGCTCGAGCAGGATGCGGGCGACGCGGCCGCGCAGCGGCAGGAAGCTTTCGGCCGCGACCACGGTGTCGGTTTCCCGCAGCCGCGCGGCGAGAAGCGCCACCAGCGATTTGTAGACTTCCGGGCGTTTCTTGGCGAACTCCTCGAACGCGGCGCGGCTGAGGAAGCTCAAAGATGCGCTGCGCACCGCCATCACCGACGCCGACCGCGGCCGTCCGTCGATGATCGACAGCTCGCCGACAATGGCGCCGGCGCCGAGAAAGGCGAGGATACGCTCGGTGCCGGAGCGCGAAACCATCATCACCTTGAGCAAGCCTTCGTCGATGCGATAGCAGCCGTCGCCGGGATCGCCGGCGAGGAACAGCACCTCGTCAGCGGCGAGCCGCAGCGGCTTGGCGCTGGCAAACAAGTTTGTCGTCAAATGCTCGGGCAATCCCGACAGCAGGCTTGGACCCGAACGAACGTTTTTCAATAGAGAGCCCATTCGCCCCCCTCGGCTTGAGCCCGCTCGCTTTATACCACAGGCATTGTGCGCTCGGCATCCCGAGGCTCCCGGATTTGCTGCGGTCGAGACTGGGTCGATGAGTT
>Ga0210394_10002955_pt1 | contig 22334 bp, 28 predicted proteins | sample IncBWC12MmetaG_FD_160121 | JGI IMG/M metagenome (GOLD analysis project Ga0210394, IMG submission 160121) | Forest soil microbial communities from Barre Woods Harvard Forest LTER site, Petersham, Massachusetts, United States - Inc-BW-C-12-M | ecosystem: Environmental > Terrestrial > Soil >... | reverse complement strand
GACCAGTCGCCGATCGGCCGCACCACGCGCTCGAACCCCGCGACCTATACCGGCGCGTTTACGCCGATCCGCGAATGGTTCGCCGGCCTGCCGGAGAGCCGCGCGCGCGGCTACGAGCCGGGCCGCTTCTCGTTCAACGTCAAGGGCGGCCGCTGCGAGGCCTGCCAGGGCGACGGCGTCATCCAGATCGAGATGCATTTTTTGCCCGACGTTTACGTCACCTGCGACGTCTGCAACGGCAAGCGCTACAATCGCGAGACGCTGGAAGTCTTGTTCCGCGGCAAATCGATCGCCGAAGTGCTCGACATGACGGTCGAGGAGGCGCTGGAATTCTTCAAGGCGGTGCCGCGGGTGCGCGAGCCGCTGAAACTGCTGCACCGCGTCGGCCTCGATTACATCCATGTCGGCCAGCAGGCGACGACGCTGTCGGGCGGCGAGGCGCAGCGCGTCAAACTCGCCAAGGAGCTGTCGAAGCGCGCCACCGGCCGCACGCTCTACATTCTCGACGAGCCGACCACCGGCCTGCACTTCCACGACGTGGCAAAGCTCCTCGAAGTGCTGCACGAGCTGGTCGACACCGGCAATACCGTCGTCGTCATCGAGCACAATCTCGAAGTCATCAAAACCGCCGACTGGATCATCGACCTCGGCCCCGAAGGCGGCGACGGCGGCGGCGAAATCGTCGCCGCGGGCGCGCCGGAGGACGTGGTGCGGGAGAAGCGCAGTTATACCGGGCAGTTTCTCAAGCCTGTTCTCAAAAGACAGGAAAAGCCAAAGAAACGCATTCAAGCGGCGGAATAGGCGGTGCCTTGTCCGCCGTAGCCCGCAGGGCGAAGGCGGATGGCGCGGCGCGGCGTGGAGCGCGGGAAGAAGAAGCGCATAGAGGCGGCGGAGTGATTGTCCTTCACCCTCCCCTGCAGGGGGAGGGTCGCCCGCCGTAGCTCCGAAGGAGCGAAGGCGCGGCGGGGTGGGGTAGTGCCAGGCTGGATCAGCGGTTGAATCGTGCTAAACTGCACGCGCAGCAAAGGGACGGGTCAATGCCTGCAGACGTGACCAAAGAAGAATTCCAGACGCTCGAACGCGAAGTCGAGGGCGAGAAGCTTGTCACGCGTCACATCCTCGAACAAACCCGGCGCAACGGCGACGATCTCGCCGCTGTAAAGACGCGGCTAGACCGCGTCGAAGGGAAAGTCGATGGAGTGGACCGCAAAGTCGACCTGGTGGGCCGCAAGGTCGACAATCTCGCCAAGAACCTATCCAAAACGGTCGCCGATGTAGTGAGTCAGGTTTGGCGCGAACGTGACCGCAAGCGCTGACACGGTACTGAAACGGCAGGTTCAAGCCCTGCACAAGGACCTGCTCGCGTTCCAAGAAAGAACCGAGCAAAGGTTCGATAAAGTCGATGGCCGGTTCAAAAAAATCGATGACAGATTCGACAAAGTCGATGGCCGGCTCGATCACCTCGATCGCGGCCTTCGCGGGCTGCGCACCGATATGCCAAAAATCGTCAGCGACGCGTTAGGTAGCTACGAAGTCAAGCCGTGGAAGAAATAGTAACCACGACTCGAAGCTCAAAAAAATTCATCCACGAAGGTAAGTACGCTGCCGAAGTCCCGGTCGAATTGATCGAGGACGATACCGTATGGTCGCCGTACCTCTCCCCGGAAGACGTGCGCAAGCTCGATACCGTGCGCCTCGCCTTGCGGCGAGGCGACATTGCCGAAGCCGCCAAGCACGGCCGTGTGTTCGAGCTAACCGCGGTGGCAAAGTAATCGAGCTTGGGCAATACATGCGGCGATTTGTTCTTTACAGAACTCAAGAGGAGCACAGCGACGATTGTGAGAAATTCCCTTATAGAGAAATACCAGGGCGTGTATTTCTAGACACGAACATTATCGATTGCCTAGTGAAGTGGCCAAAGTGCATCTTCGAAATGGAAGGAACGCCTCCTGACATGGAAGACAAGCTCCAGACCGACATCGAGTCCCTAATGCACGTGTTCCATGTTGGAAGTCGGGCCTCCTGGGATTTGGTAGCTTCTGAGTTGACTCTAAAGGAACTCGCGGCGACACAAGACGCTGTCTTACGCGAGGAGCTTCTTGATTACGGTATCGGCTTCGTAGATTTGGCGAATAATGGAAATGAAAACAAAAGATATGCCAGGGGCCTAGCGAGGCGTCTTCGCGGTTCTAATTTTCTGGCGTCGTTGCCGGATAGAAATGATCGCGACTTAATTGCCCACGCAATTGCGTTTCAATGTGATGCCTTTTGCACACGTGATCGCCGATCAATTCGTCGCAAGAGGAATTCGCTTCGGGCTCTACCGCTGAAAATCCTGACGCCCGCCGAGTGGTGGCAACATATCAAGCCATGGGCAGGACTGTGGTGCTGAAAATGGATTTGACATACTCAGTCCAGACTTGGATCAGCGCGGCAATGTTGGCTGTAAACCTCAGTTCTGGTTGCCTGGCTGCAGGCGAGGATATGACTGCGCCGGTGCTACACCCAATGCACTAGCTAAACGATCGTACACCCATGCAACTTTTCGCCATTCTTTATCAGCGAGCGGTCCACGGATTTGTTGTTTAAGCCCATTCAATGCGAAACGTAAAATAGCATCGGAAGGCACACCTGCGAGGCTACGTTTGCCAGCGTTCGGAAATCCCAGAGTAGCATACACATCATTGGTTTGTGTCAGCTCAAACGACGCGAGAAGCCGCACAAATTCTACCGAAAATGGATCAATAAAATCGAGTCCATCCTCATGCCTCACGAAAAAGGGGCGAGTTTCAAGTGCACCCAGCACGTTCTTGTCTATAATGATCCGTGGGACGTCGGCAATTTCACTCTCCAATTCATACGCTCGATTTAGCCCCGGCCCGAAGACTGATGCACTGTCGTGATTTATTAAGCCGATGGTCACGCCTCCTCTGACCAAGAAGCCGTCCCCCGCACTGGCCAATTGAAATGCTGCCAATGTACCTAAAAGATGAAGTACGGAAGTTGGATCTGGTGGCTGCGACACAACGATGTTATCAGAAAACGATGTGAACCGTATTGCCGGCGCACTATATTGCTGCTGCCCACCTAAAGAGCGCGTGTGACGCAGGATCATTCTCCGCAACTTTCCGATTTTTGTTGAATCGATTCCAGCCTCTTCTATTTTCGAGCGCCACCCCAAGAAATCGTAAAAGGCTATAATGCGCTCTTCATAAGTAGGGTTGCGTTCAAAATCGTGTAGCATTTCCTGTATTTCATTTTGATCTGTCACGACGATGCACCATTAGCAAGCGTAGGGGGGTGAGCGCAGCGAAGCCAAAATCCACTTGTATTGTGAGCCGGGCATGACGGCCCCGCGCCGCGCTTTGTCTATTGCCAGGCGACTTTATAATTCCGAAAAGCACGAGCCAAACTGTGATAAAGTGCGTCCGCCTCTTGTGTGTTGGGTAGAACTCCAAACTCCCATTCTGATTGATGGTGCGCAATCAGCTTGGTCACACTAGGAGAAGATTTATTAGTGATGAAGTATCTTTCGCGGCGATGTATATCGCTCGTCAGGCCAAGAAACCCACGTCCAAGGTACAATCGAATTGCGGACGTGTAGAACTTGCACTCAGCTGCAATAAGAACTTTGCTCGCGCGCGGATGCACCTGATTTGCTCTGCATAATCGAGCTTCTTCTTGATCGACAACGGCAACGTCGCACTCGTGCAGAACCCGCGACACTCCGGTTACCATGATGCCAACGTGGACTTCCAAAGCTGGACAACCAATAAAATCCAGTAAGGCGTGACTATAGTTATGCGACGGACTGTAAATCGCCCCCGGCGATGTTCGAAAGACTAAAGTGGTAGTTGGCTGCTCCAAAGCTGTTTGAAAGTTGATCGCTGCGCCTTGTGAAGCTGCCGCCCGCAGGCACAGCGCCCATATGTAGTTTTCGTAGATGTCGTTCGTAGCCGTCGAATAAGAATAGCCAAGATTCGCGGCTGAAAAGATGACCTGTTCTATCTCGGCAATTAAGTCTTCGCGAACAGGCACTATCTGTTCCTCATTGCAGAGAGGACATGTTCGGTCCGTTCACGGAGGTTACGACTCGGGATAGCGGAATCCCGATCCAGCCGATGAGGGCGTCCGCTAACTACGAAATCAACTTCTTCTGCGGGGGCGTCAGGCTCAAATTGAATTTCACTGATGCCAGACAGCTGATCTAAAACGGCATGCTCAATTTCTGCACGCTCCACAATTGCCGCTCTAATTGCGTTGAGCAATATTTCCAATCTCTCGCTTTCCGAATAAGGCTCCGAGGTGACTAAACTGGCGCGTCGGCGGCGAGGCCTTCGAATTTCGAACGTATGATCGTCTGGTCGAGAACGTTCCTGTTCAAATACCGACTTCGCACTTAGCTTGCCCTCCGCAATTTGGGCCTCGGCCTGTTCAACAACCCATTGAAAGCCGTTGCGGATTAGAACGTCGGCTATTCTTCTTCGGTACCCGATGTCATCTTCTTCGGACACGGAATGCCTCGCTCAATTGACATGAGATTAACTCGTTTTGAACGCGTCATGCAATCTTCACGTGCATAACCAAACAATGCAGTCTTGATAGGGTCCATGCTGAGCTGCTGTCCACGCCGCGATGCCCCATGGATACGCGGGTCAAGCCCGCGTATGACGGGTTAGACGCTCGCAATCGCCATATTCCACCTGCCTCATGAAAAAAATCGGCTTCCTCTCCTTCGGCCATTGGACTCCGTCGCCGCAATCGAAAGTGCGGACCGCGTCCGACGCGCTCTTGCAATCGATCGAGCTTGCCGTCGCTGCAGAGGAACTCGGCGCCGATGGCGCTTTTTTCCGCGTGCATCACTACGCCCGCCAGCTCGGCTCGCCATTCCCGCTCTTGGCCGCCGTCGGCGCGCGGACCAAACGCATCGAGATCGGCACCGCGGTCATCGACATGCGCTACGAAAACCCGCTGTATATGGCGGAGGACGCCGGCGCGGCCGATGTCATCAGCGGCGGACGCCTGCAACTCGGCATCAGCCGCGGCTCGCCCGAGCAGGTGATCGACGGCTGGCGCTACTTCGGCTACGTGCCGGAGGAAGGCAAGACCGACGCCGACATGGCGCGCCGCCACACCGAGGTTTTTCTCGACGTGCTGCGCGGCCGGGGTTTTGCAAAACCCAATCCGCGGCCGATGTTTCCGAACCCTTCCGGTCTGCTGCGGCTTGAGCCTTACTCCGAAGGCCTGCGCGAGCGCATCTGGTGGGGCGCGGGTTCAAGCGCCACCGCCGAATGGGCCGCCAAGATCGGCATGAACCTGCAGAGCTCGACGCTGATCTACGACGAGACCGGGGAGCCGCTCGCCATCCAGCAAGCGGGCCAGATCCGGAAATTCCGCGAGGCCTGGAAGGCGGCCGGACACACGCGGCAGCCGCGGGTGTCGGTCAGCCGCAGCATTTTCGCGCTGGTGGACGATCGCGACCGCGCCTATTTCGGCGCGACAGCGAGGCCGAAGACACGATCGGCTTCCTCGGCGACAACAGGCGCGCCGTGTTCGGCCGCAGCTATGCCGCCGAGCCGGACGCTCTCGTTGAACAGCTCAAGAAAGACGAGGCCATCGCCGAAGCCGATACGCTCTTGCTCACGGTGCCCAACCAGCTCGGCGTCGATTACAACGCCCACGTCATCGAGGCGATCCTCAAGCATGTCGCGCCTGCGCTTGGCTGGCGGTGAGGCATGAGCGCCTACGCCGCGTCCGCGGGCCGCACGCGGCGGGCGATTTCGGCACCGCTCTCCCGTTCCACCACCGCGATGTCGTATTGGCTTTGCAGATCGAGCCAGAACTGCGCGCTGTTGCCGAAATAGCGGCCCAGCCGCACGGCCGTATCGGCGGTGATCGAGCGCCGGCCGTTTAATATGTCGGTGATACGGCCGGACGGCACGCCGATATCGAGCGCGAGGCGGTTGGCGCTAAGCTCACGCGCAGTCAGTTCGCGTTTCAACAGACGGCCCGGATGCACAGCAGGAGGCATTGTTCTCATCCCTTGTGGTAATCAACGATCTCGACGTCGTGGGCGTCGCCCTTGCGAAACTCGAAGCAAATGCGCCAGCGCGCATTCACCGTCATCGCCCATTGATTTTTCCGTTCGCCCTTCAGCTTGTGGAGGCCAACGCTTTTGAGCGGACTGAGATCGCTGAGCGCCTTCGCGACGTTTAGCACCAGCAGCAGATCGATAGCCGCTTCAAAATCGAGCCCGCGGAACTGGTTCGGCCGCTCGCCTTCCCAGACCTTGCGAGTCACGGAATTGCGCCACGACCGGATCATGGCATAAATATACTACGTCAAACGGTAAGGCGCAATTGCCCCACGCCTTTCACTTAGCGGCGTATGCCCCACATAATAGCTCATGCCCTCCCCAATCCGCGACAACACCGCTCTGTCCCGCTTCGAGCTTGATGCCGGCGGCGTGACGGCTTTCATGAAATATCGGCTTAACGGCGGCGTGCTCACGCTCGATCACACCGAGACGCCAGTCGAGGCGCGCGGGCGCGGCATTGCTTCGCAGCTCGTCAAAGGCGTGCTGGACGAGGCGCGCCGCCGCGGGCTGAAGATCGTGCCTCGCTGCCCGTTCGTGAGCGCTTACCTGACCAAGCACCCGGAATGCCGCGATCTGGTGGCGTAAGCGCCTTGCTCATACCGGTCACTCGCCGATCCCATTGGGAATATCGGCGGCACAGCGTTGTTTATCCGTCTTGGGGGGCAATCCGCCCGCAAATAATGTTCAGGAGTCAACAATGAACCGATTGTACGCGCCCGCGACTGCCGTGGTCTTTGCCGCTCTCACCGGCATCAGTGCTTGGGCCGCCGATCCGCTGCCGACCGAGACCCACAAGGTTCTTACCGCCGCGATGGCCGTGGAAGCGGCACAGGCGGGGATCGCTGCATGCAAAGCGCAAGGCTATAACGTCACCGTCACCGTCGCCGATCGCAGCGGCACACCGATCGTGGTTATCGTCGGCGACGGCGCCCGATACCTGACCAGGGAAGTCACCCGCCGCAGAGCCTACACGGCAGCCCTGTGGAAAATGTCGACCGCGGAGTTCACGAAAAGGTACCCGACGCCGACCGGCTTTAATCCCGTCGTCTTCGATCCGCAGCTTGTTGCCGGGCAAGGCGGCGTGCCGATCAATGTCGGCGACGATACGATCGGCGCCATCGCCGCCGCCGGCGCACCCGGCGGCGACAAGGACGAAGCCTGCGCGCTTGCCGGTCTCGCTAAAATCAGCGACCGGCTGAATTAGCCCGTAGCTTAGGACGGGTCAGCGACGTTTCCCGGATGCGGCGCAGCGTGAAACGGTGCGCCGCTGATCCGGGATCGTAACGGGCTCGGCGCTTGCGACGATCCCGGGTCTGCGGCGCACCACCATAGCGCGCGCAAGACGCGCGTGAACGCGCTTATGGTGCTGCGCTGCGCCCGGGAAACCAAGCCGCAAAGCTGCATCCCGCATATCGCTGCGCTCATGCAGACTACACCTGCTATAAGTCCATCATGAGCGATACCAAGGCCCCTCAGTGACCGCGAAAAAACCCGTCGTCGGCGTCATCGGCAGCGCGCATCTGGCCGAGGGCAAGTTCACCGCGCAGCGCGTCAGCGAGCGTATCCTGCGCGCGGCCGCGGAAGCCGCCGGCGCGTTGCCGCTGATCTTTGCCGGCACGCCGCAGATCACCGATATCGGCGCGCTGCTCGAAGTGGCGGACGGCATCCTGCTCACCGGCGCGCGCGCCAATGTCCATCCGAGCCATTTCGGCTTCGAGGAGGAGCCGCGCTATGAGCCTTACGACCGCGATCGCGACGCGCTGGCGTTGCCGCTGATCGAGGCTTGCGTCGCGCGCGGGGTACCGCTGTTCGGCATCTGCCGCGGCTTCCAGGAGATGAACGTCGCCTTCGGCGGCTCGCTGCATCCCGAAATCCGCGAGCTGCCCGGCCGCCTGAACCATCGCGCGCTGCGGCTCGAAAACGGCGAAATCAATGCCGATCCCAAGGTCATCTATGCCGAGCGCCACGAGGTGCGCCTGACGCCGGGCGGCGTGTTCGCAAAGCTCCTCGGCGCCGAAACAGTCCGGGTCAATTCGCTGCACGGCCAGGGCATCCTCGAACCGGGTAGCCGCATCGTCATCGAGGGCGTGGCGGAGGACGACACCATCGAGGCCATCCGCATCGACGGCGCGCAAAACTTTGCGCTCGGCGTGCAATGGCATGCCGAGCACATGGCCGACGGCAATCCGGTCAATCGCACATTGTTCGAGGCGTTCGGCACGGCGCTGGCCGAGTATCGGCGGGCGCGGTGATCGTCGCGTTGGCTCCCGGGGATCGCGGCAGCTCCCGTCATCCGTCTTCCGCGCGTGACACGCACGCAATTCGGCCCCTCGCCAGACCGGCGCGCGCAGCTAGAATGGCGCCGCGGGGCACAAAAGACTGGGTTTGCAAAACTTGGCGCCGAAGCCGCGCAATAAGCCGCTCGGCGAGGGAGGAATAGCTTGAATAAGTCCCACGGTCTGTCTTCGACCATTTTCGCCGCCGCCGTCATTTTCGGGTCGGTTGCCGCAACCGCGCATGCCGCCGACGATATTGCCACCAAAGCGCAGGGCTGCGCCTTGTGCCACGGCGAGAACGGGGTCCCGACCGATCCGAAAATCATTCCGATCATCTGGGGGCAGCAGGGCAATTATCTTTTCAAGGAATTGCACGATTACCGAAGCGGCGATCGTAACAATGCGATCATGTCGCTGATCGCTCAAGGCATGGCACTGCCGGAGCTTCGCCAGCTGGCGGATTATTTCGCAGCCAAGACCTGGCCGGCAAATCCCGCCGCTGCCGCCGCGGCGCCGTCCGAAGTGATCGCCGACAAAATCAAAATGTGCAAGGCCTGCCACGAGCAAAATTTCGCGGGCGGCGCGCCGGCGCCGCGGCTCGCGGGCTTAAGCTACGAGTACCTGGCCGGATCGATGCGCGAATTCGCCGACGGAAAAAGAACCAACAACCTCGACATGCCGGCTTTCATGAAAGCGCTGACCGATAGCGAGCGCGACGCCATCGCGCACTATCTGGCGGGGCTGTGATCGACTCCTCCCCTGCGTCAGCGGGGGAGAAAAAACGCGCGAACTATTTCTTCCGCCCCTGCTCGACTTTGCTCGCGTCTTTAGTCGATTCTTGGATCGCCTCGTCGTGATACCAGCCGCTGCCGGACACCAGCCTTACGCCGCGCGGTAATTGAATGCTCGCAGCGGCATTGGATTCGTCGTCGTGGATCCTGAGTGCGAAACGGCCGCGTGGCGGAAACGTGTAGATCTTCGCCGATCCAGAAACATTCGACGGTTCGGAAAAACGCGTCGTCATTGTTCGGCTCCTTCGATTGGCGCGCAACCGGAATGCGCGCGCAAGCCAGTCAGTCTGCTGAGTCGTTGTTAATATAATCCTTTGCCCGTCTTTTGTTCGGTATGCCTCACATAAAATCAGCGCATGACTACAATATGAGCATTCAAACACCATTCACGTTCTTGCTCATTTCGATTGCACTTTGGCCGCGGCGGATTGCCGAGACTCCATCGCCAACGCGCAGTGCAGCGCACGCGATGTCGCATTTGGCCTCGCTTGGCACATTACATGCTTGCGAATCGGCGGCAGACGGCACGGATGGCTTCGATCTTGCCGCCGTTTGGAACTGAACACGCTTCAGCCCACCCTCACCTCGCACACCAGTTTAAGAGAGGCGTCATGACGAAATATAAGCTCGAATACATATGGCTCGACGGCTACACGCCGGTGCCGAGCCTGCGCGGCAAGACCCAGATCAAGGAATTCGCCGCGTTTCCGACGCTGGATCAACTCCCGCTATGGGGCTTCGACGGCTCATCGACCCTGCAGGCGGAAGGTCATAATTCGGACTGCATCCTCAAGCCGGTGGCCGTGTATCCGGACGCCGCGCGCCCAAATGGCGCACTGGTCATGTGTGAAGTCATGATGCCGGACGGCACCGCGCACCCGTCGAACAAGCGCGCCACCATTCTCGACGATCCCGGCGCCTGGTTCGGCTTCGAGCAGGAATACTTCTTCTTCAAGGACGGCCGTCCGCTCGGTTTCCCGTCGAGCGGCTATCCCGCGCCGCAGGGCCCCTACTACACCGGCGTCGGCTACAAGAACGTCGGCGACATCGCCCGCAAGATGGTCGACGAGCATCTCGATCTTTGTCTTGCCGCCGGCATCAACCACGAAGGCATCAATGCCGAGGTGGCGAAGGGCCAGTGGGAATTTCAGATCTTCGGCAAGGGCTCCAAGACCGCCGCCGACCAAATGTGGATGGCGCGCTATCTGATGCTCCGCCTCACCGAGAAATACGGCGTCGACATCGAATTCCACTGCAAGCCGCTCGGCGACACCGACTGGAACGGCTCCGGCATGCACTGCAACTTCTCGACCAGCTATATGCGCGAAGTCGGCGGCAAGGAGTATTTCGACGCGCTGATGAAGGCGTTCGACGCGTCTCGCGCGGATCACATCGCGGTCTATGGCCCGGACAACCATATGCGGCTCACGGGCAAGCACGAGACCGCCGCGATCAACGAGTTCACCTTCGGTCTCGCCGACCGCGGCGCGTCGATCCGCGTGCCGCACAGTTTTGTGAACAACGGCTACAAAGGCTATCTCGAAGATCGCCGGCCGAATTCGCAAGGCGACCCGTACCAGATCACCTCGCAGATCCTCAAGACGATCGCATCCGTCCCGACCAGCGGCAAAGTCAGCGTCGCGGCGTAGGCGGCCGTAGCTATCTCGTCATTGCGCGGAGCGTGGCGACGAAGCAATCCAGAACTGCATCGCACCACTGGATTGCTTCGCTTCGCTCGCAATGACGACGCCTGCCGCTGACGTGGCGGCTATGCGTCCGAACACATGTTCGGCGCGCATGCAGCCTACCTGCCAAGACGCTCTGCCCCGAAATCGCCCTAGCCTTCGCGGCCTATCGCCGCCGCCCCTGGCGCGGCGCCGATGCGCCGCCTATTCTCTTGGCAGCAATCCTGCGGGAACGACTGGGGTCGGCAATGGCAAAAAAGACGCGCAAGAGGACGGCTGCGAAAGTGACGAAAAAATCAAAAGCCTTGACCAAGAAGAAAAGCGCGATTTCGAAAAAACGGCGCAAGGTCGCGGCGCAGAAGAAATCCAAGCCTATTGCGAAGAAAAAACTTATTGCGAAGAAAAAGCCGGCGGAGAAAAAAATCAGCACCCAGCCGCCGGAGAGTTTTCCGCACAAGGTCGCCGATGCCTTCACGGCGATTGTCGACATCCTCACGGACGCCGAACAGCTGCACCATAAATTGGATCCCGGCGTGTCGAACGAACCGGAATAACGCGTAGGCTGGCGCGATCGCGCCTACCAGAACGGAATTTTGTTGCGCTCATTCCCGCGCAAGCGGGAATCCAGTTTGGGTCCCCGCTTGCGCGGGGACGAGCGGAACAGCCGAAGAACTCTAGTCGACGGCGCTATGCTTGCCGACGAACTTCACCATGTCGGCGAAGGCGCCGCTGATTTTCGACAGATCCGGCGTGTGGCCGGCGTGCCGCTCCATGTCGATATATTCGAGCGCGATGTCGCCGCCTGACTTGCGATAGCTGGCGACGAAGCGTTGCGGCTCGTTGCCGGGGAAATCGGAATCCGCGTCTTTGTAGTCGTGCACCAGGTCGCCGCGGGCCTGGAACCAGATGGCCGGCGGCAATTGCGCCTTTTCGCCGCGCTCGAGCGCCAGCATCGGATTGCCCTCCGCCATCTCGGCCTCCGACGGCCAATAGGCATCGTGGCGCGGGATGATGTTTTTCGGCCATTCCGGCGGATTGGCGCCGGCGAGCGCGCGCTTGGCGTGGCGGTAACGCGACAGCGGATTGATCACCGGCCACGACAGCACGACGCAGCGCACGCTGGCATCGTGCCGCGGCGAGCCGGCCGGCAGAGGGATCGCCATGTAGCGCGGATCGTGCGGCCGCATGGCGACGAGCATCGCCAAATGGCCGCCGCTCGACTGGCCGGAAATGCCGACGAGATTGGGCCGCGTCTTCAGCTCGCGGGCGTGGAGTTTCACCCAGCGCACGGCGTAATTGATGTCCTGCGCCGACGCTGGATAGCGCGCCTCGTTGCCGGAGCGGAAATCGAGCGCGATCGAGACGATGCCGTGCGAGGCCATGTATTCGTGGCGCAGGTGCTCGGTCATGCGGTCGGAGAGGCACCAGGCGCCGCCGTGACACTCGACGAGTGCCGGGAACGGCCCCTCTCCGCGCGGCGTGAATATCCGCGCCAATAGCGGCTTGTCGCCATGGCGCAGATATTCGACGTCATTGACGTCGTACGCGGTCGTTTTGGTTTCAAGAACGGCGGTGGTCATGGTGTGTTTCCTTTATGCAATCGAATTTCAGGCCGCGCGCGGCGCCGCCACGGTTCCCGACGCCGGCAGAATGACGCTACGCGTCATGGTGCCGAGCGCGATGGCGCCGATAATCAGGAGAATGCCGGCGATCCACAGCGCCCAATCGTAGGAGCCGAGGCCGGCGACGACGTAGCCGGTCACGATCGGCGCCAGCAGGCCGCACAGATTGCCGCTCAGGATCGCGAGACTTATCGCCTTGCCGACGTCTTGGGCGCGGTGCACGAGGTCGGTCACCAGCGACAGGTTGAGCGAGATCATGGCGTTGATGCCGGAGAGCGACAGCGCGAACAGCGCCAGGATCAGCGTCGTATCGTCGGTGAACGGCACGAACACGATCACGGCGGCGAGCAGAATGCAGGCGATGACGATGGCGCGCCGGCCGCCGGCAAGGAGCGTATCGTTCTGCAACAGCCGATCGCTGACCAGCCCGATGACGATGCTGACCGGCACCGCGATCGCCCAAGGCACCGCGGTATAGAGGCCGGTCTTCATGATGGTGAGGTGCTTGGTGTCCTGCAAATAGCTCGGCAGCCAGAACAGCAACAGATAAAGCGTGTAGATGCCGGAGGCTTGCGCGATCATCGCACCCCATTGCGACGGCGATTTCAGGAGTTCCAGCACCACGCCTGGGCTGCCGTGCATGCCGATCTCGTCGGGCGAGCCGGCGGAGCGCTCGGTGACGATTTTTTTGCGTTCGTCCGCCGAAAGCCAGCTCACCTTCTCGGGCCGGTCGAACCAGGTCAGATTGCACGCCAGCCACACGAAACCGAGCACGCCGAGGATGACGAAGGCCGTGCGCCAGCCCCAGGCGCTGGCAATCGACGCCGTGATGATCGCGCCGAGCGCGGGCCCAACGAAACTGCCGGCGCTCCACACGACATTGGCGACGCCGCGCTCCTGCGCCGGCATCCATTCGCGCACGATTCGGCCGCAAGATGGAATCGATGTGGCCTCGCCCGCGCCCATGACCATGCGGGCGACGATCAGCGTGGCGAAGCTCCACACGCCGGCGGTCGCCGCCATGGCCAGCGACCACAGCGTGATACCGATGGAATTGATGTTTCGCGCCGAAAAACGGTCGAGCAGGATGCCAATCGGCAAGAGGCAAATCACATAGGTCCACAGGAAGGACGAGAACAGGTAACCCATCTCGACCGGCGAAAGCTTGAATTCCCCGCGCACCGACTGCGCCACGATGCCGAGCGCCGAACGGTCCATGTAATTAATCGTGACCAGCGCCAGCGTCAGAACGTAGATCCAGCCGCGCCGGAAATGGCTCGTCGCTCCTGCAGCGCTTTGCATAGTCATCGGCTCCTCCCCTTTTGCCGGTATGATTTTATGCGCGGCCGTCAGCTTTGTCGTGCGCCGCGCGATCGGCCCGGCTTTGGTTATTGCTTCGGCGGCGGCGCGCCGCCTGCCGCGGGCGCCGGCGCTCCGGATGCAGGCGCAGCGCCCGCGGCGGGACCGCGCGGATCGTTCCTGTTGGCCATGCAATTCTTCATAAATTTCGCGCGCGCCGCGCCTTGCAGTTTCTGGTCGTCAGCGCCGAACTTGCACGTCGCCATTTTCTCCTTTGCCGACACCGCAAACGAAGGGGCGCTCGGCAGCATGGCGATCAGCATGGCGGCCAAAAAGATGCAGCGATAGGCGCAGCGAAGCATGGCGTTATCCCCCTGACTGTCGGCGCGGGATATTAGCACCGTTCCGCGCCAGACCATGGCACAAATTGGCGCTATAAGGCGGCATGGACTCCCCTCCCCGCATCAGCAATGTCCTTGCCAGGATCAGGCCCGGCCTGACCGGCACGGCTGAAATCCTGGTCGGACCCGAGCATACGGCGCCCTTTGTCGGGTCCGGGCGGATCGCGGTGCTGGCAACGCCCGTGATGATCAACGTGATCGAGGCCGCGGCGCTGGCGGCGATCGAACACCTTCTACCGGCCGGCCACCAGAGCCTCGGTAGCCATCTCGACGTCAGCCATACCGCGGCAACCCCGGTCGGCCTGCGGGTCATCGCGACCGCCGAGGTGTTGCGGCTTGAAGGCCGCACCGTAACATTCCGCGTCGAAGCGCGCGACGAACTCGAGCCGATCGGCGGCGGCACCCATCAGCGGGTGGTTGTCAGCGTGGCGCGGTTCGACGAACGGGTGCAGCGCAAGGTGCGCGGCGAGCGTTAGAAGGCGCCGCGCCGAAATACCAGATCGTCGACGATGTGATCGGCCATCGTCCAGCCGAATTGCGTCATCATGTCGATGACCGCGCCGGCGCGCGGCTGCTCGAAGGACTAGATCTGCGCGTAGCCGTAATTTCTGGTGAACAGATTTTTAGCCCCGGCCAAAACCTCAAGCTCGTAGCCTTCGACGTCGATCTTGATGACCAGCGGTTTGCCGGCGAAGGAGAGCGTCTCATCGAGCGAAACGACCTCGATTTCGTAACCGCCCGCATGAGCCGGCACGACGCTCGATAGAGCGTCGAAACCCGGCGCGCCGAGCGAGAGCGCCGCGTTTTGCCAGGTTGCGCCGACGGCGGTTTCGTGGATTTCGACGCCGGCGATGCCGTTGAGAACGTGATGCGTCCGCAAGCATTCGACCACTGCGCGATTGGGTTCGAAGGCGATCAACCGCTCCGCCAGCTTTTGCCGGCCGATGATGCAGGTATAGAGGCCGAAATTCGCACCGATGTCGATAAAGGCTGCCGGCTTCAGTTCGCGGCACGCTTGCAGCATTGCCGGAATTTGCAGCCACTCGAAACGCTGCAGCAGCATTTCGTAACCGATCACATCATTCGGAGCAACGTTAAAGTGCGCGCCGAAATACCAGCAGTCCTCAACCTTGCGATCCGGCCGCCATAAGCGCCGCAGCCGATGGCAGCGCTTGCGGGCGGAAACGGCCAGTTTCCGATGCAGCGGCGGCCGCCGGCGGCGCGGTATCGCGGGAGCAGAGGCCATGAAGCGTACTGTGCCGATGACGAAAAAATATCACCGCCGGCCGGAAAACCAACCGATCCCGAACAGCACGACCGCCGCGACGAGGGCAGCGTAGGCATGCAGGTGGTGAATGTGCGTCGAGCCTTCGCTGTAGCCCGGCATGAATGTCGGCAATGAGCCGGCCTGCATCGTGTAGTACATCACGGCGACGATGGCGCAGATAATGGCGAGAAGATAGGCGATCATTTTCATTGGGCGTTTTTCCTCATCAATCCTGGCGCGCGCAAAAGCAGGCCACGGTTCCGTCAGCATGCCTCCGTTAGCATGACACCGGCAGCCTTGGCGAGACGACAAATTCCTGCACGCGCCCGCCGCTTGTATTCGCAGGCGCACGCGTCAATGATCCTTGCAAAACCATGGGAGGACGATCATGGCCATCCGGCTCGCCAGGCTTGCAGCGGCGCTGAGCCTGTTTGCGCTGGGCGCGCTGCCCGCCGGCCCACAGTCGCTCGACAATCTCTATGCCAAGGCAAAAGGCGAAGGCGCGCCGCATAGCAACGCGGCAAAGCTCTTTCTCAGCTGGCTCTTGGAACCGGCGCAACAGATCGCGACCGGCACCTGGTCGGGACGCCGCGACGTGCCGCCGCCAGCTGGCTACAAGTCGATCTTCTCTTATAAAGTCGCCAACGACTACCAGGCCTTTCTCACCAACCTGACCAAGGTCGCCGAATTGCGCGAACGCTTCGAAAAATATACCGGTCCAGTCGTGAATTCGGGCGGCGTACGGTAAGTGATCATGCACGCCCCGCCGGCAGATGCTCACTCCGCAGCGACCGCAGCCAGCGGCGCCGGCGCGGCATGCGCAGCCTCGCCGCTTGCCAGCGCGGCAAGAACCCGCTCGACCAGCGCGCGCGCCGAATCGGCGCTGAGCTCGACGGCAACGCGATCGCGCCCGCCTTCGCCCTCATTGGTGAAGTCGATGGCGAGCACGTGGTCGAGCGTCGAGTAATAAGGATGGTCGAAATAGACATTGGCGGTGTCGATCCGCATCCAGCCTTTGCGGCCTTTGGCGCTGCCGACCAGCACGGCTTTTTCGACAATGTAGGAGCACATGGTGTTTTCCCTTCAGCCTTTTGTTTGCGCATGATCTCGTCCGAAAATCGGTATCCACTTTTCGGAGTCAAGCGCGTTATTCTGCCGCGATGCTGGCGGCGGACGTCGCTAGATAGCGATTCACGAAAGCAAAAACCTTCTCCCAACCATCCAGCGCCTGCTCGGGCCGATAGGCGTCGCGGGAAGTATTGAAGAAGGCATGTCCGGCGCCGTCGTAGCGATGAAACTCGTAGTTCTTACCGAGCTTCTTGAGCACCGCCTCGGTGCGGTTGACCTGATCGACGGTCGGATTTGCATCGTCGTTGCCGAAAATGCCGAGCAGCGGAGAGCTCATTTTCTCGGTGAGATCGATCGGCGCAACCGGACGCTTGTCGTTGAGGAGTTTCGGATCGTCGACGATGACATTACCGCCCCAGCAATCGACTGCGGCATCGATGCCCGGCAATGTGCAGGCGGCGAGATAACAATGACGGCCGCCGGAGCAAAAGCCGATGACGCCGATTTTGCCGTTGCTGTTTGACTGCGCGCGCAGATAGGCCATCGCACCTGCGGTGTCGCCCACGACTTGCGCGTCCGCGACCCCGCCGGCCGCACGTACCCGCGCGCCGATATCGTCGGGGCCGCCCTCGCCTTCACGAAAATAAAGGTGGTGCGAGATAGCCGCGTAACCGTGATGGGCGAACTTGCGCACGACTTCCATGATCCATTCGTCCCAACCCGGCAGATGATGGATCACGACAATACCCGGGAATTTTCCGGCGCGCGACGGACGGGCGTAATAAGCATCGCCCTGGTCACCGTTGTGACCGCGGAACCGCACCGATTCCGCCTGCAAACCCTGATAATAGCTCATGCGTAAACGTCCCTGTTACGCGGCTGAAGCCGGCCGCGGTATCGGCATCATTTGTCGGTCGCGGCGGCCGCGGGTATTGAGTTCGGACAGCGGTACAGCACCGCCTTGTAAGTCATGTCGCGATCGATGAATTCGACGGTATTGTCGGGGCGCGGCGTGAACGTGATATTACCCATCAGCGGCCCGCTCGGGAACTTGCATTCGACATGCGCGGCATAGCTGTCGCCGTCCTTCTTCGTATCCAGGATGGTGCAGACGCCGACATTGGAGATGATCACCTGGGCCGAGATCATCACTTTGGCCGCCGCAGGATCGCTGCCGTCGCCCTTGCAAGCGACATTCTGGGTGTAATTTCCGGCGAGCGGAAAATCGTCAGCCGCCGCAGCCGCGCTCGATATACCAACCGAAACAGACGCAAGCACGATGCATCCGGCCAACGGATGAATGGGTTTGTACACGCGTCCCCCAACTATTTTGCTATTGCCCGGCACCGCCCGCACGACGCCGGAACCGTACTCCCGTAATTAAAATGTAGCGAAAGTCGCGCGCGTGGCCAAACGTTTTTCAGCGAGCGCGCAGCAAATTCTGCCACGATCCGCTAGTGATCGCGGAACCCGGTGCTGATGACCCGGATTCTTGCGGCCGACCATCGCTTCGGGCCGTCGAGCCCCTGGTAGGCGGCCTGGTCGCAATTGACATTGCCGTTGTCGGTGAACCGGCCGTTCTGATTGTTGAACAGCCATTGATGACAGACATTGCTCGTATCCGGCATATAGAGGATCGAGCCGGTATAGATGTCGTCGTCATTCGACGCTTCGACCGCCGCCCCGGTCGGGTGTTTTGCCGCCGTCACATATTGGTCGGTCGCCAGCGCGCCGAGCGCAAGCATGGCCCCGATCGCGATCACGACGACGAAGATCTGGCGTGAGCCGTTGCCGGCACGCCGACGGGATTTAATGGGGCGAGCGAAGCGGGTCGTCACGTGGCACCCTCCAGCGGGCTATGCCACGATACACGAGTGTGGAATGCCCGGTGCGCAGTCGACACCGACATGGCTAAAAAATCGATAATGCCGTGGCCGCCGTAATGCGCTCGCACATAAAAAGACGGCGCCGCGTTGGGCGCCGTCTGCAACTGTCACAGGTGCGTTCAGTGGGCGGTAAGGCCGGAGGAATCTTCCTCCACCACCGGCTCGGGAACATCGACGGGCTTTGCCGTCGCCTCCTCCCACACGATCGCCTCGGGCATACGCGTGAGCGCCCGCGTCAACGCCTCGTCCATACGCGACACCGGAATGATGTCCAAACCGCTCTTGATGCTGTCGTTGATCTCGACCAGATCCTTGGCGTTCTCTTCCGGAATGAGCACGGTCTTGATGCCGCCGCGGTGCGCGGCAAGGAGTTTCTCCTTGAGGCCGCCGATCGGCAGCACGCGGCCACGCAGCGTGATCTCTCCGGTCATCGCCACGTCGCGATGCACCGGAATGCCGGTCATCACCGACACGATCGCGGTGACCATGGCGACGCCCGCGGACGGACCATCCTTCGGCGTCGCGCCTTCCGGCACGTGGACGTGGATGTCGCGCTTATCGAACGCCGGCGGCTCGATGCCAAAAGCGGCCGACCGCATGCGGACATAAGACGCCGCCGCCGAGATCGATTCCTTCATCACGTCGCGCAGATTTCCGGTGACGGTCATCTTACCCTTGCCGGGCATCATGGCCGCTTCGATGGTGAGGAGCTCGCCGCCGACGTCGGTCCAGGCAAGCCCGGTGACCACGCCGACCTGATCCACGTCCTCGACCTCGCCGTAGCGGAATTTCGGCACGCCGAGATAATCGGGAAGAGTCTTATCGGTGACCTGGACCGATTGCTTCTTCGAGATGGTGAGTTCCTTCACCGCCTTGCGGATCAGGGTCGACAGTTCGCGCTCGAGGTTGCGGACGCCCGCTTCGCGGGTGTAACGGCGAATGATCGTGAGCAAGGCTTCGTCGTCGACAGACCATTCCTTCAGATCGAGACCGTGTTTGACGATCGCGTGCGGAATGAGGTGCTTGCGCGCGATCTCGACTTTCTCGTCCTCGGTATAGCCGGCGATGCGGATGATCTCCATGCGATCCATCAGCGGCGGCGGAATATTGAGCGTATTCGCCGTGGTGATGAACATCACGTGGGACAGATCGTAGTCGACCTCGAGATAATGATCGTTGAAGGCGTGGTTCTGCTCGGGGTCGAGCACTTCAAGCAACGCCGATGACGGATCGCCGCGGAAATCGGCGCCCATCTTGTCGACCTCGTCGAGCAGGAACAGCGGATTTGAGGTCTTCGCCTTGCGCATCGACTGAATGACCTTGCCCGGCATCGAGCCGATATAGGTCCGCCGATGGCCGCGAATTTCGGCCTCGTCGCGCACGCCGCCGAGCGACACGCGCACGAACTCGCGCCCGGTAGCTTTCGCGATCGATTTGCCGAGCGACGTCTTGCCCACGCCGGGCGGACCGACCAGGCACAGGATCGGCCCGGTCAGCTTATTGGCGCGCTGCTGCACCGCGAGATATTCAACGATACGCTCCTTGACCTTTTCGAGGCCAAAATGATCGGCCTCGAGGATTTGCTCGGCCAGCGTGAGATCCTTCTTGACCTTTGACTTCTTGTTCCACGGGATCGACAACAGCCAGTCGAGATAGTTGCGCACGACGGTAGCTTCCGCCGACATCGGCGACATCTGCCGCAACTTCTTGATCTCGTGTTGCGCCTTCTCGCGCGCTTCCTTAGAGAGCTTGGTGCGCTTGATCTTCTCTTCGAGCTCGGCGAGTTCGTCCTTGCCGTCCTCGTCGCCCAATTCCTTCTGGATCGCTTTCATCTGCTCGTTGAGGTAGTACTCGCGCTGCGTCTTCTCCATCTGACGCTTGACGCGCGTGCGGATGCGCTTTTCGACTTGCAGGACCGAGATCTCGCTCTCCATCAGCCCGAGCACCTTTTCCAGCCGCGCGGTGACGGTCGGCGTCTCAAGGATCACCTGCTTGTCGGGAATCTTTACCGCGAGGTGCGACGCGACGGTGTCGGCGAGCTTGGCGTAGTCCTCGATCTGCTGGACCACGCCGACAACCTCCGGCGACACTTTCTTGTTGAGCTTCACATAGCCTTCGAACTCGTTGACGACCGAGCGCGCAAGCGCTTCGGCCTCGACCTGATCGCCCGAGGAATCCGCGAGCACCACCGCTTCCGCCTCGAAATAGTCCTCGCGGTCGGTGTATTGCTTGACTTGGGCGCGCGCCGCGCCCTCGACCAGGACCTTCACGGTGCCGTCGGGCAATTTGAGCAGCTGCAGCACGCTCGCAAGCGTGCCGACGGTGTAAATTGCATCGGTTGCCGGCTCATCGTCGGAAGCGTTCTTCTGCGTCGCCAGCAGGATGAACGTGTCCGAGCGCATGACTTCTTCGAGCGCCTTGATGGACTTCTCGCGGCCGACGAAGAGCGGAACGATCATGTGCGGGAAGACAACGATGTCCCGCAGAGGGAGCACCGGATAGGCCCGGCTTTCACCGGCCATCAGGAGCGGCTTGGGTTTGGCGGCGCTTGTCATGGCCCCACTTCCTTATTGTTATGCACGCCCATCGAGACCCGCTGGCTGCGCTGTGACGACGAACTGCATACTATAGGTGGCGTCGCGTCGCGGGCGTGTCAAGAAAGGCCGATTTTTGGCGCAAATTTGCGCGTCGCGAAGGCGGAGCCAGGAGCCGCACACCGAATCGCGGGTGCTGATTCCGCTCACCCGTCAGGCGCTCGCCCCGCCGGTCTCGGCGGTGCGATCGGACCGGTCGGCATAGATATAGAGCGGCCGGGCGCTGCCCTCGACGACCTCTTTCGAGATCACGACCTCCTCGACGCCTTCGAGGCTCGGCAGATCGAACATGGTGTCGAGCAGGATGCTCTCCATGATCGAGCGCAAGCCGCGGGCGCCGGTCTTGCGGTCGATCGCCTTGCGCGCGATTGCGGAAAGCGCCTCATCGGCAAGCGTGAGGTCCACCGTCTCCATCTCGAACATGCGTTGGTATTGCTTGACCAGCGCGTTCTTCGGCTCGGTCAGGATGCGCTTGAGCGAGGGTTCGTCGAGATCTTCCAACGTCGCAACAACCGGAAGCCGGCCGACGAATTCCGGAATGAGTCCGTATTTCAACAAATCCTCGGGCTCGACTTCGCGGAAAATCTCGCCCTGTTTGCGATCCTCCGGCGCCGCCACCCTGGCGGCGAAGCCGATCGACGTAGAGCGGCCGCGCGCAGAGATGATCTTTTCCAGCCCGGCGAATGCGCCGCCGCACACGAACAGAATGTTGGTGGTGTCGACCTGGAGGAATTCCTGTTGCGGATGCTTGCGGCCGCCCTGCGGCGGCACGCTCGCGATCGTGCCTTCCATGATCTTGAGCAGCGCCTGCTGCACGCCCTCGCCCGACACATCGCGGGTAATCGAGGGATTGTCGGACTTGCGCGATATCTTGTCGATTTCGTCGATATAGACGATGCCGCGTTGCGCGCGCTCGACATTGTAGTCGGCCGACTGCAACAGCTTCAAGATAATGTTCTCGACGTCCTCGCCGACATAGCCGGCTTCCGTCAGCGTGGTCGCATCCGCCATCGTGAACGGCACATCGAGGATGCGCGCCAGCGTCTGCGCCAACAGCGTCTTGCCCGAGCCGGTCGGACCGATCAGCAAGATGTTCGACTTCGCCAGCTCGACGTCGTTGTGTTTGCTCTGGTGATTGAGCCGCTTGTAGTGATTGTGCACGGCGACCGAGAGCACCTTTTTGGCGTGGTCCTGGCCGATCACGTAATCGTCGAGGACCTTCCGGATTTCCCGCGGCGTCGGGATGCCGTCGCGCGACTTCACCAGCGAGGATTTGTTCTCCTCGCGGATGATGTCCATGCATAGTTCGACGCACTCGTCGCAAATGAAGACGGTCGGCCCGGCGATG
>Ga0210394_10002954_pt1 | contig 22336 bp, 22 predicted proteins | sample IncBWC12MmetaG_FD_160121 | JGI IMG/M metagenome (GOLD analysis project Ga0210394, IMG submission 160121) | Forest soil microbial communities from Barre Woods Harvard Forest LTER site, Petersham, Massachusetts, United States - Inc-BW-C-12-M | ecosystem: Environmental > Terrestrial > Soil >... | reverse complement strand
AGGTATATGCGCCGCTCGCGATCACTGTTTGATTGCTACCCGGGAGAAGCTCGTCCCGGTTATATAGCAGGTTGAAATGAAACTGCTGGCGGGACGAATTGCCGCTCGTCCAGGTGAGATCGCTGCCCGCCTGCAGTCGCACGGGGCTGGGATTGATGTTCACTCTCTGGAGCACGCCTTGATTGGCAAGCCCCGCTGTTTCCCTGAGTGCGAGCGCAATTTGTTCAGGGGTGGTGGCGGAAATGGCCAGCGTATCGAGAGCTTCTCGAAGACCCGGCGCCGCGGCCAGCATGAAGTTTATGGTCGGCGCCTGCGTCTGGCGATCCACAAAGCCTGATAAGTGAAAACCGCTCCACCGGGTTCCCAGGGATCCCCGGAACTCATCGGATCGCTTTAGAGCGCTGGAATTGGCGGAATACTGATACAGCACGCCGCCTTGGAAATGATGCGAATAGAAGTTCAGGCCGATCGGTAATCCTCGAGTAGCCATCGCTGCGCCCACCGGAATATGTGACTTTGTATCTCCGTAATTAGCTCCAGAAAGCAGCGACCAACCCCGGAATATCTTGAATTGCAGATTCAGACTAGCCACAAGATTGGTCAGATTCAGAGTTCGTAGCGTGTAGCGGTCGTCCGTAAAGCTCAGCGTGGAAGTAAGACGGCTGGTGACGTAACTGGTCCAGTCAACATCGGAATAAAACCCGTGCAGGTTGTTCAAGCTCAGCGACGCAAATTGCACGGGCTCGTACCTTACACTGACCCTGAAAGAATTGCGCGCGGCCGCGTAGTGAAACCGCGCCGCCGCCCCTACGCCGCGGCTGAGCCCCACCTCGGTGAGCAGGCTCAGATTTTTTTCACGCTCGTAATCGTAAACCAGCGAAGCCACGATGCCCCGCTGGCCGGTATTTTCTAAGACCGGACGCCCGGCGAAAAAATAGAAATTCGGAATCAGCACGCTGCGCTCGCTCAGTGAAAAGCGGTAGCCCGCTCCGATGACGCCCTCCTTCCGCGTGGGGATAATGAAATTCTCGAAAGTTGCGAGCGAAGCGTACCCGGCATGAAAAAGAAAATCGCCCTGGCGGAAGTGGAATCCACGAACGGTCGAGCCGTCGACAGTCAACGGCGAATTCGTCATCAATTGGTCAAGGAAAGTAATGTCGCGGCCCGGAGTAGCGATCTGGTAGAAAGCGGAACTTACGTCGAACCTCCCCTCCCCGGGGACGGGGGTAAAAAGCAACGTGCCGCTCAAATGGAATCGTAGCGTTCGATCTCCCTCGCGACCCATGAAATCGATAATGTTTTCCGTTTGCGACGGCCCTGAGCTATAGCGCGACTCGTAACTTCCGCTCGCGCGCCCAGACGCCCCAGAAAGCGGCGGGACGAATCCCGGCGGATAGGAAGTCGGGGCCGGCAGCACTTGGACGTCAAAGGTTTTGGTGCCCTCGCTGAAAATGGCCACCACATGCGCCATTCCAGGATTCTTGCCGAAGATGATCAGCGTCTCGTCTTCCGCCTTTGCCTCCGCGTAGAAATCATCGAGCGAAAAAGCCGCAAGCGTGCCTGGCGCGGGCACGCTGATTGTCTGCCGGTAACCCACTGCAATCGTCTGGGCTCTCGCCGTCGCCGGACACGCCGCCAACAGCAGTAAGAAAACCCAGCGTTTCATGGGACAACCAAATCCGCCGAATTTGTAACCACCTTGTCTTCGTATTGGAACGAAGCCAATACTCGATACCTTCCCTTCCGTAACTCGCCCGGATATTCCGCGCGAAACGCTGACTGCTCCCCCGGCAGCAACCGCTTTCCGTCGAACAGCGTCTTGCCCAGAAGCTTGCCTTTCTCGTTCAATACCGCCGCTGTTCCGCTTGCTACGATTGGTTCCGTCCCCTTATTCATGAGCACCTGCGAGATCCCGAGGTTAGCGGTGGCCGATTGTGCGGTCACTTCAATTGGCAAGCCCTCAACCTGAAAATTGTTGGAAACGGTAAATGTGAATAGCGCTCCGAGCGAGGCTGTCATCGTCACCGGACCGCCCGTCGAAATCTTGTTCACTCCCTCAAACAACGCCACTGCCGCGCGCAACTCCGTCCCTGGTGGCATCGTGAACGTTACAGCCACCGACGTCGATTGCCCCGCCTGCACGGCCGCTTGCTTTTGCGAAAACACGGCCGTTGCCGCGATGCTCCCTGCCGTATCTCCGGCTGGAACAAAGCTCCTCCGGCCTTCCCGCACCACGACATCCTGCGCGACCATTTCGAATACGAACTCCTGCCGCGTCTGATTCGTAAGTGTCAGAATCTGCGTATAACTCTGGCCAGGTTTGCCTCGCACCATTACGACCGCTGGGGCTAACGAAACTGAGCTCCTCGGCTTTGCAGCGCCCGTTGTGCCCGCTGTATCTGTCGCGTCCGCTGCGCCTGTCGCCGGGGTCGGTTGTTGCGGCCCCTGGGACTCTTGAGCCCCAGCCGCTGCAACAGAGCCCGCGCCGGCCAGTAACGACAGCGCCAGCACACACCAACTCTGCTTCCACTGCCGCCTCCACTTCTTGTCCAGCCATACGCAAACCATGTGGGATTCCTTCTTAGTCCGGCGTCACAACCACCACAATCGAATCCAACCACTGCCCTGCAGGAGCCGAAACAGGGATTAGAATTCTCAATAAATGCTCGGTGACGCCGCCATAACTCACTTGCCTCTCGATGACGCTGGGCGTTGCTGAAAGTCGGACGCCGTCCACCCACACGATTCGCAGAGGATTTGGACTTACGAGGAATGCGCTCAGAGTTCTCGCGCCTGCGTGGTGTTCATTCGCGAGCCCGATGCGAATGCCGAATCTCGTCGATACCATCAGTGAATCTTTCTGGGGCTGTACCTCGATGCCGCTGGCATCACCGTGCGGAGAATTCGATACGCTTCCCAGAACGAGTACGCTCTCGTCCGGCCCAAGCCTATGGACCGGCGAGCCGCCCGCTACCTCCAGAAATGATATGGGAATTTTCTCTGGCGCCAGCTGTTCGTGCGGCGGAATCGGAGCTGCTCGGACGCTACGCCCCGGCGTCCGCTGCCCCCAGGCAACGCAGACATTCATTCCAAACAGAAGACACATCAGGATCGCTTTCATTCGGCGCTGCACTTCCCTGCACCGCTGCTCCTGCAGGGATGCACCCGGTTCAGTTAGTTGGCTGTGGCGAGGAAGTTGATCGAGTTCGAAATCGTCGCAGTCCCCTCACTGTAAGGGATCGTGAGGATAAGCGTGTGCGGGACGTTGTTGGCGTAAACTCCCGTTACCGTGAGCGAAGTCGGGGCCGTTGGATTCGTCGCGACTACGAACGTATCGATCGTCCAGAAGTTAGTTCCATCCACAGCCTGGAGTTGGGCCGATAGAGCGTAATTCGCGCTCGTGACGTTCGACTTGAGCACCAGCACATCAAACGGCGTGCTTACCGTGAAGCTAGTTGCACCATTCACCTGCGTCACGTGTGCAGGTGGGCTGGTGAATCGGGACACGCTCCCGAAACCCAACGATGCGGCATTCGTACCTGAGCCAGTTAGCGAAACACCGTTCGCGTCCGAAACAAATGAAAGCGTGATCGAACTTTGAAGCTCTGCGGACACTGCAAGCGTGCCTGAACTGGTCTGCCCTTGCGCTGATGCCAGCCCTGGCATCAGGAATAAACACACAAGTAATCCTGCAATTGAAGCGATTTTATTTCTCATCTTTCCCTTTGGGGTGATCGCCAGTCGATTCTGGCTCGATTGTCTCTTATGTCCCTTCCAAAGTTGCAGTTCGAAGACCATTCCCGCATGCCTCAGTTCGTCTGTAACTTCTCTCGTTTGAGCGGTATAGACGACGTATCGGCGAGCCACCCATTCGCGGCGATGCTCCCCTTTGGAACAAAGGGTTCTGCGTGGTACCGGGTAACTCGTGAGACTTTCGACCGCGTGCCTACGTTCAGCACCGCGTGTGATTGAATCTTGATAGACGGAACAGCCGCGCGCGCAGCCTCTTGTTTCCTGAGCGGTGACACGCGATTCGCGAATTGCAGAGCAAAGCAGATCCTTCGGTTCACGTTGTTCGCTCAGGACGACGACCTTGGTCAGGTCGTCGTTTGTTGCGATTAGCACGGGTGTGCGCGTTGATTCTACAAGGGGTAAGCGCATTTCTAATCGCCGTTTGTTGCGATTAGAAATGCAGGAGCTATCGCCCAGAATTCTCTCGTCGGAGGTCTGCGCGGCCCCGCGATCGACTATCTCGTCTTCCAAGCTCCCTTGATTGGGGGCTTGGAAGGCTCTGTATTTCAGCCTTTCCATCTCGTCCTTCTTTTGTCCGTTATTACTGCGGGGTGCTGTTCACCCGCAGAAAAAAGGTTACGACTGATCCCCCAGGCTCGACTAGCCGTCGACCTGGGAGGCCCCGTTTTGTGCGGGGCGCCGGAATCAGATTAGCACTTCGAGGAAGAATTGGAACTGCCCTGGGTGCCAAAGAAAGGACAGCTGTACTTGCGTACCCTACCGCAAGCGATTGGCGGAGAAAACCCCGACCCTTTCGGAAGACGAAAGAGTCGGGCACCTTCAGGGTCGAGTGGAGTCCGCGAATAACTTATGGTGCGGTATCGTTCGCCTGCGCTTCGATGTCGAGGGTAGAAATAATTGGGCCGAAAAGGTGCGCCACCCGCCACCCTCACGGTCGAGTGGACTCCGTAAGTAACTTATGGTGTGGTATCGTCTGCGTGCGCTTCGATGTCGAGGGTAAAAATACTTGGAGCTGAAAGGATGCGCCACCCGCCGGAAGATCTCGGCGGTTTATGCCTCACGGCAATCGAGCCGTTCGCGAGACCTGAATGGATAGACTCCGCAGAGCCCGACTATCGCAGCTAGAACCCTTAGCAATCCTGCTGAGAAGCAGTAGCTTCTATATCAGTTTTGAAAAGGGAACGCATACACATCCTTCTTCGGCTAGTAACCGGACGCGTTTTCGGAGAAAATCGGTGAGCGTGATCGCTTCGCTCAGGATCATCATGAGGTCGTGTCCGTTCATTACGAAAAACGAGGGGGCCTTGCCTCGCGTGATCGCGTCCTTCGCGGGCACACTGATGTCGTTCAGTGCGATGAAAACACCTCGCGTGAATGTGGACTTCCCCTCGATTTTGCCTCTAAAAACGAGCAAATCCTCTTCGGGTAGTGCGTCCTTCTCCCACTTCGATTCCAACAGATAGATCTGGCCATCGAGTTCAAACGATCCATCTATCTGTTCTCCGACGACGCGGAAGGGTTGGCGGGGTTGAAGTCGAGATAGGTCAAACAGGTGATTCAAGAGCTGTTCGAGAGCTAGCCCAGCTTTTTTCCTGTCGCTCTCAATAGCAAGGCGGGAAAACTCCTCTTTCAATTGTGCGTGCGCTTGAGAGCTCCCTAGCTGCTGGGATGAATGTTGGGGAGTTTTCTCCGCCTGGGGAGAACGTGGGGCATCATGTAAAAGGCGCTGAACGATTAGACGACACGCCGAATCGAGTCCGCCTGATTCGCCACGGTAATCGAGCATATCGTTCATTAATTTGCCAACAACGCCATTTTCTTCCTTCTGCCAAAAAGCTCGCAAGCGGTTGGCCTTTGATCCGCTTGCGTAGTCGTACCGCGAGTCGTAAATATCGCGTCCTGTACTATCGCGAATGAATTCCGCGAAACTTCGGTTTGAGAAGTCCAATACATAGCCGGTATTCATTCCAAGAAGTTGCTCAAACTTATGCTTCTCTAAGAAAGTCAGATCAGACATGCAATTCGCAACCTCTGAATAATCCAACACTGTTGAATGCCGATAGATTTAGGATCGCTTTATTAGCGCTCTAACTTCCGAAATAGAGAGCCAGCGCTTTCCTCGGTGAATGATGCGGTGACAGTTCGCACAAACAAGTGCAAGGTCATCGACGTGAGTTTTCTGTCCTTCCTCGAGAGTGGAAATTGGCTTCGTATGGTGGCACTCGATGAAACCGTCCCCTCGTTCACCGTAGCGAATCGCGAAGTCGAATCCACATGCTTCACAAGCCAATTTCCCGTCTCTCTTTAGCGCCTGATTTCGTTTGGTTTCGACCAGCTGGCGGTTCCGCTCTCGGGCAATGTGCGTCCGAGTCAAAAGTCGCCCCTCTGCAGCTTCCTGGATGCCTTCATCTATACCCGCTCCTAGCCAAGTTGGTCCAACCTCAGGGTCGTCCAGACTTTCTATGATGGCCCTAGCAATCTGCTGACAACGTACCGGGTCATCCGCGAAAGTTGTCCACACCTCTTCGTCCGCTTTCGCTCCTCGTCCTAGTCCGGTTTTTCCGCCGGCTATGTACAGTGGGTCAAGTCTCCGCAAGTTCATAAGTTTCATATAGACACTATTTCCGTTGCGAAAGGTAGACGCCCGGCTTGTCGGAGGAAACAGCTTCGCGCCCAGTCGCTCCAGTAGCGCGCTCAACGCGCGAATCTCTTGACTACCCTTTCTCGGAGGATTGGGCCTATGCCGTAGATAAAAATCGAGTGCAAGAATCAGTTCGTCTCTCGACCAGTCTGGATTGGAAGTGGTCTGTCCTGCGATAGGCTTCGGCGAACATCCCACAACCAAAGCCTCCAGGCGGGCGGCAGTCGATTTTTCCAGGCGCGTCCCGCTTGCTTGCGTACGCCAGACATTTCGACCCTCTTCGATTGCCATTAGGTCGTCTCTGTTCGCGAGAACTTCAGTCGTGGGATCGACGAGAAATTCGAATTGGACTGGGACATGCCAATGTCCATCGGTTTTCTTGGCGGCTCCCGCTACAACTCCATAACCGATTATGGCCGGGCCACTCTTTCCTTGAAGCAGAACAAACACCCGATCCCCGAGCGCGACGGCCTTGTAGTTGTGAAACCGCCACGGCTCAATAACACGGGCACCAGCTTGGCAGCCTCGCACGAGCCGCCGAAGCTCTTCGATGGGCCATCCACGGTCGGGATTCTCTGACGCAGGCTTGAAAGTGATGACAAACGAATTCATAGTTGCCTTTACTCCTCGCGGCCGGTCTAGCCGGAGAGCTTTCCGCTGATCACTTTCGCCTATCCTATCCTGAAAAGTAATAGTAGCAAGGCCGTGGCTCGCCCTTCGTAGCGCGGCATTCGCACAGCACACGAAGTCAATTCCCGCCACAACCAAACAAGCTGGGTGGCGCGTCCTTGCGGCGCTTGCAAGGGTGCGGGTTTTCTGGAGTTTCGGCCCGCGCGGGTGTGGAGCAATTCGAAAAGAAGGAAAAGAAGTAGGAAGCAGTTCCCTCGTGCGTCCGCCACGGCGGACTCCGTCGGGTTCGACATCAGGGCTCCAAGAGCGGAGACGACGGCGCGAAGGCAATGACAAATGCACACAGGCAGGAGTGCCTGTGCTACTCATTCGCTTTAAGGGGGATCTGTTATTTAGCCACAACCGTGACAGTTGTGCTCGTAAGGGCTTGGCCGTTCTTATCGGTCACGTTGACTGTAAACGTCTTGCCGCCCAGGACGCCTATCGGATCCGTCACGCCCCTCAGGTCAACCTTCTTCTCGAAGCAACTCGTGGCGGAGTTGTACGTCAGCGGAGTGCCCAATTGAGATCGGACGGTTGCCGGGATATACCAGGTGGCCCCGGGCGTATCATATGAACCTTCTTTCGGGGTCAAGGTCACTTTGCCGCCGCCTTGGGGAACTGCGGAGCCGGAATCGTTGCAATTGATACAAACCGTGACTGTAAGCGTGGCCGGAGGTCCGGCGGTAACTGTTGCCGTGGAGGTCACGGCAACGTTCTGGCAGGCGCCCTTGTCGAACGTGAAGGTTACGGAAGGCTTGTCCGGGCATCCGATCAGCAATAACGCGGAACTGCAAAACACCGCTATGCGGAGGATCCTGGCAGCTCTTTGATGCCTCGTCGGTCGGATTTTGTGCATTCGCATCAGCACCCCTCCTTTGAAACCTTGGTCCACGACGGGCCGGCGCACATTCTAGCACTGTGCTTCTCACGATAGGGATGTGTTTAGTCGTGCCGATGAATTTCGATACCAACAATAAAGGGCGGGTGGCTCACCGTTCGCAGCACGGCATTCGCAGAGCACGCGAAGTCAAATCCCGCCACAACCAAACAACGCTGGGTGGCGCCTCCTTGCGATTCTTGCAAGGGCGCGGGTTTTTCTGCACTTCGGGTCTGGGCCGGCTATGGAGCAATTCGAAAAAGAAAGGGAAAAAGAAGTAGGAAGCAGGTCCCTCATACCGTCTCGTCCGCGAAGCGGACGAGTTCGGGTCGATTTCGCGTTGCATCGGACTCCTGAAACCGGAGATGACAAACGTTGGGGCAAAGGCGAAAAGCGAAGAAGAAAAAAACAAGGGCTGCCGGCCTTAAGGCCGCCGCTACAAATGCAAAACAGCCTGCGAGGCGGGAGAGGTTCCTCGGCTTCGCTCGGAATGACACGGTACGTTCGCTGGAGGGGCGGAAAGTCAAAAGAGCGGGCGGGACGCCAGCGTTGCAAAATGCAAAGGAAACAGCAGATCCCTCATACCGTCTCGTCCGCGAAGCGGACGAGTTCGGGTCGATTTCGCGTTGCATCGGACTCCTGAAGCCGGAGATGACAAACGTGGTGGCGAAGGCGGAAAGCGGGGAAGAAAAAAACAACTGCCGGCCTGAAGGCCGCCGCTACATAGGCAAAAGAGCCAGCAGGATACATTTCGGCAGCGCACATTGCTAATCGTTTTGGGCATAGAATGACGGAAATGAACAACGAGCGGGAGGACTGACGATGGCTGAAACAGGCGAAGTGGCTGTCCGCGGGAGCGCGGCAGGATTTGAGCAGGATATTCTCGCCGGCCGCCACCGGCTGAAGGCGGATGAGCCCGTAGCTGCCGGTGGAACCGACATGGGCCCGACCCCCTACGATTTGCTTCTTGCGGCTTTAGGCTCTTGAACGTCGATGACGGTCGCGCTGTATGCGCGACGCAAAAGCTGGCCGCTCGAAGCGGTGACCGTTCGGCTGCGCCACGGCAGGATCCACACAACGGACTGCGCCAATTGCGAAACGAAAGAAGGGATGATTGACCGCATCGAGCGCGAGCTGGAATTCGTAGGGCCGCTGACCGCAGAGCAACGCTCAAAGCTCCTTGAGATTGCCGAGAAATGCCCCGTCCACCGCACGCTCGTCTCCGAAATCGACATTCGCACTAAGGTCCTGTGAGCGATGGCCGTCCGAGCCTTCGAATTGCAGAGTAAGATAGAAGGCGAACAGCAGAAAGACCCACGTCGGATTCTCCCATTGCTGTACAATCTCGGCCAATCTCGGCCAAAGTAACGGTAAACCGGCACGTAGGTCTCCGAGGAGGAACACTCAATGGCGATGAATTACGAAATTCGGCGGAAAGGGGACGTGACAATCCTCGATTTGAGCGGACGCTTAAGTCTTGGCGAGGAGGTTGCCTTCGGTCCCGGAAGCGGCATGGTGCTTGGCGATACGATTCGAGAATTAACTAAGAAAGGCGAAAAGAGGATCCTATTGAATCTGGCTGGCGTGAGCTATGTCGACAGCTCTGGCGTTGGACAGCTCACGGGCGCTTACACAACTGTGCGCAATCAGGGCGCCGTGCTTAAGCTCCTGAACCCAACCATCCAAGTGCAGAATCTTCTTAAGCTCACCAAGCTCGACACACTTTTCGATATCAAGTATGACGAAGACGCCGCCGTTAAGTCGTTTGCCAAGGAAGCTGCGGCCCAAGCTTAGTTTTATTCACCGGCTCGAAACTGCGCGTTACTTCCACGCGCCAGCTGCCTTGACACGGGTGGAGGCGTCCGCTAGCGTCGAAGTGGACCTCATAGCGCTACCTTCCGGCGCGGAGTGCGACAGGAGCAAAACTTTGGCGCGGCCTCTTATTACACTGACGACGGATTACGGGACGAGCGACCATCTGGTCGGCGTCATGAAAGGCGTGATCCTCAGCATCAACCCGGAAGTGAATATCGTGGACATCACGCACGGCGTGATGGCGCACGACATTTTGGATGGCGCGCTGACGATTGGCCTCGCTTACAAGCATTTTCCTCCCAAGACGATTCATGTGGTGGTGGTCGATCCCGGCGTGGGGACGCAGAGGCGTCCGATTCTCGTCGCGGGCGATACGCATTATTTTGTAGCGCCGGATAATGGAGTGTTGTCGTCGGTGTACGACCAGTCCGAGGCGCTTTACGCCTGGCACATTACCGCGGAACATTATTTCCGGCATCCGGTGAGCAATACGTTTCACGGGCGCGATATTTTTGCGCCGGTGGCGGCGTGGCTTTCGAAGAACTGGCAGACGCCCAGTTTCGGCGAGCCGATTACCGATTTCGTGCGCTTCGGATTGCCGAAGGCGAAGGCGTCGGGGAATGCGGTGAAGGGCGTGGTGCTGCGCGTCGATACGTTCGGCAACCTGGTGACGAACGTGACGGCGCAGGACGCGCCGGCGCTGATTGCGGCGGATGGGAAGTTTACGATTCGCGTGGGAAACGGCGAAGTGAAGAAAATCGTGCAGACGTTCGCGCAGGGCGCGCCGGGCGAGGCGTTCGGGCTAATCGGGTCGAGCGGGTATTTGGAAATTTCGGTGAACAAGGGAAGCGCCGCGAAGGCGCTGGGCGCGCCGCGAGGCGCGGAAGTTACGGTGGAGATGGGGTAAGCCGTAAGGCGTTGCAACCACAGATGAACACAGATGAACGCAGATAAAACCGCAACGCAAAACTTCAGAAACGAAAAATAACGACTTCCTCTAAAGAATCAATCCGCCGCTCAAATCATCGGAATAAATTCACGGACTGAGAACTAGCGTGCAAGTTGGGTGGTGATTAGGTAGGAGCGCATGTGGGGGTCGAGCCAGTCGCGGAGGGCGTCGCCGAGGAGATTGAAGGCGAGGACGGCGGTCATGACGGCTAGCGCGGGGAAAATTACCAGATGCGGGGCGTCGAAGAGATGGCTGCGGGCGTCGTTGAGCATGGCGCCCCAGCTGGGCATGGGGGCGATGACGCCGACGCCGAGGAAGCTGAGCGTCGACTCGGCGAGGATCGCGCCCGCCATGGCGATGGTCGCCTGCACGAGGATGGGCTGGAGGATATTCGGGAGCAGGTGGCGCGCGAGGATACGGGCGTCGGATGCGCCGAGCGAGCGGGCGGCGAGGACGTATTCCATTTCTTTCGCCTGAAGGATTTGCGCGCGCGCGAGGCGGGCGTAGCCGGCCCAGCCGGTGACGACGAGCGCGAGAATTACTTTCCCGAGTCCGGGACCGAGAAATGCGGCGAACGCGATGGCCAGGAGGATTCCCGGGAACGAGAGAAATGCGTTGATTAGGACGATGTTGACGAAGCGGTCGAACCACCCGCCGAAATAGCCTGCCAGCGAACCGATTAACAATCCTACGATCCCTGCGCCGAGAACCACGCTGACGCTTACGAGCATCGAAACGCGTGCGCCGAAGATGATGCGCGAGAGGATGTCGCGGCCGAGCTGGTCGGTGCCCATCCAGTGAGCGGCACTTGGAGGTGCGAGGCGCGCGGGGAGATTTTGCATTGTGGGGTCGGCGGGCGCGAGTAGCGGGGCGGCTAGTGCGACGGCGACAAGGAGAAGCGTGAGCGCGAAGCCCCAGCGGCCGGTGGCGCTTTGGCGGAGGAAATCGCGGACGGCTTTCATGCGAAGGCCTTGGCGATATTCTGAGCGTGTACTTCAGGGGCTAAAGCCCCACGATTTGGGCCTACGTTTATGTCGCGGCTAAAACCGCGACCTACAATACTTACGATATTCCCAATCGCGGTCATTCGAGGCGCACCCTTGGGTCGACTAGGGCGTAGACGAAATCGGTGAGGAGGTTTACGAAAACGTAGGAAACCGCGATCAGGAGAATGCAACCTTGGAGCAGCGGGTAGTCGCGTGCTTCGATTGCTTGGACTGAGAGGCGGCCGATGCCTGGCCAGGAAAAAATGGACTCGGTGACGATTGTTCCGGCCAGGAGCGTGCCGAATTGCAATCCCAGAATCGTGAGGATGGGAATTAGCGCGTTGCGGAAGGCGTGGCGAAAAAGAACCGCGGATTCCGAGAGGCCTTTCGCGCGAGCGGTGCGGACGTAGTCGCTCGAGAGCTCCTCCATTACCGAAGTGCGCACCATGCGAGTGAGAATCGCGGCGAGCGCGGCGCCGAGCGTGATGGCGGGGAGCACCAGGTGGAGAGGGCCTCCACGTCCAGAAACCGGGAGCCAGCCGAGAATCACCGAAAATAAAAGAATGAGGACGGGGCCAAGCGCGAAGTTTGGCACCGAGAGTCCGAAAAGCGTGAAGACGCCGATGGCGCGGTCGGTTGCGGTGCCGCGGCGTTGTGCGGCCAACATGCCTGCGGGAATTCCAATCGCGGCGCAAACGAACAGCGCGACGATCGCCAGCTCGAGTGTAGCGGGATAATGCGAGAGGATCACGCGCAGCACCGGTTGCTGGAAGCGGAAGGATTCGCCGAGGTTGCCGTGAAGGATTCCTCCCATGTAGCGGCCGTATTGTACGGGCGCGGGCAAGTCGAGACCGAGGGCGTGACGAAGCTGCTGGAGGTCTTCGGCGCGCGCGCCTTCGCCGAGCATTTGCTGAACGGGGTCGCCGGGTACGATGTGGGCGAGGAGAAAGACCATGGTGACAATCAGCCACAAGGCCGGCAAGGCGAATAGGAGACGCAAACCGACGTAACGGATCACTTGTTCTCAGCCGCCTTTGCGTTTTCGTGCGCCGCGGAGTTTTCGCCCGGCTTTGAGGTGTCGTGGTCCTTTGTGTGTTCGTTCGCGTTGGGAGCGGGTTCGTGGATTGCCGGCGCGGGTACGGCGTGTTCAGTGGGAGCGCTTTCACCGTGTTGCAGAGGCATAGGCTGATCAGCGACTGGGGCGGCGGATTTGTGGCGGGGTTTTGCAACCCTTGGCTTTCGCGGCTTTTTCGAAGCAGGCCCTGGTTGCGGCGTTTCGATCTGAAATGATTCGGCTGCAGACGGTTTCGCTTCGACGGGATGGAGTGATTTCACTTTGACGCGCGAAACGCGGCGATGGTCCATGTCCATCACGGTGAAACGGTAGCCGTTGGCTTCGAAGCTTTCGCCGCCGCGTGGAATGAAGCCGAGCTGGTGAATCACGAAGCCGCCGATGGTTTCGTAGGAGCTGTCGTCGGGGAGCGAGATGTTGTACTGCGTTTCGAGGTCGCGGACTTTGATGGCGCCGTCAAAAACGAGCGCGCCATCGGGCAGAGCGAGCGGGTGCTCGACAACGTCGAACTCGTCGTGAATTTCGCCGACCATCTGCTCGAGGATGTCTTCAAGAGTCGCGAGACCCAGAATGCTGCCGAACTCGTCGACGACCATGGCGAGGCCAGTGCGGCGGGAGCGCAGCTCGACGAGAAGTTCGGCAGCAGGCTTCGTTTCGGGGACGATGAGAACGTCGCGCAGAACTGTTTTCAATTGAAATTCGGGGACGGGCTGGCCTTCCTCGGCGCGACGCGCTCGGTCGAGAAGAATCCAAATCATGTCCTTGATATGGACGAAGCCGATGATGTGGTCGAGGGTGCCTTCGTAGACGGGGATGCGGGAGCGCTGAGTGGTGGCGAACATGCGCATGGTGACTTCGAGGCCGGCGCCGGAGGGGAGAGCGTGAACGTCGGGGCGCGGAACCATAATTTCGCGAACTTGAACTTCACCCAACTCCATGGCGGCTTGGATGAATTTTACCTGGGCCGCGGGCAGGAGACCGCGGTCTCTCGCCTGTTGGACCATGACCTGGAGTTCTTCGGTGGAGCGCACCAGTGTGTGGCTGTGGGGCGAGATTATCCCCATGGCGCGAACCATTTTTTCGGCGATGCCGTCGAGAAGATCGATGGCCCAGCGGAACGTGTTCAAGAACCACTGGAAAGGGCGTGCGATGAGAAGCGCGACACGTTCGGCGCGCGCGAGGCTGAGGCTCTTCGGAACGAGCTCGCCCAGGACAACTTGAAGAATCGTCAAGAGGCCGAATGCGATGACGAGAGCAATGGCGTGCGCCAGCGCGGCAGCCCAGGGACGCGGAATGGAGGCAACCAGTGGGCTGATAATATACGCCAGCGTCACCTCGCCGAGATAACCGAGCGAAAGGCTGGCCAGCGTGATTCCTACTTGCACGCCGGAGACGACGCGGCTTAAGTTGCCGAGCAACGATTCCACGATTTTCGCGCGCGGGTCGCCTTCTCCGACGAGCTGGCGCACGCGCGAGAGGCGAACGGCGATGAGCGAAAATTCGGCTGCGGCGAAAAACGCGTTCATGCACACTAAGAAGAGGACGGCCAGGAGCTGAAGGGCGATCATTGCTGCGAGGCCTGCGCGGCGGCACCGCGGCGGGTGTCCATCACGAATTGGCGGACGGACGGCGTCGGCATCATGGGTGTCCTTGGCGCAATCTTAGCAAGATGCGAGGCAGCCGGGGAAAAATCGCAGAGTTCGAGCAGCGTGCTGACAACACCCGAGGCTCAGTTTTCGACGCGAACGCGCTCGATGCCCAGAGCGACGATCCTAGCTGGGATGTTGCGCAGCCAGGGAATTCGAAAGAAGAAGCGCGGGTTGCGGGTTTATTGCTGGCCGGGATATTACTTCGCCGCTTCGTTACAAGGCCATTGTTGAGGCTCTTAGACGTGCGCTAGAATGCTGGGGCGTCGAGGGCCTTTTCGATGTGACGTGGAGTGGGCGGCGACGCAAGCGAAACGTTTGAGGCGGAATGAATCAGGCAGCTAACAAGGCGCCCGAGGCGCCGCGTAAGGGCGACTTTGAGAAGTCACTCGCGCGACTCGAAGAAGTGGTCAAACGCCTTGAGAGCGCGGAGCTTTCGCTCGACGACGCGATGAGGCTTTTCGAAGAGGGCGTGAAACTCTCACGCGATTGCCAGAAACAGCTGGAAGAAGCCGAAGGAAGAGTGGAAATTCTTCTAAAGAAAGCGGACGGCAAGATAGCGGCCGAGCCGTTCGAGGCGAAAGATGAATCTTAGCGATCGAAGTTGTCGAGCTGCTTTTCATCCGCAGTTTTCAGCGCGGTTCAATCTACTCGCATGAAAGTTCCCGATTTCTTTGAAAGCGACCTGAAAGTCATCGACGCGGAACTTGAAAAGCTCATGCCGCCGGAGGATACGCCGCCTGCGTCGATCCATCGCGCCATGCGCTACAGCGTGTTCGCAGGCGGGAAGCGGTTGCGGCCCATTCTGTGCTACGAAGCATCGCGGCTCTATACGCTGAATCCCGAACCTGTGGTGCCGGTGGCGTGCGCAGTAGAATTCATCCACACCTATTCGCTGATTCACGACGATCTACCCGCCCTTGATAACGACGATCTTCGCCGCGGCAAACAGACGTGCCACAAGGTGTTCGGCGAAGCGATTGCGATTCTTGCGGGCGATGCTTTGCTGACACTCGCGTTCAAAACGCTGGCGGAGGCTCCGCTGGATACGGCGATGAGGCGCGTGAATGTGCTTGCGGAAATAGCGAACGCGGCAGGCACTGTGAAAGGTATGGTCGGCGGGCAGGTGGCCGATTTGGAAGCCGAGGGAAAGCAAGTGACGCCTGAAGCTCTTGAGTACATCCACCGGTCCAAGACGGCGGCGTTGATTCGCGGGGCGGTTACCGCAGGAGGAATCGCCGGCGGCGCCGGAGACGCTCATATAGAGCGCTTGAGGCGGTTCGGCGAACAGATTGGCTGGGCGTTCCAGATCGTAGACGACATTCTCGACGTGGAAGAATCGTCAGCGGCTCTTGGAAAAACGGCCGGGAAAGATGAAGCGCAGAAAAAGGCGACATATCCGGCTCTTTATGGCGTCGAGAAATCGCGCGAGATAGCGGATGACCTTTCGAAGAAGGCGCTGAAAGAGCTTGATTGCTACGGCGAACGAGCCGGGCGGCTGCGAGCTCTCTCGCAATTTCTGGTGGCGCGCCGCACGTAGCAATAGGCGCGGCGCTGCACTCCTCATGAAATCGAAACCTGCCGGCAGTAACGCGCATTCGCACACTTCGAAGTCGACCGTCAAACCTGAAAAGATCCGGCTCGACGTATTAATCGTGGAGCGGGGGCTTGCTCCCTCGCGGCAGCGCGCGCAGGCGCTGCTGCTCGCGGGCCAGGTGCGAGTGAACGGCGCGCGCATGGATAAAGCGGGCAGCCAGATCGGCGCGGATGCACGAGTTGAAATCGCCGGCGAAACGCTTCGCTACTCGAGCCGCGGAGGATTAAAGCTCGAAGGCGCGCTTGAGGACTTCGGCGTGACACCGCGGGACAAAATCTGCCTCGACGTCGGCAGTTCAACGGGCGGATTCACGGATTGTCTTCTGCAACACGGTGCGCGGCGAGTGTACGCAGTGGACGTCACCACGAATCAACTGGATTGGAAGCTGCAGCAAGACGAGCGCGTGGTTATGGTCGAACGGAACGCGCGATATCTCCAGCCGGACGACATCGGGGAAGCCGCAGAGCTCGTCGTGATGGATGTTTCGTTCATCTCCGTTGCAAAAGTGCTCCCGGCTGTGGCCGCTGCATCGGCCCCGGGCAGTGAGTTCTTGATACTCATCAAACCGCAATTCGAGCTCGAGAAACGCGAAGTGGGCAAAGGCGGGATCGTGCGCGATCCGGCGCTGCACCAGAAAGCGATCGATGGTGTGCTCGCGGCAGCGGCGGAAGCTCGTCTCGATGCATTGGGCGTGCGCCCCAGCCATCTGACCGGTAGCGAGGGCAATCAGGAGTTTTTTCTCCACGCCCGCCGCCGCGGGTAGAGTAGAATTCTGCCACCAAACGAATGATTCGCGCCGCCGGCATTATTTCCAAACCGATTGAAAGCGTGGTCTCGGGCGTGGTCCCCCCGCTGATCGAGTGGCTGCGGGCGCGCCAGATTGACGTCTACGTCGACAACGAAACCCAGGAGTGCATTCACCCGAACGCGAAGTGCATTGCCCGCGACAAAATGGCGGAGCAGGTCGATTTGCTGATCGTGCTAGGCGGTGATGGAACACTGCTTTCCGCAGCTCGCGCGCTAGGCGCTTATAAGGTTCCCATCCTCGCCGTGAATCTCGGGGGGCTCGGGTTTTTGACGAGCGTGACGCTCGAAGAGCTGTATCCGGTGTTGGAGCAGGCGATTGCCGGAGAAAATCGCACGAGCGAACGCATGATGCTCGAAGCGGAGATATTTCGCCGCGGGACGACGGCGATACGGCAGCACGCGCTGAACGACGCGGTCGCCAATAAGGGCGCACTTTCGCGCATGCTGGAATTCGATGTCTATGTGGATGGCGATCATGTTGGCCGATATCGCGCCGACGGCTTGATTGTGGCGACACCGACGGGATCGACCGCGTACTCATTGGCCGCGGGCGGACCAGTGGTGCATCCGGGTCTGGACGCGTTCGTGATAACGCCGATCTGCCCGCACATGCTCACGAACCGCCCATTCGTGATTCCGGGGTCCGCAAAGGTGGAGATTGATTTCGCCCCGGCGGACGAACCTGTGTACCTGACGCTCGACGGACAGATTGGATACGAACTCGAACCTGGCGACCGCGTCGCAATCACGAAGTCGTCCAGCAAGGTGGTTTACGTGCGACCGCCGCGGAAGACTTATTTTGAGATTCTACGAAACAAACTTCGTTGGGGAGAACGCTGACAGCCGGGAGTTACGAGACAGGTGTAATGGGTACATTCTGAAAGACGACCGACGAGGCTACTTTCAGAACGACGAGCGTGCGGTCGTCGAAGGGGTGGCGACCACCGGAGAAGCGGTCGACCTCTTCGAGGATGCGGTCGGCGATTCCGTCGGCGGACAATTGCTGATTCTCGGTGATGAGATTGGCCACACGGTCGTCGCCGAAGAATTCACCTTCTGAGTTCTGCGTGTCGCCCACGCCGTCGGAGTGAAACACAACGACGTCGCCGGGATTCAGACTAAAGGTCTTCTCTTCGTAGGTCGCTTCTTCGAACATTCCGAGGGGAAAACCCGGCAGGCGAATTTTCTCGCAGCGCCCATCATGCAAAATAAACGGTTCTTCCTGTCCTGCATTGGCGATACGCAAGCGGTGTCGGCGGCGATTCCACGTGGCGAAGCAGAAGGTCATGAAGCGGCCCTCGATGCGGCGTTCTCCCAGAAATCCGTTGATCGAGCGAAGCATTTCCGCCGGCGGATACTTTTGCGGCCCGAGGCTGCGAAGCGTTCCTATGGCGACCGCGCCGTAGAGCGCCGCGGCACTTCCCTTCCCGCTGACGTCTCCCATCGCGACACCCAGCTCCTGCGGCCCGTAGCGGAGAAAGTCGTAAATGTCGCCACTCAACTCGCGCGAGGACACCACGCGCGCGGAAATATCCAGGCCGAATTCCGGGCCGGGCAAGCGCGGAAGAAGGGCGCCTTGCAGGCGGCGAGCGGCGGAAAGATCGCGCTCCATGCGCGCCTCGTCACGCGCTACCTGTTCGTAGAGACGCGCGTTTTCAATCGAGACCGCCAAATGGGCCGCGAGGATCGAGAGAGCCTGAACGTGGTCGGACGTAAAATAATTGAGTTGCGGGCTTTCGAGATCCATCACGCCGATGACGCGATCCTTGTAAAGCATCGGTACAGCGAGCTCGGAACGCGTTTCGGGATTGATCATCAGATAGCGCGGATCGAGATTGACGTCGGGAACCACGACGGGACGCTTCAGAACCGCGGCAGCGCCGACGATGCCCTCATGCGCCGGGACGGCGTGTTTTTCCTGAACGCGTTGGCCGAATTTAACGGTGACGCGATGGCGAAAGACGTGGTCGGCCTCGTCGTAGAGAAGAATCGAAAAGATCTGGTAATCAATCAGGCGCTTAGTTAGCTCCGCGGCGCGGCGAAGCACCTCTTCGACGGCTAGCACGGAATTCGCTTCTCGTCCTACCTCGTTTAAGAGCAGAAGCGTTTCGGCTTGCGAGCGGGCGCGTTCAAACAGCCGCGCATTCTCGATCGCGTTGCCAATGCGGCTCGCAACCAGAGTCAAAATGTTTTGCTGATCGGGAGTGAAATAGTCGACCTGGCTGCTTTCGATATCGAGCACACCGATTACGTGACCCTGAACCATCAGAGGCACGGCGAGCTCGGAGCGAACTGCGTCTAGTGCGTTGAGGTATCGCGAATCTTGACGAACGTCGGCGACGCGGATCGCATGACCGGTGGTGGCAGCGGCACCGATGATCCCTTCATTCATCGGTATCCGCCAGTGCTCGACGACTTCCTTGCGGTGTCCAATGGCGAAGCGAAAATAGAGCTGGTCGGTGCCAGGCTCGGGGAGGAGCACGGCAAAAATCTCGTAATCGATCAGGCGCTTGATCTGGGCTGCGGCGCTGGCGAGAACGTCATCGAGATTCAGCGATGAGTTGATGTCTTCGCTGATTTCCACGAGGATCGCAAGCGTCTCGGCAGGGACCTCCAATTTCGATTTGAGTTCGGCGGAATCCATTTGGGTTTAACTATCGAATTAGATGAACGCGTGCAAACTAGGGATTCAGTTCAGTTCGGCACAGCGCGGACCTTGTAGAGAATATTATAGCAGGCAGGAAAGCAGCGCAGCAGCGGATGTGAGTTGATTGGCAGCGACTAGTAATTGCCGGTGACAGGAGCAGGAGCGACCGCCGCCCCAGCGCTTTCAGAAGACCCCGCGCGGGCTTGTTCGAGAATCTTAATGCTGGCACTGGCGCCAATGCGTGTCGCTCCGGCGTCGACCATTTTCTTGACGTCATCGAGGCTTCTGACGCCTCCGGCAGCCTTTACGCCGATGTCGCCGCCGACTACGGCGCGCATGAGGCGCACATCTTCGGCTGTAGCGCCGCCGGAACTGAAGCCGGTGGAAGTCTTTACGAAATCCGCGCCGGCATTTTTCGCGGCGAGTGAACCGCGGACTTTTTCCTCCGTTGAAAGCAGCGCGGTTTCGAGAATGACCTTGCAGATTGCGCCGCCGCGATGGCTTGCTTCGACCACTCCGCGAATATCCGCTTCGACGGCATCGGCCTGTCCCGATTTAAGCGCGCCAACATTGATGACCATATCGATTTCCTGCGCGCCGAGCTTGATGGATTCCTCAGCTTCGAAAACTTTCACCTGCGGAAGCGTCGCACCCAGAGGAAATCCAACTACGGTGCAAACTCGCACCTCGCTTCCGCGCAAAATTTCTGCAGCCTGAGACACGTTCCAGGGATTCACGCAGACGGATGCGAAGCCGTACTTCAACGCTTCGAGACAAAGCTTCTGAATGTCATCGCGCGACGCTTCAGGCTTGAGCAGAGTGTGGTCGATCAGACGCGCGATGTCGGCTTCGATCGGACCTACTGTGGCCCCCGCAGAAATTCGAGAGGCCCCTGCGTCCACTACCTTTCGCGTTTTGCGGGCGCATTTTTCCGCGCAACGCTGATCGCAACCGGGGCAAACGAGCTCGTCAATTTCGAGGCCGCAAAGGTCAGGGCACTTTTCGGAGCCCAGATAGCGGAGGATTTCTTCGGTGATGGCCTGGATGACTTGTTCGAGCTGTCGCTGATCCACCGGGTGTACTCCGTTGCTGCCTACCGCTGCGTCGCTTCGCCGAGTTTTCGACGCGAATTTCGCGCGGCGATTCAGATTTTCCGGTGACGATTTTCGATGCCGATAATTTTGTCCACGCGCTTCTGGTGGCGCCCGCCGGCAAACGGCATTTCCAGCCAGGCCGCGACGATTTCACGCGCAACTTCCGGCGCAATCAATTTGGCGCCAAGCGAAATAATATTTGCGTCGTTGTGCTCGCGGCTATTTCGCGCTGTGACCCGATCATAGCATAGCGCCGCGCGCGCTCCCGGGACCTTGTTCGCGGCGATTGACGAGCCAATTCCCGCGCTATCAATCACTATTCCGCGCCAAGCATCTCCGCGCACCACGGCGTTTGCTACCGCTTCGGCAAAATCCGGGTAGTCGACTGCTTCGCGGCTCGAAGTACCCAGGTCCAGCGCTGTGTAGCCCCACTCGCGCAAATATTCCTTCAGTTGCTCCTTCAAATCAAAGCCGCCGTGATCGGCGCCCAGTGCGACGACGCGCGAGGAAGTCACGCCGGCCGGGGCGGTAGGTGCGACGCCTTCAACTTTGATCGTAATATTTCGCCGTGCGGCTTCGTCGCGTGCGAGAGCCGTAACAATCGTGCCGTGCGAAACCACGATTTCGCGGCCCTCAGCTATGGCTTCAACGTCGCTCACGGTGAGAACGCTTCGTGGCACGATTATTCCGGAGGAAGGCTGAGGACACAGACGTCCTTCAAGTTGCGAAAGCGCTCGCCATAGTCGAGACCGTAGCCGACGACGAACTCGTTGGGAATCGTGAAGCCCACATAGTCCCCTTTGACCTCTTTCAATCGCCGCGAAGGTTTATCGAGAAGAGCGGCGACGCGAAGAACCTTCGGCTTCCGCTGCTGCAGCACGCGCAGCAGATAGCTCAGCGTAAGCCCGGTGTCCAAGATGTCCTCCACCAGAATGACGTTGAGACCCTGGATGCTGCTGTCCAGATCCTTTAGCAGGCGCACCTGTCCGGAGGACTGTTTCCCTTTTCCGTAACTCGATACGGCCATAAAATCGATCGATGTTTCGAGACTGATTTCGCGGACAAGGTCGGAGAGAAAAATACAGGCGCCTTTGAGGACGCCAATCAAATGAATGCGCTGGCCCTTGAAGTCCTTCGTTATCTGAACTGCAACTTCATGAACGCGCTTCTGAATCGCCGCGCGCCGAATCAGTATTTTCAGTTTTTCCTGGCCGCCTGACATGATTCGCGCCCCCGCGGAGAGGCGGCTACTCTATCGCACGCAATTGCCGTTGACAAGGCAGCCGCCAAAAACACGCGTTTGGTCAGGATTTTGCTGAGAAGCGAACGACGATTGCAGTGATGTTGTCTTCGCCGCCTCGCTCGAGTGCAGTTTCGATTAGGCGGTCTACAGCGGCTTGGGGATTCGGAAAGTTTGCAAGAACCTCGGCGATTTCGGGATCGGGAATTCCGCGGGTGAGCCCGTCGGTACAGAGCAGAAGTAAGTCGCCCGGAAGCATCTCGCGATCCGAGGCGTCAGGCTCGACGTCATCTCCCACACCCAGGGCGCGGACGAGCACGTTTTGCAGTTTGCTGTGCTCTGCTTGTTCGGGAGTTAGCACCCCGCGGCGCACCTGTTCGGCGACCAAAGAATGATCCTCCGTTAAGGGTACCAGCGTGCCGGAGCGCATCAGGTATGCGCGGCTATCACCCACGTGCACCACGCTCAGCCGGCGGCCCTCAAGCCACGCGGCAACAACCGTGGCGCCCATTCCATTCTGTTCGGGATTGCGGGACGCCG
>Ga0210394_10002953_pt1 | contig 22346 bp, 19 predicted proteins | sample IncBWC12MmetaG_FD_160121 | JGI IMG/M metagenome (GOLD analysis project Ga0210394, IMG submission 160121) | Forest soil microbial communities from Barre Woods Harvard Forest LTER site, Petersham, Massachusetts, United States - Inc-BW-C-12-M | ecosystem: Environmental > Terrestrial > Soil >... | reverse complement strand
CGGTCGACGCCTGCGCCAATGCCACCAAATGGCCGGCTGGCCTGTTTAGCATCATCAGCGGCTCGTACGATTTCCCGGCGGCGTATTGCCTGGTCGATGGCGTCTATACCAACAAGGCGCCGGGCGGCGTCGCCTATCGCTGCTCGTTCCGCGTCACCGAGGCCGCTTACTGCATCGAGCGCGCCATGGACATCATGGCGCAAAAGCTCGGCATGGACCCGGCGGAGTTTCGCATCAAAAACCTGATCCGGCGCGAGCAGTTCCCGTACACGTCGGCGTTCGGCTGGCAATACGATTCCGGCGATTATCATACCGCCATGAACAAGGCGATGGAGACGGTCGATTACAAAAAGCTGCGCGCGGAGCAGAAGACAAAACGCGAAGCCTTCAAGCGCGGCGAGACCCGCGAGGTGATGGGCATCGGCGTCGCCTTCTTCACCGAGATCGTCGGCGCCGGCCCATCGCGCGCTTGCGACATTCTCGGCATCGCCATGTTCGATTCCGCCGAAATCCGCATCCATCCGACCGGCAGCGGCATTTGCCGGCTCGGCACCAAATCGCAAGGGCAGGGCCACGAAACCACCTATGCCCAGATCATCGCCACCGAGCTCGGCTTGCCGGCCGACAACATCATGGTCGAGGAAGGCAACACCGACACGGCGCCATACGGTCTCGGCACCTATGGCTCGCGCTCGACGCCGGTGTCGGGCGCCGCGACCGCCATGGCCTGCCGCAAGATCAAGGCCAAGGCGCAGATGATCGCCGCCTATATGCTCGAAGTGCACGACGACGATCTGGAATGGGACGTCGACCGCTTCCGGGTCCGCGGCAATCCCGAGCGCTTCAAGACCATGACCGAGCTGGCCTGGGCGGCCTACCACGAAGTGCCGCCCGGCATGGAGCCCGGTTTGGAGGCGATCAATTACTACGATCCGCCGAATTTCACCTTTCCGTTCGGCGCTTACATCTGCGTCGTCGATGTCGACGTCGACACCGGCCAGACCAAGGTCCGCCGCTTCTACGCGCTGGACGATTGCGGCACCCGCATCAATCCGATGATCATCGAAGGCCAGATCCACGGCGGCCTCACCGAAGCGTTCGGCATCGCCATGGGCCAGGAGATCCATTACGACGACGACGGCAATGTCACCACCGCGTCGCTGATGGATTATTTCCTCCCCACCGCGGTCGAGACGCCGCATTGGGAGACCGACTGGACCACGACGCCGTCGCCGCATCATCCGATCGGCGCCAAGGGCGTCGGCGAAAGCCCCAATGTCGGCGGCGTGCCGTGCTTCTCCAACGCGGTCAACGACGCCTTTGCCTTCCTCGGCTCGACCCACATCCAGATGCCGCACGACCACTGGCGCACCTGGACGGCGGCGGAGAAGCTCGGGCTGCATGGGTGAGGCGCCGCCGTTCCTCATACGTCATGCCCGGACACAGCCGTTCGAAGAACGGCGTCGCTTCGCTCGCCTATGTGCCGGGCATCCACGACTTCGACATAGAAGAAAGACGTGGATGGCCGGGACAAGCCCGGCCATGACGGAGCGGAAGTGACGGTCAAATCATGACCCTCGATCGCGAAAACATCTCCGACAAACTTGCCGCCGTTGGCTACATCGCCGACCGCGATATTGCGACCGCGCTGTGGCTGATGGAATTCCTCAAGCGCCCGTTGCTGCTCGAAGGCGAAGCGGGCGTCGGCAAGACCGAGGTGGCCAAGGCGCTGGCCGCCGTGCACGGCGCCGAGCTGATCCGGCTGCAATGCTACGAAGGCCTTGACCAGAACGCCGCGCTCTACGAGTGGAATTACCAGCGCCAGCTCCTTGCGATAAAGACCCGTGAGGGTGTCGGTGAAGATGCCGGCGCGATCGAAGAACATATTTTCTCGGAAAAATACTTGCTGGAACGGCCGTTGCTCGCCGCCATCCGCCGCGTCTCGCCGCCGGTTCTGCTGGTCGACGAGGTCGACCGCGCCGACGAGGAGTTCGAGGCGTTCCTTTTGGAATTGCTCTCGGACTTTCAGGTCAGCATCCCCGAGCTTGGCACCATCAAGGCGACGTCGATCCCGCGCGTGGTGCTGACCTCGAACGGCACGCGGGAACTCTCCGACGCGCTGCGCCGGCGCTGCCTCTATCACTACGTCGATTTTCCCGACATTGATCGCGAGGCAAAGATCATCCTCACGCGCACGCCGGGCATCGACACCACGCTGGCGCTGCAGGTCGCCCGCATGGTCGCCGCGGTGCGCAAGGAGGATTTGCGCAAGGTCCCTGGCGTTGCCGAGACGCTCGACTGGGCCGCGACGCTCGCCGGGCTCGAAGTCCACGACCTGCGGCAGGAGCCTGAGGCGGTCTACGAGACCATGATTTGTCTGCTCAAGACTCACGAGGACCGCGCGCGGCTGACGCGAGAAGTCAGCGAGCGCCTCCTCGGCAAGGTGGCGTGATGGCCGTGCTCGGCACCCGCCACCGGCTCGCCGGTTTTGCGCACACGCTGCGCGACAACGGCTATCGCGTCGGACTCGCGGAAACGCGCGACGCCCTGCAAGTGCTGGCATCGCCGGCGGCGCTGCGCTCGACATCGCTGAAGCCGGCGTTGCGCGCGCTGTTCTGCGCGACCCATTCCGATTGGGAGCGCTTCGACGAAATCTTCGACGCGTTCTGGCAAGGCCGCGGCATGCGGCAGCGGCGAGTTCTTTCCGGCGTGCCGAGCGCGAGCCATGCGCCGGCGCGCAAACTTGCCGAAGCCCATGTGCCGCAGGAGGCCCTTGGTTTGCCGGATCACGTCGAGCGGCGTAACGATGGCGACGGTGAGACGCAGGCGGAGGGCAGAGGTCGGCGCGAGGGTGCGTCGCGCGTCGAAAATCTGGCGGCGACCGACCTGCGCCATGTCGTCGATCCGGAAGAGATTGCGGCGACGCATGCGCTGGCGGCGCGGCTCGCCCGCGTCATGCGCGCCCGCCTGGTGGGCCGCGACCAAATCCGCCGCCGCGGCCGGCGGCTCGATCTGCGCCGCACCATTCATCGCAATGTCTCCCATGGCGGCATGCCGTTCGATCTGGCCTGGCGGCGGCGCAAGATAAAACCGCTGCGTCTCGTGGTGCTGCTCGATGCGTCGGGCTCGATGAGCCTCTACACCGCGTTTTTCGTCCGCTTCCTGCATGGCGTCGTCGAGGCGTTCCGCGAAGCCGAAGCCTTCGTCTTTCACACCCGCCTCGCCCACGTCTCGCCGTCGCTGCGCGACCGCGACGTGACGCGCGCCGTCGAGAAGTTGTCGCTGATGGCGCAAGGCATCGGCGGCGGCACGCGGATCGGCGAAAGCCTCGCCACCTTCAATCGCTGGCATGCGCGGCGCGTCATCAATTCGCGCACCGCGCTGATGATCGTCTCCGACGGCTACGACACCGGCGAGCCGGGCCAGCTCGGCGAGGAGATGCGCCGGCTGCGGCGGCGTTGCCGCAAAATCATCTGGCTCAATCCGCTAATCGGCTGGCACGATTACACCCCGCAAGCGCGCGGCATGCAGGCGGCGCTACCTTATGTCGATCTGTTCGCCCCGGCGCACAATCTGGAAAGTCTCGCCGCGCTCGAGCCTTATCTGGCGAAGGTCTGAGATGAATCGCGCCGACGACATCCTCGACACCATCGCGTCGCGCAAGACGTCGGGCGAATCGTTCGTGCTGGCGACCGTGGTGCGCACGGTGGCGGCGACGGCGGCCAAGGCCGGCGCCAAAGCAGTGATTCTTTCCGACGGCACCATCTCGCAAGGCTGGATCGGCGGCGGCTGCGCCCGCGCGGCGGTGCTCAAAGCGGCGAAGGACGCGCTCGCCGACGGCAAATCGCGGCTCGTCTCCGTGGCGCCGGAAGATGTGTTGGACGGCCAGGGCCACAAAGCCGGCGAAGAGCAGGGCGGCGTGCGCTTCGCCAAGAACATGTGCCCGAGCCAGGGCACCATGGACATTTTCGTCGAGCCGGTGCTGCCGCGGCCCCAGGTGGTGATCTGTGGTTCGAGCCCGGTGGCGCTAGCCGTCGCCGATCTCGCCAAGCGGTCCGGATTTGCCGTCACCGTGTGCGCTCCCGCCGCCGAGCAAGCGGCATTCAACGATGCCGACCGCCGCATCGAAGGCTATGCGCTGCCGGTCGATGACGCCGCCGCGCGCTATGTCGTGGTCTCGACCCAAGGCCGCGGCGACGAAGCCGCCCTGCTGGCGGCGCTCGCGGTCGATGTCGATTACGTGACCTTCGTCGGCAGCCGCAAGAAAGCCGAAGCACTCAAGGCAGAGCTGGCAAAACGCGGCGTCGCCGCCGAACGCCTGGTAAAGCTGAAAGCGCCCGCCGGCCTCGACCTCGGCGCCATCACGCCCGACGAGATTGCGATCTCGATCCTGGCCGAGATCGTCGCCGTGCGCCGCGGCAAGGACGCGCGCGGCGCCGCGCCGGAAGAAGCCGATCAGCGCGCCCGATAGGCGGCGAGGAATGTCTTCACTGCGATGCCGACGACGTGCTCGATCCGCTCCGGCGCGGGCGCCTCGGCGAAGTTGAACAGCACCGGCTTGAACAGCGTCGATTGACAGGCGTCCAGAAACTGCGCGGCCGCAACTTCTGCGTCGTCGACTGCGAGCACGCCGGCCGCCGTTTGCGCGCGCAGATAATCGGCTAGCTTGGCAATGCCTGTCGAAGGGCCGGTCTCGTAAAACACCTTGCCGATCTCCGGCATGCGGTCCGCGATGGCGATCACGGTGCGCAGCGCCGACGCTTTTTCCGGGCTGCATAGGAATTCGATGTAGGCAGTGCCGAGGCGGCGCAGGAGTTTTTCGACGTCTTGGTCGCTTACGTCGAGATTGAAAGCGCCCTCGGCGTGGGCCAGGCACTCCTCGTGCACAATGGCTTCGAACAGCTGCTCCTTGTTGTCGAAATAGACGTAGAGGGTGCCCTTCGACACGCCCGCCGCCTTGGCGATGTCGTTCATGCTGGCGGCGTCAAAACCCTGCGCCAGGAAGATCGAGCGGGCGCCCTGGACGATCTGCCGCCGCTTGGCGCTGTCTTCGCCCATTTGCGGAGCGATTTTGACTTGAGCCTGGGCATTCATCGGCTATCTCCCTGGTCTCTTTCGTAAATTATCGTTTTATGTCAATGCTTTACGGCAACGCGAGCAACTTTTATTGACCGAACGGTTCGGTCCTATTGACCGATCGGTTCGATCAGTTATATAGGGTGACTGAACGGTTCGGTCAATACATATTCCGGCCGAGCATAATCAGTCAGTACGTGTGGAGCGCCGCAATGTTTCGCGAACAAGACACGGAAGCCCGCCTCCCAGCCACTCTCGAAGGTCGCGTCCTCGAAAGCCGTATCGAACCCGGTGACACCCGGCCTCATGACGCGGCGCCCGGCGGCGCAAAATCCGCAATGGGCCGGATAGCTTTCAATAAGCGCACCTTGATCGCTGCCGCAGCCGCCATCGCCATTGTCGCTGGCGGCGCTTTTGGCACCGAATGGTGGGTCAGCGGGCGTTACGTGATTTCGACCGACGACGCTTATGTGCGCGCCCACAACACGACGCTGGCGTCGAAAATCTCCGGCTATGTCGCCAGCATCCCGATCGAGGACAATGCCACCATCCATGCCGGCGACGTGATCGCCACCATTGACGACGGCGACTACAAACTCGCCGCCGACGCGGCACGGGAAAAGGTCGCCACCCAGCAAGCCACCGTCGACCGCATCGGCCGGCAGGTGATTGCGCAAAACGCCACTATCGACCAGGCCAAGGCGCAAATGGTTTCGGCGCAGGCCGCCGCCAAACGCATGCAGCTCGAACTCGACCGGCAGCAGGCTCTTGCCGCGCAGAAATTTGCCAGCCAGCAGACGTTGGAGCAGGCGCAAGCCAATCGCGACCAATCCTCAGCCGCGGTCGACAACGCGCAAGCCGGGATCGCCGCCGCTGCCGCCAATCTCGACGTGCTCAAGGCGCAGCAGCAGGAGGCCGCGCGCACGCTTGACGAGCTCAAGACCGCGCTGGCCAAGGCCGAGCGCGATTTCTCCTTCACCGTCATCCGCGCGCCGGTCGACGGCGTGTTCTCCAATCGCGCGGTGCAGACCGGCGATTACGTGCAGACCGGGCAGCGCATCGCGAGCCTGGTGCCGCTCGAGGACGTCTATGTCGACGCTAACTTCAAGGAAACGCAGCTGGCGCGGCTACAACCCGGCCAGCCGGTATCGATCAGCGTCGACGCGCTGCCCGATCATGCCATCGCCGGCCGCGTCGCCAGCCTGTCGCCGGCCTCCGGCGCGGTGTTCTCGCTGCTGCCGCCCGACAACGCCACCGGCAATTTCACCAAGATCGTGCAGCGGCTGCCGGTGCGCATCGAAGTGCCGGCCGATGTCGCGGCCAAGCAGGTGCTGCGGCCGGGAATGTCGGTCGTCGTCAGCGTCAACACCAAGCCGGTGAAGGCCGCGACCAAGACAGCGCTGGCGGGCGAGGGCGCAACCGCACTGCGCTGACTAACAAGGGGCGTGCCAATTCTCGGAGCGTATCATGGCATCGGCTTCAGCGGCTTTACCGGCAACACATACGCCTCGCATGCCGGCGCCTGCCTTCAAGGCTCCCGATCTTTCCGGGCCAATTCCGCCGCGGCGGCTGCTCGCCTTTCTCGCCATGTGCTTCGGCATGTTCATGGCGTTTTTGGACATCCAGATCGTGTCGTCGTCGCTGGCCGAGATTCAGGCCGGCCTTTCGGCATCGGCCGACGAAATTCCCTGGGTACAGACCTCCTATCTGATCGCCGAAGTGATCGCGATCCCGCTGTCCGGTTTTTTGTCGCGCGCGCTCGGCACCCGCATCCTGTTCGCTGCGTCGGCGGCGGGTTTTACGCTGGCGAGCATCATGTGCGGCACCTCGACCTCGATCAACAGCATGATCGTGTGGCGGGCGCTGCAAGGATTTATCGGCGGCGGCATGGTGCCGACGGTGTTCGCCTCGGCCTATCTGATCTTCCAGGGCCCGCGGCAAAAATTCATCGCGCCGGTGGTCGGCCTGATCGCGACCTTGGCGCCGACCATCGGCCCGACGGTCGGCGGCTATTTGACCGACGCCTATTCGTGGCACTGGCTGTTCTTCATCAATGTCATCCCCGGCATCATCGTCAGCGTGTCGACGTTCCTCCTGATCGATTTCGACCAGCCCGATTTCGCGCTGCTGAAGAACTTCGACTGGACCGGGCTGATCTCGATGGCCGGCTTTCTCGGCGCGCTGGAATACGTGCTCGAGGAGGGCCCGCGCTATGAATGGCTCGACGACGACACGATCTTTACGGTCGCCATCGTGTCGGCGGTCTCGGCCGTGGTGTTCTTCGCCCGCGTGCTGACCGCGCGCGCGCCGATCGTCGATTTGCGCGCCTTCGCCAACCGCAATTTCGCGGTCGGCAGCCTGTTCTCCTTCGTGCTCGGCATCGGCCTTTACGGGCTGACTTATCTCTATCCGGTCTATCTGGCGCAGGTGCGCGGCTACGACGCACTGATGATCGGCGAGACCATGTTCGTCTCAGGCTTGGTGATGTTCGTCACCGCGCCGATCGCCGGCCAGCTCAACGAAAAGCTCGACCCGCGTTTCATTCTGGTCGCCGGCTTCGTGTTCTTCGCCGTCGGCACCTGGCAGATGACCTATGTGACGTCGGATTGGGATTTCTGGGAACTGCTGTGGCCGCAGATTTTCCGCGGCGTCGGCCTGATGTTCGCGATCATCCCGGTGACCAATACCGCGCTCGGCACGCTGCCGCCCGAGCGCGTCAAGAATGCCTCCGGCCTGTTCAACCTGATGCGCAATCTCGGCGGCGCCATCGGCTTGGCCGCGATCAACACGGCGTTCAACGACCGCATGGACCTGCATCTGACCCGCCTGCATGAGGCGGTCAATTCGGCGAGCATTCCCGCCACCGAGATGCTGTCGAACCTCGCGTCGCGCTTCCAGGGCTCCGATGCACAGTCGCAGGCGCTGCAATCGCTGTTCAACATGGTGCGCCTGCAGGCGGCGGTCATGAGCTACGCCGACGTGTTCCTGATGATGACCGTGCTGTTCCTCGCTCTCGCCGCCTTCGGGCTATTGATGAAACGGCCGCAGGCGGTCGCCGCCGCCGAGCACTGACCGGCTGCGATCTGCCGCGACTGCGGCAATGAGTCTGCATGGCTTTCGCGCGCGGATTGTGCGATGTTTTTGCCGATCCGCGGAGTATTCTCCGCCAAAAAATCAAGGCCAAAAGGCTATCACCGGCAGGTCGTGGCGGCGCGTTTGCGGCCGCCGGCGCGGGGGCGCACAGGGAGGAATGGATGAAACGGATTTGCTTATTCGCCGCCGCAGCGACGCTGTTTGCCGCGCCGGCCTTCGCCGAAGACACCATCACGGTCGGTTTTACGGCGTCGCAGACCGGCCCGCTCAATGTCGATTCGCTCGGCCAGCAACGCGGCTACGAGTTCTGGCGCGACGAGGTCAATGCCGCGGGCGGCATCAAGGTCGCCGGCAAGAGCTACAAGGTGAATTTCGTCAGCTATGACGACCAGTCGGTCGGCGGCCGGGTGCAGCAGCTCTATACCCGGCTCGTGGTCCAGGACAAAGCGGACTTCCTGTTCAGCCCCTATTCGTCCGGTCTGACTGCGCCGGCGACCGTGATTTCCGAGCAGTATGGCAAGGTCATGATCGTCAGCGGCGGCGCCGAGGAGAAGCCGTTCCTGCTCGGCAACAAGCACCTGTTCATGGTCATCACCTCGGCCGGTCATTATCTCTCCGGCGCCGTCGAGGCGCTCAAGGCGAACAACCCGCAGGCCAAGATCGCCATGGTCTATTCCGACGATCCGTTCTCCAAGACGGTGTTGGCTTCGGCCGCCCAGCAGGCCAAAGACGCCGGCCTCGACATCGTGATGAACGAGTCTTACGCGCCGTCGACCACCGATTTCGGCCCGATCGTCAACAAGATCATCTCATCGAACGCGGATGCGTTCCTGGGCGGCGGCCATTATTCCGACGGCGCCACGCTGGCGCGGCAGATGTACGACCAGAAGGCCAATATGAAATGGGTGTCGATCCTGGTGGCGCCGGCCGACGACAAATTCGGTGAGCTCGGCGCGCCCGCCATGGGCGTCACCGTGCCGTCGCAATGGGAGATCCAGGTTTCCTATAAGCCGCAATTCGGCCCGACCACGGCGGAATTCGCCAAGGCGTTCCAAGCCGAATTCAACGCCAAGCCCGACTACCATTCGGCCTCGGGCTATACCAGCGGCGTTATCCTGCAGCGCGCTATCGAACAAGCCGGCTCCATCGATCCGGAAAAAGTCACCGAAGCGCTCAACGGCATCGATGTCACCACCTTCTTCGGCCACATCAAGTTCATGACCGATCCCGGCCATCATGGGCTGCAGGCGGCGCATGAGATGGTGCTGGCGCAGTGGCAGAAGGTCGACGGCAAGCCGGGTCGGCAAGTGGTCTGGCCCGCGGCGGCGCAATCCGCCAAGCTGATCTATCCGATCTCGGCCAGCCAGTAGTCAGGCGCGGGCCGGCGGTTCCTTGCCGCCGGCCCCGACATTTCAAGCAGCAAACATGCTCGGCATTATCGCTTCGATCATCGACGGCGTGCTGGTCGGGCTCGTCTATGGGCTGTCCGCCATGGGGCTCACCTTGATCTGGGGGGTCATGGACGTCATCAACCTGACCCATGGCACCATGATCGTCGGCGGCATGTTCGCGCTTTATTTCCTGGCGACCGGGCTCGGCGTGCCGCCCTATCTCGCTTTGCTGCCGGTGCTGATCGGCGGCTTTCTCGCTGGCGTCGCGCTTTATTGGATCGCGGTGCACCGCATGGTCGGCCGGCCGCCGCTGATGAGCCTATTGTCGACCTTTGCGGTGAACCTGGTGTTGATCGGCATCGGCACCGGCGTGTGGGGCACGGCGCTGTTCAATGTCGCGGTGTCGCTGCCAGGCGTCAGCCTTGGCCGCTACACATTTCCCGGCGCGCATATTCTTGCCGCCGTGCTGGCGGCCGTGATCGCGGCGTCGCTTTATCTGTTCCTGCATCGTACGCGTTTGGGAAAAGCGGTACGCGCGGTCGCCAATAACCGCGAGGCGGCCGAGCTCGTCGGTATTCCGACCACCCGCGTGCTCGCGGTCACGGTCGGTTGCGGCGTGGCTTTGGCCGGCGTGTCGGGGGTGCTGATCGGCACTTTGTTTCCGTTTACCGTGCTCTCCGGCGACGGCTATCAGCTCAAAGGCTTTGTCGTCACCGTGCTCGGCGGCTTCGGTAATCCGGTCGGCGCGCTGTTGGGTGGCGTCGCGCTGGGCCTGCTTGAAGGCGCGGTGACGCCGTTCGTGCCGGTGAGCTGGACCTTGGTGATCGAATTCGCCTTGTTCGTCCTGGTGCTGGTCGCATTCCCGGGCGGCATTTTCACGTCGCGGCGCGGAGCCTTGTGATGCCGGCGATGGTGTTGCGCCCGTTCTTCTGGATCATCACGCTGGTGGTTGCCGGGTTCATCCTTATTCCGGCGCTCGGCGACAATGTCGAGCTGCGCGAAAGCCTCGCGCTCGCCACCGTCTACATCACGCTCGCCTCCAGTCTCAATCTGATGCTGGGCTATGCCGGCTACATCAATTTCGGCAGCATCGTGTTCTTTGGCCTTGGCGGTTACATCTGCGTCTGGCTGGTCGATGCGCATCATTGGCCGCTGGCGTTGAGCCTCATCGCCGCCGGCATCGGCGTCGGCGCGCTGGCCTTCATCTTCGGGCTCGGCATCCTGCGCCTGCGCGGGCCGTTCTTCGCGCTTTCCACCATCGGCATCGTCGAAGGCGTGCAGGCCTTTGTGCAGAATTTCGAGCCGTGGGGCGGCTCGGCCGGCATCTACATTTCGCCCGAAGTGTTCATGCCGCTCGGCGGTCCGGCGCGCGCGCTGTGGGTGATCTATTTCGCTTTGGTCGCGACCATGGGGCTGTCGCTTTATCTCAGCTACGGCATAAAAATCTCGAAGTTCGGCTTAGGCCTTCTCGCCATCGGCCAGAACGAAGACGCCGCCGCCATCCTCGGCGTGCCGACGCCGCGCTACAAAGCTTACGTCTATAGCGCCTCCGCCATCCTGCCCGCCGTCGCCGGCGGGCTTTATTTTTTTAAGAGCGCCTTCATCCAGCCGTCCGACGCGTTCGATCTGTCACTGTCCACCGAGGCGCTGGTCGTCGCCATGCTGGGCGGGCAGGGCACCGTCACCGGCGTCGCGCTCGGCGCATATTTGTACGAAGAGCTGCGCGGCTATCTCCTGGTCTCTGGGACGTTCTCGCATTTCCAACTGGTCATCTCCGGCGTGCTGCTCCTCCTCATCGTGCTGTTCTTTCCCGGCGGGCTCATGGGCTTCATCTACAGCCGCTTCCCGCGCACCCAGAAGGTGCTGGAATGACGGCGATCCTGCAGCTCGATCACGTCGGCAAGCGCTTCGGCGGCCTGCAGGCCGTGAACGATCTCAGCTTCGTGTTGGGCGAGGGCGAAATTTTAGGTCTGATCGGGCCGAACGGCGCCGGCAAATCGACGCTGTTCAATCTGATCAATGGCGTGTTCACGCCGGAAACCGGAAAGATCTTATTTCGCGGCACCGACATCACCGGTGAAAAGCCGTTCCTCATCGCGCGCCGCGGGCTGGCCCGCACCCACCAGATCGTGCAGCCGCTGATGAACATGACGGTCGAGGGCAATTGCACCGTCGGCGCCTGTTTCGGCCGCGAGAATTTGCCACTGAAGGCGGCGCACGACACGGCGCGCGAAGCCGCCGTCTTCGTCGGCCTGGAGGATCGCCTGCAAACACTGGCGTTGCATCTGACCATCGCCGGCAAAAAACGCCTCGAGCTCGCCCGCGCGCTTGCCGCGCGCCCCACGCTGCTGTTGCTCGACGAGGTCTTGGCCGGGCTGAACCCGACCGAAGTCGAGCACATGATCGGCATCATCCGCCGCATCCGCGAGCGCGGTGTCACTATCTTGATCATCGAGCATCTGATGCAGGCGATCATGAGCCTGTCGGACCGCATCGTCGTGCTCAATTACGGCGAAAAGCTCGCCGAAGGTTTGCCGGGCGAGGTCGCGCAAAATCCGCAAGTGATCGAAGCCTATCTCGGCGATCCAAAGCTCGCCGCTGCGCTCCAGGGGAGTGCGTGATGGCGGACATGCTCCTTGAAGTCGACAGCCTCGAAGCCGGCTACGGCGAGGTGCAGGTGCTGTGGGGGCTTTCTCTCAAAGCCCGCCGCGGCGCGCTCACGGCAATAGTCGGCGCCAACGGCGCCGGCAAGACCACGACCTTGCGCGCGGTCGCCGGCACCATCGCGCCGTGGCGCGGCCGCGTGCTGTTCGAAGGCGAGGACGTGACGCGGCTGCCGACGCATGCCAAGGCGGCGCGCGGCTTTGCGCTGGTGCCGGAAGGCCGGCAATTGTTCAGTGCCATGAGCGTCGCCGAGAATCTGCAAATGGGCGCCTTCGCCAAGCGCGCCGCCGCCAAATACGCCGATCGCCTCGACCAGGTGTTCAGCCTGTTCCCGCGGCTGAAGGAACGGGCGCGCCAGCAGGCCGGCACGCTCTCGGGCGGCGAGCAACAGATGGTTGCGATCGCCCGCGGGCTGATGTCGGACCCGGATATTTTGATCATCGACGAGCTCTCGCTCGGGCTCGCTCCGGTCGTGGTCTATCAGCTGCTGACGACCTTGAAGCGCTTGAAGGAAGCCGGCCTCACCATTCTGCTCGTCGAGCAGAACGTGCATCTCGCGCTGGCGCTGAGCGACTACGCCTACGTTGTCGCCGAGGGTCGCATTTTTATGGAGGGGTTGCCGGCGGAGCTTGCGGCGAAGCCGGAGATCAGGAAGGCGTATTTGGGGCTGTAGGCCATCGAGGCCAAGCTATTTGAACGATTTGCTGATTGCATTGAGGGTATGAACGGTTCCCATCGGAATTGGCACACCCTTGGCATCCAGGGTTACGTCCTCCTGGCACCGAGTCGTCGCGTCGGACATTAGGCCGGTCTGATTGTCGAAGCTGCGGTGTTGGCATCCATTAGCGGCGGAATGAACGATTATGGTGCCGACACTATTCGGCGCAGCGAGAGATGGCGAATTCTGGACGACGGGAGAGGGCGCTGATTCAAACTCCATTGCAAGAATGGCCGTCACGCCTATCAACGCCGCGACGGAAAAAACGCCAATACACGTCCGCACGTGGCTTCGGGATTTGCGCTTGGCGGCGACATCAAGAGCATTCGCCGTCTTCCTGCCTTGCCGGGCTTGAGCCTTAGGCAATGGGTCAAGACTCATTTTGCTCTTGCTCCGGATGCTTTGAGGTTGTTTGACGGCTTACCATCCCGAATTCGATACTGATCGCGACCATGCCGGCGCCGCATTCGGGGCAACGAAGTTGGCGTAAAGTCGCGATAAAATCCGGAACACTGTTTGGCAGCTTGACCTCATTTGCCCATTCGTGCGTGCACGTACGGCACCGCAACGGCATTCTGTTGACATACATCTCGCTCACGGTGCGCCCCTATTGAAATGAATTTTCGCGCTTCATGCGTGTCATTATGTTAGGCCATCGGCACCAAATTATTTGGATACTCGGCTGGCCGGCGACTTCCGAGCATGCCCCGTGATGAATAAGTTGCGCCCAACACAACTGCTTGCGCCGTCACCGCATGCGTTCTTGCCGGCCTTCGCCGCACGCAGTCTGGTCTTATCCACTGTTCCGCGCGGCGAAAGATCGCAAAGCCAGTATCGGCAAATAGAGTCACCCGGCTTTCCGGCCGGGGACTCCACGTCAGCCGGAGCGGTCAGGCAGCGACCGCAGCACCGTTGACGATAGTCCGAAATCGTTATCGAAACCCGACCACGCCAGGGTTTGCCTGACGGACGAGAGGCCAAACCCTGACGCCGCGCGATCAGGTCCGGGCGAGTTATGACCGTCCAGCCGAGGACCAAACCGATCGGTGCCGAGGGACCAAAATTAAATTGATTTTGGGCGAGCCGGCTGATGCTTGGATTCGGTGGACGAGAATGTTTGTTGCGCGTTGTCGAATCGGTGCGACCGTCGCGAACGTGACGTTGCTTCGATGAGGGACACAGCGTCAGCGTGTGCCGGCCTGAATTGCTTCGTCGCATCGCTCCTTGCGATGACGTACTTGGCGCAGTGCCCATCGCATGGCGGGAACAATTCGCGCCACGTGCGGCGGATTTGCGATAGATTACGTAATTCATCTTTTGCCCGCCGCTGGAGATCGCCTTGCACGCCAACGAAAACCTGACCACCGAGCGGCCCACCTTCGTCACCCATCTCGAATGCTCGATGACCGGTGAGCGTTACGCCGCCGATGAGATCCATAATCTCTCCCGCGCCGGCAAGCCGCTCTTGGTCCGCTACGACCTCGATGGTGTGAAAAAAGCGCTGAGCAAGGACGCACTGGCGAGCCGGCCGCCCGATCTGTGGCGTTATCGCGAGCTCCTGCCGGTGCGCCGCACCGAAAACATCGTCAGTCTCGGCGAGACGATGACGCCGCTGGTGCCGCTGCCGGGGATGGCGAAAAAGTTGCGCGGCGGCGAAATTCTGGTGAAGGACGAAGGCCGCTTGCCGACCGGTTCGTTCAAGGCGCGCGGCCTGGTCATGGCGGTGAGCATGGCCAAGGCGTTCGGCATCAAGCACATGGCGATTCCAACCAACGGCAATGCCGGCGCGGCGCTGGCGGCTTACGCCAGCCATGCCGGCATCAAGACCACGATCTTCTGTCCCGAGGATACGCCGGAAATCAATCTCAGCGAGATCGGCATCCAGGGCGCCGCCGTCTATCGCGTCAACGGCCTGATCGACGATTGCGGAAAAATCGTCGGCGAGGGCAAGCAAAAAGTCGGCTGGTTCGACGTCTCGACCTTGAAGGAGCCGTATCGCATCGAAGGCAAGAAGACCATGGGCCTCGAGCTCGCCGAGCAACTCGGCTGGACCGTGCCCGACGTCATCTTCTATCCGACTGGCGGCGGCACCGGCTTGATCGGCATGTGGAAGGCGTTTGCCGAACTGGAGGCGATCGGCTTCATCGGCAACAAGCGCCCGCGCATGGTCGCGGTGCAGGCCTCGGGCTGCGCGCCGATGGTGCGCGCCTACGAGGCGGGCGAGGAGCACGCGCCGCGCTGGGAGGACGCGCACACCATCGCTGCCGGCATCCGCGTGCCGCAGGCGATCGGCGATTTTCTGATCCTGCGCGCGGTGCGCGAGAGCGGCGGTTTTGCCATCGCGGTGTCCGACGAGGCGATAACGGAAGCGCTCGACGAGGTTGCGCGCGAGGAGGGATTTCTGATGTGCCCGGAAGGCGCGGCAACTTACGCGGCCTATAAGCAAAGCCTCGCCGACGGCAGGGTCAAGGGCAGCGACCAGGTGGTGCTGTTTAATTGCGCCACCGGCCTGAAATATCCGCTGCCGCCAATTCGCCGCACGCTGGATCGCCACGCGCCGATCGACTTTTCGCAATTTGAGGCGTGAGATAAGCGCGATGAAAACGCTGTCGACAATCGTTATCGGCTTGATGCTTGGCTGCGGCGCCATCGTTGCGGCCGCTGCCGACGAATATCCGTCGCGGCCGATCACCATGGTGGTGCCGTTCGCCGCCGGCGGCCCGACCGACGTGGTAGGACGCCTGATGGCCGAGCATATGGGCCGCACGCTTGGGCAAAATGTCATTGTCGAGGACGTCACCGGCGCCGCCGGCAGCATCGGCGTCGGCCGGGTCGCGAAAGCGACACGCGACGGCTACACGCTCAGCATCGGCCATTGGAGCACGCACGTGGTCAACGGCGCGATCTACGCGCTGCCCTACGATCTCCTGCGCGACTTTGAGCCGATCGCGCAATTGCCGGCCAATCCGATGCTGGTCGTCAGCCGCAACACGCTGCCGGCGAAAAACCTCACCGAGCTGGTCGCCTGGATCAAGGCCAATCCGAGCGCCACCATCGGCACCGCGGGCGTCGGCTCCGGCTCGCACGTTTCCGGCGTCTATTTCGAAAATCTTACCGGCACCCATCTGCAATTCGTGCCCTATCGCGGCACCGATCCGGCGCTGCTTGACCTGATGGCCGGGCGCATCGACATGATGTTCGACCAGGTGTCGGAAGCGACACAGCGCGTGCGCGACAATCAGATCCGAGCTTTTGCGGTCACCGCCAAGACGCGCTTGGCGTCGATGCCGGATATTCCGACCGTGGACGAGGCCGGATTGCCGGGCCTCTACATCAATATCTGGTACGGCCTGTGGGCGCCGAAGGGCACGCCGCCCGACATCATCGCCAAGCTCAATCGCGCCGCTGTGGCCGCCATGGCCGATCCGACGGTGCAAAAGCGCTTTGCCGATTTGGGCCTCGACGTGCCATCGCCCGATCAGCAGAGCGCGGCGGCGCTCGGCGCGCTGCAACGCGCCGAGATCGAGAAATGGTGGCCGATCATCAAGGCCGCCGGCATCAAGGCAGAGTGATGCGACGGCGCGCGCCGTCAGCTCAACAGTTCGACCCGCCCGGTTTTCAGCTCGTAGACGCCACCGACGACGCGGATTTTCTTGTCGTCGGCCGCCGCTTTCAAAATCGGCGCGGCGCTTTTGAGCCTGTCGACGGTAAGCATCACATTGCTGCGAATGGCATTGGCGAGGAGATCGCCGGGCTTGTCCTTGACCGCTTCGACGGCAGGGCGCAGCGCGGCGACCAGCGACGGCAGATGCCCGGGCAGCGTCGTGCCGTCCTTGATCGACTTTATGGTGGCATCCACCGCGCCGCAGGCGCCGTGGCCGAGCACCACGATCAGCGGCGTGTTTAATACCGCCACCGCATATTCCAGGCTGGCGACGATGTCGTCGTTGGCGAAATTGCCGGCGACCCGGCAGACGAAGACGTCGCCGCGCGCGGTGTCGAAGCACAGCTCCGGCGCGATGCGCGAATCGGCGCAACTGAGCACGGCGGCAAACGGATTTTGCCCTTTGCTCAAAACTTCGCGTTCATGCTTGAAATCGTGGCGCTTGGTGAGGCCGTCGATATAGCGCGTGTTGCCCTTCATCAGCCGGTCGAGCGCGGCGTCGGGCGACAGCACGTTTTCGGGTTTTGGTGGAGTTTTTGTCTCTTTGGCGAACGCGCGCGGCGCCATCGCCAATCCGGCAGCGATGCCCGCGAACTGCAAGAAATTTCGCCGCGCGATCCGCCGCGCTCCGGCTTTCGCCGCACATAGCTCGCACATTGTGGCCTCCCGTTCATGCCCGCCCTCGCAGCGCAGTGTAGGAGGGAATGTGGCAAAATCCTAATCCGGCTTGATGCCGGCCTCCTTGATCACCTTGCCCCATTTCGCGGTTTCCGAGGCGATGAACTTGCCGAAATCCGCCGGCGACCCGCCGTGCACGACGACGCCGATGTCGGTGAGGCGCTGCTTGATCTTGTCGTCGGCGAGCGCCGCGTTGATCTGTTTGTTGAGCGTTTCGATGATGTCGGGCGGCGTACCGGTAGGCGCGCCCATGCCGAGCCAGCCTTCGGCCTCGTAGCCGGGCAGGAAATCGGACAGCGACGGCACGTCGGGCAGCGCATCGAGCCTCGATTTCGTGGTCACGGCGAGCGCGCGCAATTTGCCGGCCTTGACCTGCGGCATCGCGGTGGGCGTCACGTCGAACATCAATTGCACCTGGCCGGCGAGCATATCGGTGATCGCCGGCGTCGAGCCGCGATAGGGCACGTGCACGAGATTGAGGCCAGTCATCGATTTGAACAATTCGCCGGCGAGATGCTGCGGGCCGCCGACGCCGGCCGACGCCATGCTGATCTTGCCGGGATTGGCTTTGGCGTAAGCGATGAATTCGGGAACGGTATTGGCAGGAACCGACGGGTTCACCTCCATGATCAGCGGCGCCAGGCTGATCTGGCCGATCGGTGCGATATCGCGAATGAAGTTGAACGTCAGGTCGGGATAGAGCGCCGGGCTGATGGCATTCTGCGAGTTGACCGTGAGCAGCGTGTAGCCGTCGTGCGCCGCGTGCACCACAAACTCGGTGCCGACATTGCCGCCGGCGCCCGGCTTGACGTCGACGACAAAAGCCTGGCCGAGATGGTCTTGCAGAAATTGCCCGACCAGGCGGGCGTGGATGTCGGTCGAGCTCGCGGCCGCCTGCGGCACGATGAGATGCACCGCCCGCGAGGGATAAGTGTCCGCATGCGCCAAGCGCGACACGGCGGGCATCGCGACGGCGCCGGCGGTAAGGTTCAGGAAATGTCGGCGTGCGATGTTCATGGCGTTCCCTCGTGGCCGTCGGATGGCCGGCACTATACTATCGGTCGAATCGTCCGAAAGGGGCCAAACCAGCGGCATTTCGCATCATGAGCCTGCCGGCCATCCCGATCATCGATATCCGCGACGGCGGACCGCTCGATCATGCGCGGCAAAGCGCCGAGCAGGCGCGCGCTTTGCGCGACGCCTGTCTCGAGTTTTTTCCGGCCGCGGCGAAGCCGCTGGTTCCGGCGCTCGATTGGGCGTCGCGCCGCTGGCTCGGCCGCTCGCGTTCGCCCTACGTCGCCGAGATCGCGCGGATCGCCGACGCGCTGAATTTCTCCGGCATCTGGCTGCTCAATGCCTCGTATCAGTGGGGCTGCACCGCGCGCGCCGTCGAAGAGGATGGCGCGCCGTGGCTGTTGCGCACGCTGGATTGGCCGTTCAAAGGTCTCGGGCGGCATATCGCGGTGGCGCGGATGCGCGGCGCCGGCGGCGGCGATTTCTTCAGCGTGACCTGGCCGGGCTATGTCGGCGCGCTGACCGCGATGGCGCCCGGCCGCTTCGCCGCCAGCATCAACCAGGCGCCGATGTGGCGGCGCATGCGGCATCGCTGGCTGCGTCCGCTCGATTTCGCGGCGAACGCGCTGAAGGTCTGGCAACGCGTCGATCTCATGCCGCCGGACCAATTGCTGCGCCAGACTTTCGAGACTTGTGAGGATTATTCCGCGGCGCGGCGCATGCTGGAAACGACGCCGGTGGCGCGGCCGGTGATCTTTACGCTGATCGGCTGCGGCGCCGACGAGCGCTGCGTGATCGAGCGCACCGAGACCGGTTTCGTCAGCCGCGAGGACGACACCTGCGCCGCCAACGATTGGGTGCCGCCGCGGCCGGGCTGGGAAGGCCGCATCGGCACGCGACGGTTTCTCGTCAGCTCGTTCGACGAGGCCACGGGCTACAGCCGGGCGCGGCGCGAAGCGCTGGCGAACTGGAACGGCGCGTTGGCGGACGGCCGCTTCGATTGGGTGCGCGAGCCGGTGCTCAATCCCTACACGCGGCTTGCGGTTGCCATGTGTCCCGCGTCGGGAATTTTGCGCGTGGTCGGCTACGATCTTGCCGGCGCCGCGCTGCCGGAGCCGGTAACGCAAGTCGGCGACATCGCGCCGGTTATCGCCTAGCGACTTATTTCTTTCTTATTTCTTCTCAGACGGCTGCGTGACGATCAAGGCATCGACGACGACGCAGCCGCGACCTTCCGGCAGCACTTTGATGGGATTGAGATCGATTTCGGAAATTAAGGCAGCATGATGCCAGGCGAAGTCGGCAAGCGCGTAAAGACACGTCGCAAGGCTTTTCACGTCGCTCGCCGGGCGGCCTCGAACCGCGCCGAAGAGCGCCGCGCCGCGCGTCTCGGCGATCATCGCCTCGGCATCGCCGTCGCGCAGCGGCAGCATGCGCAAGGCAAAATCGCGCACCGCCTCGATGGCCACGCCGCCCATGCCGAAGGCGAGCGACAGGCCGAAATCGGGATCGCGCGACACGCCGGCGAACACCTCGATGCCGTCGGCGACGAATTCTTGCACCAGGAACGCAACATCGGCCGGTCGCGGCTCAAGCTTGTGGAGACGCTCATTTAATTGCGCATAAGCGCGCGCCAGCGCCGCGTCATCCTTAAGATTGACGGCGACGAGGCCAAGCTCGGTTTTGTGTGCGATCGAATCCGATAGCGCCTTGAGCACGACCGGATAACCGAGCGCGCGCGCCGCAGCCGCAGCTTCCGCTGCTGTCGTCACGCGCTGCTCCTGGGCAGTTGGAATTCCGTAAGTAGCGAGAAGCCGCTTGGCATCGAATTCGTTGATCGTGCGGCGTCCCTGATTGGCGAGCCGCGTTTGCGGCGGCGCGGCGCTGGCGCGAACCGGCTTGAGGCCAAGACTCCAGCGGCCGATACGATCGAGCGCGCCGAGACCCTGGCGCGTGCCGCCGATCACCACCAGGCCGGCGTCGCGCATGCCGTCGATCTGCTTGCGGTTCATGACGCCCGAGCGGGTGCTCATGAGATAATAGGGCTTCTCGCTCGCGCTCGCCGCCTTGGCGAGCATCTCCACATTCTCGAACACGCGGCTGGGATGGCCGATGATCGGATCGTTGGAGGTGTCGGCGCAATAGACGATCGAATCGATGCGCGCGCTCTTGTCCACCACCGCCATGGCGTGCGGCAGGTTGACGGTGTAATTGCCGTTGCCCCAGGCATCGAACGGATTGCCGTCCCCGGTGATGCGGCCGATGACGCGCTCCGCTTCGGCGCGTTCCTCAGCCGACAGCGGCGGCAGATCGAGTCCGGCCGCGGTGGCATTGTCGAGGATCAATTCCGACAATCCGCCGGAGCCGGTCACCGCCGAAATGCCGCGGCCGCGCGGCCAGCGCTTGCCCTGGCACACCGCCAAAACTTCCGTCATCTCGTCGAGATCGTTGACCTCGATGGCGCGGTGTGCGCGCAGCAGTTCGGAGAATACGCGCGACGAGCCCGCCAGCCCACCAGTGTGACTGGTAATGGCGCGTTGCGTGCGCTCGGTACGGCCGACCTTGATGACGATGACCGGCTTGCCGGCGTCGGCGGCGCGGTCGAGCGCCGCGACATAGCGCTCCGGCTCGCGCACGGTCTCGGTGAATGTCGCGATCACCTTGGTATTCGGATCGTCGATCAGATAATCGAGATAATCGACGGTCCGCGTCACCGCCTCGTTGCCGGCGGACACCGAAAGGCTGACGCCGAAGCGGCGCAGGTCGGACAACAGCCCGATGCAGACCGATCCGCTCTGCGACACAATGCCGACATTGCCGACGATCGCCGCGGGATCGCGCACGTTCTGCTTATAGGTGGTGACGCGCGCCTGAGGATTGAGGATGCCCATGCAGTTCGGCCCGCATACCGGCATGCCGGCTTCGCGCGCCATGGCGGCGATTTCGTCCTGGAGTTTTGCACCGTCGCCACCCAGTTCGGCAAAACCAGAGTCGTAGATCACAGCCGCACGCGCCCCGCGCTTGACCGCAAGCCGCATCTGCTCGGGGATCAGCGGATTGCGGATCGAGAACACGACGATGTCCGGCGCCTCGGGCAATTCGGTGAGGCTCGGATAGCAAGTGATGTTCATGACCGTCGGATATTTCGGGTTCACCGGATAGATCGGCCCGGCGAAGCCGATGGCGCCAAGCGATTCGATGACCGCACGGCCGGGCCCACCGCGATCGGTGGCTCCGACGATGGCGACCGAACGCGGCTTTACCAGGGGATCGAGCTTCATGGGCATGTGGTCGTTTCACAAATTTTGTACCATGCTGCCTTGCCAAGCGGATAGGGCCAAGCGGAAAAGCCAAATGCCATGAAGATCGTCGATCTCTCCCACACCATGAGCATCCACACCCCCGGCTGGGTCGGTTATGGCGGCAACAAGATGTATTACGCGCAGAACTTGCAGACGGTCGGCATCGTCGCCCAGCGCGTCGAGACCTCGATGCACTCGGGCACCCATTTCGACGGCGCCATGCATGCGACCGATGGGCGGACCGGCGACATGGCCTCGCTGCCGCTCGATTATCTGGTCAGCCACGGCGTCGTCGTCGATCTGGCGCCGCAGGTGTCGGACTGGTCGGCGATCACGCCGGCGATGATCGAAAAGTCCGGCGCAAATATCCGCGACGGCGACATTCTCATTCTGCATACCGGCTGGCACAAATATTACGAAGGCCAGAGCCAGCAGGATCTGGTGCGCTATTTCTGCTACCACCCGGGCCCGACCCTCGAGACGCTGGAATGGATGCTCAAGCGCAAGATCAAATGGTTCGGCATGGATACCGGCTCGTGCGACCATCCGATGAACACCTCGATCCGCCATATGCGGCCGGACATCGCGCGCGAATTCGAGAAGGTGATGGGCAAGGCGCCGGCAGATTATTTCGGCACGTTCGAATACGTGCACAAGCGCTCCGGGCGCAAAGTCAGGCAAGACGTGTTTCCGTTCCACAATTACGCCTTCCAGGAAGGCTTGCTGCACGCGGAAAATCTCGGTGG
>Ga0210394_10002952_pt1 | contig 22348 bp, 13 predicted proteins | sample IncBWC12MmetaG_FD_160121 | JGI IMG/M metagenome (GOLD analysis project Ga0210394, IMG submission 160121) | Forest soil microbial communities from Barre Woods Harvard Forest LTER site, Petersham, Massachusetts, United States - Inc-BW-C-12-M | ecosystem: Environmental > Terrestrial > Soil >... | reverse complement strand
AGCCCTACCACTCCTGCCAGTGAAATCAATAACTTAGATCACTTTTGACGACCCGCCAAAGCTCAGCTCGCTTTGGCATTGAGCCTGGCCGGGCTGGGCAGTGGGGGCACAATGATGCCTTTCCTCAGCAGAGAGAACATCGTCTCGGCCCGAACCGGCTTTGAAAAATAATAGCCCTGCACCTCCCGGCCGCCGCAGGCTTTGACCCGCTGCAATTGCTGGGCGGTTTCCACGCCTTCCACGATGACTTCAAGCTTGAGTTCGTGGGCAAGCGCGATCGCGGCGCGGATGATCGCATCACCGGATGCTTCGACGGGGTCGAGCGCAAATTGTTGCGCGATCTTGATGCGGTCGACCGGGAAACGGCGAAGATAATCCAGCGACGAATAGCCGGTGCCGAAATCGTCGATCGCAATCCGGAATCCGGCCTGACGGAATCGCAGCAAGACATCGCTGTGCTCGCGAGAGGCGTCCATGAGGACGCTTTCGGTGAGTTCCAGTTCGATCTTCTGCGGGGGAACGCCGGTCTCCGCCAGGATCGCGGCGATGTCCCTCTCCAATTCATGCGGCGTCCTGAATTGTAGTGCGGAGATGTTCACCGCGATCGATGGCGGTGCGACACCGGCGTCCAGCCATTCCTTCATCTGCCTGCAGGATTCCTTCATCACCCAGCGCCCAAGCGCGACGATCAGGCCGCTCTTCTCCGCGACGGGAATGAATAGGCCGGGCGAGATCACGCCCCGCGTCGGATGCTGCCAGCGGACCAATACTTCAACGCCGATGATCAGGCCGGTGTAGACATCGACCTGCGGCTGGTAAACGAGAAAAAGCTGGTCGGTGTCGATAGCCTGACGCAACTCGGCGCCGAGCATGAATTCGGTCCGAACTTCGGCGTCCATTTCGTCGGTGAAAAAGCGGTAGGTTCCGCGCCCCTCCGACTTGGCCCGGTAGAGCGCGATGTCCGCGTGCGACAGCAAGGCCTCCGTATCGGGCGAATCCGGCCCGTAGACGGCAATCCCGACGCTGGCTCCGCTGCGAACCTCCATGTTCTGGATCACCACGGGCTGGCTGAGTGCGGTCAGCACCTTGATGGCCAGATTTGCCGCGTCCGCCGGCTGACGGAGATCGGTCGCGATCAACGCGAACTCGTCGCCGCCGAACCGGGATACCGTGTCGGTTTCCCGTACCGCCGCTCGCAACCGGTCGGCGACCGATTGCAGGAGCTGATCGCCAATGGGGTGGCCGAGCGAGTCGTTGATGTCCTTGAAATGATCGAGATCGAGATACAGAACGGCAAAGCTTGTTCCGTCGCGGTGAGCGCGGGCAATTTCATGCTGCAGGGCCTCGGCGAATACGCTGCGGTTGGCGAGCCCCGTCAGGTTGTCGTAACGCGCCATCCAGGAAATCTTCAGTTCGCGGGAAGAAACTTCGGCTGCCATCCCGTCGAAGGCCGCTGCCAGGCGGTCGAATTCGGGAATTCCGCTGGTGGCGTCCGCGCGGGCCGACCAATCGCCATTTCCCCAGCGAGCCACTACCGTCAGCAGGTTCCTGAACGGCCGGGCGAGAAACCGCCGGACATAGATCAAGGCGAACACGCCGGACAAAAGCAGTCCGGTCAGAACGACCGCCACATTGAGCCAGATCGATTGATTGATATCGGAGACGATCTGCTGTTGATCGCGGCCGACGAACACCGCGAGCCCACCCGACGATCCCGCCTTGACCGGCACATAGCCAAATAATTCGACCTCGCCACCGGGGCCGGTCACCTCTGCGGTGCCGGCGGTGTCAGCGAACAAAAACGGCTTCAGGTTGTCAGGAATGGGTTGGCCGACGCCGCGCGAGTCGGGGTGGCCTGCAATCAGAATGCCGTTGCGATCGGTAATGTAAATTACGGCCTTCTCGCCGAGCTTCCACTGATCGATCGCGGTGTTCAGCCAGGTCAAATTGATTCCGGCATAGAGGGCGCCGACCACCGTGCCGGTCTTGTCGACGACGGGATGGCCGATGCGGATCACGTCGTTGTGCGAGGCAAGGCCTAACCCATACGAGCCGACCGCGAAACCGCCCGTCAGCACCGTGCGATCGAACAGCTCCCGGTCCGGCACGAGAACGCCGTTGCGCAGAATGAGGCTGCTGCCGCACTGGCGGGCGCCGCTGCTATCGACCGCAGTGATGTGATCGTACTCGAAATCGCTGTTGGCGGTGGCCGCGATGACCGCGCAGGCACGTTCGTCCCATGCTTGATTCAATGGCAGCTTGGCCAAAGTCGCCAGAATTTGGTGGCCGCCTTCCAGGATACGGATCATGTCGAGTTCGGCGATGCGGGCCAATTGCGCCGTATCGCTGCGAAGTTCGTTGATCCGGTTCTGCCGCAGCTGGAGGCCGCTCAACAACACACCGCCCGCCACCAACAGCAATGTGAGCGCGATCAGAGCAAATATGCGCGTGACGATACTCATACTAGGATACTCGGCACCGCGAATGCGAGCGGCGTCATGTTCGAACGGTCGGGCCCCGGCCCGGTAAGGTCTCACAGTTGGCTAAATACAATCCTAACTTGCCAGGCCCGCAGACAGCGTGGCGCGGCCGACCTAAGCCATTGAATCTCTTCGGCCCATTCGTTGCGTTGTTGAGGGGTAGCCGGTCGCGGTGGGGCCTCGTGCCTTGACCTTTGGCTCCTTGCGCAGTACATAGCCGCCCACCTGCTGTCGGCCCGCTTAACCTGCGGATATCCGGCGCGGCTTTGAAATCCCCGAACAATCGAGCCTGCGTGCCGGCTCAACCTTCAAACGAGGGCTGGGCGATATGGGCTGTTCGGATTCCTTATGACAACAAGCTTTAGTTCGTCTGACGACGGATGCGGACCTTCAACGATGGCGATCAGCCCGTTTAAATTCTTGCAGGAAGTGCGCTCGGAGACCGCCAAGGTCACCTGGCCGACCCGCCGCGAAACCATGATCACCACCGCGATGGTGTTTGTGATGGTCGCGCTCGCCTCGATCTTCTTCTTCCTGTCCGATCAGGTCATCCGTTATTTGGTCACCTTGGTTCTGGGCATCCGCTGATGGCAAGCACCGCAACGCAGACGATGGATAAGCGCTGGTATATCGTCCACGCCTATTCCAACTTTGAAAAGAAGGTCGCCGAATCGATCCGCGAGCAGGCCAAGCAGCGCGGGCTCGAGGAGTTGTTCGAACAGGTGCTGGTGCCGATCGAAAAGGTCACGGAAGTGCGCCGGGGCCGCAAGATCGATGCGGAGCGAAAGTTTTTCCCGGGCTATGTCCTGGTCAAGATGAAGCTGACGGACGAAGCCTTTCATCTGATCAAGAACACTCCAAAAGTGACGGGCTTCCTCGGCGCGGAAAACAAGCCGATGCCGATTTCGGAAACCGAGGCGATGCGCATCCTGCATCAGGTGCAGGAGGGCGTGGAACGTCCGAAGGCGTCGGTGTCCTTTGAGATCGGCGAGAATGTGCGCGTGGCCGATGGCCCGTTCGCTTCCTTCTCCGGCGTGATCGAGGAAATCGACGAGGCGCGCTCGCGCGTGAAGGTCGCGGTCTCGATCTTCGGCCGCGCCACGCCGGTCGAACTGGAATTCGCTCAGGTCGAAAAGGTGGCCTGATCGAGCCGTCATTGCCGGGCCGTAGCGCGAAGCGCGTCTTTGCTCTAAACGACCCGGCAATCCATCTGCTTCGTAAAGTAGTTTTGCGAAGATTGATGGATGCCCGGATCAAGTCCGGGCATGACAAAGAGTGGAGGCGGCAACGCCTCTGGAAAAGAGGCCGTGGGAGGAGAGGGTGGTCTGCCTGCCGCTCTTGAACCGAACCACGGAACCTGAACCGCCGATTTCTCAGTCGGCACAACAGGAGTGACATATGGCAAAGAAAGTGACCGGATACCTGAAATTGCAGGTGCCGGCGGGAGCGGCCAATCCGTCGCCCCCGATCGGTCCCGCGCTTGGTCAGCGCGGTCTCAACATCATGGAATTCTGCAAGGCGTTCAACGCGCAGACGCAGAAGGAAGAAAAGAACACCCCGATCCCGGTGATCATCACCATTTACGCGGACCGTTCCTTCACCTTCGAGATGAAGACGCCGCCGATGTCCTTCTTTCTCAAGAAGGCCGCCAAGATCGAGTCCGGCTCGAAAGCCCCGGGCCGCGACAAGGCCGGCAAGGTGACACGCGCGCAGGTGCGCGAGATCGCCGAGAAGAAGATGAAGGATCTCAATTGCGACACCGTCGAATCGGCCATGAAGATGGTCGAGGGCTCCGCCCGCTCGATGGGTCTGGAAGTTGCGGGGTAATCGGCTATGGCAATGGGAAAACGTACCAAGAAGGCCCGTGAGGGCGTCGATCGCGAGAAGCTCTACCCGATCGTGGACGCCATCAAGATGGTCAAGGAACGGGCGAAAGCGAAGTTCGACGAGACCGTCGAGATCGCGATCAATCTCGGCGTTGATCCGCGTCACGCCGACCAGATGGTCCGCGGCGTGGTGACGCTGCCGAACGGTACCGGCCGCACGCTGCGCGTAGGCGTGTTCGCCCGCGGCGCCAAGGCCGAGGAAGCCAAGGCTGCGGGTGCCGACGTCGTCGGCGCCGAAGACCTGGTTGAGAAAGTGCAGGGCGGTGCGATCGATTTCGATCGCTGTATCGCCACCCCCGACATGATGCCGCTGGTCGGCCGTCTCGGTAAGGTGCTCGGACCCCGCGGCATGATGCCCAACCCGAAGATCGGCACGGTGACGATGGATGTCGCTACCGCCGTTCGGGGTGCCAAAGGTGGTTCGGTCGAGTTCCGCGTCGAGAAGGCCGGCATCGTCCAGGCCGGTATCGGCAAGGCCTCGTTCTCGGAAGAGAAGCTCGTGCAGAACGTCAAGGCGCTTGCGGACGCGGTCGCCAAGGCCAAGCCCGCGGGCTCCAAGGGGACTTACATCCAGCGCGTCGCGGTTTCCTCCACCATGGGACCGGGCGTAAAGGTCGAGCCGGGTAGCTTGCTCGGCTAGAGCTTAAAAAAGGCGGATCGAGACAACATCAGGAGCGGGATCGGGGAACCGGTTCCGCTCCTGATTTGTGCAGATGGGTTTGATGGCGAGGATGCGAACATGCCTGACAAGGTTCTGGTCTATTCGCGCTTTCCCAAGGCGCTGATGGTGCGGATCGGGCAGCGCTTTGAACTTCTGAATGCCGCCGGCAAGCCACCGGCAGAGGTTTTCGCAGCCGATGAACTCGCCGGGATCCGCGCCATGATCACGGCCGGCGGCACGCCGCTTCGCCCCGGCGTCATGGACACCTTGCCCTCCCTGCAAGCGATCATCTGCTACGGCACCGGCTATGACGGCGTCGATCTGGCGGCAGCGAAGAAGCGCGGCATCGCGGTCGGCCACAGTCCCGCGGCCAATGCCGCGGCGGTCGCGGACCTTGCGGTCACCTTGATGCTGGCGGTGACAAGGCGTCTCATTCCAGCCGACGAATTTGTGCGCAACGGAAGCTGGGCTGCATCGAAGCCGTCGCCGCTGTTGCGCGCGCTGCCGGGGAATCCCGGCCGTCGCGTCGGGGTCTATGGCATGGGCGAGATCGGCCGCAAGATTGCCGCGCGCTTGTCCGCCTTCGAGACCGAGGTCGGCTACTTCAGCCGCAGCCGGCATGACCTGCCGTATCGATATTTCGAAAGCCTCGAAGCGCTCAGCGAATGGTGCGGCGTGCTGATGATCGCTGTCCGCGCCAGCCGCGATACCCATCACGTCGTCAATGCCGATATCCTGCAAAAGCTCGGCAGCGACGGCTATGTCGTCAATATCGCGCGCGGCTCCGTGATCGATGAGGCGGCGCTGGTGGCCGCGCTGAAGGACAATGTGATTGCCGGCGCCGGCCTCGACGTGTTCGAGAAGGAACCGCACGCACCGGACGCGTTGACCGCATTTCCGAACGTCGTGCTGACCCCTCATGTCGGCGGCCACACGCTTGAATCGCACCTGGCGATGCAGGATTGCGTGATCGCCAATCTCGAGGCGTTTTTTGCAGGTCGGCCGCTGGCCTATCCGGTGCGCTGAGCCAGAGGCCTAGTGGGCGGCCGGTGCCGGCGCGTGGCGCAGCTTGTCGGGATTGCGTACGATGTAGATCGCCGCGATCCGATCGCCATCGATCGCGATGGTGAGCGTGTGATCGACCTCGCCGTCGAGATAGATCAGGGCGCCGACGGTTCCGTTGATCACGGCAGGTTCGACCCTGATATCGCGGCCCGCATTCTTGCCAGCCAGACCAATGAACAGACGGGCCACCTTGTCGGCGCCCATGATCGGATTGAGCGCCGCTGGTTTGCGCCCGCCACCATCGGTTGCCGCGACCGCATCTTCGCGCAGTAACCCGGTTAGTCGCGATAGATCGCCGCTGGCCGCGGCTTCCATGAAAGCTTTCAGCAAATGCGCATGACGATCCGGCGTCGCCTTCGGCGCCGGGCGTTCGTCGCGCACCGTGCGGCGGGCGCGTGCTGCGAGTTGCCGGCAGGTCGGCTCGGTGCGATCGAGCATCCCGGCGATTTCGGAAAATGGCACTTCAAAGATGTCGTGGAGCAGGAACGCGGCGCGTTCCAGCGGCGACAATCGATCGAGCGCCAGCAGCAGTGCGAAGGAGAGGTCATCGGCCAACTCCGTCGCTGCGTCCGCTGAAAGGCTTTCGGCGTCGAAGACGGGCTCGGGGAGCCATGGGCCGACATAGACCTCTCGTTGCGTACTGGCGCTCTTGAGGCGGTCGATGCACAGCCGCGTGACGACCGTAACCAGGAAGGCTTGCGGATTGTGGATGCCTTGCGCGCCGGCAAAACGCAGATAGGCGTCCTGCACGATGTCTTCGGCGTCGCTGCGACTGCCGAGCATGCGGTAGGCAAGGCCGAGCAATCGCCGTCGATAGGGCGCGCGCGGATCGACGTTATGCGGCCTGTTTGATGACATCGATCTGGTGGCCGGCCACGGCGACGCGGCGGCACTCCTTCGCGTAGCCAAGGGCGAATTTGACCATTGGGAACAGCCGGCCCATTTGTAATGACATCGTCAGATCGATCACGCCCTTGTCGCCCCAGCGGTTGCGAACGGCGGCGCGAGCGGTGTCGGTGTCAAGTGTGCGATTGACGACGGCTTCGGCAAACTGGAATCCGAGAGCTGTTTCCGGAGCCATCTTGCCGAGATCACGGCGCAGCACTGCCTCGACCTGATCCCGCGCCACGCCCGCTTCCAGCGCCATATCGACCGTCAGCTGGGTGCACGGCCCGCAATCCTCCGCCATTGCGCCGGCAATCTTGGCGGCAAAACAGGCCGCCGGTGGCACGACTTCGCGATGAGCGGCGGCCTTCATCACCGGCGCGAATTTGAAGAAGGCGGCGGGCGATTCCGTCAGCATCATTTCCAGATAGCTTGGATCGTAACCATAGCGCTTGCTGAAAGCGCGCAGCATGCGGCGTGCAATGAATTTACGCATGTTGTTCTCCTCTTTCGGGAAAGCTTGAGTAGAGCGCGAGCCCCGCCGGCAGCACGACGGCCACCAGATTGGCGGCCGTATGATGATCGTGACCGCCTGCGATCAAGACCAAATGGATCAGCGCGTGCGCCACGAGGAAAGTAGAACCCGCTACAGCCGCCGGCCAATAGACTGCGCGCCAGGTCCGTAGCCCGAGCGCCAGGCCCGACGCCAGGAAGGCGGCACCCACGTCCTGGACAAAATGCAGGTTGAAGGGGCCGGTATCGGGTACGCCGGGGACGCTCGCCCACCAGGCGGAACTGGCGAAAATCATCGCCAGGCCGTTGGTCAGGTTGAATAGGGCCAATATCCCTGCAATCCATCGCTTCATCGGAGGTCTCCCGTATCCCAGACGAGTGCGGAAGGCCTGATGTGACAAAGGAACCGGAAAAATTCGCAGCCGGGCGCCGTGACGAATTGGTCTGAATTTTGCTCTTGGCAAGGCGGAAAAGACCCGTTAAAGAGCGCGCTTCCGGGCGTGCTGGCGATTGCTGGCACGTCTGTGCTCGCAATCCGAAAGAGAACGAATAGGAGACTTTTCCTTTCAGGACATTCCGCATGGATGGCTCGAAAGGAAGGGAAAACCGTCGCTTCCATAGGAAAGCGGGCAGGGGTAAGCCGTCAAACGGCGTGCCTCGATCCTGTCCAAGACTGCAGGCGCCTGAGATAAACTTAAAGTTTTTCAACGGCTTAATCGCACAGCCTGCATAGACGGGTGAAGACCGGATTTTGCTCGGCGCCGCGCCTGTCGCGGGCGTCTGGCCTGTTCGGTTCGAACCTCGACACCCCGTAGCCCTTAATTAAAGGCTCGGGAGGGCAGGCGTTTCAATGTCGTTCTGCCCGAAGGGTCCTTAAGGCTTCGCGTCTTTGAGGTCAGCTTGAGGGCGGGACGATGGGTGCAACCCGGCGGTCCTTTAGCCTTTGGGCTTTCAGACCGCCCAACCGGAGAGAGCTTGCTGTGGAAAGAGCGGCAAAAAAGGACGCGGTCGAGGAGCTGAACGGTCTGTTCAAGGCCACCAGCGTTGCGATCGTTGCCCACTATTCCGGCCTTACCGTCGCCCAGATGCAGAAGCTGCGCATGCAGATGAAGCAGGCGGGCGCCTCGGTAAAGGTCTCGAAGAACCGTCTCGCCAAAATTGCTCTTGAAGGCACTGACGTCGTTGCCATCGGCTCCCTCCTGAAGGGGCCGACCGTGATCGCGACTTCCAAGGATCCGGTAGCGGCGCCAAAGGTTGCCATCGAATTCGCCAAGACGAACGAGCAGTTCGTCATTCTCGGCGGATCGATGGGCAAAACCGTCCTGAATGTCGATGGCGTGAAGGCGCTCGCCTCCCTGCCGTCGCTTGACGAGTTGCGCGGAAAGATTGTCGGCCTCCTGGTGGCGCCGGCGACCAAGCTCGCTCAGCTCGCAAATGCGCCCGCAGCCAAGCTTGCGCGCGTCATTCAGGCTCATGCCTCAAAGAGCGAAGCGGCCTGACCCTTCGCACATCGTAAACCTGGTTCGAACCGATACGCTTAAGGAAACAGATCAATGGCTGATTTACAGAAGATTGTTGACGACCTCTCGAGCCTCACCGTGCTCGAAGCCGCCGAACTCGCCAAGCTCCTCGAGGAGAAGTGGGGCGTTTCGGCCGCGGCTGCGGTGGCGGTTGCCGGCCCCGCTGGTGGCGGCGCGGCTGCTGCTCCGGCCGAGGAAAAGACCGAGTTCACGGTCGTGCTGGCCGCCGCCGGCGACAAGAAGATCGAAGTCATCAAGGAAGTCCGTGCCGTCACCGGTCTTGGCCTCAAGGAAGCCAAGGACCTTGTCGAAGGCGCCCCGAAGCCGGTCAAGGAAGGGGTCAACAAGGAAGAAGCCGAGAAGATCAAGGCTCAGCTCGAAAAGGCTGGTGCCAAGGTTGAGCTCAAGTAACCGCAGGTTAGTTGAGCGAAATCCCGGGCGAGCGCAGCTCGACCCGGGATCCAGCCATCCACGGACGAGTGAAGCGCGATCCGGGGATCTGGCGGCAGAAATACAGACCCCGCCGGGGGAACCCGGCGGGCGTCCTACACGAGAATGTGTGGGGATTGGTGGGGATACCCCTCGAATTCCCGCGATTGCCATCCCATATCGGGACGGCAGCACGAAAACACGGATTCGCAGGAGAGGCCGCAAGGCTTCGGCGCAAGCCGTTGGGAGATAGGCAATTTCGGGCTTTGCAGTCCGTGAAGAAGCGGTTTTTTGACGTGCGGGTGCGTTAGAGCGCCCCGTGCGTCGTTTTGCGTTCTTTAGACGGGATACTTCGATTCAGGATTTCAAGTCCTGATTAGGGGCTGACTGGCCGAAGGACGAATCGAAATTCAACTCCGAAGGCGATTTTCGCAAATCGCGCTTTCGGAAAGGTTCGCTCCTCCGGGGCGACGAAATGAGAGGCCACGATGGCGCAACAGACGTTCACCGGTCGCAAACGCGTTCGCAAGTTTTTCGGACACATCAAGGAAGTCGCAGAGATGCCGAACCTCATCGAGGTTCAGAAGGCGTCCTACGACCAGTTCCTGATGGTGGACGAACCGCCGGGCGGGCGGCTCGACGAGGGCCTGCAGGCGGTTTTCCGCTCGGTGTTTCCGATCTCGGATTTCTCCGGCACCTCGATGCTGGAATTCGTCCGTTACGAATTCGAGCCGCCGAAGTATGACGTCGACGAGTGCCGCCAGCGCGGCATGACCTATGCTGCGCCGCTGAAGGTGACGCTGCGCCTGATCGTGTTCGATATCGACGAGGAAACCGCTGCGAAGTCCGTCAAGGACATCAAGGAGCAGGACGTCTACATGGGCGACATCCCGCTCATGACCATGAACGGCACCTTCGTCGTCAACGGTACCGAACGCGTCATCGTCTCCCAGATGCATCGCTCGCCCGGCGTGTTCTTCGATCACGACAAGGGCAAGACCCACTCGTCGGGCAAGCTCTTGTTTGCCGCCCGCGTGATCCCCTATCGCGGTTCCTGGCTCGATATCGAATTCGACGCCAAGGACATCGTGTTCGCGCGCATCGACCGCCGCCGCAAGATTCCGGTGACCTCGCTGATGTTCGCCCTTGGGCTCGACGGCGAGCAGATCCTCTCCACGTTCTACAAGAAGATCAGCTACAAGCGCGCCAAGGACGGCTGGCGCGTGCCGTTCGACGCAAATCGTTTCCGCGGCTATTCCACCATCAACGACCTGGTCGATGCCGATACCGGCAAGGTGGTGCTCGAAGCCGGCAAGAAACTCACCGTGCGCTCCGCGCGCCAGCTCCAGGAAAAGGGGCTGAAAGCGCTTCGGATGTCGGACGAGGAATTGGTCGGCAACTATGTCGCCGAAGACCTCGTCAATCCCAAGACCGGCGAAATCTACTCTGAGGCCGGCGAGGAAATCACCGACAAGCTGCTCAAGGCGCTGAACGAGCAGGGCTACAAGGAATTGCCGCTGCTCGACATCGACCATGTCAATGTCGGCGCCTATATCCGCAACACGCTTCATGCCGACAAGAACATGACGCGCGAGGACGCGCTGTTCGACATCTACCGCGTGATGCGTCCGGGCGAGCCGCCGACGCTGGATTCGGCGCAGGCCATGTTCCAGTCGCTGTTCTTCGACTCCGAGCGCTACGACCTTTCCGCGGTTGGCCGCGTGAAGATGAACATGCGTCTCGAACTCGATGCGCCCGACACCCATCGCACGCTGCGCAAGGAAGACATCCTCGCCGTCATCAAGACGCTGGTCGACCTGCGCGACGGCAAGGGCGAGATCGACGACATCGACCACCTCGGCAACCGCCGGGTGCGCTCGGTCGGCGAACTGATGGAGAACCAGTACCGCATCGGCCTGTTGCGCATGGAGCGCGCGATCAAGGAGCGCATGTCGAGTGTCGATATCGATACCGTGATGCCGCAGGACCTGATCAACGCCAAGCCTGCGGCCGCCGCCGTGCGCGAGTTCTTCGGCTCCTCGCAGCTCTCGCAGTTCATGGACCAGACCAATCCGCTGTCGGAGATCACCCACAAGCGGCGCCTGTCGGCGCTGGGCCCGGGCGGTCTGACGCGCGAGCGCGCCGGCTTCGAGGTGCGCGACGTGCATCCGACGCATTACGGCCGTATCTGCCCGATCGAGACGCCGGAGGGCCCGAACATCGGTCTGATCAATTCGCTGGCGACCTTTGCGCGCGTCAACAAGTACGGCTTCGTCGAGACGCCGTATCGCAAGGTCAAGGACGGTCGCGTCACCGACGAAGTAATCTATCTCTCTGCAATGGAGGAGGGCCGCTACCACGTCGCCCAGGCCAACGTCGCGCTCGATAACCGCGGCCGCTTCACCGACGACCTCGTGGTCTGCCGTCACGCCGGTGACGTCTTGATGATCACGCCCGACAAGGTCGACTACATGGACGTGTCGCCGAAGCAGCTCGTGTCGGTCGCAGCCGCGTTGATCCCGTTCCTGGAGAACGACGACGCCAACCGCGCGCTGATGGGATCGAACATGCAGCGTCAGGCCGTGCCGCTGGTACGCGCCGAGGCGCCGTTCGTCGGCACCGGCATGGAAGGCGTGGTTGCGCGCGATTCGGGTGCTGCGATTGCCGCACGCCGGACCGGCGTGATCGACCAGATCGACGCGACCCGTATCGTGATCCGTGCCACCGAGGATCTCGACCCCACCAAGTCGGGCGTCGATATCTACCGGCTGATGAAATATCAGCGCTCCAACCAGTCGACCTGCATCAACCAGCGTCCGCTGGTGAAGGTCGGCGACGTCGTCAAGAAGGGCGACATCATTGCCGACGGTCCCTCGACCGATCTCGGCGAGCTCGCGCTCGGCCGCAACGTGCTGGTCGCGTTCATGCCGTGGAATGGCTACAACTTCGAAGACTCGATCCTGCTCTCCGAGCGAATCGTGAAGGACGACGTCTTCACCTCGATCCACATCGAGGAGTTCGAGGTGATGGCCCGCGACACCAAGCTCGGACCTGAGGAAATCACCCGCGACATTCCGAACGTTTCGGAAGAAGCGCTGAAGAACCTCGACGAAGCCGGTATCGTCTATATCGGCGCCGAAGTGCGCGCCGGCGACATCCTGGTCGGCAAGATCACGCCGAAGGGCGAAAGCCCGATGACGCCGGAAGAAAAGCTCCTGCGCGCCATCTTCGGCGAGAAGGCCTCCGACGTCCGCGACACCTCGCTGCGCGTGCCTCCGGGCGTGCAAGGCACGATCGTGGAAGTGCGCGTCTTCAACCGCCACGGCGTCGACAAGGACGAGCGTGCGCTGGCGATCGAGCGGGAAGAGATCGAGCGTCTGGCCAAGGACCGCGACGACGAGCAGGCGATCCTCGATCGCAACGTCTATAGCCGTTTGGCCGAGCTTCTGGAGAACCGCCAGGGCATTGCGGGCCCCAAGGGCTTCAAGAAGGACACCAAGATCACGCGTGCGGTGCTTGAAGAGCATCCGCGTTCGCAGTGGTGGATGTTTGCATCCCCCAACGACAAGCTGATGGCCGAAATCGAGGCGATGCGGAAGCAGTACGACGAATCGAAGAAGGGCCTTGAACAGCGCTTCCTCGACAAGGTCGAGAAGCTGCAGCGTGGCGACGAATTGCCGCCCGGCGTGATGAAGATGGTCAAGGTCTTCGTCGCGGTGAAGCGCAAGATTCAGCCCGGCGACAAGATGGCGGGCCGTCACGGCAACAAGGGCGTGGTGTCCAAGATCGTTCCGATCGAGGACATGCCGTTCCTTGAAGACGGCACGCATGCCGACATCGTGCTCAATCCGCTCGGCGTGCCCTCGCGCATGAACGTCGGTCAGATTCTCGAAACCCATCTCGGCTGGGCCTGCGCCGGTCTCGGCAAGCGTATCGGCCAGACGATCGACGCCTATTACGCCAAGCAGGACCTCAAACCGCTGAAGGAGACTCTGAAGAAGGTCTATGGCGACGAGGAGACCATCAAGTCGCTCAATGACACCGAGCTGCTTGAACTCGGCCGCAACCTGAGCCACGGCGTACCGATCGCAACGCCGGTGTTCGATGGCGCCAAGGAAGCCGACATCGAGGAGATGCTGAAGCTGGCGGGGCTCGACGCTTCCGGCCAGTCGACCGTCTATGACGGGCGGACCGGCGATCCCTTCGACCGCAAGGTGACCGTTGGTTACATCTACATGCTCAAGCTGCACCATCTCGTCGACGACAAGATCCATGCGCGTTCGATCGGCCCGTACTCGCTCGTCACCCAGCAGCCGCTGGGCGGCAAGGCGCAGTTCGGCGGTCAGCGCTTCGGCGAAATGGAAGTCTGGGCGCTCGAGGCTTATGGCGCCGCCTATACGCTGCAGGAAATGCTGACGGTGAAGTCGGACGACGTCGCCGGACGCACCAAGGTGTACGAGGCGATCGTTCGCGGCGACGACACGTTCGAGGCGGGTATCCCCGAATCGTTCAACGTGCTGGTCAAGGAAATGCGCTCGCTTGGCCTCAACGTCGACCTGCACAACTCGAAGGTTGGCAGCACGCCGACGTCGGAGGCTGCCGAGTAGGAAAAAGCGTACCCGGCGCTGCCAGCGCCGGGTGTTCGCGCGGCCTTTTTGCGAAGTGCGCGCAGGGGGCTGAGTTAAGAATTCGAATTTGCTGCCGGTGACGGCCGGCACGCGAGGAGAAGACGATGAACCAAGAAATTATGAATCTGTTCAATCCGACGACGCCGGCCCAGGTCTTCGACCAGATCCGGATTTCGATCGCGTCTCCGGAAAAGATTCTTTCATGGTCCTACGGCGAAATCAAGAAGCCGGAGACCATCAACTACCGCACGTTCAAGCCCGAGCGCGACGGCCTGTTCTGCGCGCGCATCTTCGGTCCGATCAAGGACTATGAGTGCCTGTGCGGCAAGTACAAGCGGATGAAGTACAAGGGCATCATCTGCGAAAAGTGCTCGGTCGAAGTGACGCTGTCGCGCGTCCGGCGCGAGCGCATGGGCCATATCGAGCTCGCCGCGCCCGTGGCCCATATCTGGTTCCTGAAGTCGCTGCCGTCCCGAATCGGCCTTCTGCTCGACATGACGCTGAAGGATCTCGAGCGGATTCTCTACTTCGAATACTACGTCGTTCTCGAGCCCGGCCTGACCGCGCTCAAGGACCGTCAGTTGCTGTCGGAAGACGAGTACCTGAAGGCGCAGGACGAATACGGCCAGGATTCCTTCACCGCCATGATCGGCGCGGAGGCGATCCGCGAGCTGTTGAAGGGACTGGAACTCGAGAAGCTCGAGTCCTCCTTGCGCACCGAGATGCAGGAGACCGAATCCGACATCAAGCACAAGAAACTTGCCAAGCGGCTGAAGATCGTCGAGGCCTTCCGCTATTCCGGCAACAAGCCGGAGTGGATGATCCTGACCGTGGTGCCGGTGATTCCGCCGGACCTGCGGCCGCTGGTGCCGCTCGACGGCGGCCGCTTTGCGACCTCGGACCTCAACGACCTCTACCGCCGCGTCATCAACCGCAACAACCGTCTGAAGCGGCTGATGGAGCTGCGCGCGCCCGACATCATCATCCGCAACGAAAAGCGCATGTTGCAGGAGGCGGTAGACGCCCTGTTCGACAACGGCCGCCGCGGCCGCGTCATCACGGGCGCCAACAAGCGGCCATTGAAGTCGCTCGCCGACATGCTCAAGGGCAAGCAGGGCCGTTTCCGCCAGAACCTGCTCGGCAAGCGCGTCGACTACTCGGGGCGTTCGGTGATCGTGGTCGGTCCCGAATTGCGCCTGCACCAGTGCGGCCTGCCGAAGAAGATGGCGCTCGAATTGTTCAAGCCGTTCATCTATTCGCGGCTCGACGCCAAGGGCCTCTCCACCACCGTGAAGCAGGCCAAGAAGCTCGTCGAAAAGGAGCGCCCCGAGGTCTGGGACATTCTCGACGAGGTGATCCGCGAGCATCCGGTGCTGCTCAACCGCGCGCCGACGCTGCATCGTCTCGGCATTCAGGCGTTCGAGCCGGTTTTGATCGAGGGCAAGGCGATCCAGCTTCACCCGCTGGTCTGCGCTGCGTTCAACGCCGACTTCGACGGCGACCAGATGGCCGTGCACGTTCCGCTGTCGCTGGAAGCGCAGCTCGAAGCGCGCGTGCTGATGATGTCGACCAACAACATCCTGCACCCCGCCAACGGCCAGCCGATCATCGTGCCGTCGCAGGACATCGTGCTCGGCCTTTATTATCTCTCCATCATGCGCGAAGGGCTTCCCGGCGAGGGCAAGCTCTACGGCGAGATGGCCGAGATCGAGCATGCGCTGCACTCGAAGGTCATCCACCTGCATACCAAGATCAAGTATCGCTGGGTGGGCCTCGACGAAAACGGCAAGCAGGTCAAGCGCTGGATCGAAACCACCGCGGGCCGCGTAATGCTCGGCAACGTTCTGCCGAAGTCGTCGAAGATTCCGTTCGACATCATCAACAAGCTGATGACCAAGCGCGAAATCTCCGGCGTGATCGATCAGGTCTATCGCCACTGCGGTCAGAAGGAGACGGTGATCTTCTGCGACCGCATCATGGCGCTCGGCTTCTACAATGCGTTCAAGGCCGGCATTTCCTTCGGCAAGGACGACATGGTGGTGCCGCACGGCAAGTGGAAGATCGTCGACACCACGCGCACGCTGGCGAAGGATTTCGAGCAGCAATACAATGACGGCCTGATCACCCACGGCGAGAAGTACAACAAGGTCGTCGACGCCTGGTCGAAGGCGACCGAGGAAATCGCCAAGGAGATGATGAAGGAAATCTCCTCGACCAAGAAGAACGCCAAGGGCGTCGAGGCCGACATCAACTCGATCTACATGATGGCGCATTCCGGTGCGCGCGGCTCGCCGGCGCAGATGCGTCAGCTTGCCGGCATGCGCGGCCTGATGGCGAAGCCGTCGGGCGAAATCATCGAGACGCCGATCATTTCCAACTTCAAGGAAGGCCTGTCGGTGCTCGAATACTTCAACTCGACCCACGGCGCCCGCAAGGGTCTCGCGGACACCGCGTTGAAGACCGCCAACTCCGGTTACCTGACGCGTCGTCTCGTCGACGTGGCGCAGGACTGCATCATCACGCAGGACGATTGCGGCACCAAGCTCGGCATCAAGATGCGCGCCATCATTGACGCCGGCACCGTGGTGGCCTCGCTGGCGTCGCGCATTCTCGGCCGCACCGCGGGCGAGGATTTGCGCGATCCCGCGACCAACAAGGTCGTGGTCAAGCGCGGCACGCTGATGGAGGAGACTCATGTCGACGCCATCCAGCAGGCCGGCATCCAGGAGGTGAAGATCCGCTCGGCGCTGACCTGCGAACTCGTCAACGGCATCTGCGGCAAGTGCTACGGCCGGGATCTCGCCCGCGGCACGCCGGTCAACCATGGTGAGGCGGTCGGCGTCATTGCGGCGCAATCGATCGGCGAGCCCGGCACGCAGCTGACGATGCGTACCTTCCACATCGGCGGCGCGGCGCAGATCAACGAGCAGTCGTTCGTGGAGTCGAACTTCGACGGCAAGGTGACGATCAAGAACAAGGCGATCGCCAAGAACAGCGAAGGCCACCTGGTCGCGATGGTGCGCAACATGGTCGTTGCGATTTCGGATGCCGACGGCACCGAGCGTGCGACCCACCGTATTCAGTACGGTGCGCGCATGCATGTCGACCAGGGCGATATGGTCAAGCGCGGCCAGCGGATCGCCGAGTGGGATCCTTATACCCGCCCGGTTCTCACCGAAGTCGAGGGCACGATCGCCTTCGAGGATCTGGTCGAGGGGCAGTCGATCTCGGAGACGCTCGACGAATCCACCGGCATCGCCAAGCGCGTCGTCATCGACTGGCGTTCGTCGCGCGGCGGCGCCGACCTGCGCCCGGCGATCGTCATCAAGGGCAAGGACGGCAAGATCCTCAAGCTCGCGCGTGGCGGTGAGGCCCGCTACATGCTGTCGGTCGACGCCATTCTGTCGGTCGACGTCGGTGCCAAGGTCAAGACCGGCGACATCCTGGCGCGTATCTCGACCGAGAGCGCCAAGACCCGTGACATCACGGGCGGTCTGCCGCGGGTTGCCGAACTGTTCGAGGCCCGCAAGCCGAAGGATGCGGCGATCATCGCTGAAATCGCCGGCACCATCCGCTTCGGCCGGGACTACAAGAACAAGCGCCGCATCTCGATCGAGCCGATGGACAAGAGCGAGGAGGCGCGCGAGTACCTGATCCCGAAGGGCAAGCACATCCATCTGCAGGACGGCGACATCGTCGAAAAGGGCGATTTCATCGTCGAGGGCAATCCCGCCCCGCACGACATCCTGGCGATCAAGGGCATCGAGGAACTCGCTGCCTATCTGGTCAACGAAATCCAGGAGGTCTACCGGCTGCAGGGCGTGCTGATCAACGACAAGCACATCGAGGTGATTGTCCGTCAGATGCTGCAGAAGGTGGAAATCACCGACCAGGGCGAAACCGATATGATCTCGGGCGAGCAGATCGACAAGATCGAGTTCGACCAGCTCAACGCCAAGGCCAAGGAAGAGGGCAAGAAGCCGGCTTCCGGAACGCCGGTGCTGCTCGGCATCACCAAGGCGAGCCTGCAGACCCGCTCGTTCTTCTCGGCGGCCTCGTTCCAGGAGACCACCCGCGTGCTCACCGAAGCCGCCGTCAACGGCAAGGTGGACCCGCTGGAAGGCCTCAAGGAGAACGTCATTGTCGGCCGCCTGATCCCGGCCGGTACCGGCGCCTCGATGGCCAAGATCCGCGAAGTCGCCACGAAGCGCGACAGGCTGATCCTCGACGAACGCGAGAAGCAGGCGGCGATTGTGCCGGCCGCGCCGGAAGTCGAACCGCTCGCCTTGCCGCCGGCGGAATAGCTTTAAGGCGGTTAAATCCCCGCAAGACTACGGAAAGACCGGCGAAAGCCGGTCTTTTTTGCTATTTTTTGTCTATTCTGCCTCATTCGGTGGCGTTCGTTCATCTTCCCTTCAGGGAAAAAAGCGCTTCGTCTAAAAAGACTTAGTCCGGCGCCTTCACGGCGGGCGGCGGGCGACGGCGGGGGCCGGAAACAAGCGGAAACATATGTTGGACTTAGCTATTGTAGGCGGCGGGCCTGGCGGCCTGATGAGCGCGTGGTACCTCAAGAAGAAACTGGGCGAACTGTGCCGCGTCACGATTTTTGAAGCGTCGGATCGGCTGGGGGGCAAGGTCCTGACCGGCCGGTTCGATTCAGCGCCGGCGATCTATGAAGCCGGCGTTGCCGAAATCTACGACTACTCGATGACCGGACCCGATCCGCTGCGCGAGCTGATCCAGCATTTCGGCCTGCAAACCATACCGATGGACGCCGAACAGGTTCTCCTCGACGGCGAACTTCTCAATGACGTGCCGGGCATGCGCCGCAAATATGGGGCGAAGACGGCCGACGCCATCGAGGCCTTCCGCAAGCGCTGCAGCCGGATGGTGTCGCCGATCGAATATTACGAAGGCGTCGGCGCCCACGATAACCAGCATCCATGGGCCTACATCACGGCGGAGGAACTGCTCGACCGGGAGGTCAATGATGCAACCGCCAAACGCTTCTTCAAGGTGATGGCGCGTTCCGATATCGCGACCGAGAGCCACACCACCAACGGCCTCAATGCCCTGAAGAATTTCGTGATGGATGTCGACGGCTATATCGGCATCTATTCGATCCAGAATGGAAACGAGCAGTTGATCGAATGCCTCCAGTCCGAGGTCGATGCCGACATCCAGCTCAACCATCGCGTTCTCAAGGTCGGCAAGACCGCAAGCGGCCGCTACCAGCTCAACATGATGAACGGCAAGGGCCCGGAAACCAGGGACTTCGATCTGGTAGTGATGTGCCTGCCGCACTCCTGGTTGGCCACGATGGGCTGGGACGGCGAAGCCTTGCGCCAATCGATGGTCAAGCACATCGCGTATTTCGATCGGCCCGCGCACTACCTGCGGGTTTCGATCCTGTTCGATTCGCCGTTCTGGGGCGACAAGATTCCGGGCGCCTGGTTCATGTCGGAAGCCTTCGGCGGTTGCTGCGTCTACAACGAAGGCTCCCGCCACGACGTCGGCCGCCATGGCGTTCTGAACTGGCTGATCGCGGGCTCCGATGCGCTCGCCTTCGCCAATCTGGGCGATGAGGCGCTGATCGACGCCGCGCTGAAGTCGTTGCCGGCTTGCCTTGGCGATGCGCGGGCGCATTTTCTCGAAGGCAAAACCCATCGCTGGCTGTCGTCGGTCAATGCACTTCCCGGTGGCTTGCCGGCGCGCGACGTGATGACCAACCACCGGCCGGATCCCGAGCAGCATCCCGGCCTCGTCGTGGTCGGCGACTATTTGTTCGATTCGACATTGAACGGGCTGCTCGATTCCTCGGATGCTGCGACCGATATCATCCTCACCGAAATGATGCGGCTGCGCCGCCCGCGCGGGGCGGACGGCAAACCGTTGTCCGAAAAGATCGATCGCAATTATTTCCAGAACTACCGCGGACTGGGGCCCTACCATGAGGTCTGGAGCCAGTTCACTGAGCCCGCCTATCTGATGAACCTCATCAAGCTCGCCTGGAATCGGGCGAAGGGCTACAAACTGCTGGTCGCGGGCTCTGCGAGCGGCGAACTTGTGGGGGCGCTCCGCGAGCGCGGGGTAGATGCCTGGGGCATCGAAAACAATCGCTTCATTCACGCCCGGACGCCGAAGGAGTTGAAGAAGTTCAACAAGCTCGGATCGATCGTGGAGATGCCGTTCAAGGACGGTGAATTCGATTTCGTGTTCGAGACGAGCCTCTGCCACGTTGCGGAAAGGCGCGTGGTCAAGGCCATTTGCGAGCTCAACCGGGTCGTCAAGACCGGGCTCTTGTTCGGCTCGGTGACGTCGGACATGCCTGCGGCGCTGGTCGATCGTTACGATCTCCTGCGCGGGGTCAGGAAGCTCGGCACCTGGTGGGAGTGGTCGGAGCTCTTCTTCAGCAACGGCTTTGACCTTTCGATGCACCGCCGCGATTGCACCGATGCGCTGTGGGCGGCAACGCTTGCCGCCAACAGGGGACCCGGTCAGTGGTATGCCGATTCCGAAAGCCTGCGTTATTCCTTCTTCGACAAGATCGAAGCCGACGATTGACCACTTGGTTCTTTAGGCGATTATTTTGCTGAGGGGGCGTGGCTCGCATAAGATAGATACGATGGCGCGCTCAGCCCCTTCTTTCGATTTGCGGTCATGCCGGCCGTGCAGCATCGGTTGGTTTCATGGCGTCCGAGCCGTCTTCGAAAAAGCCTTCTTCGATAAAGCCTTCCCTGCCTGGGGATCCTGCCGCTGCGTCCGCGGATGATGCCAAGGCGCTGGAGGCCGAGAAGAAGCTCACCGCAGGGACCGACGCCGGCGGCCGGATGGCCGCCGACAAGACACTGCCGCCCAAGGACGACGAGGAAGACGGCGAGGACGACGAGCTCGAACTCGATGACGACGAGGATGATGAAGAACTCGTCGTCTATACCGCCAAGGAAGCCGCCGGCGCGCTGGCGACGATCTATGCCTTCGTCAAACCCTTCCTCGGAAATTACAAGAAGATCATCGCATTGGTCAGCCTCGGCGTCCTGGTCGAGACTTTGTTCAATGTGATCATGCCGCTCAGCCTGAAGTTCCTGATCGACGACGCGCTCGGCGAGGAGGATTTCGAGGCACTGATCAAGATTCTCTCGGTGCTGGCGGTAGCCGGCGTAGTCACCTCGATCGTCGCCGTCTGGTACGAGCGGTGGGACGCCAAGCTCGCCGCCTCCCTGATTTCAGATGTGCGGACGCGATTGTTCGAGCACGTCCAGAATTTGCCCGCGGCATTCTTTGCGCGCACCAAGCGCGGCGAAATCCTGTCGCGGTTTTCGGTCGACATGTCGGCCTTCGAGGGGACCATTAAAGGCTTTGCCAACAGCGCCGCACTGCCGTTCTTCGAATTGATCGCCGGCATTATCCTGATGCTGTTCCTCAACTGGCAGCTCGCCGCGATCTCGCTTCTGGTGTTTCCGATCACGCTGATCGGCCCGCGCATCCTCACGCCCAAGGCCGTGCAGGCCAATTACGAGCAGAAGCTCAATGAGTCCACGCTGCTCGGCATGGTGCAGGAAAACATCGCGACGCAAGCGGTGGTCAAGGCTTTCATGCTCCAGCGCAAGACGCTCGGCTGGTTTACGATGCGCAACGATGACGCGCGGCGGAAAATTGCGGCCGCGGCGTTTCTCTCGACCATGGTCGAGCGCACCGTGACCATCTCGGTCCTGCTGCTGCACCTCGTGGTGCTGGCGATCGGCGCCTACCTCGCCACCAAGGGCCAGATCACCATCGGAACCTTCGTGACATTCGAAAGCGCGTTCTGGGAAGTGTCCTACAACATCGCCCACATCATGCATTTCATTCCGGTGTCGATAACGTCGGCGGCCGCTGTGCGTCACATTCAGGAGCTGCTGGATGAGCCGACCCGCGGCGCCGATCGTCCCGGCGCGCCCGACCTGCCGCGCATCACCCACGACATTTCCTTCGAGCGCGTGACCTTTCAGTACGAGGGCAGCCAGACGGCGGTTCTCGACAATTTCAGTCTCAAGCTCAAGGTCGGAAAAACCATCGCCGTCGTCGGCCCGAGCGGCTCGGGCAAGAGCACGCTGCTCAATCTGATCCTGCGCCTCTACGTCCCGGACGAGGGGCGCATCGCCATCGATGGCGTCGATATCCGCAAAGTGACCCGCCAATCCCTGCGGCAAAGCATGGCGGTGGTGTTCCAGGAGAACATGCTGTTCAACATGTCGATCCGCGAAAATATCCGTCTCGGCAAGGAAGGGGCCACCGACAA
>Ga0210394_10002950_pt1 | contig 22349 bp, 11 predicted proteins | sample IncBWC12MmetaG_FD_160121 | JGI IMG/M metagenome (GOLD analysis project Ga0210394, IMG submission 160121) | Forest soil microbial communities from Barre Woods Harvard Forest LTER site, Petersham, Massachusetts, United States - Inc-BW-C-12-M | ecosystem: Environmental > Terrestrial > Soil >... | reverse complement strand
CGAAAGTGATTCCCGTCAGCTCCACCCGCGCCGCCGAAATGGTGAAGCTGCTCGAAAATATTTTTCGCTGCGTGAATATTGCGCTGGTGAATGAACTGAAGCAGCTCTGCCTGCGCATGAATCTCGATATTTTCGAAATTATCGATAGCGCAGCCACAAAGCCGTTTGGCTTCATGCCCTTTTATCCCGGCCCCGGCCTCGGCGGTCACTGCATCCCCGTCGATCCATACTATCTATCCTGGAAAGCTCGCGAGTACGATTTCGCCACGCGCTTCATCGAGCTCGCCGGCGAAGTGAACACGGCGATGCCCTACCACGTGGTGGACGCGATCGCCGCCGCGCTCAACGACCGCAAGAAATCAATTAAGGGTTCGAAAATCCTGATACTAGGTATGGCTTATAAGAAGGACGTGGACGATCTCCGCGAATCGCCTTCCCTCAAGCTGCTCGAATTGCTCACCGCCCGCGGCGCCGCGCTCGACTACAACGATCCCTTCTTTCCCATGCTTTTCAAGATGCGCCACTACGATTTTTCGAACATGCGCTCGGTCGCTCTCTCACCCGAATGCCTCGCCAGCTACGATTGCGTCCTGATCGCCACCGATCACTCGAGCTATGACTACGACGCCATCGCCCGCGACGCCAAGCTGATAGTGGACACGCGCAACGCCACCCGCCGCGTGAAACTGAATCGCGAAAAGATCGTTAACTGCTAGGCCTTTGAGGGTTGCATAGTTCGCCTGACTATCTACTAGGTACGCGGCATCCGGATCATGCAGACGCTCAGGTGGATCGGTAACTTCGAGGCCGGCGCAATCTGTTGAGCATTGGCGCTTGAAGCAGCAAAAAGAAAAATGGCGACGAAAAACTTTTGCATCTACCCTCCTATTTGTTTGTTTTCTAGTTCGGCGTTCAGGTTATGTCATCAGTTATTTGGGAACACGTCGGATTTGAACTAATGCGCTGATTTAAAAGTACTGGTGCTTGAATCGTTCGTGGCGATCGTAAGCCAGATCCAACAGGTCAACATACTGACGCTCGCCGTGGAGTGAGGTCATTAACGGATCTCGAATGAAGCACGCATGACAATAGAAGCCATGATCGATGGTCGCACGCAGCAGTCGAAGTGCGGAAGCTGTGTCGCCAAGAGTGGCGTAGGCCTGCGCCATCTTGTAGAGCATTTCCCCATCCGCTGTGGGATTCGCACGTTCGAGTTCTTTCAGATACCTACGGCCCTCCGCCGGCTGATTGCGGATGGCGTAAAGGAATGCTCTGCCGTATTTTGCGTGTAAAAGGGATGGATCGAGCGAGTAGGCACTCTCGAATTCAGTTGCGGCCCGCGAATTGTTCTGCATATAGAAGAAGCACAACCCGCGATAGAACGACGTTCGCGCACTCTCTCCTACTGGCAAGGTCGACAGGAATTTTTCGTAGTCACCGGCATGCAGATAGCTGTTGAACGTCGAGCCTCCATTGATCAGGGGATCCAAATTCAGAGCTCGTTCTCCTTCGGCAATCGATTCTTCAAGCATTCCTCCATAGAGATATGCCTCCGTAAGCCACCAGTGCGCCATCGGTTCATTCGGATCGATCCTGAGCTCCTCGCGGAGCGTCAGCAGCCCCTTTTCGAGCTCGCCATGTTCCATCATCTGGACAGCCATAAGAACATGAGCATCCGGTAACTGCGGGTCGAGTTCGAGCGCCTTGCTAAATGCGGCTCTGCCTTTTTCTGTAAACGCGGCCTCGCCCCCTTGCCAGGATGCATAGGCGACGTAAGCCGATCCCAGTTCCATCCAGGCGGGAGCATAATTCGGATCTAGCTCAACGGATTTCTCGAGCATCTGGATCGAAAACCGATAGTCATTCGGGGTACCAAAATCCCGTCCTCGAAGGAAGTACTCGTAAGCAAGGGCGTTCCGGGGGGCTGTCTCCTTCAAGCGCGAAGCCAGCTGGGGTAGCATCTGCACCCTCAGTCCGCGCACCACGTTTTCTGCGACTCGATCCTGCACCGTCAACAATTGACCGTAGGGCACTTCCAGTGTGTCGCGCCACAGCACTTCCGCTCTGTGGACGTCAATCAACTCGGCAGACACCCGCAAGCGGTTGTTCTCGCGGATGTAATTCCCGGTCAGCACTGCCTCGACGTGCAACTCCTGGGCCACAGCTCGTGGATCCGCCTCCCCTCCACGATACTTCGCCACGTAGGACGAAGGTCGCACCACAATTTCGTTGAAGTAGCCCAGCCGGTGGATGATTGCGTCTGCCAGGGAGTAGCTCAGGAATTGCGAATCCCCCTCCGGCTTCAGATCACGAAACGGCAGAATCGCCAGCGTCCTTGGCGCGTTAGGTTGCGGTACCGGTTTTCTCCCTCGTTCAACGAAGAGATATGCCGCAGCCAAACAGATAAAGGATACGGCAACGACGACCATCCACTTTCGTATCATTGTCAGTTTGGTTGGCATCGAAAGCGAAGAACTCACGAGCGCTGCACTCTCCGCTGTCGCGTCCGCCTCGGCAAGCTCTTGATCCTCTTCCCGGACTTCTTCTCGTTCTTCGCGCATGACGACTCGGGTGTGTGTGTGCTTGGCGACGAGGACTGAAGGTTCGCAGTCCACAATCAGGCGAACATCCGACACCAAGCGATAGCCGAGCCGGGGCACCGTTTGAATGTATTTTTGATCCTCTGCCTCGTCACCCAGCGTCTTCCGCAACAGCGAGACGTACTGCGTCAGATTGTTTTCCTCGACGAAGGTGTTCGGCCATACGGCATTGAGCAGCTCGCCCTTGGTAACGAGCGCTCCGCGCTTCTCCACGAGCAGAGCGAGAATCTCGAAGGCCTTCGGCGTGAGCGGGAGCGACTCTGAATCTTTCAGAAGAAGGTGCTTGGCACAGTCGAGGCGGAACGGTCCGAACTCGTACAAGCCCTTTGGTGAGAGGGGGATGGCGGCTTTCACAGTTTCCTCACAGGAAATTCAGTCTTCCTGAAGGACGGGCTGGGCCTGCTTCTGCCATGGATGCACCACGAAAAAAACGTCTGCCGGCAAGTACGCGGATTCTAAGCCAGCCGGGGAAGGTTGGCAAGTGAGTGACCAGCCGGAAGCGGAGAGCGAATTGGCGAGACGAAAGCGAAAGGTCACGCGGGAAATTTCAGTGGAGACCACGGAATCGGTCTTGATTTGGCGGGGCGGAGAAGACGTGAAGTGCTGGTGTCCGCGCTGCGGGAAGGCCACCGAAACGGTGACGGCCGAACAAGCGGCGGCGGCAATGGGCGTCAGCGTTCACTCGATTCGGACGTGGATCCAGAGCGGCCATTTGCATACGTGTGAGCCGCATGGGGAAATGACTCGGATATGTGCGGCGTCACTGGCGTTGTTGCCGGGTGGTGGCCCCAGACGACCTTAGCAGGCGAGAACGTTGAGCCTTACATCGATCATGCTCGCGTTGAGAAAAATTCGATTCCGCGGGGCATCAATTTGCCTGGCTGCCGTAGCAGCATTCGTTGTTCCGGCATTTGCAGACAGTAACGCGGTAGGCGTTACTGTCGAGAATATGACATGTCGTGTTGAGGTAGCCCCGCACGCGGAAGGCATACACGCAACGACCTCACGAAATGGAGCCGATCACGCGAAGCCCGGCGCAGGGGATGAAAACGAGACAGCTAGCGGTGCGATGGTGCAGATTCTTCAGGTTGCGGATTCTGCTATTGCGGTCGCGGGAGAAAAAGGAACTGATTGCCAAAAAGCAGCGGCCAACATCGCATTCCAAGCGGTGTTCGACGCCTATTCCGGCGGCATCCTAGGCGGATTCCTCAAGGCCATCAAGAGCGCGCTTACAAATATCCTGAATCTCGGTGAAAACGGACTTGAAGAATACCTGCGCGACAAACTGAAGGAAGGAAAAGAAGCAGCCAAAGACGCATTCAAGGAGTGGCTAAAAGAAAAGCTCAAAGGCAAACCACCGGAGATCTTCACCCAAGAGAGTACGAAGGCAGGCTGTGAAGTCAAGGTTGTGTCCACGTGGGACATTGCCGGCGGCACGTACGAAGTAGTGGTAACAGGCGAGTGCCATTGCAATCCGGTCGCGACGGGAGGCCTGCGATCCGCCCAGCTCAAGACTTTCAAAGTGGTGGTCAGCGGGAGAGTATCCATCGATCTCGATTACAACGAAAAAATCCCCATCCTGCACGTGGAACCCACCCCAAAGGTGACCGTTGAAGCCGAGTGCGAGAGTTGCTCGCAGCGCAAAACGACAACACAACCAGAAAAGCCTGGCACGACTCCTCCGCCCGCCACCCCGGGAGGCGGCGGGGGAACAACCAATCAGCCGCCGCCTGAGCCGGAGCTTCCCAAGGAATGCAATCTGAAACCACCTTGCCCAGAATGCATGCCCATCTACAACCAAATTTTGGAGGCATGCAAGCGCGCAAAAGAGCTGATCAGCGAATTGCGAGATCTCAAGGGTCAGTGGGACGGCCTTCAGAATCGCATAGCGTATGCGCAGCAGGAACTCGATCAACTGAAGGCGAAGAACGCTCCGGAGACTGAGATTGCGGCCAAGACCGCGGAATTGACCGAGCTGCAACAAGAAGCAAAGAATTTGATTCTGGCAGCGCTCAACGATGGAATCGAATTTCAAAAACTTCAAGCTACTCTTGCCGATCTCGCCAAGCAGCTAGATGAATGCCAGAAACCTCCGTGCGGTCCCAAGAAAAAAGCAGTGCAGCCGCCAACCGGAACAACTCCTCCGCCGACGGACAAACCCAAGAAGCCGACTGCCACCGAGACACCAAATTCTGGATCGGGAGGCGTGACTCCGCCGCAAGGGCCACCCGTGCCGCCACCGCCACCGGAGCCTCCACCGGCGCTTCCGCCGCATGAGAGCCGCCCGATTGTTCCTCGGAAACCGCTGCCTACTTGCTGGCCGCAAGGAACGGATGCGAAGACGGCATGCAAGGCGTGGTTCGACATCGCCGAGCAAAATCAGCTCGCCGAAGACTTGGCGCAGAGGGCGCTCGCAGACGCACAAAGCGACCTGAATCAGGCCGATCGCCTGGACAAGTTAGCGCAGCTATGGGAAGACCACGCGCAGAAATTGGACGCCGTCTCCAAAGATTATGCCGATTTGTCCAAGTCTGACGCGGAAAAAGCTGCATCGGCGCCTAACAAAGAGTCCGCCGCTCAATGGTTGCAGTTTTCGCAGGACGCCGACGCGCAGAGCAAATCCTTGGCCGCACAAGCAACGCAAGAACGTACTCAGGCTGCCACGATCCGAGCACAAGCGAAGGCATTGCGCGACAGAGTGGCAGCAGACAAAGCAGATGAAGCCGCCAAGAAAGCAGCCGCAGCGGCATCGTGGGCGGACTATAACACCTGTCTGAAGTTGCCGGCGTGTCCGCAGCCGGGACAAGCTGTCACCACCCCGCCGCCCACAGAAACCACCACGTCCACCACCGGCAAAACGACTACCGGAACTGCTCCAACAGTTCCAGCCGTACCCAGTCCCGCGCCTTCAGCACCAAGTGTCAGCAATGTTGGTGGCGGGAATCCGCCGGGTGGGGTATCAGGCCAATTGCCGAGCAGCCCATCTACGGAGCAGGGTCAGCTCAAATGCAATTTCATTGGCCCGTTTCCAAAACTGGTTCCGGCCGGAGGAAGTACCGATTCAATCGGAGAAATTATTGCGAATTGTATTCGCACCAATCCAACTGTCGCGAATCCGAACTTCACACTCCATTTCAATACGAACGTGATCCAGCCTGGGCAGATCCAGCTGCTCACGGACGGGATATCAACTCAACCGATCGTTCCCGGCATCCTTCTCAACCCCAAGACTGTGGAGTTCGATATCAATTCTCTGCTGGTGGTACCCCCAAACGTGGAGTTGAACTTCGGCTTTTCGGGTATCACCGTGAATCCAGGCTCGGCCGGAGCGCAAGCTGGATCCGAAGGCATTCACATTTCTGTGACGGGCTCACCGGGAATTTTCGTCACTCCGAATTTCTTCACAGTTCCGAATCCGGTCCTTGCAAGCCCTCCTTCGAGGGAAAGCTCTGCTCTATCAGGGGTTTCGCATGGCGAGAACGCTGCCGGACTGCCCAGCGACGTTGTTCAGGAATTGGATCCCAACACCCTCTTGGTCTACGGACAAAAAATTCATCTGACGAGAATCTATGGCTGGAACGTGCTTCCAAGCGGTGTCGTCAACGTTTCCGGCATCAACGACGAGGGCGGAGCATATTGGTACAACATAAACGTCAGTAAAAACTCGGATGGAAGTGTCGTTATACAAAAGGAGAAAAGCGGCTACGACAACAATTCGCCTGCCACGTCATCTACCACGGTCATTAACGGCTCTAGAACCGACACAACCTCTCCATCAGGCGATCACAGCATAAGTATTCAAGGGTCAAACGGGTCTCTGACAATCCACATCTTCGATCCCCAAATGGCTCATCAGTATGCCCGCAATGACGGTAGCTCCGTATATACCGTAAGCGATTCCTCGACAGGTGAGTTTCATACCGTAGTAGTTCCGGACACGACCTTTACCTCATTAGGCCAGCAAGTCCAGCTGACCATCGACGATTACATCCGAAAGAATCCGACTGCGGCCGCCCCAAATAGCGCTCTCGGCAATACGCCGGCAAATCCTTCGGTTGAGGGAAAGAGCCCAACTCCTCCGTCAGGCGGCGGAGTGTCCGCCAGCGAGCCAGGTGCGCAGGCCGCCTCTAACAGCGCACAGGACGACGGGCTTACCAACCTCCAGGAACTCAAATTGGGGACCGAACCACTTCGGGCGACTGATGAAGGCGACGGGATCCCTGATGACTACCCAACCGGTTTGGCTCTTTTCGATCCCTCCGCAGGCATTCTCAACGTTACCGGAACCAATATCTACAAGCCGAATGATCCCGTCCTCAAAGTCACAATCAAGCTGAAAGGTCAGGACATGGCAGTGGATGGGACAACCATCACGATCACCGTCTCGGAATCGTTGCCGGAAGCGCCAGACTTTGAAGCTGCTTCGCGCCCTGCTTCGATGCGATCACCGCGCGAGTATCTAGATGGCTACACGTCCGCGGCAAATGGCTCGCTACAGCTTGCCTCCTTCGATTCCGCCAATGCAGCAATCTCGCTTTTGTCCGGCGCCATGATCCGCGCCGTTCCGCCAACCCGCCACAATCCTAACCACACGGCTGATCCCAATCCCAAGGAGCCTTCTTTCAATCTCGTTGCCAATGGCAAATCCAGCGGCGAGGCCTTCGAATTTCAAGTCTTTGATCCCACGGGAAAGCTGAAAGAGATTCGCATTCCGGATGGCCTGATCCTGGAGCCGATCGAACGCGGGGCCGCGAAACCAGCCGCCGGCAAGCCCGGCGAAAGGACGTCGTCTCACAAGCTCTCCGCTTTTTGTGTGGACTTTGCCAAAGAGCCGCCCGAACAAGACGGGCTTTTCCGCGTCGCCGCCCCAGAGATACAGAAAAAGTACAAACCCGTTCGCGCAGTGATTCGCGCGGGACGCGAGCTCGCAGAAGCTGGGAAGTTCCATCCAGATAGCGAGCCAAAAGCTTATGCGGATTCGATTCGGCAATACGCGTTGTGGACGAAGCTCGAAGGATGGAACCAGCAACAGTTCACCGACCATTTCGTGGAGCGCACGCGAAAAAACGCGGAAGCGATGCAGGTGAAATGGACGCCGCAGATGGAAAGCACGCTGCGTAACGCGGCACCTGGACGCTGGAACGACATCACGCAGGTCCTCCAGCGCGCCGACGAAATCTCTCAAGCCAGAATTTCGAGTAGCAAGGCCGGGGCTCAATGAGCCGTCTGTAAGTACGTGATTCAGAGGTGCGGAGGCCGCAATGAAGAAGCTCACACTCACGATCGTGACAGCAGTTGCTCTCACAGCCATGCTGGCTGTGGCCGTGCACGCTCAGCAACAGCAGGTCGCACTCACGGTCACGGTCAACAACAATGGTCAGCCGGCGTCTGGAGTGGAGGTCGTCCTGGAGCTGGCGAATAAGAACAAAGTCGCTTCTGTCATGACGGGGAGTGACGGAAGTGCCTCACTGGCGGTGAATCCGTTGGATCTCGCGAATATGGGGAAAGTGGACGTGGAAGTAACCGTCGAGCAGGAATGCACGGATGGCCAAACGCATGTGACCGTCACCGTACTGGGACAAGAGCCGGACTATAAAGGCTGCAAAAGGCGCAAGAAAATCTTTGCATTCGTTTTGTTCGGGGGCAAAGGTCAACGCCTCACGCTCGACATCGCGCGCGAAGCCGGCGAGGTGTATCCAACCAACCCGGGTGGTGCCAACCCCACAACGCCAACCGCTAAAACCTCGAATCCTGAGGCTCGCCTGATTTGGGGACAAATCGGCGGAGATATTGGCGTGAAGAAATTCAGCGGTGCAAACACCTGCGTCGCAATTGTCGGCGTAACGGGCAGCGCGAGCTGTTCCGGAGGCAACAAGGCCGTGGCCGCAGGGGTCGAGGGCACGCTGGGCTTCACGCCGTACTTCGGGATCGGGGTCGACTTCACACGCACCGGCCGCATTACGCGAAGCGCCGACACGTCCACGCTTACGGAACACAGCACGCTGGGCACGCAATTTGAAACGATCACGGGGCAGGTCTTTCTTCCTTTGAAAATTGTGAAGCTTTCGGCGGAAGGCGGCGTGGCGTTTTCGCAGTTTCGTGAGACCGAGGTGCAGACGATCGGCTCCGGTAGCACCTCTTCGACGGTCGTAACGAACCTTCATAACCACACGACAGGCCCGGAGATCGGGGCCCGCGTACAAATACCCGTGACCAACCACATTGCCGCGCAAGTTCACTACATGTGGGTGCGCGCAGAGCACGATCCCACATTGGATGAGCACAACAACGTGATTCTATTCGGAGTTGTAGTAACACTGCCCTGAGTCGCCGGTCTAGTCGAATTCAAACGAGTCAGCGAGAAATGAGCCAACAAGAATCCGGACCTGAGAAACAAGAAGGGAGACACCACATGAATGGCGAAAATATTTTTTGCTCACGACACTTTGAGCAGTTGAACCCTGCCGCTCACGTTGGATTGTTGAGAAGGAACCGACTCTTATCCCAGGTGCTCGCCGCGATGGCCCTTCTCGCCGTATCTGTGGCTCTCACCTCCTGCTCCGGAGGCAGCATCGCGTTCATACCCGTCATCACCAATGCGACACCTAATAGTGTTTCCGCAGGAGGCGCTAGTTTTGCTGTCGTGATAACGGGAAGCGGATTTGCGAGCGCCGTTGTTCTGGTCGGCGGCACGCCTGTTACCGTTACTTCAGTAACCAGCACCACTATCGGCGCGATGATCCCTGCAGGGATGATTGCGACGCCCGGCACGCTTACCCTTGTGGTGGTAAATGTTCTGCCTTCCGGAAATGTAACTTCCAATTCGGCCCTGATTACGGTTACAAGCTCAAGCGAGCTGCCGGTTCTTGCCATCAACAAAACGCATACAGGCAATTTCACGCAGGGGCAAACTGGAGCGACGTTTCAGGTGACGGTAAGCAACACCGGAACTGGTGAAACAGGAGGCCAAGTTACGGTCACCGAAGCTCCGCCTACGGGCCTTACGGTAACGGCCATGGCGGGAACCGGATGGACCTGCATTACTAGCTGCACGCGCAACGACGCGCTTGCAGGTGGCGAAAGCTACCCACCAATCACGGTCACTGTGAACGTCGCGACCAATGCCCCATCTTCCTTGACAAATCAGGTGGAAGTCTCTGGCGGCGGTTCTGCGCCGGCGACCGGAAGTGACACCGTGATGATCGGCGCGTTTGGAACCCCCATGCTCTCGATCGGCGCCACGACTTCCTCTCCGACTTTTGCGCCGGGAGGCTCTGGGGCCTACACGATCACCGTATCCAACACCGGAAATGCTGCGACGAGCGGCACCGTCACCGTAATGGCGACGCTTGATTCATCGCTTTCCTTGGGTTCGATGGGAATTTCTGGAACTGGGTGGACGTGCAACCCCAGTACGCTAACGTGCACCCTCAACACCCCGTTGGCGCCCGGGGCTAGCGCTAACCCGATCACGATACAAGTGATTATCGCGACCAGCGCTGGAGCCAGCGTGAAAAGCACGTTCACGGTCGCTGCTTCTGGGTCAACAGCCATGACCACCGTGACAACTCCGACCTGAGTAGGTCGTATTGACAGGCTCCCCTAGATCCGCACAAGGCCCGAGTATGATTTTGTACTATTGGGTGCTGCGCGGGATCGCATGCTTCAGTTTGCGGCGGAACAGCCCCGCCCGTTTTTCGTTTTTGATTCACGGGACCACATCGTCGAAGCACATATTGAAACGAGTTGCTTTGCTGCATCTCAGCAAGGCACCCGAACGCTTCATCAACCGGATAAGTATCGAGAAATCCTCTCGCACTTCCGGCCGCCGTGTCGCTTCATGCTCAACGGCTGCATTCAACTCTTTGATGCACACGACCCCATTAAAATTCAAGAAGAACCTGCAAGAGAATGTGGACAAACTGTAAGAGTTATCGATACAGTCTCCTGCAATCACCCATCGAATCTGAATGACTGTCTCCGCATTAGGTCTCGCGCACTTGAACCACGCAACTGGGCGCTAGTTGTTTTAAATGATAGAGTTTTTGTCTAGGGACAACGTCCGGAATGCATTCTCGGAGAGTTGCGCGACTTCGATGGTTTACAACCCCAAGCCAATAGATACATCGCAAATTCGTCTCAATGCCGAGCTTACCGAGCTCACCGAACGGCTTGCCAAGAACGTTCACGACACTTGGGCACGAGATCGACTGGCTGAGGGGTGGCGTTACGGTCCTTTCCGCAACGACGCTTCGAAAGAACATCCCAATCTTGTACCGTACGATCAACTTCTCGAATTTGAAAGGGAATACGACCGCAGGACAGCTTTAGAAACGCTTCGCATGCTTCTCGCTCTCGGTTACAGCATCGAACCTCCGAACCTGAAGCCGAGCGCATCGGCGCGTGCGTCTGCGCAGACTACGGAAGAACTGCAGCGCCTCAATGGTCTGCTGTCGAAGAGCCCACCGCTCGAAAAACTCGTGGCCGTCTGGAACGGACGCGACGCGGATGCTTGGGCGAGTTCGGAAACACTATTCCGTTTGATAGGGGAAAGCGTGTTAAAGATTGGCGAGCCCTTGCTCGCTTATGACATCGTCAATCAAGGTCTGGAACATTTTCCCTCGTCCGTTAGGCTGCGCCAGCTTTTGGGGCTCGCATTGGCTCGAAGCGGCGCCAGCGAGGCGGCGAGTGCAGTCCTGATCCAGCTGTACCGCGAAGGCCATCAAGACGAAGAGACGCTGGGCCTGCTAGCAAGAACGTACAAGGATTTGGCGGACGCTGCGCTCAACTCCGAGACGAAGCAATCGTATCTGCGACGCGCGAAAGATTTCTATTCGAAAGCTTACGAGCTAACTAAGGGCTATTGGAGCGGCGTCAACGCAGCAACGTTGGCGGTGCTGGTCGGGGAACGGCAGTACGCATCGACGCTGGCTCGGGAGGTGAAAAAGCTTTGTAGCGAAGATCTGAAGCAGATGAAAAACACAGGGGGGGATACCTACTGGCTGCTGGCTACGCTCGGTGAAGCGGCACTGATTCTGGACGAATGCGCGGAGGCCGAAGAATGGTACTCGCAGGCTGCTGAAATTGGACGAAAGCGTTATGGCAACCTGAATTCCTCCCGGCGTAATGCCCGTCTTCTGATGGACCATCTTAACGTCCACTCCACCCGCATCGAAGCCTGCTTTCACTTGCCAGCGGTAGTGGTGTTTTCGGGTCATATGTCGAGCCACGCCGAACGGCGGGAGCCGCGCTTCCCCGCTGACCTTGAGCCAAAGATCTACGCCGAGATTGAAAAGCGACTGCACGAGCTGGATGCAGGGTTTGGATACAGCTCGGCGACATGCGAATCGGAAATTCTATTCTTGGAGGCGATGCTTGAGAGGGAGGGAGAGATTCACGTCGTGCTCCCGTATGAAAAAAGCCAGTTCATGGGAAGGAGTGCTGATCGAGGGCCGGTTTGGAAGACGAGATACGAAAGAATCTTGGAGCGTGCAGACGTGGTGGTCGCCTCTGGAAATCGAGCCAATGCCGACGACATTTTGTATGAGTATGCGAATCGGATTTTGTACGGACTGGCGCACTGCCGAGCTGACCAACTGGAAACGGGGTTGTACGCGCTGGCTGTTTGGGATGGCGAGCCAGAAGAAAACCCCGGAGGAACGGCAAGCGCCATCGAACTATGGAGCACACTCGGCGCCGAAATCAAAATCATTGATTCGGCGGCAGTCCCGCGAAAGGCCCACCGAGAAACTACGCCATCTACGGAGCCTGTTAGGCAAACCAAAAGCGTAACGGCAGCTGCGCGTGCTGATCGGGAATTTGTACCCGAGATTCGGGCACTTTTGTTTGCCGATGCGACAGACTTCAGTAAACTCAGCGAAACGGAAACAACATTATTTGTCCACCACTTCCTTGGCCTGGTGGGAAAGTTGATCCAGGGGTTCTCCCCCGCTCCACTAATGAAAAACACATGGGGCGATGGTTTGTACTTTGTCTTTCCAGACGTTCGAAGTGCTGGACGTTTTGCTTTGGAGCTTCGAGACCGCGTGAAGGCAACACAATGGAACGAAAAGGGGTTGAGGGACCTCGAACTGCGGATCGGTTTGCATGCCGGCCCCGTCTATGCGTGCATTGACCCGGTTACAGAACGGCGCAACTACATTGGCGCGCATGTGAGCCGTGCGGCGCGAATTGAGCCGATCACCCCCCCTGGAAATGTCTATGCCAGCCAGTCGTTTGCCGCACTCGCGGCAGCTGAGAAGGAACTCGAATTCAAATGCAACTACGTGGGGCAAACTTCGCTGGCGAAGCAATATGGGACCTTTCCAACCTATGTCTTGCTTCGCCGCTAGCCGTGCCAAGACCTGTGAAACGCTTGCCAATCACCCTAGCTTACGCTATAAAAATCGCCCAGGTCGAGAACACTGCGGGCTCCCGCAAAAAAACGCTGCGACGAAGTCGCCGGCCGAATTTTGCTGGGCTCCCGCTTCTCCTGCTTTGCGCTCCTGGGGATAGGCAATTCTTGTGGTCCTTTCCAGCAGCGACCTAGAGGCATATCGAGATGAACTTCGAAGGTGACGCGTTTATCAGCTACGCGCACCTGGACAATGTGGAACTGATCGAGGGCGGCAAGGGTTGGGTCACGAACCTGCACCGCGCTCTCGAAGTGCGCGTGGCGCAACTGCTGGGCAAGCCATCACATATTTGGCGCGATCCAAAACTTGACGGTAACGACATCTTCGAGGATGCCCTTGTGAAGCGGCTTCGGGACGTCGCAGCTCTTATTTCGGTTGTCTCTCCGCGTTACGTGAAATCAGAGTGGGCCCGGCGGGAGCTTGCGGAATTCTGGAAGGCGGCCGAAGAGCAGGGTGGTGTTCGTTTCCATGACAAAGCGCGGATTTTCAAGGTATTGAAGACGCCCGTGCCGCTCGACGCAACGCCGCCTGAATTGCAATCTTTGCTGGGCTATGAGTTCTTCAGGGTTGATCCGGATACAGGAAGAATTCACGAGTTGGACGAGGTTTTCGGGTCCGACGCGCAAAGAGAATTCTGGATTAGGCTCGACGACCTGGCACACGACATCTGCTGTATGTTGGAGGTGCTCGAGGGTTCCGACCCGGCGATGAGAGCGGTTGATTCGATCCCTGCTCCTGTCATTTTCCTCGCCGAGACCACTTCCGAGCTTCGAGAGCAGCGCGAAGCCATCAAGCGAGACCTTCAGCAACATGGATACACGGTGCTTCCCGCCCGCACTCTGCCCATGGTCGAATCTGAATTAAAAGCGATATTGCGCAGCGACCTCGCGCGTTGCAGGATGTCGATCCACCTTGTCGGCAGCAGCTACAGCTTCGTTCCAGAAGCTAGCTCTCAATCTCTTCTGGAGATTCAGAACGATCTTGCAATCGAAAGAGGCGGCCAGGGCGGTTTCTCCCGCCTGTTGTGGATTCCTCCCGGTTTGCAGGCCAAGGACGAACGGCAACAGCGCGTTATCGAGCAGCTTCGAATGGATCCTCGAATCCAAAAAGGCGCCGATCTTTTGGAAACTCCGCTGGAGGATTTCAAAACCGTTATCCAGGAGCGGCTCAAGCCGATCACGGTGCCTTTAGCCGCGCCCAGTAGACAGGCGGTGCCCTCCAAGAACCTTGTTCAGCTCTATTTGATCTACGATCAGCGGGACACCGAGGTAGCCTCGTCCTGGGCAGACTTCCTTTTCGAAGAAGAGTTCGAAGTGATTCGCCCTGTTTTCGAAGGTGATGAGGCGGAAGTCCGAGAGTACCATGAAGAAAATCTGCGAAGTTGCGACGCAGCACTAATCCTGTACGGGTCGGCGGGCGAATGTTGGCTGCGCCGTAAACTTCGCGAGCTTCAGAAAAGTGCCGGATATGGCCGCACCAAACCGATGCCCGTAGTAGCGATTTCGCTGATTCCGCCCGTGGCCCCTGACAAGGAGCGCTTTCGAACTCATGAGGCTATGGTGATCCCTCAGTTGACAGGTTTTTCGCCGGATGCCCTGCAGCCGTTTATCTCTCTTCTGAAAGCATGACGCAGGGAGGCCAGGCTTAATGCCACCTGGAGTCCGCTTCAACCCTTTTCCGGGCCTTCGGCCATTCGAGCCTGACGAAGACCATCTTTTCTTCGGCCGGGAAAAAGAAATCGACGATCTCTTGCGGCGCCTCCGCTCTTGCCGCTTCTTGTCAGTTGTAGGCACCTCTGGAAGCGGGAAATCATCGCTCGTCCACTCTGGCCTGATCCCCTCCCTTCATAGCGGCTTCATGGTGACGGCGGGTTCTAACTGGCGAGTGGCTACGTTTCGACCGGGTGAAGATCCTATTGGCCACCTCGCACAAGCTCTTAACGCGCCGGATGTCCTCGGAACAACGGGAGAACTCGAGAGCACAAATCGCGTGCTGCTGGAAGCGACACTTCGCCGTAGCACCCTCGGGCTGGTGTCGGCAGTCCGCCAAGCCGGTGTCCCCGCGCGAGACAATCTCCTGGTTGTCGTCGATCAATTCGAGGAGCTCTTCCGCTTCCGACGAAGCCGTCCCTTGGAAAATTCCAGGGACGAGGCGGCTGCATTCGTAAAATTACTGCTCGAAGCGGCACACCAGGAAGAGGTGCCTATCTTCGTAGTGCTCACCATGCGGTCTGACTTCATTGGGGACTGCATGGAATTCTCCGGGTTGCCGGAGGCTGTCAATTCCGGCCAATATCTCGTCCCTCGGATGACGAGGGACGAACTCCGTTCCGCTATTACTGGCCCCGTAGCGGTGGGGGGAGGGAACATCGCTCCACGCCTCGTTCTTCGGCTCCTCAACGACGTGGGGAGCGACCACGACCAACTCCCCGTGCTGCAGCATGCCTTGATGCGGACCTGGGATCACTGGCAAAGCCATGTCCTCGGTGATGAGCCCATCGACATCGCGGATTATGAGGCCGTCGGAACGATGCGCAATGCGCTCTCCGCTCATGCAGAAGAGGCTTACCAAGAGGCCGGCTCGGAAAGAAGCCGAAAGATCGTAGAGCGAATGTTCAAGTCGCTCACGGACACGTTTTCAGATCCACGCGGAGTTAGGCATCCGACGTCTGTCCAGGAACTTGTCGCGGTTTGCGAAGCCCCGGTTTCGGACGTAATCGAAGTAGTCGAAACCTTTCGCCGTCCGGGACGCACGTTTCTAATGCCGCCTCCCAAAGTTCGATTGGATTCTAATTCGATCATCGACCTCTCGCACGAGAGCCTCATGCGGTGCTGGAATCGTTTGATCACTTGGGCGGAAGAAGAAAGATTATCGGCGACTCGATACATGCGGCTTTCGCAGGCTGCCTCTTGGTTTGAAGAGGGCACGGCTGGACTCTGGCGTAACCCCGAACTTGAAATCGGGCTGCGTTGGAAGCACCAGAATAATCCCACCCAAGCCTGGGCAGACCGCTATAACCCTCAGCTTGCGTCGGCCCTGGACTTTCTCGATCGCAGCGAACAGGAACGGGATCGGATTGAAGCGGAGAAGGAAAAAGAACGTAGAGGCAAACTCTTTCTTGCCTGGACAGTTGCAAGCGCTCTGGGAGTTCTCCTGCTGGCTACTCTTTCTCTGTATTTTGTGGCCCGCAGAGAGACGGGTCGTGCCGAAGCCAACCTGCAGTTAGCCAAGAAAGCCGTCGACGAGAGTCTGTCTTCTGCTGGTCGGCAGCAGGCTCGGGAGGCTCCCGACCCTCCGCAACTCGAACGGTTTCGCCACGAATTGTTAATCAAAGCCGAAGAATTCTATTCAAACTTTCTTACGAAGCAGGGCGGCAACGATCCCGAGTTTCGAGCGGAAAGTGCATTAGTCCACTCCAAATTGGGCGACATCAATCGCCTGCTCGAGAAACATGAAGACGCAGTGGCGCAATATAGATATGCCATCAGCGGCTTCGAGAATCTTCTGCAAAAGGCGCCCGCCAATCCCGAATATCGGCAGGCGTTGGCGTATGCTCATAACTGGCTTGGCGAGACGCTCAGGCTGTGGTCGGAAGAAACTCACAATCAACCAGACAATCGCAAGGAAGCGTTGGCTGAATACGAGAGCGCTTTGCGCTTGCAGCGGGCGTTGCACGAAGAGCAGCCGCAAAACGAGAAATATCAGCAGGAATTGGCGCGCACCTACTACAACCTCGGCATTCTTCATTTTGACGCTGGTGACTCGAATGCATCTGAATCGGATTTCCGCCAGGCGGTCCATTTGCTCGAGCCTCTCGCAACGGCGGAAAAAGCAGATTCGCAAACGGAGATAAACGATAACCCCCCCGCTCATGATTTGGGACGCGCCTACAACGACCTCGGTACCTTGGTTAGAACGAAGGGACAGCTTCAACAAGCACAGAACTTTTTAGAGAGCGCCATCCGTATCCAAAGCGATCTTACGAAGAAGGCCCCGGACAATTGGGAATACCGTGTTGAACTTGCGAAGTATTACAACAATCTCGCCCTCTTGTTGGTGGAAAAAGGCGACGTTCAAATGGCTCAGCAACGGAACCATCAAGCTCTGGACAGTATCGAGGACTTGATCACGCCCTCACCTTCGATGGAAAGCGAACGCGCCAAGACGCACATGCTTTACCATCTGCTAGGCCCCACCCAGCACCCGGAATTCCATGTTCTGTATAAGAACCTGGCCGACGAATATGTGGCCCTCGCCAGGGACTATTTCAATGCCGGCGCTCCAGATGCCGCTCGCGTCGCTATCGACACTTTGGGGGGTGTCTTGCCGCAGATAGCGGAGCCGGACCGAACCAGGCTTACAAAGTCGTACCAGGATTTGCAAAAAGAATTGCAGGAAAGCAAGAAGCAGGTTAAATAGTGCAGCAGCCTTACCCAGCAAGGAGCCGCCTATGAACCGTCTCGCGCTAGCCCTCATTCTTCTCGTGCCTTACACTCTCCCTGCTCAAGAAAAGGCCCCTATCGCGGCGACCAGCCAGTCCAAGACGGCCCGCGTTGCGCAACCGGACACTTCGCAGGGAAGCGAAAACAGTTCTCTCGCTGAATCGACGCCTGACACCAAACCGGTTTCGAACTTGGACGCCAATGCCGCACAGCAGCCGAACGCCAAGCCAACTCAATCAACGGCTCCTAGCGAGCCTGCGCCAAAGATCCCCGGCAGCATGGTCGGCTACATCGATAATCCCATCGTCCAATCGCTGATTCGGATTCGCTTCGATGATGCCTTCGACGATCAGTTTCCCGACCGCTCAGAGTTTTTCTACGCCAAGTGCAGTTGCTATCGGCTTCTGAACACGGTTCCGCCTCTGCAGCTAGCGTTCGATCCCAAGGCGCCGGGACCCGGAACGGCTATTCCAACTGCCATAAACTTCCAGCAACTCTTTGTCAACGTTGAATATGCCCCCGTTCGCCGATTCTCTCTGTTTTCAGAAGTCCCAATACGCTGGCTTCAGCCCCAAGGTTTCTTCGGAACACCGCCTGGAAATCTACCACCCGGGGCTACGACATTCGGGAACCAATCGGGACTCTCCGACGTCATGGCGGGATTCAAATTTGCTGCCATCGCTTCCGAGGGCACCTACTTCACATTCCAATTCAAGAGCTATTTCCCCTCGGGCGACGCTTCAAAGGGCCTGGGCACGAACCACTACAGCATCGAGCCTTCGTTGCTCTTGTACCACAGGCTTTCGAGCCGGTTTACGATCGAAGGCCAGGTGGGCGATTGGCACCCGATCGGCGGATCCGCAGGCGTTCCAGTTACAAACTCGGAGGGATTCGCGGGAGACGTATTCTTTTATGGCATTGGTCCCAGTTACAGGCTTTATAGTCGCAACCGACTCGGGATAGCACCTGTGCTCGAACTATTCGGGTGGCACGTGTTAAGCGGATTCCAGACGAACCCCAATGCGGGCCCCCCGCTCGCGGCCAACGAGGTCAGCGGCCTGAATATCGTCAACTTGAAAGTGGGCCTGCGCATTGGCTTTGGCTTCCATAATTCGATCTATGCAGGCTTCGGACAAGCCCTCACCCACGACGATTGGTACAAACACATCGTCCGGCTTGAATACCGCTATACGTTCTAACGTCCGCGGAGCTTTCAGAGACCAGCGAACTCGCGTCTGCGGTTCCGGCGCACCTCAATCTGCCCCGTGCCAAACGAGTTTGCATATCATTCGGGAGTCGCACACGGAATTACCAGCCGGCTGTGACGACGGTAGACTCGAAAATCCTGGTCGGTCGTGAGAATGAAGGGATCGGCAAGCGTTTCGCTCATGCGAACTAGGCAAGCATCGGCGAATCCCATCGGAACGTTGGAATACTTCTCGATCAGTTTCATGACTGACTCCACGTTCTCGGCAAGCGCGAAGCCGACGAGCAGGGCGCGGCGGCGGAGTAGTGCACCGAGATTGGGGGCACCACGCTCGCCGAGAAGATGAAAAGCCTCCGACAGGACAGCTTCGCACGTAGCCCACGGGGGAGGCATCTCGGACGCCTGGGTCACAGCCCATTTGTGGTGAGCGTCCCGGCTACTAAGCAACGCAATAACAAATCCAGCATCAACGACTACGTTTCTGGCCATAACGTGTGGCGTGCAGATATTCCTTCTTTCTCGCGGTTAGGTCCGTCGGCAAGCCACCTACCGATCCGATGAGGTCGGCGATGGCGCCGAGGGAGGCGGTACGGCGGCGTTTCCGGGGCGCACGCTCGAGCCGTTCGCGAACTACATCCGACTTCGAGATCCTGCGCCCGCGTGATTCCGCCTCAATGTCCGCTACTAATGGCTCAGGCAGTCGTACCGTGAGAGTCTTCATTCAACCAGTGTATTACATCCATGGCAGATGTGCAAGACACCCCGGGCAAGGTCGGAACTACCCATCTCCCCGCACCCCCCACCTATACCAATTTTATAATATATGTTCAGGTAATATGATAATGCATGAATATTTAACTTGGAGAAGCGCCGAGTCGTACGGGCAAATCAGATCACGTTGAATATTGCCTGCACTTCTTGAGAAGACCGCGGCACCGGCATATTCACCGCGCGCTTTGGCTCGGCACGATTGCGCCACACCGCCAGGCTGAGATAGTGTCCGTCCATTTCCACCATCAGCCGCGCATCTCGAAACGACTCTAGCTTCACGCGAATCTCCTCTTCAGAAAACGAATCACCGAGTTGCCGCGCAACACTTCGCAGCGTTTGCGCCGTATCGCAGCCAAGATAGATCCTGGCGTCCAGTCCCGTCAGCACAAAACTCCCGCTCCGCGCGCACTCGCGTGTATCGCTGATCAAAACCACCGAGCCTGCCAGGAAAAGGTCGAGTCGAGGTCGCCCCGCGGCCGTCCATTCAGGCCACCGCGCGATTTCTTCACCCAACGCCCCCGCATACTTCGCAGGCTCCCGTTGATCAGCGTAGTCAAACTCAAAAAAATACGCCAGGTTCCCCAGTTGTTCCGTCGTAAGCGGATACAAATACGAATAAGCCGCTGCAGGTCGCGGCTCACTCACGCCGAGCCCCGCATTCGTAAATAGCGGACTGAAACGATCCACATGAATCCTTCCGCAGTAGCCCGGCTTCTGCAGGTGCGCGAGCAACGGAACCAACTCCGCCATGCGCGCATACTCCGACTCCGATTCGCCCGGAAATCCGTACAAAAGATTCCAAAACACCGTAATGCCAAGCTCCTCGCACCACCTCAATAGCTGAATATTCTGCAGCCCGGTGCACCCTTTGCGCATCAACCGCAGCACTTGATTGCTGAAACTCTCGATCCCCGGCTGGATCGCGCGCACTCCTCCCCGTCGCAGCGTTCGAAGCTGCTCGAAACGCAAATTCGATTTTGTCTCCAGAAACAATTCCAGCCTTGACCCCGCCCGCGCCAATTCCGGAAACAGCGTCTCGATATATTTCAAATCCAGAATGTTATCGACGAATTCGATCTGCTCCACTCCCCATTTCTTCGAAAGATACGAAAGCTCCTCGCTCGCTCTCGCCGGCGATTTGCTCCGATAACCCATCGTCTGCCCATTCAATCCGCAGAACGTGCAATGCTGCTTCTCGCCCCACCAGCAACCTCGTGCTGTCTCAATCAGCAGCCGCGGCTGAATGCTCGCGCCAATCGCTGAAGAGTTCAGCGCCTCGAAGTACGCGGAATAATTAGGGACCGGAAGCGAATCCATTCGCTGCACAGGCGCAGGCGTCGTCAATGATTCGCAGTCGCCTTGCTTCAAAATCCCCGCCACAGGACGCGCTCTGCCTGCCCTAACCAGCTCCTCGAGAAACTGCGGTGCCACCTCATCGCCCTCGCCCGTGCACACATAGTCGATCCAGGGAAACGATTTGATCAGCTCGAATCCCATCGCGCCTTCGCAATTCGCTCCTCCAAAAATCACCACCGGAGGATTCGCTAGTTGCTTCAAGCCCCGTGCCACCGCCAGGCACGCGCACGTTTGATGAAAAGTCGTCGTAAACCCCACCACCCGCGGCTTGAGCCGCTCAATCTCGCGCACGCAATCGTCAATAAAATCCTGCCGCTGCCGCCGAGCCTCCAGAATTTCCGGAATCAGTTTTCGCATTCCCGGGTCCGGCTCGAAAAATCTCGAAATGTATTCGCTCTCGGCGCGAATTCGTCCCGGAAACGCAGCATCCGCGAAAAACCACTCTCCCGCGAGATACTCCGAAGGCGCCACCGCCGACAGCAACTCCTGGTCGGCCGTGCACTGCGAAAACCAGCCGTACAGCCGTGTCCCAATCCGCTCCGCAAGATTTAAATTGAAGTAGCGGACCACCGAGGAGATTCCGCGCCTCTGCAAATGCGCGTCGAGCAGGCTCACGCCCAGAGCAGGGCGCCCCAGGTCAGAAAACGGCAGAACCGAAAAAAGAACATCCACAGAAAACTCGTCTCCGCGCACTTCGTGATCGACGCGATTGCGAGCGAAGCGATTCGCGGTCAAAAACACCGCGCTGCCCGCTCGTTCAGCTCCCGGATTCTACTCTACAATTTGAGCTTCTCAGCCAGCAGACTCTTCCGCGCCCGCGCACACTCCCGCACCCGCATTTCAATTGCCGCTTCGTCCGCAATCTCCCGCCCGGTCATTGACTTGCCTCAAAGCACACGCCTAAGATGTCGCCGGAGCCACGGCCCATACATGATTGGCCAGCGGGTCAGCCGCTACCTCATTCTCGAAAAAATCGGTGCCGGTGGAATGGGCGTCGTATACCGCGCCCGCGACGAGCGGCTCGAACGTGACGTAGCTCTAAAAGTTTTGCCCCCAGGTATTTTTCGCGACGAAGCCGCCCGCAAGCGCTTTCGCAAAGAGGCCCTCGCCCTCTCGAAATTAAATCATCCCAACATCGCCACCATCCACGACTTCGATTCGCAAGACGGCGTCGATTTCCTCGTCATGGAATTCATCACCGGCTCCACTCTCTCGCACAAACTGCGCAGCGAAGGATTGTCGGAAAAAGAAGTCATCTCGCTCGGCTTACAAATCGCGTCAGCGCTCGAGGAAGCCCATGACCACGGCATCGTCCACCGCGATCTGAAACCCAGCAACATCTTCCTCACTCCCAAAAATCAGATAAAAATTCTCGATTTCGGCCTCGCTGTACTCCTGAAGCCCGACGAAGCGGCCGACGTCACCCTCAGCGACTCCGATGTCACCGGCATCTCCGGAACCCTCCCCTACATGGCGCCCGAGCAGCTCCTCGGAAAACCCGCCGACACCCGCAGCGACATCTACTCGGTCGGCACCGTCCTCTTCGAACTGTCCACCG
>Ga0210394_10002949_pt1 | contig 22349 bp, 15 predicted proteins | sample IncBWC12MmetaG_FD_160121 | JGI IMG/M metagenome (GOLD analysis project Ga0210394, IMG submission 160121) | Forest soil microbial communities from Barre Woods Harvard Forest LTER site, Petersham, Massachusetts, United States - Inc-BW-C-12-M | ecosystem: Environmental > Terrestrial > Soil >... | reverse complement strand
GCCCGGTGCTGGAGCGCAAATTCAATTGTCCGTTTCACGCTCCTGCTGCTTGCCCAAACGTGCCGCTGCCCGCATGGTTGGTTACGACGATCAACAGCGCCGAATTGATCAAGCACGCTTCGAATTCTTTTCTCGCGTTAAAGATTTCCTACGCCAACATGGTGGCCGACCTGGCGGAGCGTTTGGGAGCCGACATCCAACAAGTGACGACGGCCGTAGGGATGGATTCTAGAATCGGCGGCAGTTTCTTGAACGCCGGTCTCGGATTCGGCGGATTTTGCTTGCCGAAAGATTTGCAGGCGTTCGTGCACCTTGCCGAAAAGTCAGGTGTTGATTTCTCACTCCTCAAGGAAGTCGAAAAGATCAATCGAAGGCGCATTCACCACGTTATCGAGAAAGTCCGGCGAGGGCTCTGGGTAATGAAGGGGAAACCGATCGCGGTGCTGGGGCTGGCATTCAAGGCGAATACGGACGACATTCGCTTCTCGCCCGCCATCGACCTGATACAAGGCCTGGTGGCGGAGGGCGCGAACGTCCGCGCCTTCGACCCGGAAGCCATGGAGAAGGCACGGGCTGTAGTGCCTCAGGCGAAAATATCAGAGTCACCCTACGAAGCTGCAAAAGACGCTGAGGCTTTGATCATCGCAACGGAATGGAAACAATTCCGAGAGCTGGATTGGCGGCGCATTCATGATGCGATGATGCATCCGTTGATCGTGGACGCGCGGAATTTGCTTTCTGGTCCCGAAATGAAAGCGCTTGGTTTCGAGTATTATTCGATTGGCCGTCCGGATTGAAACCGAATTCGGTGAATAGATCTACTTAACGCGCGGGCTCTGCAACTTTCTTCTGGAAATAGCCGTACGTGCGCTTCAACCCCTCTTCCAGATCCACCTTTGGTTCCCACTTTAAGATCTGCCGGGCTTTCGTGATATCGGGGCAGCGCTGCTTGGGGTCATCCTGGGGCAGCGGGCGAAACACGATCGCTTCCTTCGAGCCGACCAGTGCACGCACTCGTTCGGCAAATTCCAGAATCGTGATTTCGTGGGGGTTGCCGATGTTAACGGGATCGTGCTCGTCGGATTCGAGCAGGCGGTAAATACCGTCGAGCAAATCGGAAACGTAGCAGAAACTGCGAGTCTGCTTGCCGTCGCCGTATACCGTCAGCGGTTCGCCCGTGAGAGCTTGATAGAGAAAATTCGGAAGCGCACGGCCATCGTTGAGGCGCATGCGCGGCCCGTAGGTATTGAAGATGCGCACGATTCGCGTGTTCACGCCATGGTAGCGGTGATAAGCCATCGTCAGAGCTTCAGCGAATCGTTTCGACTCGTCGTAGACGCCGCGCGGCCCGATCGGATTCACCCGGCCCCAGTAGCTTTCCGGCTGCGGGCTTACCTCTGGGTCTCCGTAGCATTCCGACGTCGAGGCCAGGAGAAATTTTGCTTTCTTAGCTAGCGCGAGGCCGAGAGCGTTGTGCGTGCCGAGCGCGCCGACTTTCATGGTCTGAATCGGCATCTTCAAATAATCTGGTGGACTTGCCGGCGAAGCGAAATGCAACACCGCATCCACAGGGCCTGGCACGTCAATGTACCGGCTGACGTCCTGGCGGGCGAAGCGAAACTTGGGATGAGCCAGAAGGTGCTCCACGTTGGAATTGCTGCCGGTGACAAGATTATCCAGGCAGAGGATCTCCCAGCCCTTATCGAGCATCAAGTCGCAGAGATGTGAGCCGAGAAAACCTGCACCACCTGTTAGCACAGCGCGCAAATTGTTCTCTCCTTGGTGATTCCGAGCCTGCCAGCGTTTTCGCCCGAACCCATTATCGCCCGAATTTGCTCGCGACGCGTCTTCAATTGGCCTTGCGCTATTTCGATTTGCGCTATTTGGGCGCAGCAACTGGCTTTGCGAACGCCGTCGTGTGGTCTACGACAATTCGCCAGCCTTCGGGAAATTTTCTGAAATTAAGAGTAAACACTCCAGAGGGATTATCGTTCTCGCGCTGCAAGTGATATTTGCCGAGGGCATAAGCGGCAGTAGGACACTCCACACGGATTTCGAGGTCGGAGAATGTCAGGTGGCCCATCGCTTTTCGGTCGGGATAGCTGCGACGATAGCGTTCGAGGAGCGCTTGCCAGCCACGCGATACTCCGTCGGAGCTCACGAATTCGGTCTGGTTCGAATTCCAATAGCCGTTCATGAACCCTTCGATATCACCGCGATTCCATGCCGCGGTTTGATCGTTGAGCAGGGTGAGGATGGCAGCCACATCATCCGATTGCGGCGGCGCGGCGGCTGAGCGCGAAGAAAAAACAGCCAGGGATGAGAGCGCAATCAGGGCGAGGATCGACACCCGATAGGCAAAATACGGTTTCGTGAAAGCATCGCGAGATGTATTTTTATTCACGTCTAACTACTCCTGTAAAAAAGAAACGAGCAAGCTGTTGTGAATCGCGCGACCGCACTGCCCAAGATGACATCGTCTTCGGTAAAGAGTATTCTAGAGCTTCGCCGGTAGCAATTGACTTCAGTCTTCTTACGGCGGCAACACCAAGTTCTCTTCCATGAATCCTGCAGTGACAGAATCCGCGGCTGCTGCATTGGCGTCTCTCGATTGGGCCCACCCGCTCGTCCGCGAATGGTTTCTCCGTCGCCTCGGCACGCCCACCGAGCCGCAAGAGCAGGGCTGGCCGCATATTCTTGCCGGGAAAACAACGCTGATCTCTGCGCCGACCGGTTCCGGCAAGACTCTCGCAGCGTTTCTGGCTTGTATTGACAGGCTGGTCCGCAAAGCGCTTGCTGGTGAGCTGACCGACCGCCTCGAAGTTCTTTACGTTTCTCCGCTCAAAGCTCTCGGTAACGATATTCAGAAAAACCTCGAGATTCCGCTTGGCGAAATTTTGCAGCTGGCCGCCGAACGGGGTTTCCTGATGCCCGAAATTCGCACCGCTGTGCGCACAGGCGATACGCTCATGCACGAGCGCCGCAAAATGCTCGCGCGACCGCCGCACATCCTCGTCACGACGCCCGAATCGCTCTACATTCTGCTAACTGCCGCGAAGAGCCGCGAAATCTTGAAATCCGTCGAAACCGTCATTGTCGACGAAATTCACGCCGTCGCCGACGACAAGCGCGGCTCGCATCTTGCGCTGTCGCTCGAACGGCTCGAAGCGCTGGCCGAAAAGCCGCCCGTGCGAATTGGTCTTTCCGCCACGCAAAAACCGATTGAACTGATCGCGCATTTTCTCACTGGAAGCGGCCGCCCCGATCCTGTGATCGTCCAGATCGGCCACCAACGCACGCTCGACCTCGCCATCGAAGTTCCGGCGAGCGAACTTGGCCCCGTCGCCTCCCACGAAATGTGGGACGAGATTTACAACCGCGTAGCCGAGCTCGTTCGCCAGCACCGCTCGACGCTCGTGTTCGTCAACACGCGCCGCCTCGCGGAGCGAGTGGCCCACCATCTCGAAGAGCGCCTTGGCAAAGATGCGGTCGCCACGCATCATGGCAGCCTCTCGCGCAAGCTTCGCCTCGCCGCTGAAAACAAGCTGAAGGCGGGAGAAATTCAGGCTCTCGTCGCCACTGCTTCGCTCGAGCTTGGTATCGATATCGGTGCGGTCGATCTGGTTTGCCAGATCGGCTCCACGCGCTCGATCGCAACCGCTCTACAACGCATCGGACGCGCCGGCCACTGGCATGGCGCGATTCCGAAAGGGCGAATCTTCGCCGCAACGCGAGATGAACTTCTTGAATGCGCGGCTCTGGTTCGCGCTATTCGGCAGGGCGATCTCGACCGCATCGAAATTCCCGACGCGCCGCAGGACGTTCTCGCGCAGCAAATCGTCGCCATGTGTTCTGCTGAAGACTGGCAGGAAGACGATCTTTTCGCGCGCATTCGTCGCGCTTATCCCTATCGCAATCTCGAACGCGCGCAATTCGACACGATCGTCGAAATGCTTTCGGAAGGAATCGCCGCACGCCGTGGCCGCTATGGCACATATCTGCATCGCGATCGAGTGAATGGACGCGTGCGCGGCCGGCGCGGAAGCCGCCTCGCGGCAATCACGAGCGGCGGCGCGATTCCCGACAACGCCCTCTACACCGTAGTTGCGGAGCCGGAAGGCACGGTCGTCGGCACCATCGATGAAGACTTTGCCGTTGAAAGCCTCCGCGGCGACATCATGCTGCTCGGCAATACTTCCTGGCGCATTCGTCGCGTGCAAATGGGGCGCGTGTTGGTGGAAGACGCGCACGGCGCCGCTCCCACCGTTCCTTTCTGGCGCGGCGAAGCCCCGGCTCGCACCGCCGAACTCTCAGCGCAAGTCGCCGACCTGCGAGCGCAAATTGACGAACACACGCGCGATGTTCCGGCAGGCGTCCAGGTAAAAAGCGTTCCCGCCGCGCAGCCCGCACTCGCATGGCTAAGAGAAGAGTGCAGCCTCGACGAGGCCGGCGCTGAACAGATCATAGAATACGTGGTGGCCGGCCGCGCAGTCCTTGGAACGGTTCCAACCCAACAAACGATTGTCGCCGAGCGCTTCTTCGACGAGAGCGGCGGCATGCAGCTTGTAATCCATGCTCCATTCGGCGGCCGCATCAATAAAGCCTGGGGGCTCGCCCTACGCAAACGCTTTTGCCGCTCGTTCAATCTCGAATTGCAAGCTGCCGCCACTGACGACGGCCTCAACATCTCGCTCGCTGAACAGCACAGCTTCCCGCTGGCCGACGTGTTTCGATTCCTGCACCCAGCGTCGCTCGACCACGTGATCGAGCAAGCCGTGTTGGCATCCCCGATTTTCACGGCGCGCTGGCGCTGGGACGCAAACCGCGCTTTGTTACTTCTCCGTTTTCAGGGCGGCAAGAAAGTGGCCCCACAAATTCAGCGCATGCGTGCCGACGACCTGCTCGCGGCCGTTTTTCCGGATGCAGCTGCGTGCCCGGAAAATCTCGATGGCGAGGTGCGCATCCCTGACCATCCTCTGGTGCGAGAAGTGATGAAGGATGCTCTCACCGAAGCGATGGATATTGACGGCCTGAAACAGGTCCTTGCGAAAATTCTCGATGGGACGATTCGCTGCGTGGCTGTCGATACGCCGGTGCCCTCGCAGTTCTCACACGAAATATTGAATGCGAATCCTTTTGCCTACCTTGACGATGCACCCCTCGAAGAGCGGCGCGCCCGCGCCGTCGAAATGCGTCGCATGCTGCCCGAATCCGTTCTCTCTGAGGTCGGCCGCCTTGACCCGGCCGCAATTGCTGAGGTGCGCGAGGAAGCCAGGCTCGACGCGCGCGACGCCGACGAACTGCACGATGGCTTGCTAACCTTGATTGCATTGCCGGAGCCGAAACAAAGCGACTCCACAATATTCCAGCTCGCGCCTGAAGAAGCTGGCGCGTGGCAAACGTTTTTCGACCAACTCGTGTCGCAAGGCCGCGCGGCGCGCGCCACAACTCCAAGCCACGCATACTGGGTGGCAGCCGAGCGAGCAAAATCGTTCGCTGCGATTTTTCCTGATGCTCAATTCGATACCGCGGTCGCAGACGTCGAAGCCGCGACTCCCTCGAAAGACGACGCGATCTTCAATCTCATCACCGGCTGGATGCAGAATTCGGGTCCGGTCACCTCGAACCAGCTCGGCAATGCGCTCGGCATCGCGCCAAACGAAATTGATAAGTCGCTCTTGCGGCTTGAAGCCAGTGGCGCAGTGTTGCGTGGAAAGTTCACCGATCCGGCGACGCCCGAAACCGAATGGTGCGATCGCCGTCTTCTCGCGCGAATTCATCGCCTGACGCTAGGCAGGTTGCGCAATGAAATTCAGCCAGTCAACGCGGCGCAATTCATGCGCTGGCTGCTGCGTTGGCAACACGTCGCCCCGTCCACGCAACTTCTCGACGAGCGTGGCACTCTCGACGCCTTGCGCCAGCTTCAAGGCTATGAAGCTCCGGCCAACGCGTGGGAGCGCCAAATTCTCGCCCGCCGCGTCGCGAACTACGATCCGAAAATCCTCGACCAGCTTTGCCTCACGGGCGCCGTCGGTTGGGGACGCCTTTCGCCGCACCCCGCGTTGCTCGACGATTCGCGCGAAGGCACGCGCCGCGTGATTCCAACCAGCGTCGCTCCGATCACATTTTTCATTCGTGAGGAATCCGAGTGGCTGATGCCACGTCACACGGAAGATGGCGCGGATGCCACGAAAGGCCTGAGCCCGGGCGCAACAGAAGTTCTACAATTCCTGAAACTGCGCGGCGCGTCGTTCTTTCCCGATATTGTGCGCGGCGCGGGAAAACTGAAATCTGAAGTCGAATCCGCGCTGTGGGAACTTGTCGCCGCGGGAGTCATCACAGCCGACGGCTTCGACAATCTTCGCGCCTTAATCGACCCCAAGCGCCGCAGCGGCCAGGGCCACGGCCGCACCACGCGCCCGCGTCACAGCTCCGGCCGTTGGTCGCTTCTCTATCCAGTCGAATCCGACGATCGCACCGCAGCGCTCGAAGCCACTTGCAAGATGTTGCTCAATCGTTACGGAGTGGTGTTCCGTGAAGTGCTCACGCGCGAAGCCATCCTCCCGCGCTGGCGCGAAGTTTTGCTGGCTCTTCGTCGTCTCGAAGATCGAGGAGAAATTCGAGGCGGCAGATTCGTGAGCGGTTTCCTCGGCGAACAATTCGCGCTGCCCGTAGCTGTGGAATCGCTGCGCGCCACCCGCGACCAACCATCATCGGGCGACACGATTACAATTTCCGCTGCCGACCCTCTCAATCTCGTCGGAATTATCGTTCCCGGCGAACGCGTGCCGGCGATTTCCGGCCGTTTCGTAGCCTTCCGCGATGGTGTCGCCGTCGCAGCTCCCGGTCACGGCTCAATTGACATAGACTCAATCGCCCAAGCCGGCTAGTCCCACGGCCGAATGAAACACCTGCAAGAAAAATCAACCTCCGATAGCGCAGCCGTCATAGAATGCACGCATGGCCAGAGGGTGGGAAAGTAAGTCTGTTGAGGAACAAGTCCAAGAACACCAGCAAAAGAAAGGAGAAAATACGAAAAAGCAACTGACCGCCGAACAGTTGGAATCGCGCCGCAAACGGGAGGTGTTGTTGCTCTCCCGGTCACGAGTCCAGAAAGATTTGCAGGCAAGCCAGAATCCTCGCCATCGAGATCAACTCAATAGCGCCTTAGCCGATCTGGATTCGCAGATTGCCGCTTTGACGGAAAAATCCTGAACGACCAGCGCGGGTGACGGAATTTCTAGTCATTCGGATGAGCCGATTCGGGCTCTTCGATAAACACCACACCCACTCCGTTGCTGCCTTTCTCGCGTCCCGCATCGAAATGAATCACAGTGCCGCGCAGCGATAGCACGCTCGATCGTTTGTCATCGCCTGCCGCTTCAATCACCACCCGCAATTCAGACTGTAGCTTCGGGCGGCTCTTCAGCGTCAAATAAGCGCCCTGTAAACTGATGTCGCGCACGGTGGCCTGCTCTTCGAAATTCGAACCATCCTCTCCCTGGCCGCTTACCGTCGCGGCGAAACGAATCCGGCGCCGTTGCCCAACGCGCGATTTCGGCAGGGCCACATGAATTCCGCGCTCGCTGAGCGACACGGTCATTCCCTCCGTGGCCGCCCAAGTGGCTGGAAATTCGTGGCGCGCAGCGGAAAGAAAACCGTCGACCACTTTGTCCGTCGAGTCCGGATCGTGATGGAAGAGAATTAAATTCCGGACCTTGCACTCCCGCGCAATCTTCACGCCCTCAAGCCAGCTCGAATGCCCCCAGCCATGCCTTTCCGTAGCCAGTTGTTCCGGGGAATACTGCGCGTCGTAAACGAAGACGTCCGCGCCATGCACCAACTCTCTTAAATTCTTGTCGAATTCCGCGACGCCAGGTTCATTGTCAGTCGCATACACGATTGAACCGCCGGTAGTCTCCAGGCGGTAACCCAGGCAGCCCTGTGGATGGTTCAGCCACGCAGCGGTAATTTTCGTGCCGCCGATTTCCCACTTTTGCCCTGACGTTACTTCGTGAAACGTGCGGGAAGCCGTCATCGTGCTCACATCCACTGGAAAATACGGGCTCGCAAGCTGCGCTTCCAGCACCTTCCCAAGGCTGTCCGGCCCCAGGTATTCCGATTGAAAGCTATAGAAGTTGAATTTGTTCTGCGATTCAAAAAGAGGCCGGAAGAAGGGAAGGCCCTGAATGTGATCCCAGTGGTAATGCGTCACCAGGACGTGCGCATGTACTCCCCGTTCTCCATGCATCTCGGTCCAAAGATTCCCCAGCATCCTCATACCCGTGCCGCAATCGAGGATGAACCGGCTGCCTTCTGGCGACGTCAGCTCGAGGCAGGGCGTGTTTCCGCCATAGCGCCAGGTATCGCGCTCAAGCGTAGGCGTAGAGCCGCGCACTCCCCAGAAAACCAGCTTGGCTGCGTTGTGCGTCATCGCTGGGCGGAGCTTCCCGCGCGCCGCCCGCGCCCCCTGAGAGTCCCAAAGCCTTGAGGATGATGCTCATGGTAGGCGGTGCCAGCGCGCCAAGTCAATTGAGTTTCCACCCCTGGTTCGTTCCCAGGACTTTGGCCCCCGAATCGGAGTGCCGCGAAAATTCCATGCCATCGGAACTTTCGCGACATCCTGACCACCGAAAGGTGGTTCCCGTGACTGCCGAGCGAGTAGAATTCAGGAGATGCACGTCCATTCACACGGCGCTGCTCATAACCACTCGCACCCGCATATTGATGCGAGCCAGGGGATGACCCTCATTCTAGGCACCGCCGTCGTTGCCACGTTCGCTCTTGTTGCCATCGAATTGATCGCCGGTTACGCGGCACATTCAATCGCACTCATCAGCGATGCCCTTCACAACCTGACGGACGTGCCTACGATGGTGATTTCGTGGCTGGCCGCGCGTTGGGCTATGCGTCCTCCCACTCCCGAAAAAACCTATGGCTATCATCGCGCTGGCATACTCGCGGCCTTCATCAATTCAATGCTGCTGGCGATTGTAGCTCTTTTCCTGATTTACGAATCGATCCAGCGGCTCCGAGTTCCTGTAGAAGTCGAATCTGGCGTGATGCTCTGGGTTTCGATTCTCGCGCTGGTGGTGAATAGCGGCATCACGTTCGCTCTCCATGGTGGCCGGCGCGACTTGAACATCCGTGCCGTCTGGATTCACAATCTGGGCGATGCCCTCTCGAACATCGCCATCATCGTGGGCGCCATCCTAATTCGCCGCACCGGCGCGAACTGGATCGATCCAGTCATCGGCATCGCGATAGGCGCGACGGTTCTCTGGACGGGTGCCGGGATACTGCGCGAGAGCACTCACATTCTGCTCGAAGGATTACCGCGCAATGTCGATTTGAAAAATGTGGCCGGGGCCATCTTGAAGGTCGATGGTGTGCAGGAAGTCCACGATATCCACATCTGGACGCTGGGCACCGATCTCCACGCACTTTCCTGCCACGCGCGCATCCCGGATATGCACATGGAAGACAGCGAGAAAATCCTCAACCGCATCTGCGAAGTGCTAGCCCGCGATTTCCAAATCTCGCACACCACGGTTCAACTCGAACGCGCCGGCCTCCCAGCCGAAGCCGGCCCATTAATGCCCGAGCCCGCCCCAGCCCGCCGCGCCGATTAGCTTGCCCTCAAGTAGCGTAGGCTTCAGCCTGCGCCCACGTTGGCTAGATGCTCAGGGAATCCATTGCGCGAGGGCGCGCTTACGTTCTTTTCGGTCACCGGAAACACCGCATGTCTCTTCTGCCGCAGGGGCATGGCACAGCGCGCCTAAACAAGCAAACTTCAAGCGATGAACTCGTCTCCGGAGATCCATGCTACTGCGAACTTAAAGCGGAATCTGCAGCGGCGTCCCGCGCTCCTGGTTCAAACGCACAGTCGCATCCACGTCCAGTTCGCGCAGATCAACCGTCCTCCGTCCGCCACCTATAGTGATGTACACAATTCTATCGTTCACGCGCGTAAACGCCACCGCTTCAATCTCCTGACCGCTTCGCAAAATCAGTGTGAACTCGCCCTCATCCGGCAAGGATTCAGATTGTTCCAGCGCATTGCGCTCGTTGTTTACTTCCAACTGCTCCTGTTGTTGCGATCCGCGCCATGAATGTTCTCGCGAAACGACCTGCTCGCTCTGACCTTGGTCTTGGCCTTGGTCTTGGGCTCGGTCCTGTCCTTGCTGCTGAGATACTTGCGCATCCGCGTCCGCATTCAAGTCAGCGCCTGGTTCGAGTGGCAGCACATACGCCCCGCCGCCATCCAGAAAGATGAACCCGTTGGCGGTCTTCGGCTTCCTTCGCATGCGTCGCTCGGCCAGCGCCAGCTTCACCTGCGTTGCCGGATCAATCAGCGCCTTGATGTCATCATCTCTATGAATCGCAGCCAGATGCGCGAAATCGAATCCGTCACTCGGGAACGGGTTCAAAATCTGCTGCACCGTTAGTCCGTCACTGCCTGCAAAACCGGCAGGCGCATTCGCACCCGTACTCGCGTTGGCCCCTACCGACGATGCGGCTTTCACACTTCGACCGCTGCTCCCACGATTCCCAGTATGCGCTCGCACAGCGGTGCTGTGTGCTGCCGAAGCGCTCGTGGGTGAATTCGGCGCCGCTCGAAAAGTGCCTGTCGCATGTTGGGCCTGAGAAAAGGTAGGTAAAACCAGCAAGACCGCGGCGGCCAGCCCGAATCTTCCTTGCATTTTCATGGCTGCCTTCCCTTCTTCCTGAGTATCAGACGCGAGCACCACTGCCACGGTTGCACGATTGTAGTGCAACCCTATGGCAGCCCGCCCTCGGCGCGTTCAGGCACAAAACCCAGGCCTCCGGTGTCTACACCTGTTTGGGGTCTCACGTCTAGCGACGGCAATCCCTCCCCAGGAATAACGATATACGTTGCTTTTCCCGATACGCTGGATGTGCTATAAACATCCGTCCGAAGGGTGTCCGGATATGGCTCAGAAACAAGCGGTTTCGCCCTTGTTTGGTGATCTGGAGTTCCCTGTCGGCTCGCCGCAAGCGGCAAGCACAGCAAAGGCGGAACCGATGGCAAACGCGTATCGCGAGGTTCAGCATTCGGAGCTTTCCTCCGCTTTCTGCCCGCGCTGCTCGGCACGGCTTGAGCCACGGAGCTGCAAGCTGATCTGCTCCTGCGGGTACTATATGTCCTGTTCAGATTTTTACTGAATTTTGCCTAGAAAGATTTAGCGAGAATCCTCGCCGCGCTCAGCGGCGATTTCTCCGGTAGCCAAATTCAAATACCAGCTGACAGATTCCAGGAGGCGCGAACGTGGCACTTAGAATGACGGATCGAGAAATGGATGGCGTTACCGTGCTCGAGATCGAAGGACGCATCGTGCTCGGCGAAGAAAGCAATGCGTTCCGTGAAAAAGTGAAAAGCCTGCTCGCAGCCGGCAAAAAGAAAATCGTGCTCAATCTTGCCAACGTCGGCTACATCGACAGCGCTGGACTCGGCACCTTGGTAGCCACCTTCCACAGCGCCCGCTCGCAGGGCGCCGTCCTGAAGCTCGCCAATCTGGGCTCCAAGTTCAAGGAAGTGTTGCAGGTGACGAAGCTCATGACTGTCTTCGACACCTACGACAGCGAGGCCGCCGCCGTCGCCAGCTTCCCGAAGTAGCCCGCATCGTCGTTACGCGCCGCGGTCCAGCCAATGCTTTTCTGACGCGCCGGACCGCGCTCGCTTGGTCCCCACGCCTTCCAAGCGCGCAGGCTCGGACATGCGCCGTACCCCAAAATGGTCTCTACATCTTTTCAAGCGCCTGATAGCGCGCTCCAACGGTAGAATGACCGGGCGATGAACCGGCATCTATGCAGGCGCAGCTGCGCGATGATTTGATCGCGTTCGACTTCTTCTTCGAGGCGTGCGTTTCGACATCCAATGAGGACGTCTTCTTGCATGAAGCAGGTGGGCGGTGCAAATGCGCTTGGTTTGTGCGTACCCCAAGGCGGCATACACCCCATTCAATGTCCCGCTTGCTCAAAGCCACCCATTCGTGCTGCGCTTGAGAACTACGACTCGGCGTCACTATACGAATGCCCTGGATGTGACCTGCACTTTTGGCACCCAGTTGCTATGCCCGACGTAGCTTGGCACGAGCAGACCTATCAAACCCGCGATCAAACCGCCCTGCCACTCGAACCTGGCCACCGATTTTTTCTCTCGGACCCAAAAGCACCTAAGAGTGGACGATTGCTCGATCTTGGTTGCGGCGTGGGAAATTTTCTCGCCGCGGCACGTGATTCCGGGTTCGAAGTTACGGGCGTGGAGCTCAATCCCAGCGCGGTTCGATTTGCGCGTGAAACATTCGGCCTGCGCGACATTTTTGCGCTGCGGCCGGAAGAGTTTCGCGCGGCAAACCCGGATAAAACATTTGACGTTGTCACGTTTTTTGAAGTGCTGGAACATCAAGACGATCCGCAGAGGTTCCTCAAAATTGCCCAAGAATGCCTCGCGAGCGGCGGGTATATCGCCCTGAGCGTGCCAAACCGCACCCGATGGCAAAAAGGTGTCGAAACGCTTGATTATCCGCCCAACCACCTCACGCGCTGGAGTCCGCTGGCGCTTCGAAATTTTCTCGAAAAGAATGGATTTGAGGTTCTATCAATGCAACAAGAACCTTTGAATATTGGCCGCGCCGCTCAAGTTCTAAGCATGGGTCTTCGAACGGGCCTCGTGGCGAAGATTGCAGGTGAACGACCGCCATCTCCATCTGATCTGGCAGCCATGCCCCCGGCCGAATTGGAACAAGCGATCGAAAGAATGAACCATAAAACGTCACACCGTCTGGCTGCTCGACTCGCCCTGTGGAAGAATTTTGCGATGATTCCGGCCGCCACCATGCTGCTTCCATTCCTGCGAATGCGAGGATTCACCGGTTTGTATTTATACTGTCTGGCACGCAAGCGAGATGCCGTCGCCAAGCCGACAACCTGACATGGGCATACCGGCAGTTACAGTCCTGATTGACACATACAATCACGAGCGCTATATCGAAGAAGCCATTGTGAGCGTCCTGGAACAGGATTTTCCACGCGCAGAGATGGAAATTCTTGTGGTTGACGACGGCTCGACCGATCGCACGCCTCAAATCGTCCGCAAATTCGCTCCGGATGTGCGTCTAATCCAGAAGACAAACGGCGGCCAGGCATCCGCTTTCAATACGGGCATTCCCGAGGCTAAGGGTGAGATTGTCGCATTTCTCGACGGCGACGACTGGTGGGCGAAAGAGAAGCTCAAGAGTGTTACGAACTATTTAGGCGCCCGGCCACATATTGGTGTCGTCGGGCACGGCATTTTCGAGTTCGATTCCGATAACGGAAATATGAAGGCTACGATTCCGCAACGCACTCAGGAGGTCACTTTCGATACCGTTGAAAACGGCAGATTTTTCAGGCAGATGATGTGTTTTTTCGGCACCAGCCGCTTAGCGGTGCGCCGCAAGATCTTGTCGCGAGTACTTCCCGTTTCCGAGCGGATCGTGGTCGAAGCAGATGAGTTTGTATCCATCATGAGCGCCGCTTATTCGGCGGCCGGTTTGATCCAGGAACCACTCACATTTTATCGGCTGCATTCTGGAAACTTATTCCAGATCAGAACGAAAGATGAAGTTAAGCAGCGGCGGATTCAAAAAGCCCTGGCGGCACTAGCCGGCGAGCTTCGCTTCCGGCTCGCTTCCGCCGCCATAGCACCGGCCGTCATAGACGCGATCGTCAAGCCGCTCGAGGTGGGCAGCAATCGTCTCCGCTTAATGCTGGATGGCGGAAATCCCTGGGAAACATTCCAAACCGAGCGAGACGAGTTTCAGATTGCTTACAAAAAAGGAAGCGCTGCCTATCGGCTTTTCAAGGGATTCGTGCTGGCCTGTACGCTCGTGATGCCTCCCAGGAATTTCTACAAGCTGCGGGACTGGTATAGTCGCAGCGATTGGCGTCGGGTCCGAGGGCTGCTCGGCGAGCCGGTGCCCAACGCCGAAATCGGGAACGTCGCGGTGACAAAACCACCGAATTCGGAACGAAAAGCGCTCCACTAGAACGGGGAAATAGAAGCTCTCGCCAACCCCAAATCGCTTTTCCGGGAAGAGAGACTAACCGCTGCGCGATGCGATTGTATTTTCGACTTGGTCCTGGGATATGTTCAATGTCCCGGAACGAATTTCACTCGCCCTTGCGTCTCGCGGATTCCGCGTTCTGTACTGCGAGATTCCCGTCTCTCGTGTTCGTCGAAAGGGCCAACCCCTCACCGAAGTAAGCGAAGGAGTCTATCGTTTCGGTCCCGAGTACCTCGGCGCGAAGTTGAATTCTCTGCCCGTGATCGGCCATCTCCAATGGAAAACGGTTGCGAAACAAATCGTCGAGCGCGCGGAATCCTTAAACCTGAAAGATCCGGTGTTCCTCTACTCGCACTTCGAGAACATGACGGCACTGTGCGAGGAAATGCGAATCGCAGGCTACCCACTCGTCCATATCTGCATGGACTACCCGGAACCGTATCAACACGAATTAATCGAGGTTTCTGATCAGACCGTCGTGATTCCCAAACACGTTTTCAGCGAGCTTCGACCTAGATACGGCGAAAAGATTCAGTGGATTCCGCAATCGATTCATCTGCCGGCCGCGACGCTCGAGACTCCAGGATTGCCCGCCGAACCCGCCGAGATCGCTCGCATTTCTCGGCCGCGACTCGGCTATCTTGGCCCGGTCTTCGCGCGCCTGGATCTGCCGCTTTTGCGCGCGGTTCTCGCTAAGAATCCGGACGCTCAGTTCGTCTACTTCGGCGATTCCGATCACACCTTGCCTCCCAATGCCCACGCGACGGGCTGGCACCGCCCCGACGAATTGCCACGCTACGTCGAGTCGCTCGACGCCGGGCTAATGCCGTATGATTGTTCAGGTAAGAAGAATCTGTACTGCTCGCCGTTAAAGCTGTACGACTATTTTCTGAAGGGATTGCCGGTAGTTTCTACTCCGATCCTTGAGATTTCTGAATTCAAGGATTTGGTTTATGTAGGCTCGACTGCGGAGGAGCTTTCAGCAGCCGTCGCGCGCGCCCTGGAAGAACCACCAGACAGCCCGAAACGCGCGCTCCGCATGGATGTAGCGCGAGCGCACTCCACGGAAGCTCAAGGACAGCGCCTCGAAGAGGTTCTGAAGCTCCTAAAAAGCGGTCAGAGGAAATCAGCTTGATCAGCTTGGGTATCAACTATTCGGAAATGCACGATTCCGCGGCCTGCATTGCCCGCGATGGTCACATTCTTTTCGCCGTAGCAGAAGAACGCTTAAGCCGCTTGAAACATGACGCGCGATTCCCGTCGCTCTCGATCGAAGCGTGCCTTGCGTCAGCCGGCATTCGAGCCGATCAGCTCGATTTTGTCTGCTTCGGGTGGCCGCCCGCCATCGAAGCTCTGAAGCATGATTTGAAATGCATGGCCACCGGCTCTCTTCCGTTGAACTATGTAGATCTCGTAAGCACTGTGCGGCGAAACCTCAACCACACCCGCAAACAGAACGGCAAAAAACAATTCCTCGCGCGATTCCCTACGAAAGCGCAATTCAGATTTGTCGAGCATCACCTCGCGCATGCCATCAGCGCGTATTCGTTTTCAGGGTTCGACGACGCGGCGGTGCTCGTCCTCGATGGACGCGGCGCGTGGGAAGCGTCGTCGCTCTGGCATGGACGCGACGGCCGCCTCGAACACGTGTGGACGATTCCGTGGCCGAATTCATTGGGCCTTTTCTACGCGCAGTTCACTCAATACCTGGGTTTTCAGCCTTACAGCGACGAGTGGAAAGTGATGGGACTCGCTCCCTACGGCGAGCCCGGTATCAATCTCCGTGACTTCATTATCCCCGACGATAATCCTTACAAGGTTTCTACTCGGCTCTTGCTCGACGACAAGCCAGCCCCGCTCGCCGGCATTACCGCCCGCCTTGGGCCTCAGCGCGAAGCCGAATCAGAGATCGACCCGAAGCACAAGAATGTCGCTTTCGCCGTACAAGAGGCCTGCGAGGAAGCGATGATGACGCTCGCCCGCGCGGCAGTCGCAAAGACCGGTTCGCGAAACATTTGCTTGGCTGGCGGGGTGGCGCTGAATTCGAAAGCGAACGGCAAAATTCTATCTTCCGGGATCGTCGACCGGATTTTTGTGCAGCCCGCGGCCGGCGACGATGGCGTGTGCCTGGGCGCAGCCCTTGCTCCTCACCTCGACAACGGCGGCAAGCTGCCCATGCACAAAATGCGCCATGCGTACCTCGGCTCGGAAAATTCCGACGAAGAAATCGAAAAGGCTCTCACCACCTACAAACTTCGAGCCACGCGCGTCTCAGATCCCGCCGCCTCTGCTGCGGAAATGCTGGCCAAAGGGAAAATCCTCGGCTGGGTTCAGGGGCGGATGGAATTCGGCCCGCGAGCGCTAGGCGCCCGTTCCATCCTCGCCGATCCGCGCGATCCGGAAATGAATGCAAAAGTGAACAACGCGGTGAAGTTCCGCGAATGGTGGCGCCCCTTCGCGCCCTCGATGCTCGCTGAAGTAGCCGGCGAGTACATCGAATCTGCCACCGATTCGCCGTTCATGATTCTCACCGCGCAGGTCAAACCGGAAAAACGCAGCGTGATCCCCTCGGTCACGCACGTGGACGGAAGCGCACGCCCTCAAACAGTCGAGCAAGACGTGAATCCCCTCTATTGGCGTTTGATTCGCGAGTTTGGCAACCGCACCGGCGTTCCGGTCGTCATGAACACATCGTTCAATCTGCGCGGTGAACCCATTGTCTCGACTCCCACCGATGCAGTCCGCACATTTTTTAGCTCAGGCATGGATGCGTTGGTGATTGGGAGTTTTGTCGTCGAAAAATAATGCCGCGCGCAAACGTGAGGCTGTTTCGTGAAATGCCTTATATGCAATGCTGATGATTCAGAATTCGTAACCGCCTGGGAACAGTGGCGGTTCGAAAGATGCCGGAATTGCTCTGTCCTCTTTACTGCTCCTCTTGCAGAGGAGGAGGTGGTGCAGCGCTACACGAGCGGTTCGATCCTGGAAAGTCCGGGAGAGCCGGCTCCAACGAGTGAGTTGATTTTCCCAGCTTGGAAGCACCGCGAACATGCTCGCATCGTGAACCGTCTCGCAGCCTTGGGAACTCGTCAAGGCCGATTGCTCGATGTCGGATGTCTATGGGGTTCCTTCCTCGGCTATGCGCATCAGAGCGGGTTCGACGTTACGGGAATCGAGCCCTTCGGAAAAGCGGCTACCTACGTAAAAGAAGTTCTAAAGCTCAATGCTTCTCAAGGCACTTTGCGCTCCGCAGCTTTTCCCGCCGGCAGCTTCGACGTGGTTACCATCTTGGACGTGATCGAGCATATGACTGACCCGGTCACCGAACTCAAAGAAGTCTATCGAGTCATGAAACCCGGCGGATTGCTGCTCGTCAGCACTCCTGATGTAGGCTCGCTCATAACCCGCCTGGTCAATACCGAGCGCCGCCTGCTTGGACGTCAATGGTTTCCCTTTGACAATCCCCCGTGGCACCTCTGGGGATTCAACAGGAGGAGCATCAAAAGCTGTGTCGAAAATGCGGGCTTTGCCCTCGAGTACGTGGATCCGCTCGATTCCAGTTTGAAGACGACAAACCTCGACGCAGGAAGCACCCCGTGGAAGAGAATGGCGTTCCGCGGGATCGGGGCTGTATCTTCAATATTCGGTATCAGCGACCGGATGGCGGTCTTCGCACGGAAGGGCGCGCAGACATGACAACACGTCAAATGACGTCATCGCGGCCCAATACCACGCTTTCGATTTCGCCCAGCGGCAAGACCGCTAAGGTTTGAAACCCACGCTGCGCCACAGCTCCGCGCAGTTGTACATCACGCCATTCGTCACCACGAACTCCACAGTCCGGATGTTGCGAATCGATTCCAGGGGATTTGCGCCAAGGATCACCACGTCAGCCCGCTTTCCCGCTTCAATCGTGCCTAGTTCTTTATCCACGCCCATCGCCCGCGCCGGAACAATGGTCGCCGATTGAATCGCTTCCATCGGCGAGAATCCCGCCTGTACGTACAGCTCAATCTCGCGATGCAGGCTGTGCCCCGGAACTGCCTGGTCAGTTCCGGCCACAATCGGAACCCCCGCGCGATGCAGCACGCCCACCACTTCGATGTCTTTCTGCGTAGCCTTCTGGATCAGGCTGGTCACCGGCGTAGGCGGCGCGTCGAACGAAAGCGTTTCCGCAAGTTCAGGAGCAACTTTCGCGATGCCCGGTTCGAAAGTCGCCACCGGCCTCTCCGAACTCGCTGAATAAAGTTCAAACAGCGCGAGCGTAGGATCGATCACCGTTCCATGTTCCACAAGGAACGAAACAGCTTTCTTGGCTTCGGCGGAATTCACGTCGAAATCGCCGGCGGCCTTCAACCGGTCGAGCCGCGTCGCATTCGCCAGGAGCGGCGGCCGCATGATGTCGGCAACGTACTCGATGTGATTGATCTGGTCCATTCCAGCTTCAACGCCTTGATAAGCTGTCAATCCTTCCGGGATGTGCCCGGTCACCGTCATGCCCAGGCGATGCGCTTCGGCCGCAACAATTCTCAATTCTTCCAGCTGCACCGAACTGTAGATCTTCATCTGCTGAAAACCGGCGTCGTGATACCGGTCCGTCCACATTTTCGCCTGCTCGGGCGTATCCACACGCTCCACACCCAGCGCGAGCGGCCCGGTTCCGTCCACAACTCCCGCGAGCAGCAGTCGAGGGCCGAGGCCTCGTCCATTCGCAACCGCGTCGCGAACCGCGGTGATAAACTCGAATTCATTTCCGCAGTCGCGAACCGTGGTCACACCGGCAGCCAGGTAAATCGGTCCCCACTCCACCTGCTCGAAGTGCGCGTGCATGTCCCAGAGGCCGGGAAGAATGGTCTTGCCGCGTGCGTCAATTTTCGTGGCGCCGTGCGGAATCTTCACCATTGAACGCGGTCCCGCCGCAACGATGCGCCCTTTCTCGATAAGCACCACCGAATCCGCCACGGGCGCACTGCCGGTTCCATCAATCAGAGTGCCGCCCACAATTGCGAGCGTCTCTGCCCGGCTGCCGGAAATATTCTTCGAAATGTCGGCAAGAGCGGCCATGCCGTCCGTTCCAGCAATCCCCACGAATTTCCCCAGCGCCCCCTCGTAGCCTTCACGAATCGCTTCGAAGTGGTCGAACTCGGCATCGATCGTCACGGCGGCGGCGAGATTCCGCTTCGAATCAAACCACAGCGTTTCGCGTCCCCAGATGAGACCCTCGACGGTGTAGCGATCGAGCGTTTCGTCCTTCCCGCCGATTGTCACGGTGTCTTGGCCGCGCGGCTCGATTTTCACGCGGCCGGCGGGAAACGTTTCGAGCTCGGCCGGCGAGCCATGAGAAGCCCAGTAGCGCACCATCAGCATCTGCATCGTGGCTGGTGCATAGCCGGCAATTGCGAAAAACTGTTTGGGGCGCGCTTCCTCCGTCCATTTCTCGCGGTTGCGCACACGAATTTTGTCACCCTGAATTTCCACGGCCTCGTCGATTTGCGTGGGCCGCGCTGACTTGCCTTTGATTTCGAACGCTTGCGGGGTGAGATCGTCCGCGCTTCGAAAATTGGCAGTAAGCGGAACTGCCGTTCCCCGGTCCACAAACTTGAAGCTGATTTTCGTCACCAGGGATTGAGCTTCGCGCGTGGTATCAAAAGTCTCTTCGCCGATCGGCTGCTCAAATTTGTGGAGAATGAATTTTCCGTGCTCGATTACTTCCGGCGACAAGGGCGCCGTTGGCGACTGAGCCCTGGCAGCAAAAGCCGAAAAGAAAGCGAATGCAAAGCTCAACGCGAGACTGGCTCGCCAACGGATCATTTTCTTCCCTCCCGAAGCTGACAGCGGAGAATACGCGCCAATTGATTCCATCACAAGCCGTCCGCTCTGAGGTTGATATTCTGCGCCGCCTGCCTCAACATGTCCGCCGCGCAGCATATGCGCCAGGCCCCTCGCGCCGCGCATGCGCGGGACCCAAAGATGACAACCGAACAAGGGATGGGAGCGACCGTGAACTGGAAGCTGATTCGAGTGATCGCAGTGCTGGCTGCAGTAGCGGCAGTGAGTTTTTGCTCGAGCGCGCAAAATCAAGCAGCGCGCAAGGCTCCGCCGCCAAGACCGGCGCACGACGCGGCCATGGAGGCGATGTTCGGTGTGCTCGATTTTCAGCAAGCCGAAATTTCGCCGGATGGCAAGCGCGTGGCCTGGGTCGAATCGCTCCCCGGTGCGGGAGGCGCGCCGTCATCCAATTCCGCAATCTATGTGGCCGATCTCTCAGCGCCCGCCACAAAAAAGCGCATAACGGCCGGCGACGGCAAAGCGCCGCACGAAGAGCACGATATCGCTTGGTCAGCCGATAGCAAGCAGCTCGCCTTCCTCTCCGATGCGCCAAAAACCGGCCAGCTGCAACTCTTCATTGTTCCCGTGTCAGGCCCTGAGGCGGCAAAGCGTCCCGCTACCCACAAGGCTGCGTCGAAACAGGAAGCTAGCCCCGCCAGGCAGCTCACGCACGCCACAGGATTTCTCGCTGACCCCGGCTGGTCACCCGATTCGAAAACGATCGCTCTCCTGTTCACGGAAAACGCCACTCGCGCCGCCGGTCCACTCGTCGCCGAAACGCCCGATGAAGGAGTCGTGTCCGAAGATTTCCTCGAGCAGCGCCTCACCCTCGTCGACGTCGCCACCGCAAGCCTCCGCCAACTTTCCCCATCCGACACTTACGTCTACGAATTCGATTGGTCGCCCGACGGCAAGCAACTCGCCATCACGTCGGCAAAAGGCAATGGCGACGACAACTGGTATATCGCGTCCCTATCCACGATCGACGCAACCTCCGGCGAAATGCGCGACGTGCAGCCCAAACCCGGCATGCAGATTGCCAATCCGCGCTGGTCGCCGGATGGCAAAACGATCATCTTCATCGGCGGCTTGATGAGCGACGAGCCCATTCCCGGCGGTGACGTCTACGCCGTCGATGCGACGGGCAGCCCGACGAAAAACCCGATGAAAAACCTTACGCCAGATTCGAAATCCACAGCCACTTCGCTCACCTGGCTGCCCAATTCGCAGGGAATTCTCGTCACCGGAATCGACGCTGGCGAAACATTCGTCGCCCGCCTCACGCTCACCGGCATGATGACCCCCGTGTGGAAGGGTCCGGAAACTCTCGCCCACGGAGAATTCGTCCCATACGTATCAGTTGCGAGCGATGGCACCACGACCGCGGTGGTGCGCGAGACCTTTTCCAACGCCCCCGAGGTTTGGGCCGGCCCCGTGGGAGACTGGAAGCAGATCACGCACGTGAATGCCAACATCAAACCCGAATGGGGCGAAGCCAAAAGCCTGCGCTGGACCACCAGCATCGGCTCTGTCCAGGGCTGGCTCATCTATCCCAAGGATTTCGATCCCGCAAAAAAATATCCGCTCGTCGTCTACGTTCATGGCGGCCCTGCGTGGGCATACACGCCGAAGTTTCCCAGCCGTTGGAACTATCCTTTCGCTTTGCCCGAGCACGGCTTCTTTGTGTTCGAACCCAATCCGCGCGGCAGCTACGGAATGGGCGAGAAATTCACGCAGGCAAACGTGAAGGATTTCGGCTACGGCGACTTTCTCGACATCATGGCCGGAGTCGACAAAACAATCGAGCAAGCTCCCGTCGACCCCGCGCGCCTGGGAATCACCGGCTGGAGCTATGGCGGATTCATGACCATGTGGGCCGTGACCCAGACGAACCGCTTCGGCGCCGCAGTAGCCGGAGCAGGCCTTTCAAACTACTTGAGTTACTACGGCGAAAACAAAATCGATCAATGGATGATTCCCTATTTCGGAGCCACCGCTTACGACGACCCGGTCGTCTACGCCAAAAGCTCGCCCATCAATTTCATCAAGAAGGCGAAGACGCCCACGCTCGTCGTTGTGGGCGATCGCGACGGCGAATGCCCCGCCCCGCAATCCTACGAATTCTGGCACGCCCTCAAGACGTTGAAAGTGCCCACCGAATTCGTCATCTATCCCAACGAAGGCCACCTGTTCGCAAACCCCGAGCACAGCCGGGACGTAATTGACCGCACCGCCGCATGGTTCGGCCAATACCTCGGTGGCGCGAAATAGCACAGAGAGCTCAGGCCCATGAGCGAATGCGGCTTTGTAGCCTTTCGCCCCTGAAGGATTAGGCTCCCGGGCCGATTCTCTGGGTGGGAAGCTTTCGCCTGTCATTCCGTACAGGAAATCGGACTAGCACGAAATCTGTCCGCACGTTCTATATCCTCCGGCTCGGCTCGGCGCTAGGCT
>Ga0210394_10002948_pt1 | contig 22354 bp, 20 predicted proteins | sample IncBWC12MmetaG_FD_160121 | JGI IMG/M metagenome (GOLD analysis project Ga0210394, IMG submission 160121) | Forest soil microbial communities from Barre Woods Harvard Forest LTER site, Petersham, Massachusetts, United States - Inc-BW-C-12-M | ecosystem: Environmental > Terrestrial > Soil >... | reverse complement strand
GAGCGCGCCCGCGGCGTCTGCCGTTGATGCCGCCGCCGCTGCGAACGCGCCGGCGAGGCCCGCGGGTCCGACCGGTACCGTCGCGCTCAGCCCCAGCGCGATTCCCGGGCGCGTCGGTCCCACCGGCACGATGGCGATCGAATACGCGCCCGCCAGGCGCATCGATCCGGCCAATGTGATCGATCCGGCCAACCCATTCGATCCGGCCGGCGCGATCGATCCGGCCAACCCAATCGATCCAGCCGATGCGATCGATCCGGCCAGCTCAATCGATATCAATTTCTCCGCCGGCACGGTGTGGCAGCAGCTGCACCCGCCGGCGCCCTCCGCATCAGCTCCTGCCGCCGCCGCGACTGCCCCGGCCCCGGTGCGCGCGCCTCCGAGCCTCATGCAACGCGTGCGTCGCGGCGCGCCGGTGGTGCTCGCGGCACTTCTTCTCGTCATGGCGCTCGGCACGCTCGCCCGGCACACGCAGCCGGACGGGTTCGCCGCCGGGCCCGTGACGCCGCCGCCGTCGCAGGCGCCCGAGCCCGTGCCCGCGGCCTCCGCCGCGACGCCGGCCACGCCAGCGCCAGCCGCCGCCGACACGACCACCGACTCGACTCTCGCCGAATCGCCAGCCCAGGCGCCGCCGACCGCTGCTGCGATGAGCGCGACTGCGTCCGTCGAAGGGCCGGCTGCCGCGCCAGCTCCCACGACCGCGCCGCCCGCCCGGCACGATCTCTCGGGCACCTGGCGCGGTGAATACGTCGATGCCGCGGGCAAGGAGCTCCTGCGCGTCGTCAACCTGAGCATCGAGCGTGTCGGCCACGACGGCGGCATCGAGGGCACGCTCGAGTATCAGGCGGCCAGCGGCAACGGTGAGTGCAAGCTCCATGCGCGCGGCAGCAACTGGTCGGCGCCCGCGCGGCGCCTGCAGCTGAGTCCCGAAGGCTGCAGCCCGCACTCGCCGCGCGAGCTCGGCGTGCCGCTCGATTTCGCCGGCGTGAACCCGCGGGCCAACACGCTCAAGGACGGTCGCATCGAGGCCCCGACCGGCGCGCTGATCCGCGTCAGGCTGAAACGGGTGAGCGGGGTCTAGGGCGCGTGCGCAGCGCGCGGCTACGCCACCGGCGGCAGCCGCTCGCGGATCAGCTGCGCGGTGCGCTCGAGATCGAGCGCGGCCTCGACTTCCCGTCCCGGTCCCGGATCGAGCTCCTCGAGCAGCCGTGCCTGCACGGCGCCGCGCCGCAGCGCCTCGGCGTACGGGATCTCCGGGTGGAACATCACCATCGAGTAGCGCGGGATGAAGCGCTCGGGGAAGCGCCTCTCCAGGGCCATGGCGAGCGCCTTCAGGCGCACGAAGCGCGCTTCGAGCACCGCATCGCGCATCTCGAGATAGTTCTCGAGCGCCATGCGCGCGATCGCCTCGGTGTTGGGACGGCGCAGCCGCTCGAACTCGGCGAACACCGTTTCCCAGTCGGCGTGCGTGCCGATCAGCTCATCGAGCACCGTGCAGTCCTCGAAGGCGGCGTTCATGCCCTGCCCGTGGAACGGGACGATGGCGTGCGCCGCGTCGCCGAGCAGCAGCAGCTTGCCGCCGACGCGCCATGGCGCGGTGTGGACCGTGCCGAGCTGCCCCTGCGGATGCTGTGCGAATTCCGCCAGCAGGTTCGGCATGAGCGGTACGGCGTCCGGGAACTGCTCGGCGAAGAACGCCTCGACCGCGGCCGGCGTGCCGAGCGAGGCGAAGCCGGCGGCGCCGGCGCGTGCGAGGAACAGCGTGGCGGTGAAGCTCGCATCCGTGTTGGGGAGCGCGATCAGCATGAAGCCGCCGTGCGGCCAGATGTGCAGCGCGTGCCGCTCGAGCGCCGGTGCGCCGCAGGCCGGCGGGATGGTGAGCTCCTTGTAGTCGTGGTCGAGCCACTCCTCGCGCACCGTGACCAGGCCCGCGGCGGCGAGACTCCCGCGTAGCGCCGAGCCCGCGCCGTCGGCGGCGATGGCGGGCGCGAGGGGCAGTTCCTCCTCGACGCCGCTCGCGGTGTCGCGCACCCGCAGGCGGTCACGCACCGGGTCGGCGCCGAGACACTGGCGGTTGAAGCGCACCGTGACGTTCGGATGGCGCAGTGCCTCCTCGATCAGCAGCCGGTTCAAGTCCGCACGGCCTACCGAGTAGATGACCTCGTGCTCGCGCTGCCCGTAGGGCTGCAGCGCGCTCGCCCCCGAGGGCTCGTGCACCATACGCCCGCGCATCGCGATGGTGAGCGGGCGCACCCGCTCCATGACGCCGGCGCGCTCCAGCGCGCGGATGCCGCGGGCGGCGAGCGCGAGATTGATGGAGCGGCCGCGCTCGGGTTGCGCCTGGCGCGGGTCCGCGCGCCGCTCGTGCAGCGCCACGGCAAAGCCGCGCCGCGCCAGCAGCACCGCGAGCAGTGCGCCCGCGAGTCCGGCACCGATGACGTTGACCGGAGCGTCCGGCGCGCTCTTCACACGCCCTCTCCCAGCACCTGGGCGAGCCGCGCGGCGAAGCGCGCCACGTCCTCGAAGCTGTTGTAGAGCGGTACCGGCGCCACGCGGATGATGTCGGGCGAGCGCCAGTCGCCGACCACGCCGCCGGCACGCAGGCCCTCGAACACCCGCCGTCCCGCATCGACGCCGCCGGCGATGCGCAATGACAGCTGGCAGCCGCGTGCGGCGCCCTCGCGCGGCGTGATGACCGTGACGCGCGGCGCGAGCGGCCGCAGCAACTCGTCCATGAAGCCGGTGAGCGCCAGCGACTTGGCGCGCAGCCGTTCCATGCCCGCCGCGGCGAAGATCATGAGCGAGGCCACGAGAGGCGCGGCCGCCAGGATCGGCGGGTTGCTCACGGCCCAGGCATCAGCGCCGGGCGCGGCGCGGAACTCGCTCTCCATGCGAAAGCGCGTGTCGGCCTCGTGACCCCACCAGCCGGCGAGGCGCGCGCCGGGCAGGCCGCCGCGATGCGCGCCGCGCGGCTGGGCGCGTCCATGGCGCTCGTGCACGAAACAACCGCCGATCGCGCCGGGGCCGCCGTTGAGGTACTTGTAGCTGCACCACACGGCGAAGTCGGCCGCCGCTTCGTGCAGTGCGAGCGGGGTGTTGCCGACGGAGTGCGCCAGGTCGAAGCCGGCGATCGCGCCGGCGGCGTGCGCCGCACGCGCGATGCGCGCCAGGTCGAAGGACTGGCCGGTGCGGAACTGCACGCCGGGCCAGAGCACCAGCGCGAGCTCGTCCGCGTGGCGCGCGATTGCGGTGTCGAGCGCGGCCGGCTCGATCAGGTCGGCCCCGGCCGCCGGAGCGAGCTCGATGAGCGCCACTTCAGGGTCGAGCCCGTGCCAGGCGATCTGCGAGGCGACCGCGTGGCGGTCGGAGGAGAAGGCCCCGGCCTCGATGAGCACGCGCGTGCGCTTGCCCTGCGGCCGGTAGAAGCTCGCCATCATGAGGTGCAGATTCACCGTGAGCGAGTTCATCGCAACCACTTCGGACGGGTCGGCGCCGGTCAGCTCGCTTAAGCCCGCCGCGAGGTTCTGATGGTAGGGCACCCACGGCCGCCCGCCGTGCTCGTGGCCCTCTACGGCGCGCTGCGCCCAGGCTTCGAGCTCCTCCAGCACCAGCTGCTTCGCGCCGAGGGGCTGCAGACCGAGGGAGTGTCCGCACAGGTAAACGAGTGGCGCACCGTGTGCATCGAGCGGCAGCGCGAAGCGCTCGCGAAAGCCGCGCAGCGGATCGGCGGCGTCGCGGGCGCGTGCCTGCGCGAGGCTGGCGGGATCGGCGGCCGGGCGGCTCATGAGTCGAGCCGGTAGAGCAGCGGGCGGCTCGGCACCGCGTCGCCGCCGAGCGCCGGCACCTGCAGCTCGAGCAGATACGCCCCATCGCGCAGCGTTTGGGGCACGAAGGCGAGTTCGGTGATGGTGGCCTCGCGCCGTGCGGCGTCGGCGAGCGCGGTGGAGCCGGGCGGCAGGCCGAAGAAAATGCGGTGTGCGGTGAGGCGCCCCTCATCCCTCGCCCGGTCGATCGAGGGCAGATCGACGACCAGGTGGGCGATGCCGCGCTCGACGAGGAGTGCCGCCGCTTCCTGCGTGAGATAGGGCGGCGTCTCGTGCGAGTAGTCGTGCACGCGCTGGTCGGCGTGGTTAGGAAGCGTGCGCACGATGAGCGCCTGCGGCGCGAATGGCGCGTGCGCCGGCCAGGCGTGCGCGAGTGCGCGGCGCGTGACGAGCAGGTCGCCGCTGCGCGGGGCGGGATCGCTCGTCTCGCCTGCGGCGCCGGCCGGCTCGGCATCAATGCTCACGAGGAACGCGGGCAGGAGCCCCAGAGGGGCAACCCGGCTCGCATCGAGCCGCTCGCGCGTCAGGTGCCCGACGCATTCGGTGTGCGTGCCGTTGCAATGCGGGATGAGCGAGATCACCTCGCAGTTGCAGCTCGCGCCCTGCGCCACCGCACCCGCAAATCCCGGCACCGCGAACGGGCGCGCGCTCGCGGCAGGCGCGCCGAAGTGCCGCGGCTGGGGACCCGCGAAGTCGAGCTCGAGCGCGAGGCTCACCGGGCGCGAGATGTCGAAGCCGAGCTCGGCACCGGCGAGGGCGATACGGGCATTCACGCGCTGCGCTCCAGCACCGCGCCGCATTGCCGGCAGGTGCGCTTGTCGGCGCTCGCGAAGAAGCGCTCGAACACCGGCGGGAACTGCTTCTCGATGTCGGTGAGCTCGAAGAACTCCTCGTACAGGTGGTTGCCACAGCGCTCGCAGTACCACTGGAAGCCGTCGAGCTCGCCGGCGCGGCGCGCGCGCTCGATGACGAGACCGACGGTGTTGGCGGGACGCTGCGGCGAGTGCGGCATGTTGGGCGGGATCAGCAGCACCTCGCCGGCGCGGACGGGTAAGTCCACCGCACGCCCGTCCTGGATGGTCTTCAGCACCATGTCGCCTTCTAGCTGATAGAAGAACTCCTGCCCCGGATCGACGTGATAGTCCTTGCGCGCGTTCGGTCCGCCCACCACCATGATGATGAAGTCGCCGTCGCGAAATACGCGCTTGTTGCCCACCGGGGGTTTCAGCTGCGCCCGGTTGGCCTCGATCCACTGCCGGAAGTTGAACGCTTGCAGGGATGGCATGTGTCCTCCGCGTCTTTCGCGTATGTTACGCGTTGCGGCAAAGCGAGGAGAATCCCATGCACTCGAGGCGGGCGCGGGGCGTCACGGCGCGCGGCATCATGCTGGCGGCGTTGCTCACGCTCGCCGGCTGCGGTCACCTGCACTGGCCCTGGCATCGCTCGCCGCCGCCGCCAGCCACTCCGGTGCACGCGCTCGAGGTGAGCGGCTCGACGAGCGCGCCGCAGTACTGGAAGCGCAACACGCTGCTCGTCGATTTGAGCGCGGCGAGCGGCGAGGGTCACCTCGTGCTCGCGCCCGCGGCCGGCGCCACCTGGCCCGTGCGACTCGCCTTCCGCGTGACTCCCGGCGCCTTCGGCGCGCTCGAGGTGCGCGGTGCGGCGCGCGAGGTGCTGCCGATCACGGGCACGGGCGTCAAGCCCGTCGACCTCGAGCTCCCGCCCGGCATCTATGCCGCCGGCACGGCGCAAATCACGGTGAGCTGGGGACCGCAGATCGTGCTCGCGGCGCCCACCGCTCCCTGAAGCGGCTGCTCAGGCGCCGGGTTCCCGGTAACCCCGGCACGGCACGCTCACCGGCGGCCGCGCGGCATCGAGATTGAGCGCGGTGAGCGCGCCGCCCCACACGCAGCCGGTGTCGAGACCGACCACGCCATGGCTGTGCACAAAACCGAGCGCCGACCAGTGTCCGAAGACGATGCGCGCGTCACGGCTCGCGCGCGGGTGCAGGAACCAGGGACGGAGCGGCGAGGGCGGCGGCGGTGGCTCGCCCTTCAAAGCGAGGTCGATCTGACCGTCGGCGGTGCACACCCGCAGCCTCGTGAGCACGTTGATCGTGAAGCGCAGCCGCTCGAACCCTGCGAGCTCCTCACTCCAGCGATCCGGCTGATCGCCGTACATATGCTCGAACAGACGGCGCGGATCGCGCTGCAGCGCCGTCGCGACTTCGCCCGCCAGTGTGAGCGTCTGCGCCACCGTCCATTGCGGCACGACGCCGGCGTGCACCAGCAGGTCGCCGGCCTCGGCGTGCGCCAGCGGGCGCGTCAGCAGCCACTCGATGAGCGCGTCGCGGTCGCGGGCCGCGAGCAGCTCATCCAGCGTGTCGGACTTGCGCTTGCGATGCCCGCCGTAGACGACCGCGAGCAGATGCAGGTCATGGTTGCCGAGCACCACCACGGCGTTGTCGCCGAGTGCGCGCACCAGGCGCAGCGTCTCGAGGGAGGCGGGTCCGCGGTTGACGAGGTCGCCGACGAACCAGAGGCGATCGCGGTCGGGCGAGAACTTCAGCAGCGCGAGGAGGGCGCGCAGTTCCTCGTAGCAGCCTTGCAGGTCGCCGATCGCATGGCGCGTCACTGCACGATGCCGGGCATCGCCAGGCGGAAGGGCTGGATCGGTGCGTCGAATTGCGCCCCGTCGTCGGCCAGCATCTGGTAGCTGCCCTGCATGGCGCCGACCGGCGTCTCGAGCACCGCGCCGCTGGAATAGCGGAAACCCTGCCCGGGCTTGAGGTAGGGCTGCTCGCCCACCACGCCGTCGCCGCGCACTTCCTCCACCTTGCCGTTGGCATCGGTGATGACCCAGTGGCGCGTCAGGAGGCGGGCCGGCACCTGGCCCTCGTTGCGGATGGTGATGGTGTAGGAGAAGACGAAGCGGCGCTCGCGCGGATCGGACTGCTCGTCGAGGTAACTGGTCTCGACGTCGACGCGGATCTTGTGCTCCTGGAGCGTCATGCTGCTCATTCTAGCAACTCTTCAGGGCCGGCCGACGCGGATCGCCAGCACGTCGCACGGCGCTGCGTGCAGCACCGTGTCCTCGGTGAGGTTGACCAGGATCGAGAGGCCGTGGCGCTCGCGGCTGCCCAACATAATGAGATCGGTATGGCGCTCGCGTGCCACGCGCACGATCTCGGATTTGACATTGCCGCTCTCGACCCGGCAGTGCGCGCCGGGGACTCCGAGCTGCGCGGCGAGCGCCGTGAGACGCTGCTGCGCGCGCTCGAGCAGCTCCGCCTCGATCGGCACCGCCGGCATGAGCGTCTCGCCCATCGGCTCGACCGGCACGAACTCGACCACGTGCAGCAGCTCGATTTCGGCGCCGAGGGCGGTGGCGAGCGCCGCCGCGCGCCGCCCGAGACCCAGACTGTCCTCGGTCAGATCCACGACCAGCAGCATGCGGCGGTAGACCGTCATGGAGACAGAGCCTAACGTCAGATGCGCGTGCGGTCGAGCGCCAGCGCCAGCGTGTTGAAATCTTCGGGGCTGAGCCGCTCGGGCCGGATCTGCGGGTCGATGCCGCAGGCGGCGATCTGCTCCCGGGTGAGCAGCCGGGCGAGCGCATTGCGCAACGTCTTGCGGCGCTGCGCAAACGCCGTCCGCACCACCTCGGCGTAGTGCGCCGCAGGTGCGAAACGCGGCTCAGGCAGCACCGTGAGGCGCGCCACCGACGACCACACCCGCGGCGGCGGCTGGAAGGCGCCGGGACCCAGGTCGAAGAGCCGCTCGATGCGCATCCACGGCGCGAGCATCACGGTGAGGCGCCCATAGGCGGCGCCGCCCGGCGGCGCGGCCATGCGCTCGACGACCTCCCGCTGCAGCATGACGTGCAGGTCGGTGATGGCGGGGGCCTGCGACAGCAGGTGAAAGAGCAGCGGCGTCGAGATGTTGTAGGGCAGGTTGCCGAGGATGCGCAGCCGGCCGCCGCGCGCGGCGGCGAGGCGCGTGAAGTCGAACTCGAGGACATCGCCCACGTGCAGGGCGCGGCGCGCATCGCCGCTGAAGGACGCCGCCAGGCCCGCGGCGAGATCGCGGTCGATCTCGATGACATCGAGCGTGCAGTCGCGGTGCTCGAGGAGCCTGGCGGTGAGCGCACCGCGGCCGGGGCCGATCTCCACCAGGTGCTCGCCCGCGTGGGGGCTGAGCGCCGCGACGATGCGCTCGATCGCCGCCGGGTCGTGCAGGAAGTGCTGGCCGAAGCGCTTGCGGCGCGGCGGCCGGAGCGGGGCCTGGACGCGCGCCATGGGCGCTTACCGCCCGGCGAGCTCGACGGCGAGCTCCAGGGCGGCGGTCAGGCTCCCGGGGTCGGCGCGACCCGAGCCCGCGAGGTCGAGCGCGGTGCCGTGGTCGACCGAGGTGCGCACGAACGGCAGTCCGAGCGTCACGTTCACCGCGTGGTCGAAGCCGGCGAACTTGACCACCGGCAGCCCCTGGTCGTGATACATGGCGAGCACCGCATCAAAAGCGGCCAGCATCTGCGGCACGAACGCCGTGTCGGCCGGCAGCGGGCCGCTGGCGCGGATGCCGGACTCCTGCATGCGGCGCACCGCGGGACCGATCACCGTGAGCTCCTCATCGCCGAGGTAACCGCCCTCACCGGCGTGCGGGTTCAGGCCGCACACCGCGATGCGCGGCTGCGCGATACCGAAGCGCTGCTCGAGCTCGCGCGCCAGGATGGCGGCGATCTCGCACAGCGATTCGATGCTGAGCGCGCCGCTGACCGCCTTGAGCGGCAGGTGCGTGGTGGCGAGCGCCACGCGCAGCGTGCCGGCCGTCAGCATCATGACCGGCCGGTGTGCGTGGGCGCGCTGCGCGAAGTACTCGGTGTGGCCGAGGAAGGCGACGCCGGCATCGTTGATCACGCCCTTGTGGACCGGGGCGGTCACCACGGCGTCGAATTCCCCCGCCAGCGCGCCGTCGACCGCGCGGTCGAGGAGCTCGAGCACGTAGGGGGAGTTGCGCGGGTCGAGCTTTCCCGGCGCGCAGGGCACTCGCAGCGCGAACGGCTCGACCAGGAGAGTCCCCGGCCGCTGGGGGCAACGGGTGGAGTCGCGCCGCGCGTGCGCGGCGTAGGGCTCGAGCGCGAGGCGCGCGCCGGTGAGACGGGCGCGCTCGGCGAGCAATGCCGGGTCGGCGAGGCATACGAGCTCGCACCCGAGGCTGCGCGCCGCGAGGGTCAGGCACAGCTCGGGGCCGACCCCCGCCGGCTCTCCGGACGTGACGGCGATGCGGGGGATCATGGCGGGGCGGGGAGCGCGGCCGCTCCCGCGGCGGTCAGGACTTGTAGTCCACGTACGCCTCATCGCGCAGGCGCCGTACCCAGATCTCGGTCTCCTCGTCCGCCTTGCTGGCGCGGATCGCGTCCATGGCACGCCGCCGCTTCATCTCGTCGGTGTTGTCGAAGGTGCGGTGGCCGAGCATCTGCACGATGTGCCAGCCGTACTGCGTCTTGAAGGGCTCGCTGATCTCATCGTCCTTCAACGACGCGAAGTGCTGCTCGAACTCCGGCACGAAAGAGCCGGGGCCGGTCCAGCCGAGATCGCCTCCCTGGGCGGCCGAGCCCGGGTCCTCGGACGTGACCTGCGCGAGTCCGGCGAAATCCTCGCCCTTCTCGATGCGCTCGCGCAGCACGCTGAGCTTCTGTTCGACGGTGGCATCGTCGGCCAGCGCGGTGGTCTTCATGAGGATGTGCCGCACGTGCACCTGGTTCTCGATGGCCTTGGTCTCCCCGCCGCGCACCTCGTTGAGCTTCACCAGGTGGAAGCCGGTCGGCGTACGCAGCGGCTCGCTCACCTGGCCGGGCTTGAGTTTCGCCACCACGTCGGTGAAGAAGGTCGGGAGCTCGGTCTCCTTGCGCCAGCCGAGCGCGCCGCCCTCGAGCGCGGTCTGGCTGTTGGAATAAGCGACCGCGAGCTTGGCGAAGTCCTCGCCCGCCTGCGCCTTCTGATACACCTCGGCGGCGCGCCGCGCCGCGTCGTCGAGCTGCGCCTGGCTGGCCTCCTGGGCCACGGCGATCAGGATGTGGGACACGTTGTACTCGTTGTTCGCCGAGGGCTTCTTCGCCTGCTTGTCGAGATACTGGTCGATCTCCTTCGGCGTGATGCTGATGCGATCGAGCACATCGCGCTGGCGCAGCATCGTCAGCGTGATCTCCTTGCGCAGTTCCTCGCGATAGGCGCCGTAGTCGAGCCCCTGCTCGGTGAGCGCCTGCGGCAGCTGCGAGAGGGTCATGTTGTTGCGCCGCGCGACGTCCCCAAGCGCCGCGTTGAGCGTCTCGTCGCTCACCTTGACGCCGTCGTGCTGGGCGCGCTGCAGCTGGATCTCCTGCACCACGAGGCGCTCGAGCACCTGCTGGCGCAGCACGTTCTGCGAGGGCAGGTCGAGCTTCTGCGCCCGCAGCCGTTCGCTGACCGCCACGATCTGGCTCTCGAGGTCGCTGTCGAGCACCACCCCGTCGTTCACGATCGCGGCGATGCGATCGAGCATCACGCCCTTGGTATCGAGCTCGCGGGTCTGGGCGGCCGCGAGTGTGCAAAGTCCTAAGGCCGCCACGCTCAGCACCAGCCGCGCGGGGGCCGCCGTCATAATCCGACGCATCGGGTTCAGTTCCTCAGTTTCTGGGCACCGGTATCCGCAGGAGTGTAGCCGCGGATCTCCTCCGTGAGCGAGGTATCCGAAGCCGATCCGACACCGGCCAACCCGGCAAGTTCCAGCTGCAGCCAGATGCCCGTATCGCGGGACCCGGTGAAGCTGCTGACGTAGCGCCGGGCACCGAGCCGCAGCCGCCAGCAGCACGCACGGTACTCGAAGCCGGCGAAACGCTCCAGTTCTTCGTGGTTGTGCAGGTCGTAGACCTCCCGCATAAACACGTTCCAGGACCGGCCGATGGGCCAGGCGGTCGAGCCGTCGACCTGGTCGAAGCCCCGGCTGTCGCAGCCCGTGGCCACCCCCGGCATCACCGGCATCCCGGGCGTCGTAAGGCATGGCAGTTGCACCCCCTGCACGAACTCCGGCACCTGCTCGAACCGCTCATAACGGTAGCTGAGATTCACGATCGCATCGGGGGCGGGCTTGTACTGGAGGTTCAGCTGGGTGCGCTCGCTGCGCTGATTGTCTGGATCCCACTGCACGCCGGCATCGGCGTTCCAGTCGGCGAAGGCGGTGAGTGCCAGCTGGGCGACGAAATCGGAGTGAGCCGCGGTGATCGGCGTCTCCCCCGGCAGCGTCACCCGCGGCGGCGTGAAGTAGTAGCTCTGGCCGATGGTGGCGGTGAGGAACTGCCGGCCGCTCTGGGCGTCGAGCAGGCGGCTGGTGAGCCCGGTCGTGAGCTGATTGGCATCGCTCACCCGGTCGGCACCCACGTAACGGTTGTTGCGGAACAGCTCCACCGGGTTCAGGTCCGGGAGCCCCGTGTCGAAGACCGGCAGAGCGTTCTGGTCGCGGTACGGAACGTAGAGGTATTGCAGCCGCGGCTCGAGCGTCAGCGTGCGCTGATCGCGCGAGCCCACGTCGCGCTCGAACACCAGTCCCGAGTCGAGGCTCGCGATGGGCAGATCGCGTGACGGGGAGCTGGGCGCGCCCGGCAGCGTGTCGGCGAGCTGATAGAACGTGGCGCGCCAGGCGAGCGCGGGCCGGAAGAACCAGCCGGGACCGGTCAGGTCGAGCCGCAGGTCCGGCGTCAGGTCCTCGCGCCAGCCGGTCGGCAGCGCCGGCAGCCCGGGCTCGCTCGGGGCGTGCTGGAAGTCGACGATCTCGGAGTCGAAGCCGTAGTGCAGCACGCCGAGGAGCGCGAAGTCGCTGTCGACGGCGATCCGCGGCACGCGCGCATAGGGCCGCTCGTCCACCAGCAGGGTCGTGTCGATCGTCTGATACTGCTGCGCCTCGGCGTCGATGCTCCAGTGTTCGTCGCGGTAGGAAAGATCGGCGCTGCGGTTGAGGAAGGAGGTGCTGGTGCCGGCCGGGCTCTGCGAGAAGTCCTGGAAGTACAGCACGTCGCTCACCGCCTGCGCGTCGAGGGTCAGACGCATATCCGCCGGGAGCTCGGCCACGTCGTTGAGCTTTAGGAGGTTGCGGCTGCCGCCGAACACCGTGTCGTTCGGCAGATAGTCCCACTGCAGCTCGCCGTGCTGGTTCCCGGTGAGGAAGCGCAGGTCGCCGCCGAGATCGGTACCGCGCTTGGTGTACTCGATGGGCTGGAAGGTGAAGTCGGCGTTGGGCGCGATGTTCCAGTAGTAGGGCACCGAGAGCTGCAAGCCGCTGCTGGAAGTGCTGCCGATGCCGGGGAAGAGGAAGCCGCTCTTGCGGTCGCTGCTGAGCGGAAACGATACCCACGGCAGATAGATGAGCGGTACGCCGAGGAAATCCACGCGTGCATCGCGTCCGATGCCGATCTGGCTGCGGGTGTCGAGGGTGATGCTGTCCGCCTTGAGCTCCCACGCCTGGTGTCCCACCGGGCAGGTGGTGAAGTACACGTCCTTGAGGCGCAGCTTCCCGTCGGGGGTCAGCTGCAGGGTGTCGGCCGCGCCGCGCGCACCGCGCTCGCGCAGGTCGAACTGCGCGCCCTGGAACTCGGCGCCCGCGGTCGCCGAATAGCTGCCGCTGTTGCCGGTCACGTGCACCACCGGGTCCTGGTACTCGATGCGGCTGTCGCTGCGGACGTACTGGTCGGGCTTGTCGATCTGCATCTCGCCGGCGCGCAGCTCGACGTCGCCCCGGGTCACGACCACGTTGCCCTTGACCGACCCCTTGCCGTCGACGCCGACGTTGACGGTGTCGCTCGCGATCTCGATCGTGCCGGCGTCGAGCGCCGCGTGGGCGGGCGGCTGTTCACTGGTGGCGGGAGTGGTGCCGGTGGCCGGCGCGGCCGGTGCGGTCGCCGCGGACGGCGCCGGCGACGCAGACGGCTGCGCGGGGCAGGGCGGCTCGCCGGCCCGCGCCGCGCACAGGATGCCGCCCAGCAGGAGGACGGCGAGTGAGAATGGGCGCGCACGCAGCATGAAGAGCCGCATTATAATGATGCGCCGCCGAGAGAGCTGACACGCTACATGACCCGGAGCGACGCGCGCCTCGCGCTGATCGAGGATTGGTTGTCGCGCGAGCTGCGGCTGGCGCCGCAGCGCATCGAGCCGGCCTCGAGCGATGCCAGCTTCCGCCGCTACTTCCGCGTATTCGGCGCGCGCGGCACCTGGATCGTGATGGACGCCCCTCCCGAGAAGGAGGACGTGCGCCCCTACCTCAAGGTAACGCAGCTCCTCGAGTCGCTCGGGGTGCACGTCCCGCACGTGCACGAAACCGACAGCGCGCGGGGACTGCTGCTGCTCGAGGACCTCGGCACCACGTTGTACCTCGACCGGCTGAGCGCGGGCGTCGACCCGCAGCCGCTCTATGGAGACGCGCTCGTGGCGCTCTCGGCAATCCAGGTGCGCGGCGCTGCGGCGAGCCGCGAGCTCCCGCCCTACGACAGCGCGGCGCTTGGCCGCGAACTCGCGCTGATGCCCGAGTGGTTCCTCGCCCGCCATCTCGGGCTCGAGGCGACGCCCGCCGAGGGCGAGCTCATCGCGCAGGCCTTCGCCTTCCTCATCCGCGAGGCGCTCGCACAGCCGCAGGTGTTCGTGCATCGCGACTACCACGCGCGCAACCTCATGGTGGTGCCGGGGCGTAATCCCGGGGTCATCGACTTCCAGGATGCGCTGCGCGGCCCCGTCGGCTACGACCTGGTCTCGCTGTTGAAAGACTGCTACATCGCCTGGCCGCGCGCGCGCGTCGTCGACTGGGTGAGCGGTTACCGCGCCCAGCTCGGTGCTGCCGGTGCGGGCAGCCTGGCCGGTGCCAGCGAGGCCGAGTTCCTGCGCTGGTTCGATCTCGTCGGGGTGCAGCGGCACATCAAGGTGCTCGGCATCTTCTGCCGCCTCTGGTACCGGGACGGCAAGCGCGGTTATCTCGCCGATCTGCCGCGCGTGCTTGCCTACGTCCGCGAGACCTGCGCGCTGTACGCCGAGCTCAGCTCCCTCGGGCGCTTGCTCGCCGAGCGCGTCGCCCCGGAGCTGCCGCGCGCGAACGCACGGGTTTGCGCGGCGCCGCCGGACGCGGCGGCGGGCGCATGAAGGCGATGCTGCTCGCGGCGGGCCGGGGCGAGCGCATGCGCCCGCTCACCGACTCGCTGCCCAAGCCCCTCGTGCCCGTGGCCGGTCGGCCGCTCATCGCCTGGCATCTCGCCGCGCTCGCCGCCGCCGGCTACCGCGAGGTGGTGGTCAACACCTCGTGGCTCGCCGAGGCGCTGCACTCAGCGCTCGGCGACGGCGCGAGTTTCGGCGTCCGGATCACCTGGAGCGACGAGGGTCCGGTGCCGCTCGAGACCGGCGGCGGGATCTTCCACGCCGTGCCGCTGCTCGGACCCGGGCCCTTCCTCGTGGTCAACGCGGACATCTGGACCGACATCGATTTCGCGCGCCTCGAGCTCGAGTCCGACGCGCACGCCCACCTGGTGCTGGTCGCCAACCCGCCGCATAACGTGCGCGGCGACTTCGGGCTCGACGGCGACCGTGTCGTGAGCCGCGACACCGACCGCTTCACTTATTCGGGGGTGGGCGTGTTTCGCCCGGAGTTCTTCCACGACTCCTCTGCCGGGCGCTTTCCGTTGCTGCCGCTCCTCAATCGCGCGATCGCCGCACGACGGCTGCGCGGCGAGCTGCACCGGGGTGCCTGGAGCGACGTCGGGACAGCCGAACGCCTCGCGGCGCTGGACGCGCGTCTGCGTGCGATACAATGATCCTATGGCGCAGCTCAAAGGGATACCGGTCGTAACGGCCGACGCCGCCCCGCCCCGGAGCGGTGAGAAATACGTTACGAGCCAAGGGTTTACCGCCATCCGCGATGGGCTGAAGGCGCGCACCGGCGCCCCCGTCCGCCCTGCGCGCCTGCCCCCGTGGCTCAAGGCCCGCGCCCCGTCCGGAGGAGGCTTCCAGGGCGTCAAGGCGGTGGTGCGCGAGCACCGGCTCGCCACCGTATGCGAAGAAGCCAAGTGTCCCAACGTCGGTGAGTGCTGGAACGCCGGCACTGCGACGCTGATGCTGATGGGCGCGGTGTGCACGCGCGCCTGCCGGTTCTGCTCAGTCGACACCGGCAACCCGCGCGGCTGGCTCGACCCCGATGAGCCCGAGAACGCCGCGCGCACGGTCGAGCTCATGAAGCTCAAATACGTCGTGCTCACCTCGGTCGACCGCGACGATCTCGCCGACGGCGGGGCTGCGCACTACGCCGCCTGCGTGCGTGCGATCCGCCGCCGCAATCCCGGCACCGCGGTCGAGGCGCTGACGCCTGACTTCCAGGGGGTGCTCGCCGACGTCGCTACCGTGGTCGACTCCGGCATCGCGGTGTTCGCACAGAACATCGAGACGGTGCGGCGCCTGACCCACCCGGTGCGCGATCCGCGCGCCGGCTACGAGCAGACGCTCGCCGTGCTTGCCGCTGCCAAGCGTCGCCGGCCGGAGGTCCTCACCAAGAGCAGCCTGATGCTCGGGCTCGGCGAGACGGATGCGGAGATCGCCGCAACGCTCGACGACCTGCGCGCCGCGCAAGTCGACATCCTGACGCTCGGGCAGTACCTGCGCCCGACGCTGAATCATCTGGCCGTAGAGCGCTTCGTGACCCCGGCGGAGTTCGATCGCTATCGCGGCGAGGCGCTGGCGCGCGGCTTCCTCGAGTGCGTGTCCGGGCCGCTGGTGCGCTCGAGCTATCGCGCCGAGCAGGCGCTCAACCGCAACAACGCCGGGCTCGACAACCGGAGCCTCGTGCCGTGAACGCGGCGGCGCTGGCGGTGGCGAGTGCGGCGGCGCCCCGGACGCCTGTCGCGGTGCCGCCACCCGTGATCCGCCACCTGGGCCGTGTCGAGTACGAGCCGACCTGGCGCGCCATGCAGCGCTTCACCGCCGAGCGCGGCGCGGCGACGCCGGATGAGATCTGGTTTCTCGAGCACCCGCCGGTGTTCACGCTCGGTGCCAATGCGAGCCGCGCGCATCTCATCGCGCCGGGCGACATCCCGGTGGTGCAGATCGACCGCGGCGGCCAGGTGACCTATCACGGTCCGGGGCAGCTGGTGGTCTACCCGCTCATCGATCTGCAGCGCCTCGGGCTCGGGATCCGCGACTTCGTCGGCGCGCTCGAGCGTGCCGTGATCGACCTCGCCGGCGGTTGCGGCATCGATGCGCAGTGCCGCCGCGGCGCGCCAGGCGTGTATGTCGACGGCGCGAAGCTGGCGAGCGTCGGCGTACGCGTACGGCGCCAGGGCAGCTATCACGGACTTGCGCTCAACGTGGCGCTCGACCTCGAGCCGTTCGCGCGCATCAATCCCTGCGGCTACCAGGGACTGCTCATGACGCAGCTCGCAGCGCTCGGCGGCCCGCGCACCGTGGCCGAATGCGCCGCGCTCCTCGAGCCGCACCTGCTGCGCACGCTCGGGCTGCGCACGGCATAGCGCAGCGGCAAGCCGCTCAGTCGTCCTGCGGGACCGGCGGCATGCCGACGCGCGCGAGGAGCGCGCTGTAGCGCGGGTCGGCTTGGATGCCGGGAAGGAGTGCATCGCGCCTGAGCCAGATGATTCCCGGGTCGTGCAGCGTCACGGCGCGATCGAGCCAGACGAAGGCCTGCCCGGTGTCGCCGAAGAATCCGTAGGTCTCCGCGACCTGAAACTCCGAGCCCGTCGATTTCGCCGTCAACGCCTTGAGCGCCGCGCGGGCCTCAGGTGTCCGGTGGTTGGCGAAGTAGCCGAGCGGCAGTCCGAAGCTCCGCCAGGAGGGATCGGTCTCGGCTTCGAAGGCACTCAGCGCCCCCTTCGCGTCGCCCTTGAGGAGAAGAGTACGCCCGAGCTCGTAGTGCAGTCCCGGGAAGGTCACATTCTCGGCGATCGCCGCGCGCAGCAGGCTCTCCGCCTCGTCCGTGCGGCGCGCGTAGTGCAGCGCGCGGCCCAGGTATTTGCGATGCAGGAGATTCAGCGGATCGAGGTCGACGCTGCGGCGAAAATGTCCGATGGCATCGCTCATACGTCCGGTCCCGCCGGTCAGGTGACCGAGGATCTGCTCGCCGAGCGCGTTGTTCGGGTCGAGCTTCATCACCTTCTCGAGCGCCTCAATGCCGCCGGCCCAGTCGAGCTGGTACTGCATCTTTGCCACTGCGAGCGCGAGATACCCTTCCGGGAGCTGCGGATCGAGCCCGATGGCGCGCGTGGCACTCGCGGAGGCCTCGCGGAACGCGACGCCGGTCGTCTCGAGGCCGTTGGCGGCGCGGCGGGTGTAGCAATAGCCGAGCGCCGCCCACGCGGCGGCGTAGTTCGGGTCGAGCCGCAGCGCCTCGCGGTACAGTGGCACCGCCTGCTCGAGATCCGGGACCGTGTCGCGTGCGACGCGGTACTGGGCCTGCAGGTAGAGGTTGTGAGCCTCGATGTTGCTGGTGCGGGCGCCGGCGAGGCTGCCGACGCTCATCAGGGCGAGCTTGAGCTCACCGGCGACCGCGCGCGCGATGTCGTCCTGCACGGCGAACACGTCGCGCACGTCGCGGTCGTAGGTCTGCGACCAGAGGTGGAAGCCATCGTCGGCGCGGATCAGCTGCGCAGTGATACGCATGTGATCGCCGGACTTGCGCACGCTCCCCTCGAGCACGTGGCTGACTCCGAGCGCGCGCGCGATCTCGCCCACCGTGACCGCCTTGCCCTTGAAGGAGAACGAGGAGGTGCGTGCGGGAACCCGCAGTTGCGGCACTTTCGCCAGTGCATCGATCAGCTCCTCGGCAAGGCCGTCCGAGAAATACTCCTGGTCGTGCCGCTCGCTCATGTCGGTGAACGGCAGGACCGCCACGGACTTCTCCGAGACGGCGGGGAGCGCAGCCGCGGCTCCCGCGGGGACCGCAGCGGCACTCTGCGCGGCAGCGTGCGGCCCTTCGGCGAGCAGCCGCCACGGCCTGACGGCGATCAGCACGGCGACGATCAGCACGGCAACTGCGGCCGCGATCAGCGCCCAGCGGGCGCGGGCGCTGCGGGCAGGCGCACCCGGGACGGCGGCCGCCGCGAGCGCCGCCCCTGGAGCCACGGGTGCGGAGGCGCCGAGCAGCGTCGCGACGCGCTGCGCGAACCCCGGGGGAGTCGCGCCGCCCGGCAACCGCGTCCACTGCACGCGGGCGAAGGACTCGGGCACGTCGGCGCCGGCGAGCGGCGTCTGATCGACGCTCACCGGGACGATGAAGGTCTTGGTGCGCGAGATGCGCTGGGTGCGCTGATCGGCCAGCGACCACTCGAGGCGGAAGTACCCCTCCGGTCGCTGCGCCGTATTGGCGGAGATCACCGGAATGAACAGCGCGCAGTCCTGGATTTGCGCGCGGATCTTCTGATCCCAGGCGTCGCCGCCGCGCAGCTCGCTCTGGTCGAGCCACACCTCGATACCGGCCGCGCGCAACGCCTCGCAGATGCGCCGCGCAGCGTCCGCGTCCTGGGAGGCGTAGCTGATGAAGACGGCGCGGGAGCTGTCGCTCACGTCACTACCAGGGTGTCCCCGCCAGCTCGCGCTTGTAGCGCTGCAGCTCGCCGTACACCACGCGCCAGCGCGGCCCGGGTTCGCCCGTGCCTACCGGTCGGCCGTCGAGGCGCGTCACCGGCTGCACCTCGCGCGTGGCGGCCGATAGCCAGATCTCCTCCGCCGCGCGCAGCTGCGCCTCACTGACCGCGGCCGCACGCCATGGCACACCGGCGCGCGCCGCCATCTCCTCGACCACGCTGCGCGTGGTGCCGGGAAGGATCCGCCGCGAGTTGGGCGGGGTCAGCACTTCATGGCCGATCACGACGTGCACGGCGGAGGCCGAAGCCTCGGTCAGCTCGCCGTCGCGCAGCAGGATGGTCTCGGCGGCACCGGCGTCGATCGACTCCTGGCGCAGCAGCACGTTGGCGAGCAGCGCCACCGACTTCACGTCGCAGCGCGCCCAGCGGGTGTCGGGGGCGGTGATGCAGGCGATGCCGTGCGAGAGCACCTCGGCGCCCGGCTGCGGGAGCGGTGCGCAGAAGGCGAACACGGTACGCGGAATGTCGGGGAGCGGCGCGTGCGTGCGGCCGTTCTGCGCGCCGCGGGTCACCTGCCAGTAGACGTAGCAATCGCCGCCGCCGTTACGCTCGATGAGCGTGCCGAGGATCGCGCGCCACTCCTCGCGGCTGTGCGGATCGTCCATGCGCAGGGCCGCGAGGCTGCGCGTCAGCCGCTCGGCGTGCGCGCTGAAGCGGAACGGGCGGCCGCCGTACACGGGCATGACCTCGTACACGCCGTCGGCATAGAGGAAGCCGCGATCGAGCGGCGAGATGCGCGCCTCGGCGAGCGGCAGCACGGCGCCGTTGAGATAACAGAGCGGGAGCGGCTCGGCCATGAGCGAGTCCTTCAGCGCGCGGCGCGCGTCACTTCTTGCGCAGCCACAACGCGATGCCGTCCACCATGCGTGTCCACAGGCCCCCCTGCGGCACCGCCGCGAGCGCCACCAGCGGCGCACTCGCGAGCACCGTGCCGGCGCCGTCGGTGACCGTGAGCGAGCCGAGCTTCTCGCCGGCGGCGAGCGGGGCGATGAGCGGCTCGTGATCGAGCCGCGCCGCCGTCTCGACCGAACCGGCCTGGCCGCGCGGCACGAGCGCGTACACGTCGGCGGACACGCCGACGGCCGCGAACTCGCCCGCCGACTTGTAGACGCGGGGCTTGAGCACCGTGGTGCCCGCCGCTTTGACGCGGATCGACTCGAAGAAGGTATAGCCGTAGTTGAGGAGCGCCGTGCTCGCCTCCTCGCGTGAGCGCTCGTTCGGGGCGCCCATGACCACCGACACGAGGCGCATGCCGTCGCGGTTGGCGGAGCTCACCAGGCAGAAGCCGGCGGCGTCGGTGTGCCCGGTCTTGAGCCCGTCGACCGAGGGGTCCTTGCCGAGCAGCGTGTTGCGGTTGCCCTGGCGGATGTTGTTCCACATGAACTCGCGCAGGCTGAACAGTCCGTAGTACTGCGGGAACTGGCGGATCAGCGCGCTCGCGAGCGTCGCCATGTCGCGCGGCGTCGTGTAGTGATCGGGGGCCGGCAGTCCGTCGCTGTTGACGAAGTGGCTGCCCTGCATGCCGAGGCGCCGCGCGTACTCATTCATCATCTGCGCGAACGCCTCCTCGGTACCGCCGAGCTTCTCGGCGAGGGCGATGGTCGCATCGTTCCCCGACTGCACGATCATGCCCTTGATGAGGATGTCGACCGGGATCTGCGTGCCGACCTGCACGAAGGTGCGCGAGCCCTGCGCCTTCCACGCGTGCTTGCTGATGGTGACTTCGTCGCTGAGCTTCAGCCGCCCGTCGGTGAGCGCCTGAAACACCACGTAGGCGGTCATCAGCTTGGTGAGGCTCGCCGGCTCCTCGCGGTCGTCGGGGTGCTGCTGCGCGAGGATGCGGCCGCTGAAGTGATCGACGAGCACCCAGGCGCGGGCCCTGACCTGGGGTGGCGCCGGCACGGGTGCGGCGGCGGCCAGGCTCAGTTGAGGTGCGGTGGCGGCGCCGAGCATGAGCGCGGCGCAGGCGAGGGCGGGACGGAGGCGAATCACCGTGAGCAATCCTTACGTCTCGGGAGAAACCTGCGAAGTCTAGCCCAAGTGAGGGCTCAGTCGGTGACGAGGCGGGGGTTCGCGATACCGAGCCCGGCGAGCTGCGCGGCGAGTGCGTCGAATTCGGCGACGCTGCCTACCGGGCCGACGCGCACGCGGTAGAGCTGCACCTTGCCCTCGGGCGGCGGCAGGATGAAAGCACTCGCCAGTCCCGCGGCGTGCAGCCGCGCGAGCTGCCGCCCGGCGTTGGCCGGGTCGCCGAAGGCTCCGGTCTGCACGTAGAGGAGCGGCAGCGCGGGCGCTGCGGGTGGCGCTGTGACGGACGGCGGCGCGGCAGAAGGCGGCGCGGCAGAAGGCGGCGGCGCCGCCGCCGGTGGCTCGAACGTCTGCGCGGGCGCCGTGGCGGGTGCGGGATTCGCGTCGGCGAACTGTGTGCCGCTGCCGCCCGGCTCGAGCGTGCGCACTTCCACCATCGCGGTGCCGTCGCGCAGCATGTCGAGCTTCGCCGCCGCGGTGTAGGACAGATCGATGATGCGGTTGGCGACGAAGGGGCCGCGGTCGTTGATGCGCACCACGACGCTCCTGCCGTTGGCGAGGTTGGTGACGCGCGCGTAGCACGGCAGTGGCAGCGTCTTGTGCGCCGCCGTCATGCCGTACATGTCGTAGGCCTCGCCGCTGGAGGTGTTGCCGCCGTGGAAGCTCGGCCCGTACCACGAGGCGACGCCGCGCTCGAGGTAGCCGTCGGCGGTGGCCAGCACGAAATAGCGGTGGCCGAGCGCGTCGTAGAAGGGCGGATTGCCGTGCGCGCTGCGCGCCTCGGGGCGCGGCACCGCGTCCGGGATGCGGGCGATCTGCGCGGCCGGCGGTGGCGGCGGCGGTGGCACGGGCTGCGGCGGCAGCGGCTGGATGCGGTGCGCGGTGCTGGCGCAGGCCGCGAGCAACACGGCGGCGAGCAGCGCGCCGCCCGCGCGCACGGCCCGCAGCCCGCCGCGCGCGTCTTTCACGGCGGCGTTCCGTGCACGCGCGCGGCGAGCGTCCTGGCCAGGTCGTACACGGCCATGGCGTAGCGGGCGCTGACGTTGTAGCGGGTGATCACGTAGAAGTTGTGGAAGCCGACACGGTAGGCCGGCCCGTCGCGCTGCTCCGCCGCGATCAGCATCGCCGGCGTGTCGGGAGGAACGTCGAGGCCGATTTTTACGCCGTGCGCGGCGAGCGCGCCGACGGTCTCGTTGAGCTCGATGTTGTGCGGCTCGAGCTGCTGCAAGCCCGGATCCGGGTCGAGCGTCGTCTCGGCGAGCACCGGGCCGCCGGCCGCCCAGCCGTGCTCGTGCAGGTAGTTGGCGACGCTCGCGAGGATGTCGTTCCAGTCGCCCCACAGGTCGCGCTTCTTGTCGGTGTCGGCGTCCACCGCGTAGCGGCGGTACACCGAGGGCATGAACTGCGGTACGCCCATGGCGCCGGCGTAAGAGCCGGTGGTGGTGAGGGGATCGAGCCGGTTCTCGCGCGTCAGCAGCAGGTACTGCTCGAGCTCGCCGCGGAAGTAGCTGCCACGCTGCGGGTAGTCGAACGCCAGCGTGCTCAGCACGTCGAGCACGCGGTAGTGACCGGTCGAGCGGCCGTAGAAGGTCTCGACGCCGATGATCGCGACCAGATATTCCGGCGGCACCTGGTACTGCGCGGCGATGCGCTCGAGTGCGATCTGGTGCTCGAGCCAGAACTGCACACCGCGGTCGATGCGCTCAGGGGTCAGAAGCCGCTCACGGTACTCCCACCACGGGGCGACGCGCTCGAGCGGCCGGTTCATGGCCTCGATGATCTTCGGCTGCGGCTGCGCCTTGGCGAGCAGCTTCACCACCGCCCTGCGGCTGAAGCCGTCGTGACTCACG
>Ga0210394_10002947_pt1 | contig 22360 bp, 22 predicted proteins | sample IncBWC12MmetaG_FD_160121 | JGI IMG/M metagenome (GOLD analysis project Ga0210394, IMG submission 160121) | Forest soil microbial communities from Barre Woods Harvard Forest LTER site, Petersham, Massachusetts, United States - Inc-BW-C-12-M | ecosystem: Environmental > Terrestrial > Soil >... | reverse complement strand
CGACTTGATGCCAGTGCAAAGGCCCATGCACGTCACGGTGGACAATCCCGAGGGCTGGGAGAAAAACCCCCTGAACCTGATCTATCCCCACAGCCGCGTGCGATGGATGGCGCAGCAGCGCCGGATACACAAGGCGCTCGACGCACTCCGTCGAAGAGGCGAGATTGTGGAAGTGGAAGTCAGAGACGCGCCCCGTCCGTTCGTTCCTTCCACCACGTACAAACTCAAGAAGGCGTCTTGACACGAAAGCCCTTTCGCGTCCCCGCAAGGGCTTTTGAAAAGATGTAACGCAAGATGTAACGCCGCGAAATCCAAAACACCGCTTTTGAGCGACCCGCACGAAACCAGCATTATTACTGGCTAAAAGTGGAGTCTCCAAACGGCGAATCTTCGGGATTCCTGGGCTTGACCCAGAAATCAAGTCCCAGCCAGAAGCTATAGGAGTGGCGCACCAGCAGCAACGAGAGCGCGATGGCGAAACACATCCACAGCAGGATTTTGGTGTTGGTGGAAAGATGGGTGAAATCGGGCAACAGCAAGGACAGGAGAAAAATGGCCACAACGACGGCTGTAGTCACCCCGTAGTTGATGATCATCGCTCCCAGGTAATAGCCCTGCTCCGGGAAGTAGGAGAGACCGCATTCCGGGCAGCGGGGAAGCATGCGAAATACGCCACGAAAAAGGCGCCCGCGCCCGCAGTTGGGGCAGCGCCAGCGCGCCGCGCGGCGCACGATCAAGGGGAGCGGGGGACGTTGCATGGTTTCGTTGCCGGGCGCCAGTGTCACACACTTGCGCCCAGTGGATCACCGGAAATTTGGCGCCAGCGGGGGGAATCGGCAAAGAGCGGGAAGCAGCGCGCACACGGCCGGGCGCGCTAAACGAAGAGTTTGTGCAGTAAATCCTTGCCTTCTCTCTCGGTTAGAACTTTCTTCTGCATGAGCGTCAGGATGAGATCGCTCAACACCACGTTCTGCAAGGTCTGCGTCTGCTCGGCCCTTTTGGCTTCCGCCTCTTCTTGATGCGCGGGCGCGCCCTCGCCGCTGATTTCCTGGACCCACCTTTGGAACAGCCGCACCTGCTTGGGCTGCGCGGAGACAAACGCCAGGCCCATGCCCATCCCCATCAGCGAATAGACCACCCGGGCCTGGGCCTCGAAGGTCTCGTTTTCCCGCATGATGCGGATTTTGGCCTCTGCTCCGACCGGAAGCGGGCTCAGGGTATCGACGTAACAGCCGCCCAGGCCCAGGTCCGTGGTGCGGCCCGTTACCTTTGTTCCAGACTTGGTCTCCACGGCCTCCACGGTCGCGGAAAAAGGGAAACGCAGGTTGCGCCGGCGCTCGGTCGGGCTGGAAACAGCGGCATTACTTGAATCGTTCTGATCGGGTGAAGACATGAATGTTCCACTCGTACTTTCTTCTAGTTTTCAGGGCACGCCGAAATTAGGGCGTCCCCTGTATCCAACAACTCCGTTTCCAGTCTCATGCACAAGTTGCGGCAGGGCAAGCCTTTGCTGGCGGGGCGTTGTTTGGCGGATACCTGTACGCTTTGGCAGGTTGGCATGCCAGGGGGGAGCGCCGTGTTCCGTTGTAGAAACCCGCGGGGGAAATCCGATTGCCCCGTTCCGGCACACAAATCTACGATGGAGGGACGCGGCTCCGCGGCTTTCTTCCGGATCGAATCTGCAAGGCCGAACGAGGAAACCACCCATGGCAACCGGCAACCAGGAATCCCATCAAGCGCCCCAGGAGCTGGACCGGCTGGCGCGCAAGGAGAACGAAGTCTGGCGCCTGGCCATCCTCATGCTGGTGATCCTGGCCGGCGGGGTGGCGGTGCTCTCGCACCAGGCATTGCAATCCAGCCAGTGGCATCTGGAGGCGCTGCCGATCGGGGCGGGTGTCCTCATTGTTCTGTTTGGCGCGTACGTCTGGCATAAGAAGCACGAGATTGACGAATTGCGCGGGTTCGTGCGGGGAATCCAGAAAGTGCAGGATGCGCCGCCCAGCGCCGAGCAACTCGAACGGCTTGCGGAGGTAATTGCTGCGTCGCGCCAGGGCTATCGCGACCTGATCGACAGCCTGGACCACCTGATTTTTACCATGTCCCTCGAAGGCGAATTCCGCGCCGTAAACCAGCGCATCTCCCAGATGTTCGGGCTTCCGTTCTCCGAGCTGGTGGGGCATCGCATCGACGAATTCTTCGACGAGCCCCGGTTGGAGCACGCGAAGGAATCCATCGCCTGGTTCGAGGAGAAGAGAAGCTGGACCGGAACGGTGCGCGCGCGCATGAAGAAAACCGGCGCCGTGCACTACTTCGAGTGCGTTTTGCAGGCCATGGTGAAGGACGGCAAAGTGGTTGGGGCTAGCGGCCTGGCGCGGGACGTTACCGCGCAGCGCGAGAGCGAGACGCGCTTTACCGAGCTCTTTGAAACGCTCCAGGAAGGCGTCTATTTCTGCGACCCCGAAGGAAAGCTGCTGGATGTGAATCCGGCGATGGTGCGCATGTTGGGATACGCCCACCGCGACGAGTTGGTGGGCCAGAACATCGGCAGACTGTATTTCGACGGACCGGAAAACCCGTTTCCAGAGCGCGTGCAGATGCGCAACTCTTCCCAGCTGATGCGGGAAATCACGCTGCGGCGGAAGGACGGCGCGCCGGTCATTTGCATCGACAATTCGAACGCCATCTGCGACGCGTCGGGGCGCCTGATTCGCCACCAGGGCACCCTGGTGGACATCACGGTGCGCAAACGGTCGGAAGGCGAGCTGCAGCAGGCCAAGGAAGCCGCCGAGGCCGCCAACCAGGCCAAGAGCGCATTCTTGGCGCACATGAGCCACGAGATTCGAACGCCCATGAACGCCGTGATCGGGATGACGGAGCTGGCCCTGGATACGGAACTGACCAAGGATCAGCGGGAATACCTGACCATGGTGCGGGATTCGGCGGGCTCGCTGCTGACGCTGATCAATGACATTCTGGATTTCTCCAAGATCGAGGCGGGGAAACTGGATCTGGACTCGACCGACTTTTCCCTACGCAAAGGCATTCAGGAGATGGCGCGAATCCTGGGCGTGCGCGCCAGGCAGAAGGGGCTGGAGCTGTCCATCGACATCCCCGACGACGTGCCCGACGCGCTGCTGGGCGATCCCAGCCGCCTGCGGCAGATTTTGTCCAACCTGGTGGACAATGCCATCAAGTTTACCCAGCGTGGCAGCGTGGCGCTGAAGATCGAAAAGGAATCGCAGTCCGACGGCGACGTGTGCCTGCACTTTTCGGTGACCGACTCGGGCATTGGCATTCCCCGCGACAAGCAACTGCTGATTTTCGAAGCCTTCGCTCAAGCGGACACTTCGACCACACGAAAATATGGAGGCACGGGGCTGGGCCTCTCGATTTCGGCGCGCCTGGTGCGGATGATGTCCGGCAAGATCTGGGTGGAAAGCGAGACCAGCCGCGGCAGCGTGTTCCACTTCACCGCGCGCTTCGGTTTGCAGAAGCAGACCAGGGGAGCGCACTTCGCGGCCGGTTCCGGCGCCGCGATAAGGCGGGGCCCGAGCGACGGGCGGCAGGAATTGCAGATTCTTCTGGTCGAGGACAACACCATCAACCAGGTCCTGGCGCAGCGGCTGATTCACAAATGGGGGCACAAACTGGCGGTGGCGGGCAACGGCCGCGAAGCGCTGGCCGCATTGGAAAAAGAAAAATTCGATCTGATTCTGATGGACGTGCAGATGCCGGAAATGAGCGGCATCGAAGTGACCGCGGCGATTCGCGAGAAGGAAAAGGGCTCAGGCGAGCACATCCCCATCATCGCCACTACCGCTTCGGCGATGAAAGAGGATAGGGAACGCTGCCTCGCCGCGGGAATGGACGCGTACATCTCCAAGCCGATCGAAAGAGAAGTTCTGCTGGAAGCCATCCAGGCGTTGACCGGCCTTCCCAAAGAAGGCAAATCCAGCGAGGCCGGCGCGCGCGCCCACGACCCGGTCTTTGACGCCGCTGCGGCGCTCGAATCACTGGAGGGAGATTCCGAGCTGCTGCACGAAATCGCGGGAATCTTTCTCGCGGAGGCGCCCCAGCACATGGAGAAAATCCGCGCTGCGGTGGCCGATCGCGATCCGCAGCTGCTGGAGCGCGCGGCGCACGGTCTGAAAGGTGCGGCCGCCAATTTGCTGGCGCAGGGAGTGGTCAACGCCGCCGGCAAACTGGAGGAAATCGGCCGGGCCGGTTACGTCGCCGGCTCGCAGCAAGGATTGGTTTTGCTGGAACAAGAGCTGCAGAAACTGCAATCCGCGCTGAGAGAGTTCGAGAAGGAGTACGCGCGGTCCTAGCGGTCCGGCCTGCAGGCGCCAGGTGCTGAAGACAAGCTTGTAACTACGCGTGGACGGGAATCAGCATCTGAATCACGTTGAGCAATTTTTCCGCTTTAAACGGCTTCACCATGTAAATCACCGCGCCCAGGTCATGCCCCGTCTTATAGTCTTGCGGGGTGCCCCGCGAGGTTAGGAAGACCACCGGCACATCGTGCAGCCGCGGGTCGTTCTTGACCACCTGGCAGATTTCATATCCCGACATTCCGTTCATCACCACGTCCAGGATCAAGACCGAAGGCGTCAGCTCGCGAAGCAGGCGAAGAGCTTCTTCCCCGCTCTTGGCGGTTTTTACGGCGTAGTCGTGGCGCGTGAGCTGGGCTTCGATGATGCGCAGCACGGCGGGATCGTCATCGACGGCCAGTACGAGGGGAGTTCCGCGCAATTCCGATTTTGATTTTGGCATAAGCTCGCTCGCGAAACAGATTGGGGACTGACGCCGGTTCTGCCCAGAGGCGCTGGACTCCTGACGCGCTCCGCGTTCCAAAAGGGCGTATGGATAACTCCAAGTATAGTTTGCGGAACGGGCTTCATCCGGTCAAGGCAATCCCGTTGCTGCGGTTCGTGGGACGAAACACGATGTACGCCTCCCGTGGGTTCGACGCGCTGGGACGATAAGCAGAGAAGAGGCGCGCGGCCGAATCGCCGGCCGCGCGCGCGGTATTGGCGGGACGCGGAGAGACTACAGCGTGAAGTTAACCTCCACGCGCAGGTCAACCGGGGTAGGTTCGCCATCGAGGATCGTGGGTTCATATTTTCGTGCGGAAACGGCTTTGAGGGCGGCCTGGATCAGCAATGGGTGGCCGCTGACGATTTTTTCCTGAATCACGCTGCCGTGCTCGTCGATGATCGCATCGATCACCACGGTCCCGCGCACGCGCGACTGCATGGCCAGAATTGGATAAACGGGAGCGGGGCCGTAAATAAGCTTGGGCGGCTTGACGTCACCGCCGACGCGCACCGGGCGCTTCGGCCCTTCGGCGACCGGGGCCGCTACTACGGGCGCTGCAACGCCGGGCATTCCACCGGTGATTCCGCCGATTTGCCCTCCGGGGACGCCGCCCGGAACGCCGCCCATCGCTCCCGAAAATGCGACGTCGGGAGGAGGCGCATCGTTCGTGGCCACCGGAACCGACTTCGGAATGACCGTTGGCGCGGTCAGGATTCCGGGCGTGAATGTTTTTGGAATTACGCGCGCCGCGTGAGCGATGCTCGGCGGCGGGGGCGGAGCCGGCGCCATCGGCGGCATGGGCGCCACCAGCAGCGTCGTTTCCAGTCTCTTCATATCGAGACCCTGAGTAAAGAACAACGGGACAAACAGCAGCAAAAATAGAATAGCGAAATGAATGCAAAAGGAAATGGCCCAATCCAGAGGACTGCGGCGCTGGCGCGTCGAGGACTGTTCCAGCAATGCCTCAGCAAACACGCGGCTTGGGGGGACAACTGGGGGCGGCAGCACCACCGCGCTTTTCGGCCTGCCGCCCGGATACACGTCTTCCAGAAACAGATTTTGCTCACCGATCATGAACCCTCCTAGAAAAATGGTCCTTGCAGAAATCGATCAAGCCCGGAGGGGATACACGAATCCCTCTTAAGGCTCAATTTCCGTTCCTTGCTGGCTTGCCGGGACACTGCGCGGTGTCGGAAGCAGATTCACTTCTGCGGGAAAGGCCGGGGGCAATCCCTTTCTACGTGGAGGACGAAGTTTTGATCTACGGTTTCAAAGCCTTTTTCTCCTGATTCATCCTGGCAGAGCCGGCGCGCGAAGGCCAATTCAAAGATCGAATGTTTGACTTCCAAAGGCGTGATCCGAGGTTGCGCGCGAAGCGGGGGCAAAGCGCCCGCCGGTGGTTCCACAGCAGTAAATACCCGCCAGGTTAGGCCGCCGGCTAAGCGGGCAGGTGTCCGGAAGCTGGAATTCCCCGCCACGTAACCTATGCGCAAAAGACCCGAGGGAAGCTATCGGGACAATACGGTAACCATTTTCCAACGGGAGGTCTCCGGGGGACGCGATCAGCGCGGGGCCCCGGGGCGTTCAGTCTAACCCTATTGCAATCATAGCCTTGAAGAGCACTATTTACGCCCTCTAGGGGGTCCTTGTGGTGGTTCGATTGCTGTTCATTGGCCGTCCGAGTGGAAATCCGCTCCCGATGGGTATTTTTGTGACCAGGCAGTTTCGGGACTGTCGGCTTAATCACCTTTGCAATTAGAAGTTCTGGAGGCGTTAAACCTTGACTGAACGGCTCTACTACCGCGATTCGTTTCTGCGCGAGTTCGATGCGCAGGTGATTTCCTGCGAATGCTCCCAGCCGGTGGGCGCGAAGGGAGAGCCCGCGCACTGGTGGGTCACGCTGGATCGAACCGCGTTTTATCCGACCTCCGGTGGACAGCCACACGACAAGGGCCGCCTGGGCGAGGCGCACATCCTGGATGCATTTGAGCGCGAGGACGGCACCATCGTTCACGTAACGGACCGCGAGTTGGCGCCTGGACCGGTGCGCGGCTCGATCGATTGGGTGCGCCGCTTCGATCATATGCAGCAGCACACGGGCTCACACATCTTGACCGCGGCGTTTCTGGCGCTGTTCGATATTCCGCCCGTTTCGTTTCACATGAGTAAAACCGTCTCGACTCTGGACGTGGCCGCGTCTTCGATTTCGTCCGAGCAGCTGGAACACATCGAGCGTTTTGTGAACGAGATTATTTTTGAGGACAAGCCCATTCAAGTGCGCTTCGGCTCGGCTGCGGAGCTTGCGGCGCTGGGTGTTCAAAAAGAATCGGGGCGCGAGGGCATCCAGCGCGCGGTGGAGATCGAGGGCGTCGATATTCAGGCCTGCGGCGGGACGCACGTCAGCCGCACGGGACAGATCGGGCTGATTCTGGTGCGCCGGGTCAAGAAGGTCCGCGAGAACTGGCGCGTGGAATTTGTGTGCGGGCAGCGCGCGCGGCGCATGGCGCGCACGGATTTCGCCCTGCTGGACGACATTTCGCAGCGCTTAACGTGTTCCCCGGAAACGATTCATGCCGGCATCACGCGCATCGTGAACGAGCGCAACGCCGCCAACCGCTTTGGCCAGCGCTACCTGACCGAGTCCGCGTCGCTACAGGCACAACTGCTGCTGGCAAAAGAACGCGCCGAGCATGCCGCCGATCCTCCGCGACCCGTAGTGGGCATTTTGCCGGATGCCGACATGGAATATCTGCGCACCGTGGCGACCAACCTCATTGCCGAACCGAGCGTGGTGGCACTGCTTGGCTCGGAAACCAATGGAAATATTGTGATGGCCAAGTCCGAGGGCGTCCTGGTGGACATGAACGCGTTGCTGCGCGAGGCCGTGAAGGGCAGCGGCGGAAAAGGCGGCGGAACATCCGATTTTGCGCAGGGCAGCGTGCCACCGGGGAGCGACCTCAAGCGCATCTTGCGGCACGCCGCGGAACGCGCCGTCAAGCCGGCGCCCACACTGCACGTGGTGGCAAGAAACCGGCGTCGCGACCTGGCCGGCTGAGCGCCGTCGCAGCCGTTCAAAAACAGCGCCAGCAGTCAAACCGCCAGCCTCAATTCATCCATCGTTTTCCCCATTAGTTCGACGAACGAACCCACTACGCGGTCTTGGTTTGGGGTGCCCTATCCTTGCGGTTTGTGCAAGGGTGGGGCTCTCGGCCGAGCCCTCTCCTCCAGCTTTTTTGATGGGAACTCAATGCTCCGAACACCCACCTTTTGAAAACCGCAAAGCGTGAAGCACCCGCGCACCTGTGTAGTTCCGTGACTGTACCAGCCAGGCTGTCCCGCGCTTGACTCTCACAATGGCCTGGAATAAGGTGGCGCTACGGGCAAAAATTCAATGGAATGAGCGAAATCTCCCTGCGAGAGCCACGGACACCACAATGCGAAAATCCAAAAAAGAAACCATCGATCGCCGCAATTTTCTGAAGGGCGCCGCGGCGGGCGCGGCCGCGCTGGCGGCCATGCCGGCGGTCGCCAAACCGCAACAGGCGGAAGCATCCCGCGCCGGCAGCGCGCAGCCCATGCCCAAAGCGCTGGAGGCCGAAACGCCGGCGGTGCTGGACGTCCTGACCGAGAACCGCTCCGGCTCTGACTTCATGGTGGATGTGCTCAAGTCGCTGGGGATCGATTACGTCGCGGCCAATCCCGGCTCGAGCTTCCGCGGGCTGCACGAATCGGTGATCAACTACGGCGGAAACGAAAAGCCGGAGTTCATCACCTGCTGCCACGAGGAATCGGCGGTAGCCATGGCGCACGGCTACTCCAAGATCGAAGGCAAGCCCATGGCCGTGTTTCTGCACAGCGACGTGGGCCTGCAGCACGGCTCGATGGCTATCTACAACGCGTTTTGCGACCGCGCGCCGGTGTACCTGATCGCGGGTAACGCCCTGGAGATCAACGCGCGGCGCCCGGGCGTGGAGTGGGACCACAGCGTGCAGGACGCCGCGGCCATCGTGCGCGATTGCCTGAAGTGGGACGACACGCCAATTTCGCTGGAACATTTCGCGGAATCCGCGGTGCGCGCCTACAAAATCGCGACGACTACGCCCATGGCGCCGGTGCTGCTGGTGGCCGACGGCGAGCTTCAGGAAAGCCCGATTCCCGACGACGCGAACTATCACATTCCGAAATTCACGCAGGCCATGCCGCCGCAGGGCGATTCGGGCTCGGTGGCGGAGGCGGCGCGCATGCTGGTGGCCGCGGAGAATCCGGTGATTCTTCTGGAGCGCACCGCGCGCACGGCGGACGGCTTGAAATACAACGTCGAATTAGCGGAGCTGCTGCAGGCGTCCGTGATCGATCTGGCGGCGCGCATGAATTTTCCTTCGCAGCATCCCCTGAACCAAACCGAGCGCACGCGCCAGGTAATCAGCAACGCGGACGTGATCCTCGGCCTCGAAGCGTTGAATTTCTGGGGCACCATCAACGCTTACCGCGATCAGTTGCACCGCACGTCGGGACCGATCACGCGCAAAGACGTGAAGCTCATCAGCATCACCGCCAGCGATCTCTACACTAAGAGCAACTACCAGGATTTCCAGCGCTATACCGAAGTGGACCTGGCCATGGCGGCAGACGCCGAGGCGACCCTGCCGTCGCTCATCGAGGCGGTCAAGAACTTGCTGACCGACGATCGCAAGAGAGCATTTGCGGACCGCGGCAAGAAACTCGCCGCTGCCCACGACGACGCGCTACGCCGCTCGCGCGACGAAGCGGCCTTCGGGTGGGATGCCAGCCCCATCACCACGGCACGGCTGTGCGCGGAAATTTGGGGCGCGATCCACAACGAAGACTGGTCGCTAGTGTGCGAAGTCTCGCCGTGGGTGAATCGCTGGCCGCTGCGGCTTTGGAATTTCGACAAGTACCACCAGTACATCGGGTCTTCGGGCGGGTTCGGCGTCGGCTACGGGGCTCCGGCGTCGCTCGGCGCAGCGCTGGCCAACAAGAAGTACGGGCGGCTGACGGTCACGATCCAAAACGACGGCGACTTGATGTACGCGCCGGGCGTCCTTTGGACTTCCGCGCATCACAAGATTCCGCTCCTCAGCGTGATGCACAACAATCGCGCCTACCACCAGGAAGTGATGCACGTGCAGCGCATGTGCGACCGGCACAGCCGCGGCGTCGATCGCGCTTCGATTGGAACTACCATCACGGATCCCAACATCAATTTCGCCATGGTCGCCAAGGGCATGGGCGTTTATTCCGAAGGACCCATCACCAACCCAAAGGACCTCGGCCCGGCGATTCTGCGCGCCAAGGAAGTCGTCAAACGGGGCGAGCCGGCGCTGGTCGAGGCCGTCACGCAGCCGCGCTGAAAGCACATGTCAGGCGCACGAGGAGAACCGACACATGAAGAAGGGGACGGACCTGGCAAAATATTGCAATCTTGATGTGCGCAGCGCACATTCCCACGATGAAGGTAACTGGTACTGAAATCTGCGTGAATTCCCGGGAGCGTACTTCGACGCTGACGGATGTATCGTTTTTCACACAGAGAGGGAATACCTACAATGTGTCTATCTAACCGTCGGCCCCAGGAATACTGCGGTCCGTAACAAGAATGTTGGAATGGGCATTAAGGACATACCTGAATATCAATGATTAAATCCTCCCCCTAGTTCGGTTTGAAAGCTCGTCATTCACGACACCCTGATACCCAAACAACTACTGATTGAGCAGAGGAATGTCCTTGGGAGGCGCAGCTCTCGGTCTTGATTGGAGATAGGCGTAGATGTCCGCGAGTTCCTGGTCAGAGATGACTTCCATGGTGTAGGGCGGCATCTGGCCGGTCGGTTGGCGAACGTACTTGATGAAGGGGCGAATCAAACGTTGTGGCGGGCCGATGCGCGGACCAGACGCTTGAGCTGCGCCCTGGCCCTCGCGGCCGTGGCACTCGTAGCAGCCATCTTTAGTGAAAATTTTCTTTCCGTTGTCGGCATTTCCCGTCGGGGCCGTTGGATTCTTTTCGGTTTGCGCCGCCGCGTTTTGCGCGCGCGCTGCGCCGCCGGCAAGCACGAAGAGTCCGCCGGTGGTCAGCACGGCGAGCAGCCGAGCTCTGCAACTGCAATAACGAACCGCGCTTGCCGTTTTCGAATGCATGCGAGCGTATTCCCCTTCGGCGCCATTGTGCCACAGGGCTGCTTGCACCGAAATACAATCTGCGGGGAGCCGAGAATCCGGCCGCTGCCCGATTCCCTTCGAAGGCCCGCACGTGGAATGCGGCAAACACGGCCGCGCGCAACGCTCAACGAAACCCGCGCCGCGAGAAGAAGCCTGGCTACCTGCTCCTTGACGCCGCCGTTTAATTAGATTAAACCGTTGCGGTCGCAGCCATGGCCAACTCCACGAGAAGATCCAAATCTCAAACCGAGTTCGTGCGGAACTGGGAGCTTTCGCCGATTGGGCAACGGATTCTGCGCGAGGGGCGGCAATTTGCCACGGTGCGGCGCATTGTGGTGGCGGCCCGCAAGGTATTCGCGCAGCGGGGGCTGGCCGGGGCGCGCATGGACGAAATCGCGCGCCTCGCCGGGGTCAACAAGGCGCTTCCCTACTATTATTTTCGCAACAAGGCCGAGCTGCACCGCTTTGTGCTGGAAACGATGATCGCGCAAATCTCCGCGCAGATGGAATCCACCGCCATGCTGGGGATGGAACCGCCCGACCGTGTGCGCGCCCTGGTGAACGTGACGTTCGACTTCGTGATGCGCAACCCCACCTACCCGCGGCTGATCCAGCGGGAGATGATGTTTGCACGGCGCCCGCTGCGCTGGATGGTCGTGGCCTATCACCGGCCGCTGCACCAGCGCGCGGTGAAGACGATCCGCGAAGGGATCGCGCGGGGCCAGTTTCGCTCTGTCGATCCCGACCAGATGGTGTTCACCATCTTTGGGATGATCATGTACTATTTCGCGACTGGGGCCCTCGCCAGCCAGATCTGGAAGCGGGACATCTGGAATCCGCGCAACGTCGAGCAGCGCCGCCGCGCGGTGCTGGATTTTCTGGAGCACGGGCTGTTCCGCAGGCCCCGGGAAAAGGCCTAGCGGCTCACGGATCCGCCCGCGCCACATGTCTTGACGCTCCGCTGCCCGGCACCCAGAATTTGCTAAGAATTTAAGCGAACGCCTAGACTTATCCGCTGCCGGGGGGACGTTTGCACCACTGGTCTTGGTAACGGGCTGCGGAAGACAGGCTCAAAGCCTGTCCTACTTATGCCACCTGCAAAATTTCGCGCGTGCCGGTTACGTACAGGTCCGTGTAGCCCTTCATTTTTGCGCGGAATGCTTCGTTGGTCGCGTATTCCTTCATCGTCGCCTCGAATCCCGCGAGGTTTTCCACTTCATATTCCAGAATGACGCGGTTGAATTCGCCGGTCAGATCGGTGAGGACACGGTGTCGCGGCATTTTCGCGACCACGGCAGCTTCTACAATCTGGGCGGCGAGCTTGCTGGCGTTCCCGGGCTTGGCGACAAAACAGTTTCGGACGACGAGCATAACGATTCCTCCTTGGAAGTTTTCACGGCCACGGCTGCTTCCCGCTCCGACAGCGCAAAGCATCTTGCAGGGTGTGTATGCGGCGAGCGTGCCATTTCCCGACAAAGTGTGTCAAGGCGGAATTGCGCGGCAGGCTTGGTCCTTTGAATCTCGTTGCAGATACTTCGCACACTCCCGCAACTAAAACCCGCAGGCTAAACCCTGCGCCACTCTGTGCACTTTCGCATTGTTTGAGGATGCGCCGGGGTGTAGATTGCGGTTCTACCGACGACAAACGAGATGACTAACATTTCGGCGATTTGAGGTGCGCTGATGGGACGCCTGAAACTGGAGAGTGAAGAAATATCATCGCGCCGGGAAGTACTACTCTGGATGGCGATGGCGGAAGCAGGCGCGCTGTTTCCGGCGCGGCTTGCTGGTTCGGACCATTGCGGACTCCCGGCTGCGGAGTTGCAGGCCATCAACCGCGGAAACGCGGAGCGGCTGTTCCCGCGTCTGAAGGCATAAGCAAGCGCGAGCCATTGGTGGCGCCGGCGTCTCGTCGGCGGTCGTAGCAGTTCATGTAGCGCCCACCTTTCTTTTCAGGTGGGCACGTGGTGTTTCAAGCTGCCCGCCTGAAAACAAAGGCGGGCGCTACAGAGTTCACGGAGGAAACCATGGATCGTAGGTTCGCAAGACCGGTAGTGGCAATCCTGGCGCTCGCAACAATCGGATTCGTGTCCGACCTTCGTCTCGGGAGCAAGCCGAAGGATCCGGCGATGCCGCCTCCTTCGATACCCACGTTCTCGACGGAAAACGTTGGCCGTGAGGCGTTCTTCTACGTCGGCGGTAAGTATGAAGGGGCTCCGGGCAAGGAAGAGATGCACGGCGCCATGTACGTGGAAGTGATGGTGCCGAAGCAAATCAAGCAGAAGTATCCGATCGTCTTTTTCCATGGTAACGGCCAGACCGGCGCGGTGTGGAAGCAGACCCCCGACAATCGCCCGGGCTGGGCCTACTACCTGATCAATCAGGGCTACGTCGTCTATATGGTGGACTACCCGGCGCGCGGGCGCTCGCCCTATGTTCCCGATATGGATGGCAAGCTCGGCCTGCGTACTGCTCTCGAACTCGAGCAGGTCTGGACCGGCCCCGTGCCCTCCGGTGGCGACTTCCCGCGCATGAAGCTGTACACGCAGTGGCCGAGCGATTCGCCCAAGAAGGGCACGATGGGCGATCCGGTGTTCGACAACTTCATCAAGGGCCAGATGCAATTCATCGCCGGACAGGCGGAGCTGGCCGTGCCGGCCGGAGTCGCGCTGCTCGATCAAATTGGCAGTCCGGTCATTTTGATCACGCATTCGCAGGGCGGCGGGATCGGCTTTAATGTGGCCGATGAGCGCCCCAACCTGATTGCCGGCATGGTGTCGATCGAGCCCGGCGGCCCGCAGATCGGCGTGGTGGACACCGCCAAGGTGAAGTACACCGGCAGGATCGGAAACGCCTGGGGCCTCACCACCATGCCCATGCACTACGATCCGCCGGTGAACAACCCCGACGATTTGAAAACCTATCTCGAGGAAAAATCCGACCGGCCGGACGAAGTTCCCTGCTACATGCAGAAGGAGCCCATACACAAGCTTGTGACCTTCTCGAAATTCAACATTCTCTCCCTCTCCGCCGAAGGCACGTATCACCGCGTTTTTGACGTCTGCATTCCAAAGTGGATCAACCAGGCGGGCGGCCATGACGAATTCGTGCGCCTGGAAGACGCGGGCATCCACGGCAACATGCACGAAATGTTTCTCGACCGGAACAGCGACGTGGTCATCAAGTACATCGACGAGTGGCTGCGCAAGAATGTGAAGTAGATCGTCCGTGCCAGACGGTCGTGAGCCCTATTCCCTTTTCAGCAAACCCGGGGAGCGAGCCATGAAATCCAAACTTTCATTTATTGCTGTTGCTGCGCTGGCGCTGCTCTTCTTGCCCAGCGCGCGCGCGCAGAGCGAGGTTACCTTGCTGTCGCCCGATCCCATCAAGGCGACCATCGATAAGCTGGTCAGCGATTTCGAAGCCAAGACCGGCACGCATGTGAAGGTGACCTACGGGACCGGCGTCAGCACGCGGAAGACGGTGGCGAGCGGGCAGGCGCTGGACGTTTCGCTGCTGTTCGCGCCGTTCCCGGAAGCGCTTAAGACCGGCAACATCGTGCCCAGCAGCGCAACCGTGGTGGCGAGACTCCGCCTGGCGTTGGCGGTGCAAAAAGGCGCGCCGAAGCCGGACGTTTCGACCGCGGACGCGGTCCGGCGTACGCTGCTCGATGCGAAGACAATTCTCTCCGTGGACCCGGCCAAAGGGAGCGTCGGAGGCATCGCCCTCGCTACACTCGATAAACTTGGGATCACCGAACAGGTGAAACCGAAGATCAAGTGGCTGGATACCGGCATTCTGGTCCAAGACGCTGTGGCCAAGGGCGAGGCGGAAATCGCCCTGGGTCCGTACCTCAGCGACATGCACAATCCAGGCCTGGACGTCGTGGGGGCGCTGCCGCCCGAAGCTTCGACTCCGGTGGATATCACGGGATTTCTTTCCACGACGGTGAAAGACCCGAAGGCTGCGAAGGCGCTGCTGGACTATCTGGCCTCGCCAGAAGCCGCTCCGGCTTACGAGGCGGCCAAGATTTTCCCGGCGCATTAAGTGGCACAGCCACTCTTGGCTGTGCGGGTTTTGCAATGGTGGTTACCGCGAGCAATACAGTGCAGCCCACAAAACCACACAGCCAAGAGTGGCTGTGCCACTTGGTTGACACAAGGAATTGCCTGGCATATTCTGCGGTACAAATCTGGTAATTCACAATTTGCAATTCGTCGAGGTGCCGAATGATGCGTTCGAGGCTGCGGTTCTTCACGTTGCTCACCGGTCTTCTGCTCGCCGGCGCGCCTCTGTTCGCCCACCACGGCGCCGCGGCCTACTCAGACCAGGTGCAGGTCCTGAAGGACGCCACGGTGACGAAATTCATCTGGGCCAATCCCCACTGCATCGTCATGTTTGACGTGAAAGACGACAAAGGGAACGTGACACACTGGGCCGGGGAAGAGGGCAGCCCTTCGGCGGTCGGCCTGCTCGGCTGGAACAGGAACTCGCTGCAGCCGGGCGACATGATCACCGTCTATATCTACCCCGCCAAGTCTGGCAGCCCGGTGGGCCGGCTCAACAAAGTGATTCTCCCGGACGGTAAGACGCTGCGGGACAGCCAACTCGGCGGCTATAACAAGTCGAACGACCAGTAGCTGTTCTGGTTCGCTCGGCTCCTCTGTTCGAACCGGTGCAAATGTATGTCGATTCATTGGGGACGCATCCTGCTGGCGGCTTTTCTGATGGAACTGGTGCTGCTGGCCATCGCTATCCCGCTGAATATGCGCGGCGAGCGACAGGCAGCGCTTTACGTGATTCCTCCCGCGGCACTCATCGTGACCTATGCGTTTACCGTTTGGCTCGGCAAGGGGATAGCGTCGAAGCTGGTTCTGCATGGCGCGCTGATCGGCGTCGCGGGCACGCTGATGTATGTTGCCCTCACGCGTGCGAAGCCGGAACCGTGGCAGTACGTGCTTGCCAACGCGCTAAAGATTGTTGGCGGCGCCGCCGGCGGATGGGTACTGGCGCACCGGCGCCCGGCGGCGACAAGTTAATTTCCGCGGCCGGCGGGATCAAAACCGTGGTGAGAATTCCGGTTCAGGACGACCCCGATTGAAAGGCAAATTGCTCAGACCCTTGGCTTTGCTCGGTTTTCTCTCCTGCTATAGCGCTCGCCTGCCTGCGCATCACGGAAGCGCTTCCTACAAAACGGACCAAATCGTCATTCTGAAGCAGGCCACGGTGACCAAGTTTGTATGGGCCAATCCCCACGCCATGCTGCTGTTCGACGTGAAAGACGACAAAGGCAACGTCTCGCACTGGGCCGGAGAAGCGGGAAGCCCGTCGGCGATTCGCCAGCTCGGCTGGAACAAACATTCCTTGCAGCCTGGGGATGTAGTCACCGTTCAACTCTATCCCGCAAAATTTGAAAACAATGTTGGACGGCTGGAGGCGGTGGTCCTTGCCGGCGGCACGACCTTAAAGAATAGCCCTCGCGGCGATCAGGGAGTAATATCCCGATACTGAGACGTGCGGACGCTCCGGCGGGGCGTTCGCTTTTGCGGCTTGGAGGATTGATCCCGGGCCAAAGTGAATCAGAAGCAATCAGGGGTGCAGAAATGCGAGATTTCGTGAAGCGCAGCGTGGTCGGCCTGGCAGGAGCGCTGCTGATTTCGTCTTGCGCCTTCGCGCAGGCGCAGCAGTCGCCCAAGCCTAATTTCGGCGGGCCGGAGAGCCTTTACGACAAACTGGGCGACACCGGCACCGGCGGCCCCGCGCCGAAGCGCGACTTGACCGGGTTCTGGGCCGGGGAAGTGGCCGCCAAGCTGAACCCAGTGCCCCCGATGACGCCGTGGGGCCAGGAGCAATTCAAACAGCACAAGACCAACGGAGAAGTTCCCGTCGCCGATTCGAACGATCCGATCAAGGGGTGCGACCCGCTGGGATTCCCGCGCAACATGCTGTTCATGACGCGCGGCATCGTGTTCGCGCAAATGCCCGGCAAGATGATCGAGATGTCCGAATACAATCGCATCTGGCGCGAAATCTGGACGGATGGCCGGGAGCTTCCCAAGGACGTCGGCGGCCGATCGGCTGATGCGCCCGACCCGCGCTGGTACGGATATTCGGTCGGGCATTGGGAGGATGACTACACGTTCGTGGTCAATACCGTGGGTAGCGACGAGCGCACCTGGCTGGACAACGCCGGCCACCCGCACAGCATCGAGCTGCGCGTCGAGGAACGCTACACGCGCGTGAACCACAACCGCCTGGAAGTCACCGTCAAGATTGACGACCCGAAGACCTACACCAAGCCCTTCGTGATCACCAAGAGCATCTTCACGTGGATTCCCCAGCAGGACTTCGAGGAAGAACTCTGCGTGCCGTCCGAGCAGGCCGAATACCTGAAGCTCGTCGGCGAACCGGCTGCGCACAAGAATGCTCAGTAGGACAGGCTTCAGCCTGTCTGGTTTTGACTTCCTTCGAATTAAAATGAAACCGAGACAGGCTGAAGCTTGTCCTACTGGTCCGTATCAAACCTCTGCTCCTTCCACGGATCGCCGTAGATGTGGTAGCCATTTTGCTCCCAGAAGCCGGGTTCGTCCTCGGCCATGAGCGAAAACCCGCGCACCCATTTCACGCTCTTCCACAAATACAGGTGAGGAACGATCAGGCGCAGCGGGCCGCCGTGATCGGCGGTGAGCGGCTCGCCGTCGTGTGAGAAAGCGAACATCGTTTCGGGCTTCATCAGATCTTCGAGAGGCAGGTTGGCAGTGTATCCGTGCTCGCCACGCATCATCGCGAAATGCGCGCTGGGCTTGGGCGTAACCAGTTTCATCACTTCGGTGAACGGCACGCCCTCAAAGCGGTTGTCGAAGCGGCTCCAGCGCGTCACGCAATGAAGATCGCAGTGAATCTCCGTCCGCGGCAGCTTGTTGAATTCCTCCCAGGTTAGCCGCACCGGCTTTTCGACCAGCCCGTCGATGCGAAAATCCCACGTGCGCAGGTCCGTGCGTGGGACACTGCCTTCGTGCAGGACCGGCCACTTCAGCGTGAGCGACTGCCCCGGCGGCAGACGGCCTTCCGCGCGCATCTGCTGCTCGAGTTTTTTTCGTTCGCTGCCTTCGAAGAACATTGCCAGACCTTTCTCTCTCGACCCTCTTCATTCTAACTCGGCTTCCGGGATCGATGGAGGTGGTGCACACCACTAGCCTGTGGATTCTGGTTGCTGCGTGATCGATCCAGCCGCAACTAGACCCCGCAGGCTGGAAGCCTGCGCCACCAAGAATGGCCCTATTTGCATGTGCTATCATCGATTTGAAAAGCCACTTAGGAAACGGACGAGGAGCGATTTTGGCCGCACGCATTCTCAACGGCGGCGCCATCCGCGACGAAATTTACGGCGAGCTCAAACAGGAAATTGCTGATTTGAGGGCGGTGGGAATTCGTCCCGGCTTGGCTGCGGTGCTGGTGGGCGAAAATCCCGCTTCGCAGATTTATGTGCGCAGCAAGATTGCGGCTTGCGAGCAACTCGGGCTGGGGAGCTGGCTGCACAAGCCTCCCGCCACGGCTACCACCGATGAGCTGCTTGCGCTGATTGCGGAGCTGAACGCCCGCGACGATGTGGACGGTATCCTCGTGCAGCTTCCTTTGCCCCCGCAAGTGGACACAAAGCGCGTGCTGGAAGCGGTCGATCCCGCGAAAGATGTGGACGGGTTCCATCCGGTGAACCTTGGGCGGCTGGTTTCGGGTCGCGCGGGCCTGGTGGCGTGCACGCCCGCGGGTTGCATGGAAATTCTGCGGCGCAGCGGCATTCCTATCGATGGAGCAGACGCCGTCGTCGTGGGCCGCAGCGACATCGTCGGCAAGCCGATGTTGCTCCTCCTGATGCATGCCAACGCGACGGTGACGGTCTGCCACTCGAAGACGCGCGATTTGCCCGGCGTCGTCCGCCGCGCCGGCATTGTGATCGCGGCCATCGGGCGCCCGGCGATGATCGAGCCGGACTGGGTGCGGCCCGGCGCGACGGTGATCGACGTGGGCATCAATCGCATCACCGACGCCGATGAAGCGCAGCGCATCTTCGCCAATTTCCCCGCAAAGTTGGCGCAATTCCGCGAGAAAGGCTCGGTGCTGGTGGGCGACGTTCACCCAGGCGTCGCGGAAGTGGCCGGGGCAATCACTCCCGTGCCGGGCGGCGTCGGTCCACTCACCATCGCCATGCTGATGAGCAATACCGTGAAGGCCGCGCGCCTGCGCCGGGCCCACGGACACGCCGCCCCCGGCAGCCTGACTGGCGCCGTGGCGGCCAAACCCTGATGTTGCGCGCCGGCCTCACCGGGGGAATCGCCACCGGGAAAACCGCGGTGGCCGCGATGCTGCGCGAACTCGGCTGCCGCCTGCTCGAGGCCGACAAGATCGCGCATCAAATGATTGAGCCCGGCGGAGCCGCCTACGGCGAGGTGGTTCGCGAATTCGGTCGCGGCATCCTGACGCCGGACGGGCTGGTGGACCGCAAAAAGCTGGGCGCGATCGTCTTTGCCGACCCGCCGCGCCTCGCGCGCCTGAACGCCATCGTGCACCCGCTGGTCCTCGACGAGCAGATCCGGCAGCTGGCGGCCATCGAGCGAGGCGATCCGCACGCGATCGCCGTGGTCGAAGCGGCGCTGCTCATCGAGGCCGGGTTCGACCGCAAGCTGGATTACCTGGTGGTGACCTGGTGCACCCCGGAGCAACAACTGGCGCGGCTGACCCAGGCGGGTCAGGGGCGCGGCCTGACCGTCGAGCAGGCACAACAAAGGATCGCCGCGCAGATGCCCATCGACGAAAAGCGGAAGCGCGCCGACGCGGCGATCGACTGCTCGGGCACGATTGAGCATACGCGCGCGCAGGTGATTGAGCTTTTTGCCAAGCTCAAGGGTATTGAAAGCGCGCAGTCGAAAGGCGCAAGGGGCCGAGCGTAAGGGACGAAGTGACGGTTCGGAGATCTTTGTAGGGCACGGTTTCAACCGTGCCACAACGGTTGAACATTTGTGACGGCTTTAGCCACTGGCTGTTCGGCGGGAACGAAGTTGCGTTGCGCTCTTGGGTTAACGTCGCGATGAAACCGCCAGCGGCTGAAGCCGGGGATTTTTAAGGCGCTTGGCGGCACGGTTGAAACCGTGCCCTACAAAGCGAAGACAAGCGCCGAGCGCGTGAGGAAGTTCGAGGGACATCGTTATGGATCAAGGAAAAGACGGGCGAAGGGTAATTCGGCTTTTGGTTCTGGGGTTGGTGCTGGTCCTCGGTGGGTATTGGGCGGGAAGCCGCTGGGGGGAAAGATCGCCGCAGAAGGTCGAAGCCGTGCCTGCGGCGCCAGCGGCCGTCCCGGTCGCCTTTCCGGAGCCCAAGCCGTCCGAGCTCCTGGGCGACGAAGCCATCAACGTAAAAGTTTATAGCCAGGCGGCACCGGCCGTGGCCAACATCGTGACGCGCACGCTCGAATATGACGTCTTCATGGAGCCGGTGCCGGTCGAAGGCGCGGGCTCCGGCTTCGTGATCGACCCGCGCGGATACATCCTGACCAATTTCCACGTGGTGCAGGGCGCGCAGGCCATTTCGGTGATCCTCGGCGACCGCTCGCACTACGACGCTAAATTTGTCGGCGCGGATGAACGCAACGACATCGCCCTCGTCAAGATTGATCCAAAAGGCAAGACACTACCCGCGCTGACGATGGGCGACTCCGAGAACCTGCAAGTTGGCCAGCGCGTCCTGGCCATCGGCAATCCCTTCGGCTTCCAGAGCACGCTGACTACGGGAGTGGTCAGCGCGCTGGGACGCACGGTGCAGACGGGCCAGACCACCGTCATCGACGGCGCCATTCAAACCGACGCGGCCATCAATCAGGGAAATTCCGGCGGGCCGCTGCTGAATTCGCACGGCGACGTGATCGGGATCAACTCGGCGATTTACACGCCCTCGGGAACCACGGCGGGCATCGGGTTTGCCATCCCGATCAACACCGCGAAGCAAATCGCGCAGGACTTGATCACCGAGGGGCGCGTGCGGCGCGCTTCGATGGGCGTGGAGGCGCGCGTGTTAACGCCGGAGGTGGCCGAGGCGCTGCGCCTGCCGGTGAATGAAGGCTTGCTGCTGGAGAGCGTCAATCCCGGCGGCGCCGCCGCCAAAGCAGGATTGCGCGGCGGCGACCGTCAGGCCGTCCTCGGCATGCGGAGGATTCTCCTGGGCGGTGACGTCGTGACCGCCATCGATGGCCGCCCCATCACCGGGCAGATGGACCTCAGCCTCGCTTTGAACCGGAAACGCCCAGGCGACATCGTCAAAGTGGACTACTACCGCGGCGGGCAAAAGATGGAAGCCCAGGTGACGCTCAGCGACGCAAGCAAGTAAGCAAGCTTACGTTTTCCAGTAGGCGCGTTCGTGCTCTCGCTCCTCTTCGGTCATGGAAAACCAGCTCTCCGCGACGTCCCGCAAGCGCTCCAGGGTTTTCTGCATTTCCTGATGCTTTTTCTCCAGGGCTTCGCGGTCCGCGTCCGTCGGCACCTCTAATTCCGGCGCGATGATCAGGACGGCGCGCGTGAACGGCTTGGGAATTTGCATCAGGTCCCAGGATTTTTTCAGCGTCCAAGCACGCTCGAGGCCGACGTGAAACAAAAGGATGGCCCGGCCCGAGCGCCGCGCCAGCATTACCGGGCCGGGCTTGGCCACATAGCGCGGCCCGCGCGGCCCATCGATGGTAAAGCCAGAATCGAACCCCTCCTCGAGCTTGCGCGCCATCACCGCCAGGCCGCGCAAGCCTCCGCGCGTCGAACTTCCCTGCGCCGTGCCGTAGCCGAGCCGCTCGATCACCTTCCGTGTCCACTGCCCGTCGAAATTGGTCGTGTTCATCAGTACGCCGCCGCGGTTCCGGAAATACCACGCGCCGGAAATGATGCAGCGGTGCCAGAACGCATAAATGTGCGGCGGCAGATCGGGCCGGTAAACGCGGCCCGCTTTTTCCCCGCCCACAACCTCGAATCGCATGGTGGGCCCGAGCAGGCGGATCACGGCCCACACCACCCAGCCGATGATTGGGATTGACGCACGCTGGAGAAGCGAGAGCTTCGGCAGCCGTGTGTCGTAATGAACCGGCAGGCGCGGTTCTTCCCGATCGGGCGGCGTTTTTACTTGTTCCGGCATGCGGCTATAGTATAAGTCGAAGATGGTGCTAAGATAGCTTCACCCTGCCCCTCAGAAAGATGCAGGAGAAATTGCCTTTCTTGGAGATTCGCAAGAAACATCTGGCAGCCACCGGCACGATCCTACTGGCCTCCGCCTTACTGGCGGTTCTCACTTTTCTCTCCGTTCGAAACACGAAAATTTCCGCGCAGGATTTTCC
>Ga0210394_10002946_pt1 | contig 22361 bp, 23 predicted proteins | sample IncBWC12MmetaG_FD_160121 | JGI IMG/M metagenome (GOLD analysis project Ga0210394, IMG submission 160121) | Forest soil microbial communities from Barre Woods Harvard Forest LTER site, Petersham, Massachusetts, United States - Inc-BW-C-12-M | ecosystem: Environmental > Terrestrial > Soil >... | reverse complement strand
CAACAGCACCCTCACCTCGCCGCTGACCCGGGTCTGCGAGGACAACAGCAGCGCTTCGATGTCGCGGCATACGGGATCCAGGTGCTGGCCCTCGTGCACCAGGTCGCCGTAGGGCTGCGCCACCGATTCCTTGATGCGCGCCTGCTTGCCGGTCAATACCAATTTTTCGAGTTCGCGATGCGCGGTCAGCAGCACATCGGCGGCGGGCGCCTCGAAGGCGACCCGGCCCTTGGTGCCGATCACCGTATCGCCCAGGTGAATTCCGCGGCCGATGCCGAAGGGTCCGGCCAGCGACTCGAGCTCCTCGATGATGGCCACGGCCGAGAGGCGCTCGCCGTCGAGACTGTCCGGTACCCCGCGGACGAAACCCAGAGTGTGCCGCTCCTCGGCGCGCGGCCGCGTGAAAGCATCCTTGGAGAGCACCCAGGCGTCGTCGGGTATGCTGCCCTCCGAGGTCAGGGTTTCCTTGCCGCCGATGGTGACGCCCCACAAGCCGCGATTCACCGAATACGCCGCGCCGAACTGCGGAATGGGCAGCCCGTGATCTTGCAGATACTTGAGCTGCTCCGGCCGCTTGAATGCCTGGTCACGCACCGGCGCGATGATTTCAAGATCCGGCGCCAATGTACGCAGCGCCACTTCGAAGCGGACTTGATCGTTGCCCGCGGCCGTGCAGCCGTGCGCGACCATCTGGGTTTTGAGCGACACAGCCATCTGCGCAATGGTTTGCGCTTGCAGCACGCGCTCTGCGCCGACGCACAGGGGATAGACATTGCCGCGGCGAACATTGCCCATGATCAAGAATTTGAGCACCTGATTGAAATACGCGACCCTGGCGTCGATCAAATGATGCTCCAGGGCGCCCAACAGCGCCGAACGCTGGGCCAGCGATTGCGCCGCCGCGGCATCGATGCCCCCGGTGTCGATGGTCACCGTGATGACCGGCCGTTGATACGTGTCCTTGAGCCACGGCACGCAAAACGAGGTGTCGAGGCCCCCGGAAAAAGCCAAAAGAATGGGCTCGGCGCCCGGCCTGGAAGTGGATGTCATAGGGCTAGCGTCCGAAGATGGCGAGCAGGCGACGTCCCAGCTGAGCTTGCGCGCCGGCGCCGTCGGTAGCGATGAAAATCGTGTCATCGCCGGAAATCGTGCCGATCACCTCCGGCCAGCGCGCCGTGTCGATGGCGACCGCCACACTCTGCGCCGAGCCGATCGAGGTTTTCAGCACGGTGAGATTGCCGCCCGCCGTCAGCCGCGCGCTGACGAACTGTTTGAGCGCCGCAAAATCGTTCTTGGGTCTCGGTGTGGTGTCGGGCAGTACGTAGCGGTCACCCATCTTGGCCACGCCGAGCTCGCGCAGATCGCGGCTCACGCTCGACTGGGTGGCGACGTGGCCGAGTTTGCGCAGCAGGGCGACCAACTCGGTTTGTCGTCCCACCGCTTGTTCGCGGATGATCTTCGCGAGCATCGTGCGGCGCGCCGGCGCGTTGCCATGTTCGGGGTCGGACCTAAGCATATTCTCGCTCATGCATAAAGTTGCGCGCATCCTGCATAAAAATGCACAAACTGTCAATATGCAGAATTGCACTTGTTGAGAAATGCGCGCAGACGCGCAAGTTCGGATTCCAGGCCGGCGCGAAACTTGGCGTCGGGCGGCGCGCGGCCGGTGTAGCCGAACTTCGCGCGCAGGCCGCCGCCGACGACGCTGACATTGCCCCAGCCGATGACCTGGGCCCGCCACAGCAGCGGCAATGCGTAATAGCCCAGCTTGCGCTGCGGCGCAGGCGTATAGGCCTCGAAGCGGTAGGCCCAGCCCCAGAAGGCCTCGAATCGGCGCCGGTCCCACACGATGGGATCGAAGGGCGTCAGCAGGCGCACCGCGTCGTCAATGCGCCAGCGCGCCGATAGCGGATTCTCATCGGCCGGCCAATACCACTCGACTCCGTCCAGCCGCGCCGAGCGAAGGCGCTGTTTGGCGCGCGCCAGCGTCGCCGTGCGATCCGCCGCCCATTGCGGAACACCGTAGCGTAAGCGGCTAATCAGGAACCCGAGACAAGGTGCCGGAAGCGGCGCGTACTTGCGGATCGCCACATCCGCAAGCGCGTCGATCGCGGCGTGCCGTTGCGCCGGCGTCGCGGCCAATGCATGCGCAGCGGGTGCTTCGCGGGCAGCGTAGACGCGCGTGCCGCCGATGCGCCTCGCGACGCGCAGCAGCCCGCGATAGTGCATGGCATCGAGCAGCTGCGTGCTCGCCCTCGAGGATCCGCCGAACCAATTGGCTGCCTTGCCATGCGCGAAGTGCGCATCCACCTCGCGCGGATGCACCACGCCGCGTTCGCGAACGAATGCGAGCACCGCCTCGGCCTGCGTGGCACGCGCCGCCGACCATTGCGTTTGCGGCACTCGCGGATGCATCAATTCATGGAGCGCGCGCGGTACAAAGCCGTAGTTGACGAAGAAGTCCTCTTCCAATGCGAGCCGCGGGTAGCGGCGCTCGAGGTCTCCCGCGCAGTATCCCTGGACGCGATGCCGCAGCGTGAGGTCCTGGGCACGGGCCGGCGCGCGGATCGGGTCGGCCTGAACGAAACCCAGCTTCTTGATCGCCCGTCCCAGCGTGGTTGGCTTGAACAGCGAGCGGGCGACAGCGTAGCGGCGCAGCGTGTCCAGCGTGATCGATGCTGCGATGATATCGAAACCTCCGCGCTGCAAAGAGGTGCGCGTTACATTACATTAGCGCGGATGCTGGAAACCATAGAAGTCGAAACCGCACGCAAACCCGATGCCGCCGTCATCTGGCTGCATGGTCTTGGCGCGGATGGGCATGATTTCGAGCCGATCGTGCCGGAACTCGTGCAACGCGGCGAGCGCGCCTGGCGCTTTGTGTTCCCAAACGCCCCGGTACGTCCGGTCACCATCAACGGTGGCATGCGGATGCGCGCCTGGTACGACATCAAGGGTCTCGAACGCAACAGCGCGGAAGACACCGCCGGTTTTCAGGCCGCCGCAGTCCAAATCCGGGAGCTGATCGGCCGGGAAGGCGAGCGCGGCATTCCGACCGCCAGAATCGTGCTCGCCGGGTTCTCGCAGGGAGGTGCCGTCTCCCTTTACACCGCAACGCGACTGCGGGATAAACTGTCCGGCGTCATGGCGCTGTCATGTTACTTGCCGGGGGTGACGAGCTTTGGCGCCGAGCGGCAGCCGGCGAACGACGCGACGCCGATATTCATGGCGCATGGGATCGCGGATCCCATGTTGCCGATGGCGCTGGGAGTGAAATCCCGCGACTTCCTAAGCGCCCAGGGCTATGCGGTCGAATGGCGCGAGTATCCGATGGCGCATGCGGTCTGTCCCGCGGAAATCGCCGATATTCGTCAATTTTTATTGCGCGTGCTGGCTTAAAATCATGGCAATGAAACCGGCAATGGTGCAATGGCTCAAGTCGGATCTTGAAAAAGCCGAGGCCCGCGCCGCCGCGGCGAAGCAACAAGTTCACGCGGCGAAAGCGGCACTCAAGCGCGCCCGCAAATTGTTCAAGACCGAGAAGAAGGCCGTGAAACAAGCCAGAAAAAAGGCCAAAGCGGCGCGCGCGGCGGCCCGCCCGCCAGCTGCGCGTCTGCCCAAGCCGGCGCGCACGGCTAAGTCCACGGTGAAGGCGCCGGCGGCGAAGCGACGGATCGCCAAAACGGTCCGCGTCGCCCAAAAACCGCGCCGCGTGCGCAAACCCCGCGCCGCCGCGACCAGGAATCCGATGCGCTCGGCGGCCGATGTCGCGAAATTGGTCATCGATCGCCTGCAAAGCCCCCCTGCGGACTTGGAGCCGCAGCCCGCGAATCCGGCGGAGGAAAAACCCGCGGCTTCTTAGTCAGTGCGGAGCATTCGGCACGATGCCCGGGAATAGCAGGGCGATCAGGATGCTCAGGAACAGGGCTACAAGCAGCGCCAAGAGTTGACCGAGCACCCAGACCCCGAAAGCCTTGCGCGTGGTGAGCCCCTGGATTTCGCTGAATCCCATCACTTGCAGAACCACACTCCACAGCAGCAGCAGTAGGTACAGCGCGAACTGCAATCGCAGCACGAATGCGACGAATCCATCGACGTCGGCCCCGGGCGTCGCGGCGCCCGGCGTATCGATGATGGCAGCCTCACCGACGATGAACGCCGTCAATGCCCACAAGATGAGCGACGCCGCCACTGGAATGCCGCCGTAGGCCAGCACGTGAAACACCTGGTTGCGCTTGGAAGTACCGCCGGCACGGGTGCCGAGCCGGACATAAATGGCGGCAAACAGATACAGGCTGACCACCCCGCCGATGGGTCCGAATAACAAGGAGCTTTGCAGCACCTCCGCCACGCTGGCGTGTGTTCCCGCGAATTGCGTTCGGTAGACCGCCATGGAGGTCGCGACGCCCTGCGCCGCAGCCAGGAGATAGTCGGTGATTCCCACAGGCTGCGATGCCAATTCACGAAACACGCGCCTAGGCTTAAGCCAGACATCTGTTAGCGGGCGAACGGGCTCGGTACTGGGCACTTGAGGAGCCTACGCAATCCGCGCGACCGACTCCAGTATCAGCACAGATGACAGCGGACTTTTTCAGGGCTACTCTCACAGTGAGTTTGAACGATCTCCCAGGAGAAGAGTGACCATGGCAAAAAAGAGCAAGTCGAAAAAGCGCAAGTCGAAGAAGCGTCCGATGGCAAAAGCCAAGCGGGGCGCAGCCAAACGCACATCCGCCAAAAAGAGCGCCGCAAAAAGGAAGGCGCGGCCGATGAAGGCGAAGGGGAAAGGGAAGGCAAAAGCGAAATCTGGCGCTAAAAAGGCTGTCAAAGCTGCGCCCAAGAAGAAGGCAATGGCAAAGCCTGCGCCGAAACCTGCACCCATGCCCGTGGCCGCAGCGGCTCCGCCCAAGCCAAAACCGGCACCGATGATGCCGGCGCCGATGCCAGCGCCGCCTTCAATGCCGGCCTCCGAGCCAGCACCGACGTCGATCACTGCCTGGCCGGAACCGAAACCGACGGGGATGTAGGATCGCTTAAGCGACAGTCTAGGCGCGTATCAGCCCTTGGAGAGGGCGCGCGCCGCTACTGTCCGGGAATACTCTTTTCGCCAGGGTATTCGCATCGACGTGCATGTGCTCGTCGAGGACGGCTTTGAACACGCTGCGCAAATCCAGCGTGGGCTTGAGGTCGCGGTTGTCCAGCAGCGCCGCTGGCCTAAGTCCCGGCCAATCCGCAATCACCCGGCCGCCGCGCACCGCGCCGCCGGCGAGGAAGGCGCAGCCACCCGTTCCATGATCGGTGCCGCGCGTGCCGTTGACGGCGGCGGTTCGGCCGAATTCAGTGACGACTAGAACGGCGGTGTGCGACCACAACGGCCCCAATTCATCGGCCAGGGATCGCAGTGCCTTATCGAGCCCGGCCAGCCGCTGCGCCAAAGCTCCTTTTGCACCACCCTGATTGGCGTGGGTATCCCAGCCGCTGGCCTCGATGACCGCTACCTCGGGACCCCCGTCACTGCGCATCAAAGTGGCCGCCATGCGGGCCACTGCCGTGATTCGATCGGGAGGGGCCGGTCGGACCGCCGCCTCCTTGGGCATGGTGTCATCGGAATCTTTCACCAGGGTCAAGGCGCCGGCATCGTCCACCATCTTTTCGGTCTGCATCGCTTCGCTCAAGCGCGCTGAGAACCAATCGTCGTGGGAATACAGATCCGCCAAGCGCGCCAGGAGATCCTCATCGACATCCGGAGTGGCTTGCGGCGACTTGGACACGACGGGTGCCTCGCCGCGCAAAATCAACGGTACATTCTGACTGATGGCGACAGCCCGCTCCCCGGGTCCCGCCGCGCGACGCGGCAACGCGAGTAGCGCCCGATTGAGCCAGCCGTCCGCGCTGCCGAGAGGTTTACTGAGCCCGTTCTCGAGCACGTTTTGACCATCGAAATGCGATCTGTCGCGATAGGGGGAAGCGACTGCATTGAAGACGACCAGCTCTCCGGCGGCGTAGCGCTCGTGCAGGAACGCCAATGACGGGTGCAAGCCGAAGGTGTTGTTGAGCGCCAACGCGCCGCCGGGCCCACCCGGCGCCGCGATCGCAAGCTCACGATGCAAGCTCGCATAGTTAGGATCGGCGTAGGGTGGCACGGCGGCCAGGCCGTCCAAAGCGCCGCGCAAGATCACGACTACCAAGCGCGACGATCCGCCCGTATGGGCGAAAAGCACGTTGGGCAGGGCGGCGCTCGCAGCCAGGGCGCCGCTACCCAAGAGGAAGCGGCGCCGGCTGGTGATCATGGTGTGGCGATGCATCGCTATCTCCGTTGAAATTCTGGGCTCATCAGCAACAGCGCCAACCCTTGACTCGAGGAAGTGGCGCGACGCAGTGCCGTCAGCGTCTCGGGTCGGGCGTAGGCACCCAAGCTGGATGCCGCGAGATCGACCGGGTCCACCCCTTGCTCGTACTTTGCAGCCACCCGCGACGCCCACAGCACGCGGTGCATCAATGCATCGGATCCATCCCAGCTCTTCGATGTGTCCGGCCAGCCGGCGGGCGATCCGGGTGTGTATTGGCGCTGACCCAGAAGATCGAAGGCGCGCACCACTTCTTCAGGCTGGCTTGGCGATACATTGAGGCACCTTAAGGTCGAGAAAACGAAATCCTCCGGTGTCTTGAACTTTCGCGCATCGGCGTCCCAGCCTTCCGGCGACGCGATCAACGCCGCATACACCTCGGGCAGATACCCGCCGGTTTTGAGGAATGCGCGGGTGACTCGCTCGACCGCCGCCAGCGGAGGATCATCCGCGATGAAATGGCGCACCAATTTGCTGGCAATGAAATGCGCGGTGGCGGGGTTGCGCGCCAGATCGTCAAGCACCGCCTCGCCCTGCCGTTGACCTTGCTCGTAGTAAGTTTTGCCGAGCACGGTTTTCGCGCCGGGTTCATGCAGGTTCTCGCGGAAATAAAAACGCCCCGGTACACCGCCCGCCAGCCGGCCCTTGCCGCCGCCAATGGACCAGCCTGTGATGATTTGCGCGAAGCTGGTGACATCGGCTTGGCTGTAGCCGCCGTTCACCCCCAGGGTGTGCAGCTCGAGAATTTCGCGCGCGAGATTCTCATTGATGCCGAATTCGCGCCTGGGCGTATCGGCGGCGGCATTCCTTCGCGCCGCAAAGCGGGCGGCGTCGGAATCCTTGCCCACCGAAAACTGGTTGTCGAGAAACGCAATCATCGCAGGGTGCTGTTCCACCGCCGTCAGCAGCTCGACGAAACGGCCGCCGACGTGGGGTCTTATGGCCTCGTTCTCGAGAGTCCCTGCAAGCCCGAAGACCACGCCCTTATCGGCCGATATCGCAAAATGGTTGCACCAAAAGTGGACCAGGCGTTCCGCAAAGGGCCTATCGGTCAGCGCGGCGCTTTGAGCACGTGCCAGCACCTGTGCACGGTACTGGGGTTGGTAAGCCTCGCGGATGGCGTTGAAGGCGGTTTTGGCGTCCGAGGACGCCTCGCGACGAGCTTGCTGTTGTGCGTCGCGTGCGGCCAGATAAGCGGTGAAGATCTGATCGGAGGGGGTTAGCGGCGTTTTGACGGCAAGCGGCACGGCGCCCTTGATCTGTGCCATGAGCCATGCGCGCGGATCACCCGCAGCGGCCGCTAAATCGCCGGGTTTTGCGCCCAGGCCGAAGCGCAGGACGGCTATTTCGGTTTGCATGATAAATTGTAACGGCGCCGCACCTTAAGGGTTGACCACGGGGATCACAGAAACGCAGATCGAGGCCTGATGGTTGCGCCGCAACAGGAGCGCCAGGCCTTCAGTGCCGGAGAGTTACGCCTAAGCGCGAGCCGACCAAAGAAAATGCACCGCCAGGATCACCGCGATCATGGCGATGATCACATTCAACACCACGCCCGTCCGCGTCCAATATCCCGGGGGTATCACGGCGGGGTCCAAGTCCTTTTCGACCTGGAGAAACTGGCGCGCCGAAATCAACGCCACCGCGGCGCCCAATATGAGCAGCAAGACCCCGAATGCCAGCGAGAAGCTGCGTTGACCGCTCAGCTCGGGTTGGTGCATGACCATCTCCAGGAACAGGCCGAATCGCTCGACGACGAACCCGAATCCCATCAATGCAATGGCGCTGCGCTGCCACGCCAGCAAGGTGCGTTCGGCGGCGAACAGCACACGAGGATCTGCCGTGTAGGACATGTTGAGACTCCTGCGACCGACCTCGCCTAGTCAGTCAAATCTTACATATTCATCCGGCGGCTCCCGCTGCCTCGATGCCGCCAAGATTCGCGAATATCCGCACGGCTTATCGGGGAGTTCAACTATGACATATGGTCGAACGAAAATGGATTTGCGCGAGTCGCCCATTGATCTCCGTGGACCGCGTGAAGTGCAGTTTTTGCGTTCGGTCAACGCCCGCTTGCTGCGGGTATTGGCGACGCTGAAAGCGCGCGAAGCCGAAACTCGGCGGCTCGCTGATCGGGACGGACTCACGGGTCTTTACAATCGTCGCCGCATGCTGGAGCTGCTGGAATCCGCCATCAGCGCTGCCGAACTGCACGGACAGCGTGTCGGGTTGCTGTTTATCGACTTGAATGGGTTCAAGGCTGTCAACGACGAGTATGGGCATGCTGCAGGAGACAAACTCCTGATCACGGTGGCCACCCGTATTTCCGCCAGAGTGCGCACCGACGACATCGTTTGCCGCTATGGCGGCGATGAATTCGTCGTAGTCCTGCCAAGCGCGCCGGACCCCTTTGCGGTAAGCCAGGTTGCGGACGCGATCCGGGAGCGCATCTCGTTGCCCTACTGGATTGAAGGCCACGACCCACATGTGAGCGCCGCGATCGGCGAGGCGTTGTACCCCCATGACGGCGAGAATGCCGCGCAGCTGTTGCGACGCGCGGATCAGGCCATGTATCGCCTCAAAGGGCGGCCGGCTCATCCAATGGTCCACTTGGGCGATGCGCCCTCGGTCTCGAGGCGCCGCGATGACAAATCCAAGTCACGCGCGGGTGGTGCTCAGTAGCTGGCGGCGCTATTCTGACCGCACCTCGAGTCCCGTCAACGGCTTAGGGACGAGCGACGTTAGCTGGGTATTTGCCCACTTCAGCCTGTGGTTGTGTTCATGAATCAGCGCAGATGGTCAATCGCGGCTTATGTATTCACACTCTGGCTCAGCCTGACGCTGTGCGGCTGCGTCGTTGTTCCCGATCAGGGCCACTATCCCGGTGGAATCGTCATGGTCGCGCCGCCGCCGCCGCGCGAAGAAGTCATCGGCGTCGCGCCCTCGACAGGCTACGTGTGGTGCGGCGGCTATTGGAACTGGGTCGGCGGCCGATACGAGTGGGTGGCAGGACGTTGGGCCCCAGGTCGACCCGGGTATCATTGGGTGGACCATCAATGGGTGCGGCAAGGCGACGGCTGGCGCATGAAGGCCGGCCATTGGACGCGCGGCTAGCGCGAGACCCAGGACGAAGTCCGCTGAATCTCTCTGAGTTTTAGGTTCCCGCCCGCATCGAACCAGTGTTCGATCAAGCGAAACGAGATGGACACGCTCGGCGGCACGATCGGCCGGCCCGACGCCAGGTCGGCGCGGCTGAACCATTGTGCATCTTCGAGCTCTTGATCCCGCAGATGTATGGTCGAGGTGACCGCATGCGCGGTGAATCCCAGCATCAACGAGGAAGGAAACGGCCAGGGTTGCGAGGAGTGGTACTCGATCGAGTCGACCTGGATGCCGGTTTCCTCGAGTACTTCGCGGGCCACCGCGTCTTCGAGGGATTCTCCGGGTTCAACAAAGCCGGCGATGGTCGAGTAGCGTCCGGCGGGCCACGAGGCTTGGCGGCCCAACAGCGCGCGTTCCCCATCGCTGACCAACACGATGATGGCCGGATCGATGCGCGGAAATTGCTCGTGCCGGCATGCAGGGTTCGTGCACACGAGAACATGTCCCCCCTTGGCCGCGACGGTCGTTGCGCCGCAGCTGCCGCAGAAGCGGTGCCGGCGCCGCCACGCAACCATGGCGCGCGCGTAGCTCAGCAAGCCTGCTTCCTCGGCCGGCAGTATCGAAGCCACCATGCGCAGGTCCTCGAAGCGCGTGCCCGGCAGCAGCTGGGGCGGCTCCGGAGATTCGATTTCGTAGGTGAAAATGTCGATGTCGCCGAAGCGGCCGAGCAGCACCAGATCCGCGCTGTTGCGGCGCTCTTCGGCTATCCGCGATAACTCGATGTATGCCGCGCGCGGCGTACCGCCCTCGGCGATGAGGTTGCGAGAATTCCAAACCGGCAGCGCACGGCTGCGTTCATCGGCAAGTGCGCTTGCAAACCATGCGGCATCCTCCCGCATGTGGGCGGCGCGGTCCAAGTATTGACCGCCGAAAATATTTCCCTGCTGCATCCAATGGATTCTAGCAGGGCGCGGCAGGTGCGGCGCGCATCAAGGCGCCGTCGCAATTTCCGCAGGCAAGCCTGTGCCTGGCCAGCAAGTCCCGCACACGCACTCCGCCGCATCGCGCGCAGCGCGCGATGCCCATCTCATCGTGCCGCGCCAGCGCCAGCAGCAGGAACCAAGCATGTTCGAAGGAAATGTTGGCCGGCGTGTGCAATTCAACATACGCCTCGTAAGCTCGGCACAGCAGCGCGCCGGACTCCAGCGAGCCGATTCGATAGCGCGGCTCGAGGCCGCGCTCGGTGCCGCACACCAGGCCGTACATGACAAAGAGGCTCGCGAGCTGCGCCGCTTGAAAGTTGAGTTCTGCGCTTCTGAAGAAGAATGCTGCCTGGCGCGGCGACTTGCCTCGATGCCTAAGTATGCCGCGCGCGTCCGGTTGCACGACGTAGCTGCGGTACAGTTTGCGTATGCGATCGTCGCTCAAGCCCGTCCACTGGCGAATGGTGTAGGTGCGGGCTTCGTGGCGTATCAATCGCAGCGCAAGATCAAATTTTTCGCGGTCCCTGGTGTAGCGATCATCGGACACTCTCATGGCCGGCTTCCTTGTTGCAATTCAGGCGTTTTTGGGTCAAAAAGAATTTGACAGAAATTAATCACAAAGTTAGCGTGCCTGCCAGGGGTTCTGGTGCGAAATTGCTGCTGCGTTTGCGGCGAAATACCCGGCAGCCGCTATAGCGCCAAATGACGCACAACAGCGTAGGGGGCGGTCGTGCAGGACGCATACATCGGCAACTGGGCGCGGCAATCGCACTTATCGGCGGAACACTTGAATTCGATGCGCGATTTGAACCATCGATTCCTCGATTTGGCGGGCGCAAGGGCCGGCGACTGGGCCGCCGCCGGCATTGGCGGATCCGCTGCGGGCCTCGGCCGGCAAGTCGCGCCCCTGTCGCGGTCGCAGCGCGCGGCCGCGGCGAATTGTCCATACGCGCTGTTCGATCTGCGCTTCGAGGACGATGCGCACTGGAAGGGACGATTATCGCGTGCAGACACCTGGCGGGTTGCGGATGAGCCCGGCGTCGATGCGGACACCGTCGGATTCGTGCGGCTGGCGCTCTTCTATGCCTGGCACGTCGCGTCGAGCGCCGGCCTCGCTGCCGACCTGCTGTTGGGGATGCGCAGCGATACCGCGAGCGCTTTTCGCCGCATCACGGTCGACAGTCTGCCGGCACTGGTGGCGACGGAGGCGGTGAATCTCACCGCCCGATGGAGCGGCTGTAGCGCCTACTGGAACGCCCTCATCGGCGCGGCGGCGCGCGCCGACGCTGCCGCCCTGCGCCGCGTGCAGCTCTCGGGACTGCAGCTTGCCGCCGCCGCTCGCCTGCCGAGCGAGAATTTCGCGCCAAAATCGCTCTAATTCGGCCGCCAAGGCCGCCGCCGGCGCGAATTGGCGTTGCGGGCACAGCCTCGCGAGGTTTAGGCTACGCGGCTCCTATGAATGCCCTAGTTGTTCGAAAGCTCACCAAGGTTTACAAAAACGGCATCCAAGCGCTCAAGGCGATCGACCTCAACGTCGAGGAGGGCGATTTCTTCGCCCTGCTCGGCCCAAACGGCGCCGGCAAGACCACCTTGATCGGCATCACCACCTCCCTGGTCAACAAAACCAGCGGCGTCGTCGAAGTGTTCGGGCACGACATCGACAAAGAGTTGGAAGTGGCCAAATCCTGCATCGGACTCGTGCCGCAGGAAATCAATTTCAATATGTTCGAGACGCCCTTCACCATCGTCGTGAATCAAGCCGGCTTTTACGGAATCCCGCGGCGGCTCGCGAAACTGCGTGCGGAAAAATATCTCAAGCAGCTGCAGCTGTGGGACCGGCGCGATTCGATTGCGCGCAGCCTGTCGGGAGGCATGAAGCGGCGCCTCATGATTGCGCGCGCCTTGATGCATGAGCCGCGGCTGCTGATTTTGGACGAACCGACCGCCGGGGTCGACATCGAAATCCGCCGCTCCATGTGGGAATTCCTGCGCGACATCAACGCGCAGGGCACGACGATCATCCTGACCACGCATTATCTGGAGGAAGCCGAGAATCTGTGCCGCAACATCGCCATCATCGACGGCGGCCACATCATCGAGCGCGACAGCATGGCGAATGTGCTGCGCAAGCTGCAGACCGAAGTGTTCGTCTTTAATTTGCGCGACGCCAGAACAGTTGCGCCGCAGATGTCGGGATTCACGGCGGTGCTCTCCGATGAGCATACTTTGGAAATCGAGATGTCCAAGACGCAGAGCTTGAACGACATTTTCGCGCAGCTCTCGGCCCAGGACATCGCCGTGAACAGCATGCGCAACAAGGTCAATCGTCTTGAAGAGCTGTTCATCCGCTTGGTCGACGGCAGCGCGCGCACCGCCGCCGCGAAGGCATCGTGAGCATGGCGGAATCGCGCCTCGGCACCGATTGGATCGGCTTCACAACCATCGTCATCCGTGAATTCAGCCGCATCGTGCGCATCTGGGGGCAGACCTTGGTGCCGCCGGCGGTTACCGCCACTCTGTACTTCGTCATATTCGGGAGTTTGATCGGGCGGCGCGTCGGCCAGGTGGGCGGCTTCGACTACATGCAGTTCATGGCGCCCGGCATCATCATGATGAATGTGATTCAGACTTCTTACGGCAATGTGGTGTCGTCGTTCTTCGGCGCAAAATTCGGCAAGCACATCGAGGAGCTGCTGGTTTCGCCTTTGCCGAATTGGCTGATCGTGGCCGGCTACACCATGGGCGGCGTGCTGCGCGGCGTGCTGGTGGGCTCCGTGGTGACGATCATTTCGCTGTTCTTCACGCGTTTGGCGATCACACACGTTTTGGCGATCCTGTCCGCGGCTTTCCTGACGAGTGTCATCTTCGCGTTGGGAGGGTTGATCAACGCTCTGTTCGCCAAGAACTTCGACCAGATTTCCTGGTTTCCGACCTTCGTGTTGACGCCGCTCACCTATCTTGGCGGCGTGTTTTATTCCGTGACGATGCTGCCAATCTGGGCGCACGCCGCTTCGCACGCCAATCCCATCCTGTACATGGTCAGCGCATTTCGCTTTGGATTTCTCGGCACCTCGGACGTCGATTTGCGGCTGGCTTATGGGATCATGGTGTCCGCCGCCGTCGTGATGTTCACGCTCGCTGTGGCCCTGTTGAATCGCGGCACCGGCATCAGAGAATAGAGGAGAATGATTTTGCCAATGACATTTGCGCGCATCTTGTGCGCTCTCATCGCGGCAGCGATCGGCTGGAGTGCAGCCGGAAGCGTTGCCGCGGATGCGCCGGGCGCCGCCACGCCGGGCGCCAACGAACTGGAAGGATTTTCGACCGCGGCCGCTGCCGCGCAACTGCAATTGGAAGCGCGCTTCGATTCCGATCTCGCGGCGGCGGACCAGCGCACCTGGATGCAGCAGATGTCGTCGCAGCCGAATCATGTCGGCTCCGCGCACGACAAGGCCAATGCCGAATTCCAACTCGCGAAGTTTCGCGAGTGGGGCTGGGATGCCTCCATCGAGACATTTTCGGTGCTGTATCCGACGCCGCGCGAAGTATCCGTGGAGCTCGTGGCGCCGACCCATTTCACGGCGCGACTGAGCGAGCCGCCGATCGCGGGCGACAGCACATCCGCGCAAACCAAGGATGAGCTGCCGGCATACAACGTGTACGGCGCCGACGGCGATGTGACCGCGGACTTGGTCTATGTGAATCACGGCATGCCGGACGACTACAAGGAACTCGAGCGTCAGGGAATCAGCGTCAAGGGGCGCATCGTGTTGACGCGGTATGGCGGCGGCTGGCGCGGATTGAAGCCCAAGTTGGCATATGAGCACGGCGCGGTGGGCTGCTTGATTTACTCCGATCCACGCGATGACGGTTACGGCGAGGGGGACACTTATCCGAAGGGCGGCTATCGGCCGCCCGACGCGATGCAGCGCGGCTCGGTGCAGGACCTGACCTTGTACAGCGGCGATCCGTTGACTCCCGGCGTGGGGTCGGTGCCGGGGGTCAAACGACTGGCGCTCAAAGACGCCAAGACCGTGTTGAAAATTCCGGTGTTGCCGATTTCCTACGCCGCTGCGCAGCCGTTGCTCGCCGCCTTGGGCGGTCCGGTAGCGCCGGCGGGCTGGCGCGGCGGGTTGCCCCTTACCTATCATGTGGGTCCGGGACCCGCGAAAGTGCACATGAAGGTGCTGTCGAATTGGGATCAGAAGCCCTTGTACGATGTCGTCGCGAAGATTCGCGGCAGCCAAGAACCCGAGCGCTGGATCATTCGCGGCAACCATCACGACGGCTGGGTATTCGGCGCCACGGATCCGCTCTCGGGCCAGGTCGCGTTGATGGCCGAGGCGAAGGCGATCGGCAAATTGGTCAAGGATGGCTGGCAGCCGCGCCGCACACTGGTTTACACCAGTTGGGACGGCGAAGAGCCGGGTCTGCTGGGGTCGACCGAATGGGCCGAGTTGCATGCCGCGGAACTCAAGAATAAGGCGGTCTTGTACGTCAATTCCGATACGAATACCCGAGGTTTTCTTCAGGCGGAAGGCAGTCACGCCTTGCAGCATTTCTTGTCCCAAGTGGCGCGCGACGTAAAGGATCCCGAAACCGGTGCCAGCACGTTGGCGCGATCGCTGGCCGCAAGACGCGTCGCGGCCTACGAAACCGCGGGGGGTGCCGAGGCGGCCCACCTCGGTGCAAACGGTGATTTGCAACTCGGCGCTCTGGGCTCGGGTTCGGACTACACGCCATTCCTGCAGCACCTGGGCATCAGTTCCCTGAACCTGGCATTTGGGGGTGAAGCGGACTATGGCGTCTATCATTCGGCCTACGACTCGTTCGATCACTTCCGGCGCTTCGTCGATCCCACATTTGAATACGGTGTGGCGCTCGCCAAAGTAGCGGGCCGGGTCGTGCTGCGGGCCGCACAGGCGGAACTGATCCCCGTGCACGAAACGGATTTTGCGGCCTCGGTCGCAGGATACGCGGAGGAGCTGCACAAGCTCAGCGAAGGCATGCGCACCAGAACCCGCGAGCTCGGCAAGCTGCTGGACGATGAAGCCTTCAAGTTGGCGGCGAATCCCGCGCAGCCGCGCGGCCCGCCGCCGCGCGCCGACGATGTGCCGTACTTGAATTTTTCCGAGCTCGACAACGCGGTGCAAAAATTGGAGCAGAGCGCGAAAGCCTTCGACAAGGAATACGCGCGTCTCGACGCGACCAATGATGCGGGCTCGAGCGGCGCACGTGAGCGCATGAATTCGACGCTTGCGACTTTGGAGCAGAGCTTGACGGACGCGCACGGCTTGCCCGGCCGCGATTGGTATCAGCATATGATTTATGCACCGGGTGCGCACACCGGATACGGCGTAAAGACTCTGCCGGGCATCCGCGAGGCGATCGAAGAGCGCCGCTGGGATGAAGCCAACCAATACATAGGGGTGGTCTCGCGCGCGCTCAACGCCTACAGTACTAAATTGGATCGCGCCATCGCAGCGCCGTAGCATTGGCGACGCGACGGTTTCTAACGGCGGTAGGAGTCGTGTATCGTGCCTGACTCCCTGTTGAGACAATCTTTAGGAGACGAGATATGAACGAAGAAAAGCAGCAAAAGTTTACTGCCAAAGTGCGCCGCGGTTTGGTGTGGGTGCATTCCGTCGCGGCCGCGGAGCTTGCCAAGAAGAAAGCCGAGGCTACCGGAGTGAGGCTCGAGGGATTTACCGCGAGCGAACTCGCCGATGTTGAATCCGCATTGACGTGGATCTCGCAGAACAAGGAATCAAAGGGCGCTGATCCCGCTTAAGTCCGCGCCGCGGGACCTAGCGCCGCGCCGCTCGGCGGAAATTCGCGTGGCTGCAGGTCGCGAATCGCGGCCACGAGGGGGGCGGTGACCGGCGCTTAACCGACTGCGCTAAACTAATCCCATGGCCCGCAAACGTGCACTGGTCGTCGATGATTCCAAGTCGGCCCGCGATGTTTTGAGCCGCATGCTCGAAAAATACGAGGTGGAGGTCGACCTGGCGGAGTCGGCCGAGCAAGCCATCGAGTATCTGCAAAACAACCGGCCCGATGCAATTTTCATGGACCATCGGATGCCAGGAATGGATGGCTTGCAGGCGGTTCAAGCGATCAAGAGCAATCCGCTCACTGCCATGATTCCCATCATGATGTACACCTCGCAGGAGGGCGAACTGTACGTCGGTCAAGCCCGAGCCCTCGGGGCGATGGGCGAACTGCCCAAGCAGCTGCGGCCGATGGAGGTGTCCAAGGTGCTGCACGAATTGCACCTGCTGCCCAATCGTCGCGACAGCGCGGAGTCTGGCCTGGCGCCGGTGGAATCGGCTGCGGGCCCGACTGCCCACGGCAATCCCGCTGCCGCGCACGTCACCATGCGCGCGGAGGGTAGCGCGGTCGATCGATCCGCGCCGCCCAAAGCGCCCGAGGGCGAGACCGATATTCGCCGCTTCATCGCCGACACGCTCAACAGCTCCGCCGCGCGCATCGTGCGCGAGATACGCGATTCGATGCCCATGCAAACCGGCGAGCCTCTGGTGCCGCTGCGGCCGCTGCCGCCGGCGCGGCCCGCTTGGCCGTTGGTTGCCGCGCTGCTGGCGGCATGCATCATGGCCGTAGCATTCGCCGCAAGTTGGCTCGTTGCGCGCAACGATTTGGCCAGCGCGCGCGCGGAGATCGCCGGCTTGACGGCGGTGAATGCCGAAATGCAGCGCTCGCGCACCGACCTTGCCGCGACGGTCAAGGACCTTACGGCCGCAATAGCCCCCCCGATCAGCAATGCGGCGGCCGGCACGGCCGGTGCCGCTGCAGCGGAACCGGCGGCCGCACCTTCCGCCGCGCCGACCGCGGCGGCGCGAGTGGAGCCGGTGCCATACGGTGAAATACCCTTTGATCACAGCCGTCTCGATGTACTGCGCGATCTCTTGTCGGCGCTCGAAGCGCAGGGGTTTCACGGCGTGGTGAAGCTCACAAATTTGACCGGCAACTACTGTCTCAGCGGCAACGGCACGGACGGCTACGCGCCTGCCGCGCCGACCCTGCCCGTCAACCGATGCGATTTGATCGGCAATCCGTTCGAGGAGTCCCTCCCGCTCCAACAGCGCCAGTCGCCGGCTTTTGCGAACCTGATTGCGAGCGTGCGCCAGCGCACCTCAGGCACGATCACAGTCGCGATCGACAGCGAGGGTACCGGGTCGGGCACCAGCACGCCGTATCCCGCGCGCAACGAGACCGTCACGGCCGGCGAATGGAACCGCGCCGCCGCGGCGAATAATCGGGTCGAGTTCGCTGCGGAAAGCAGCAACCCTTGAGGAGCCTGCCCGCGCCTGCCGCGGTGCCCTAGAAAGCCACCCTGACGAAGAATTCGGGACCCTTCGAAGTCAGGTCGAAGTAGCCTGATTGCTTGATTTGAGTCGATTCGAGGTTCGCCCTCACGTAGTTGTAGCCCAGTGCGAAGGCGATGTTGGGGCGCAGCCGGTACAACACATCGAGCTCGCCATAACCCAGCGAACCGGACAGCTCATTGAGGGATAGGTGCATGTATTCAGCGCGGCCGTCAAGGTAAAAGCGTTTGCTCAAAACATAGGTTGCGTCGAGTCCGGCCGTAGCGAAGGGGCCGGCCTGATCTTCGCTCTGATCTATATGCCGCGTCTGCGTCGCTACGCGAGCCCGCGCGGAAATATCCGTTTCAGTGACGCCGAGCGTGGCGGCGACCTCGTATTTCTCGCTGTGCAGGAAGGAGTATTCGTAGGTGAGGCTGAGCGTACTGATCGATAGGTTCGAATTCAAAGGGTCGCCGGGCTGCAATACCACATCGCGAAATATGATCGGTTGCGTGATGGTGGTTGAACCGGTGCGATTCAGCTCAAAGAAATCGAAGCGCAGCCGGTGCCGCTCTTCGACACGCACCATGGCTTGGAACTTCGGTTCGAAGTCCGACTTGTCCAAACCAAATTGGTTCTCCGCGTTGATTGGCGTACCCGCAACGCCGCCGCTGCTGTCGATCTGCATGTTGGTTTGGTTCGACGTGTATATGACCCCGAGCGACAACCGCAGGCGTTCATCCGTCGGACTGAGGTAGTTTTCGGCGTGCGCCAGCGTTGCGAAAAACGCCAGCGTCAGGCCGGCCAGGCTCATCTTCCTCATGCAGGTCTCCTCAAAATCAACTGCTCCGTTGCCGCGCGCCGCACGCTGGCCGGCAACGAGGGTCCGATACGCGCCATCACGTGGGCGGCGGCTGCGCGCCACCCGGTAAGTTTGCCGCCGTAGATGCCGAGCACGCGCGGGCGTACGTCTCGATCCACGGTGAATATGGTTTCTCGCGACCGGTCGAAGGCCGCTTGGGTTGCGGCGGGAAGCACGCGCAGCCCGGCAAACCGCTCGCTGATGTCATCGCGCGTAAGGCCGCACAAGGCCGGGAAATAGTGGCGCGCCACCGCCAGAAGATATTCCTCCTCCTGCGGCAGCGGGCGGACATCGTCGGGATCTCCGCGGTACGGCGTTTCGGTGGTGCCGATCAGGGTGGCTTTCGCCCAAGGCATCACAAATACGGCGCGCCCATCCGTCGGACTCTCGACATAGTAGATCCCGGCCGTGACGGGATGGGGAATTACGATGTGCGTGCCTTGCACCAGATCCACATCCGGCACCGTGATGGCAGGTTCGACGGCGCGCGCGACCTGCGGCGCCCAAGGACCTGCGGCGTTGATCAGCACCCGAGCCCGGCATTCGACGCTTGACCCGGCTGCGGTGTAAGTCACGGTGACGCCGCTGTCGCTCAAATTGGCTCTCGTGTAGGCCGCCGGCATCGCCAGCTCGCCGCCCAGCGCCAATGCCGACTGCACCACGGCGCGCGTCAGCAGAGCATCGTTGGTTTGCGCGTCGTGGTAGCGGACCACCGCGTCCAGATCCTGAGTCTTCAGGCCGTCGAGCGAGGACCAGTCGCTTTGCGGCACGCTGCCGAAGCGGGTAGCCGCATCGAATCCTCCGAGCAGCGCATACATCCACAGGCCGAGCTTCAACTGCCAGGGCCGCCGCCGGGTGTCGCGATACACGGGAATGAAGAAGGGCTTCAGTTCGACCAGTTCGGCGGCGATTCGCAGAAGAATGGCGCGTTCCCGCAGACTCTCGCGCACCAACGCAAATTGCGCGGATTCCAAGTAGCGCAGCCCGCCATGAATGAGTTTGCTGGAGCGACTCGATGTGCCGCTGGCGAGCGCCCGCCGTTCGATCAGCAATGCGCTGTACCCCGCGGCCACGGCCGCTTGCAGTACGCCGGCGCCGTGAATGCCGCCGCCGATGATCACCACATCGTATTCTTTCATTTGCGAATGAGGCTGTGAAATGGCGCTAGGATGCGCGAATACACTTGAACACACCAATTTTGCGACTCTGTCGCCATTCGCGAACAGCGCGCTCGAGTGGATTCAATCCGCGTTATGCTTTGCCTTCGCGCTTTTCCTCGAATTCCAGCACGGGCGAGTCCGACGTTACTTCGATTTCGCCGTCGACAATCGCCCCCTTGGCGATCGCCACCGTGCGCGCGCTGACCCTGCCGCGGATCACCGCGGTATAGCCGATTTCCAGCTTATCCTTGACGCTAAGGCCGCCCATGATCTTGCCCGCGATAATGGCCTGGTGCGCCTGGATGTGGCCGTGCCAACTTCCGGAGGCCGACAAATTGAGCGCGCCATCCAGTTCGCCATCGCCGTGCACTTCGCCGGAAACCACGAATTGACCCTCGCCGCGGATATTGCCGACGAATACCGATGTTGCACCGATAAAGGTCGGCGTCGCGTCGCCTAGTTCCAGAAACCGCCGCTTTGGTTGATTCATGGTTAATTATTATCCTCTCCAGGGTACCCCATGATGTGACGAGCTTGGCGTCGCCGCCACATCGCAAATCGACGTAGAATGCCATTCCGTGGTTATCCTGAGGCTGAGCGTGCAAATGGCCGTGAACAAGGTGATCCTGGTGCTGTGTTTGAGCGCCACGCTGGGTATTTCCGGCTGCAGCCGGCAGCAGAGCGACTGGGAAAAAGCCGTGGGCGCGAACACCACGGATGCCTACGAGCTATTCTTGAAGAAGTACCCCAGCGGTGACTTCACCGCTCAAGCCCAGGCGCGCCTCAAGGAACGGTACGAAGAACGCGACTGGCAAAAAGCGCGCGACATCGACACTCTCGAGGCCTATCAGGCGTTCTTGAAGCAGTACCCGGAAGGCAAGTGGACGGAGGAGGCACGCATACGCGTCGAGAATTTCACGCTGGCGTCGGCGCCCTCGAGCACAATTCCGCCGGCGCAGGCAACAACACCGCCGCCTGCGGCAGCGGCATCAGCACCGGCATCCGCGGCGCCGACGGCGGCCGCGGCGCATCCCGAAGCGGCTGGCGCAGCGCCTCAGCAACATGCGGCATCCAAAGCAGCGGCCGGCGCCTACGGCATTCAGCTCGGGGCCTTCAAGTCGGGCGCGGATGCGGCAAACCAGCGCTGGGCGCAGCTGGAAAAGACATATCCCAAACTGTTGGCGGGCCTGGCGCCGAAAATAGCGCCGAAGAAATCGGCCTCGGGCACGCTGTATCGCCTGCAGGTCGCAAACTTGAGCGAAAAGCACGCCGTCTCAATCTGCAAGACTTTGAAGGACCATTCGCAGGCGTGCACCGTGCTTCATCCTGCCCACACTTGAGGGGTCGGGCAGCGCGTGTCAGCACCCGACAATTCGTGTCACTCAAGCGCTCCTCGCAACTAACATAACCCCTTGATTCTCTTGGAGCACGGCCTGGCACGCGGCTTGCTCTCTCCCAAGGGGTATGCAATCGAAAATCGTCGCATTGCTCGCTCCCGAAGGCAGCCGGGAGGCCGCACTTCTGATGCGGCGCGCCGATGGCCAGTTTGCGCTGGCCAGAATCGATGCCCGCCTGGGCGCAGCCGCGCGGTTGGCGAGGCCGTACGCGAACTCGGTGAATTTCCCGCCGCTGTCGCTACCGGAGGTGCCGGCAGCGAAGCGCTGAAGATTTCGAAGCATGGGGATACCCCTGGCCGCCTCCCAAGCTTCCCCGCTTTGCGGCGCCTTTTTTATTTGCTCACACCCAACTCATCCAGGATGAACGCGTATTCCATCGCGATCTCCCGATAGCGTTGGAAGCGGCCGGCCTTTCCGCCATGTCCGGCGTCCATCTCGACGTGCAGCAGCAGGCGATTCTGGCCGTTCTGTGACGCTCGCAGTTTGGCCACCCATTTTGCCGGCTCGTAGTACTGCACCTGGCTGTCCCAGAGGCCTGTGGTGACGAGCATCGCCGGATAGGCTTTCGCGCCGACATTGTCATAGGGCGAATACGACAACATATAGTCGTAGTATTTTCGCTCCGCGGGATTGCCCCATTCATCGTATTCGTTGGTGGTGAGCGGGATGCTGTGATCCAGCATCGTGGTGATCACATCGACGAAGGGAACCTGCGCCACGATGCCGCGGTAATCGCCGGGACTCATGTTGGCGACGGCTGCCACCAGCAAGCCGCCGGCGCTTCCTCCCATGGCAAACACTTTGTCCCGCGCGGCGAATCCACTCGCTACGAGCATGTGCGTGACAGCGATGAAATCATTGAATGAATTCTTCTTGTGCAGCAGCCGTCCGTCGTCGTACCAAGCGCGGCCCATTTCTTGCCCCCCGCGCACGTGGGCGATCGCGTACACGAAGCCCCGGTCAATGAGACTTAAGCGTGCCGGCGAGAAGCTGGGGTCGGTCGACAAGCCGTAGGAGCCGTAGGCGTATTGCAGCAGCGGCGCGGAGCCGTTGCGCACCAGGCCCTTGCGATAGACCAAGGACACCGGAATCTGCACGCCATCAAGCGCGGTCGCGGACAACAATTCAGTGGCGTAGTCATTCGGATCGAAGCGGCCCAGCACCGGATCGCGCTTCAGAAGGACTTGT
>Ga0210394_10002945_pt1 | contig 22366 bp, 23 predicted proteins | sample IncBWC12MmetaG_FD_160121 | JGI IMG/M metagenome (GOLD analysis project Ga0210394, IMG submission 160121) | Forest soil microbial communities from Barre Woods Harvard Forest LTER site, Petersham, Massachusetts, United States - Inc-BW-C-12-M | ecosystem: Environmental > Terrestrial > Soil >... | reverse complement strand
TTGGTATGCGTCCTCCTGCGGCGGTCTCACCTTTGTGAACAAGCGAACTGCCGATTACCTCGGTCTTCCTGAAGATCATCCCTTGCGCTTTGGCATCGACACTAGCGCACCGTGGGATGCGCATATCCCGTTCTTGCATCCCGACGATCACGACGAAACACGCAAGGTATGGCCAACCTGTCTGCGTACGGGCGAGGCAGGCGAAGTGAGTTTCCGAGCTCGCGATGTGCATGGCGGCTACCGCTGGTTCCTCAGTCGCGCCGAACCGCTCCGGGCGAGCGATGGAACCATACTGCAATGGGTCAGACAGCGGATTGGGTCATGCCGTAGCGGCCTCAAGCATGCTGCCCGACTCAGCGACTGCTGCGACGATTTGGAAGCTTTTCAGATCGAGGAGGGCGCTCACGGGGGCTCTCTCTTAAGCAGAATTCACTTAGAGTATAAGTTTGCTTCAGAACGAGCAAAAATCTTGCCGAATTTATGCCTTTTGGTCAATTCGCTCTTGTGTCCATAAAATAGCCGGGGGCTACGGTTCCATGACCGAGCGAGCAGATTTCGTCGTGGTCGGCCTTGGCGCCATGGGCAGCGCTGTCCTCTATCAGTTGGGCAAACGCGGTGCGAACGTGATCGGAATTGACCGTTTCGTGCCCCCGCACCAAATGGGGTCGAGCCACGGGGAAACCCGCATCACGAGGCAGGCCGTGGGCGAGGGCCGCCATTACGCGCCGTTGGTGCTCAACTCCCACCGGATCTGGCGCGAGCTGGAGGTAGATACCGGAGAGAAGCTGCTCAACGATTGCGGGGTTCTGGTCATGGCGCCGGGCTCCGGACAAGTCTCGCACCACGGCAAGCCGGACTTCGTCGCACGCTCGATCGAGGTGGCCCGCGATTTCGGGATCGTTCACGAGGTACTCGACGGTGCCGAAGTCGGCCGTCGGTTCCCGCAATTCCTTGGCCTCGCGGGAAACGAGAAGGCTTACTACGAACCGGGTGGCGGATATGTTTTTCCGGAACGCTGCATCTCAGCGCAACTGGGCCGCGCCTCGCAGCTCGGCGCGCAAATCCGAACGGGCGTCGAGGTTCTCTCAATCGACCAGCCCGGCAATGTCCGCATCGAGACCTCCGACGGGACGATCGAAGCGGAGCAGGTGGTGGTATCGGCCGGTAGTTGGACAGCGCCCTTGCTAGGCGCGCCGTTCGAACATCTCCTGACGGTAAATCGTCAGGTTCTTCACTGGTTCGTGCTCGACGATCTAACCGCTTACGGGCCAGACGCGCCGGCGTTTATTTGGATGCATGGCGCGACGGATGTTGATTATCTGTATGGCTTTCCACCGCTCCCGGGCGATCACCGCATCAAGGTCGCAACGGAGCAATATGAGACGCGGACGACTGCTGACAGCATCAACCGTGAGGTCGATCCAGCGGAGTCAGCCGAGATGTACCGAAAGCATATCAAGGGGCGGTTGGCAGGCGCGAAGCATCACGTTGCCCACACGGCCGCCTGTCTCTACACTGTCACTCCCGATCGAGGCTTCATCATCGACCGCCACCCGCGTCAGGACCGCGTTTTCGTGATCTCGGCGTGTTCCGGCCACGGCTTCAAACACTCCGCCGGAATCGGCAATTTGGTTGCCGAACTATTGACGGAGGGAAGCGGCCACGTCGATTTGGCGCCCTTCTCGATCGCTCGTTTTGAGTAGATCCGACTTCGAGCTACCACAGCACATGTTCAACCCTGGGGAAGAGGCGATATCCAATGCGAGGTATAATCCGGGTTCCAATAATGGGCGTGCTAATCTTCCTATCGCTTGCAGGCGCTCAGGCGGCTGAAGGGGTCGACGCCATCAAACAGCGAGGAACGCTGATTGTTGGCGTCAAGGCCGATTACAAACCTTTCGGCTTCCGCGATCCGCAAGGAAATATCGTGGGGCTCGAGCCGGATTTGGCAGGCGACGTCGCAAGGCGTCTGGGAGTCAAGCTTGAGCTCATCCCGGTGGCTGCTTCCAATCGCATCGAATTCCTGCAGCAAGGCAAGATCGACATGCTGATCGCAACCATGTCGGATAAACCCGAGCGTCGCCGTGTTGTGCAGGCCATCGAACCCCTCTACTACGCCGACTACGTCAATATTCTGCTCAACAGCAAAGCCGGTATCAAGGATTGGACCGATCTGAGGGGTAAAGCGATCTGTGCGACGTCGGGTGCCTGGTACAACAAGGATGTTGCCCGACTTTACGGCGTCGAGATCGTGTCGTTCGATGGATCGGAAAAGCCGCTCTATGCCATGAAGCAGGGAAATTGCATCGGCTACCTCTATGATCAGACCTTTCTGCAGGGCAAGCTGCTCGATGACGAGTGGAAGAATGACTACTCCCTGCCGCTAAAGGGCATTCTTGAAGCGCCGTGGATGATCGCGGTTGCGCTCGGCAATTCCAGTTTGCAAAAGATACTCGAGGACACGACAAAGGACTGGATGAAGACAGGCTTCATCGTCGACGAAGAAAAAAAATGGAGTGTCAATCCGACGGAATACTCACAATCGATGCATGAAAAATACAAGAATGCCAACTAGTGCCGCTTTCCGAGGTTCGCAAGCCATCGCGGCGGCCTATTGATGCGAACTTCGGAATCAAAGGAGTTCGAGTGGTACGATTCTAACATTCGCATCCCGATGTGATTGGAGGCGCTTGGCCTCAAGGACGCAAGGTCGCGCGATGGACGCAATTTCGGACTGGTTCCAGCGGCTCTACGAATCGACCGGACTCAATTTCTCGGTCTTTTACGACCCGTATGACTGGAATCGCTACATCCATGGCCTCAAGATGACGCTGATCCTCAGCGTCACCGCGATCCTGCTCAGCCTGGTTCTCGGAGCTGCGGGCGCGCTGATCCAGAGCGGTCCCTCGCGGCTTCCACGTGGCCTCGTCAACGCTTTCGTCGTTGTTTTCCGCAATACGCCGCCTCTGGTTCAGCTCTTCTTCTTTTATTTCGGTCTGGGCACCATGCTGCCCGCGACCGAAACCGCGACGGGAATGCGCGAGCCGCTGCTGAACAACGTGGAGTGGGCCATCATCTCTCTGTCGTTGTTCGCAACCGCGTTCAACGTGGAAATCTTTCGTTCGGGCATCGAAGCGGTACCGAACACGACGATCGAGGCGGCAGAATCCCTTGGATACACGCGCTTCAAGGCTTACCGCCATATCGTTCTGCCGCTCGCGATCCGCGTCTGTTTGCCGGCGCTGAACAACAACCTTGTAAATCTTCTGAAGACGACAACTCTCGCCTACGCCATAGCTGTTCCCGAGACTCTCTATGCGCTCAAGCAGATCTGGTCGGAATCGCAGAATGTGCTGGAGATGATGATTCTGCTGCTGGCCACGTACGGCATCCTCGTCGGCGTGCTCGTTTGGCTGATGCATCGCTGGGAGCGGGCGATGCACATTCCGGGTTACAACCGATGACGATACCCCCGGCCTCCCGGAATTGCCTCCCGGTCCTGCTCCCGTTTCGGCCCTGCCGGAGAGAGACGCATCACCGGCTAGGTGTGAACTCCCGCGCTCTCCTATGTGTAGGTCTGGTTCTCCTCGTCTCGGCGGCGTCGGCGCAAGGTGGCCGGCTGGTGTTGTCTCCCATGCAGGTGATCGTGAAGTGGGCGCCGCTCCTGCTCACAGGCTTTGCCTTCAACATCCTGATCTCGGCGTTTGCAATGCTGCTGGGCACGATAGCCGGGCTGGGCCTGGGGCTCGGATTGTTGTCCGATCGCTGGCTCATCCGGCAAGTCAGTTGGACGCTAACACAGATTTTCCGCAACGCGCCTTGGCTCGTGCTGCTGTTCTTCGTGATGTTCCTGGTGCCTTTCCAGGTCACTGTCTTTAACGTCCACATCCCCTTTCCTGATTGGGTAAAGGCGACAGTGGGCTTTGCGCTCCCGGTCATGGCCAACGTCGCCGAGGTGGTGCGAGGAGCGGTGAGGTCGGTCCCCTCGACTCAGTGGGAAGCGGCCGAGTCGCTCGCCTTCACGCGGCGCCAGATCATGTGGCGGATCATCTTGCCACAATGCATAAAGCGGATGTTGCCGCCCTGGATGAACATCTATTCTCTTGTAGCCATGTCGACCGTGTTGGCGTCGATCGTGGGCGTTTCCGAGATGTTGACGCTGACGGCACAGGTACACGCAGCCGAAGGCGGACGCCCTGAATTGTTTGCGCCGCTCTATGGCTTCGCTCTGCTTTGCTTCTTTCTCTATTGCTACCCGATCAATCTCTGGACGGCTCACCTTGAGCGGAGTTTCCAAACTCATTGAGGTTAGGGCCATGACGGTTGTTTGGACGGCGGACCAGCCCATTGTGAAGTGCACCGATGTCCGAAAGTCATACGGGGCGTTCGAGGTGCTCAAGGGGATCAGCCTGTCGGTCAGTAAAGGCGAGGTGGTCTGCATCATCGGTCCCTCCGGTTCGGGAAAGTCTACGTTGATCCGTTGCATCAACGCGCTGGTCCCGATTACGTTGGGTACGATTCATGTCCAAGGAATCGATGTTACGGATCCCCAACTCGACAAGCTCGCTTTGCGGCGCAAGGTCGGCATGGTGTTTCAGCAGTACAACCTCTTTCCACATAAGACTGCGCTCCAAAACGTGATGATGGCGCCGCTCCACGTTCTCCGTCAGGAGAGCAAGGCTGTCGAGGAGCGGTCGCGAGCATTGCTTGCCAAGGTGCGTCTTGCCGGAAAGGAAGAGAGCTATCCCGGCGAACTGTCCGGAGGCCAGCAGCAGCGTGTCGCTATCGCACGCTCTCTCGCCATGCGTCCCGACGTGATGCTGTTCGACGAAGTCACCGCTGCGCTCGACCCCGAGACAGTCAAGGAGGTGCTGGTGACGATCCGCGAACTCGCGGAAGAAGGCATGACGTGCATTCTCGTCACGCACGAAATGGGGTTCGCCCGCGAAGTCGCCGACCATATCTACTTTACCGACCATGGAGTCATCGTCGAACACGGACCGCCAGCGACCTTCTTCACGGAGGCACGAGACGAGCGCACGCGGCGATTCCTATCGCAGGTGCTTTGACCCGGTAATTACGATAACAGTGCACCCGGGAAGCCGCGGCAAAATCGCTTTACTTCGAGAAGCCTCAGACCCAGCGCGATGAGGCAATTCGATCGGCGACCTTTGGCGCAAGCGGACTGATTCACGCCGCGCAGGCGATGGGTCTGGGCACTACGCCGATGGTCGGGTTTGATCCGGTCGGCGTGTCACGTGAGTTTAGTCTCCTGCCCCGATCAGTAATGCTCTAAAAATTAGCATTGTAACAAAGCTAATTTGTGTTAGTTTTTCCGGCACGGCGTCGTTCATGGGAGATCGGGATGTTTCTCTACAACGCTTGGTACGTGGCCGCCTGGGGTACGGAGATCGGTGAAAAGCCGATGGGGCGGACGTTGCTGGAAGAGCCGGTGGTATTCTATCGGCGCTCCGATGGTCGGGTTGTTGCCCTGGAAGACCGCTGCTGCCACCGAGGCATGCCCTTGTCCTGCGGAGAGGTGTTCGGAAACAACATCCGCTGTGAATATCATGGCATGGTGTTTGATGACACCGGGAGCTGCGTCGAAATACCCGGCCAGCCCCTTATTCCAAAAAGCGCCAAGGTCCGTAGTTTTCCCGTCGTCGAGCAGGATGGCCTGATCTGGATATGGATGGGCGATGCGACCCTTGCGGATCCGACCGGGATTCCAAGCTATCCCTGGCATGCGCGATGGCCGCACAAGGACAAGACCGAGCGCATAGATTGCAATTACCTTCTGCTGTCCGACAATCTTCTCGACCAAACCCACGCCGCCTACGTTCACAAGTCGACGCTCGCAAGTAACGTCGATGCCTACGAACGCGCCGAGATGAAGATCACACCGACCGAGGACGGCGTGAAGTTCATTCGCTGGATGCTCAACTGTCAGCCGCCGGGCATCTACGCCAAGGCGGTGAAATTCAAAGGCCGGGTGGATCGCTGGGGTGAATTCGAATATGTCGCGCCGTCCTGCATCCTGCAATTTACGGGCGCGCGGGACGTCGGCGAGGGGACTTACGAAAACGATGACCGCGATGGCGGTTTTGGGCTGCGCATCTTTTACGGCATCACACCAGAAACCGAGCACACCAGCTGGTTCATATGGTCGGCTGCCAATGGCCATCGCCAGAACGAGCCGGAGGCGACGGAAGAGTTGTTCAGCGAAATCGAGCGCGCCTTCAAAGAGGATGAAGATGTGCTGGTCGCCCAGTATGCGACTCTGCGCAAGGTCGGAGACCGGCCGCTGATCAATATCGCTTCGGACGGCGCCCGTATCCACGCGCGGCTCGCACTTGAGCGGAAGATTGCACAGGAGCGAGGCATTCTCCGCGAGCAGGTTATCACCTTGGCCTGATATCGAGACCAAAAAGGGATATCGAGAGGGACGTCCATCATGTTTACGCGTGTGCTGATCCTCGGACTGACGACAGGCCTGTTGTTTTCTGGTGCCGTATGCGCGGAAGGGAACGAGCCCGGCGTGACCAATACGGAAATCCTGATCGGTCAAACCAATCCCTACAGCGGTCCTTTGTCGGCGTATGGCACGCAGGGTCGCGCGCAAGCCGCATATTACAAAATGGTCAACGACGCGGGCGGGGTAAACGGCCGGAAGATCAAGTTGATCTCGCTCGATGATGCGTATTCGCCGCCGAAGACCGTCGAACAGCATCGGCGTCTGATCGAGAGCGACGAGGTACTTGGAATTGTCGGTACGATGGGAACACCCACGAACTCCGCTATCGTGAAATACGTCAACAGCAAAGCCGTGCCGCATATCTTCCTGGCCAGCGGCGCCTCGAAGTGGGGCGATGTCGGAAGCTACCCGTGGACGATCGGTTGGTATCCAACCTATCGCTCCGAAGGTATGATCTACGGGACATACATTCGGGATACGATCAAAGACGCCAAAATCGCCATTCTGTCGCAGAACGACGATTATGGCCGAGATTTTGTTTCCGGTTTCAGGGCGGGTCTGGGTGAAGCTGCCGATAAGCTCATCGTGAAGGAACTCACCTATGAAGTGTCGGAGCCGACGGTCGATTCCGCTGTCATCACGCTGAAAGCCTCCGGCGCGAATGTACTGTTCAGCGCGGTCACGGCCAAAGCCGCAGCACAGGCTATCAAGAAGGCGGCCGAACTTGAGTGGCATCCGACACATTTTCTGGTGCAGAATGCCAATTCGATAGCAACGGTGCTGACGCCCGCCGGGCTCGATCATTCGATTGGGATCATTTCCACGGCTTATCTGAAGGATCCCTCTGATCCCCAATTTGCGAACGATCCCGGCATGAAATGGTATCTTGCCTTCATGCAGCAGTACTATCCGGAAGGCGACCAAAAGGACCCGCAAAACCAGATCGGCGTGTCGATCGCCGCGACCTTTATCCAGGTCCTGCGGCAGTGCGGCGACAACCTTTCCCGTGAGAATCTCATGAAGCAAGCGAACAGCATCAGGGATCTTGAACTGCCGCTGCTTCTGCCAGGTATCAGGCTTAACACTAGCCCGGATGATCATTACCCGATCGAGCACCTGCAACTCGTCAAGTTCGATGGCAAGGGCTGGCAGTCGTTCGGTCCGGTGTTGCGTAGTCGCTGATCGTGCTTACAACGTGGAGTAGACCCGCGCGGCTGTCGTCCCGCTGTGATTGGCGCGGTCCCGTGGATTCAGCCCGCGCTTGTCACACGGCCGCCGAGGAACGTCTCTGACAGGACGGGATCGCCGATGAGCGCCTGCGCGGGGCCTGAGATTACGACGCGGCCGGTCTCCAAGAGATAGGCGCGATCGGCAATCTTCAACGTCTGGCGGGCCTTCTGCTCGACCAACAGTACCGTGAGCCCCTCCTGCCGCAGGTTTTGCACCATCGCGAACATGGTCGCGGTCATTTTCGGCGCGAGCCCGAGCGATGGCTCGTCGAGCAGTAACAACCGCGGCTTCGAGAGGAGCGCGCGAGCGATAGCCAGTATCTGCTGTTCCCCACCGCTCAGCAGGCTCGCAAGTATGTGACGGCGCTCCGCAAGAATTGGAAAACGCTTCAGCATGGCGGCGAGGTCCGACATGCCCTGCGCCTTGTCGGTGCGGGTGTAGAGGCCCATCAGCAGATTCTCTTCCACACTCATGGAGCCAAGAATGCCGCGTCCCTCGGGTACCAGCGCGATGCCGTGCCTGAGATTGCGCTCGGCGTTGTTGGGTCCCAGCGTTTCGTTCTCGTAGGCAATCTCGCCACGGTAAGGCAAGAGCCCGGCGATGGCACGCGCCACGGTAGTTTTGCCGGCGCCATTTGCGCCGATCAGCGCGACGATCTCACCCTGAGCGATGTCGAGGTCGATGCCGCGCACCGCCTGGATGGCGCCGTAGCGAACGCTGAGATTGCGAACGGTAAGCATCAGTCGGCCTGTCCGAGATAAGCGTCGAGCACGGCGGGATTGACCCGGATTTCATCTGGGCGCCCCTGCGCAATCAGGACGCCAAAGTCGAGCACATAGAGATAGTCGCAGAGGTTCATGACAAAGGCCATGTCGTGTTCAATCAAAAGGATGCTGAGACCGTCTTCGCGAAGCTTGAGCATCAGGGTTCGGATGGTCTCGGCCTCATCGTGGTTCATGCCGGCGACCGGCTCGTCCAGCAGCAGCAGCTTTGGCCGCGCCGTTACGGCTCGCGCCATCTCGACTTTGCGTTGCAGTCCATAAGGCAGCGAGCGTGCGAGCCTGTCGCGGACGTCACCGAGTTCAAAGAATTCCAGCACCTCGCGTGCGCGATCGATTGCTTGCGGATTTGAAAGGCGCATCGGCAACAGTCTTTGCAAACCGGAGCCGGTGTGCGGCTGGGCCACCAGCAAGTGTTCCCACACTGTCATGTCGGCAAATAGCCTGATGTTCTGAAAGGTGCGCATGATTCCGGCCCGGGCGATCCGGTGTGGCGGCTCGTCGGTTACCGCGTGGCCATCGAGCATGACGGTGCCGGAGGAAGCGCGGTAGGCGCCGGTGATGACGTTGAAGGTCGTGGTCTTGCCGGCACCATTGGGACCGATTACGCCGACGATCTGGCGCGGTGCAACCTCGAGCGAAAGGTCGGTCAACGCGTGGACGCCGCCGAACAGCTTGGAGACGCGATCAAGCTTTAAACAAGGCGTTTCCACGATCGCGCTCATGCCGATGATCGAGGCAACGCGAAGCGCAGCAGCGCGCGGTCCAGCAAGCCTTGGCGGCGCACCACCAGCATGCCGATCAAGAGCGCGCCAAAAGCGGCAAAGCGCCAGTCGGCGAGGAACCGCAAATATTCAGGCAGGATTACCAGGATCACCGCGCCGGCGAGCGCGCCGGGTGCGACCGTCGAACCGCCAAGGATGACCGCAAGCACGAAGTCGATCGAGCGCTCGAACGAGAAATTGCCGGGCTCGATGTAGACGTGGTGATGGGCGAACAGGCCGCCGGCGATCGCCGCTACCGCGGCGCCGCAACCGAAGGCGCCAACCTTGATCTCGGTGGCATTGAGGCCGACGAGACCGGCCGCAGTTTCGTCGTCGCGCACCGCGCGAATCTCGAGCCAGATCTGCGACGTCTCGAGCAGCACGACCAGCCCAAGTACAAGGATCGCCCAGATCCAGATATAGCCGGTGGATACGTGCTGCATGCCGTGGAAACCTTCCGGTCCACCCATGGCGGAAAAATTCAGGAAGAAGCTGCGAACCATTTCGCCGAACCCAAGCGTCGCCATGGCGAGATAGATGCCTTTCAGCCGCAGCGCCGGAAAACCGACAATCACGCCAATGACGCCGGACACGAGCGCCGCGATTATCAGCGAAGGCGTCAACGGCAAACCGGCCTTGACGGTCAGCCAGGAGGCGAGATAGGCGCCGATCGCCATAAATCCGGCATTGCCGAGGGAAAGCTGGCCGGTCGAAAGGATGATGTAGACGCTGAGCGCACCGAGCAGCAGGATGCCGACATCTGCCAGAATTCCCGCGTAGTACATCGACATCGTCACACCCTCTGATCTTGATTGCTTCGGCCGCCGCCGAGCAATCCTTGCGGGCGAAGCAGCAGGATCAAAATCATGAAGCCATAGACCACGAAGTCTCGGATCTGCGATCCGCCATAGGCAACCGTCATGACCTCCACCACGCCCATCAGCGGCCCGGCGATCAAGGCGCCCCAGATGCGCGTCGTACCGCCCACCACCATCACCGCAATCGCCTTGAGCCCGATTTCGACTCCGATATAAGGCGTGATCGCCGCGTAGTGCAGGCCGATCAAGACCCCGGCGGCACCGGCGAGCGCACCGGAGAGCATGAAGGTAATAAGCGTGATGCGGCCGGCGGAGACGCCGAGCAGGCGGGCGACGTCACGGTTTTCGGCCACCGCGCGCAGGGCGCGTCCGATCGAGGTGCGCTGCACGAGGAACGCGAGCAGCGCGACCAGCACAATTGTCACGCCAATCACCGTGAGCTGGATGGCGCTGATGCTCACCGGGCCGATGTTGAAGCGCTCGGCAAAGACCTCGTCGGAGAGTTGCAGCGGATCGGAGCCCCAGACGTTGGTCGCGATATTTTGCAGGATGATCGAGAAGCCAAGGGTCGACAGCATTGGCGTTACCACGGGCGCGGTGCGGAACGGCTGGTAACCAATGCGCTCGATCACCGCGGCGACCAGCGCCGAGCCCCCCATGCCGGCGACCAAGGCCAGCGGCAGCGGCAGTTGTGCCAGCACGATGGCAAACCCGAAATAGGCGCCGAGCATGAAGAGCTCGGCGATCGCAAGGTTGAGGACGCCCAGGATTCCCATCACCAGCGAGAAGGAGAGGGCGATTAACGTATAGACCGCTCCAAGCGTCAGGCCGTTCACGAACTGCTGGATCAGCACCGAGGCATCCTGTCAGGTTCGGTTACGGCAGTTGCGGCTTCCCGGCATTGGCCGGGCTAAGCCGGTCGATTGCCGTAGTTCGCGTCCCGCAAGCGCGTGGGTTGCAGATGACGTTATCTTAGCACCCCTGCTTTCCATCCGGCGCGCTGCAACCGCGCACCTTCGACTGCCATGAGCCATTTTGGCCCTGCACGATATAGAAAGCCTTGATGGCATCGCCACCCTCGTTGAAGCCGATCGGTCCACCGAGCCCGGCGAAGCCGGAGAGCTTGGCGATATAGTCGCGGATCTTGACGCGATCGGCGTCGAGGTCTTCAAGTTTGCCTGTGACGCCCGCGTTTTTGATGGCCTCGACATAGATGCTTCCAATCTCATAGATGTTGGCATCGTACATGCTCGGCTCGATCTCCGGTGGCAGGCCCGAAATCTTGCGAAGCAGCGGCGTCAGCTCCTTGACGAACTTCTCCGGTTTGTCACCCGGCATGCTGGCGTAGAAGGTTGCGGGCGCCACGATCGGAATTTCGGGCGCGGCTTTCAGGATCGCCGACGAAATCAGTTGCGTGGAACCGACCACCGGCTTGATAATGCCCTGTCGCTTCATCTCGCGGAGCACGGTCACGCCTTGGCTATAGTCGGCGCTGACGACGACGCCATCCGGGTTGAGCGCCTTGATCTTGGTGACCTGGGCGCTGACGTCGAGATCGCCGGTGTTAAAGGAGAGCGGATCGTTGGCGTTTACGATCTCGATGCCGTTGTCCTTCATCAGCCCGGGCATGATCTTGCTGCCGACGGTTGCTGCGGTGGCGTCCTTCGCATCGAAGATGATCGCGACGGTCTTGATGCCGAAGGCCTGCTTGTAATAGGGCACGGTGGTGCGGCCGAGCACGCCCTCGTCGATGGTATTTCGGAATGCCCAGGGGCGATTGAGCTTGGCGACACCGGGTTTCGACGACGCCTGCGAGGTCGCGACCACCTTCATCTCGTTGGCGACGGGGAACGTGACTTCCGCCGCACTCGACGTCAGGGGCCCCGCAATCGCGAGCACATGGTCGTCGCCGGCGAGCTTGCGAAGGTTGTTGGTCGCTTGCGCCGGCTTGGTGGCGTCGTCAAGGATCAGGATGCGAAGCTTGGCGCCATTGATGCCTCCGGCATCGTTGATTTGCTTTTCCAGCATTTGCAGGGTCGTCGTATTGGTTCGCCCCCATTCGGCGAACGGACCGCTCGACGGCACGATCGCACCCAACACGATTTCGGTGTCGGCCGCCTGAACCGGACCGCTTGCGATCGCTCCCGATATCGCCGCCGTGAGACCGACGGCAATCAACACGCTCATTGATTTCGACATGATGCGCAATCTCCTCGTTAGCCCCGCTAATTCGTGATCTCTCAGCCCGGGAGGTTGCCCAATATATCTTCCCTCTGGGCCCGACCTGCGAGAAGCTAGCATCAGAAAGCCAGCTTGAAAAGCTTCGTTAGTTATGTAATTCTTGAAGATAGTTCAGGGAAGGGGAGAGCGATGGCCGAAACGGGCGCCAAAATGCCAATCAAGCGGGTCCTCACCTTTTTCGACGAGACGCGAAGTGCCGACGGGCGCGAGGTTGTCCCGCCGCTTCGCAGGGCGGCGGCGGTTGCGATCATCGACAATCCGTTTGCCGGGCGTTTTGTCGAAGACCTTTCATCTTTGACGCGCGCTAGCGAAGCAGTCGGCCGCGAGATCTGTGCAATTGCTGTGCGGCTGCTGGCGCCGGATCGGGCAGTCAGTTATGGCAAGGCCGCGGTCGTGGGCACCAACGGCGAACAGGAGCACGGCAATGCCATGCTCACCACCGTGTTCGGTAACGTCATGCGCGAGGCGGTGGGCGGCGGCAAGGCGTGGATTTCATCGATGACCAAACGTGCCGCGCCGGGTGTCATGATCGACATCCCGCTCGCGCACAAGGATGCGCTCTATGTGCGCTCGCATTACGATGGCATGACCCTGACGTTGCAAGACGCGCCGCAGCCGAACGAGATTGCGATCATTGCGGTCTACGCCACGCGGGGCCGGCCAAACCATCGGGTCGGGGGCTTGTCGGCATCGGAGATCAAAGGTCAGGACGGACTGGTTTAACGGTTGCCGATGCGCGAGCGATCGCGCGGCCTGGCGATAACGAGAACCACAAAGCGGAGCAAAATATGACGGTTGCAAGGACAGGTGCGGAGCACATTGCTTCGCTGCGGGACGGGCGCACGGTCTATATCGATGGCGCCCTTGTGGAAGATGTCACCACGCACCCTGCGTTCCGGAATGCGGTGCAAACCGCGGCATCGCTCTACGACTTCCAGGCGAGGCCGGAGAACGTCGAACTGATGACTTTCATGCCCGAAGGTTCCAACCGCCGCGTCAACCGCGCCTGGCAGATGCCGAAGAGCTACGAGGAAATGGTGGTGCGCCGCAAGGCACTGCAGGCCTGGGCGCAAGTGCACTATGGCTTTTTGGGTCGCTCCCCGGACCACGTCGCTTCGGCGCTCATCGGGCAGCGAATGGGCATCGAAGTCTTCCGCAGACATGGGCCGCAACGCGCCAAGGCTTTGGAGGACTACGTCGACTACGCCACCAAAAGCGACCTGTTCCTTACCTACGTGATCATCAACCCGCAGGCCGAACGCGCCAAGAATTGGGGCGATCAGACGCAGGACCTCGTTGCCCGCATTGTGGACGAGGATTCCACCGGCATCACCATCCGCGGTGCAAAAATGCTCGGTACCTCCTCGATCATGGCCAATGAGGTGCTGGTCGCCAATCTGCAGCCGCTAAAGCCGGGGGAGGAAGACCTTGCTTTTTCCTGCGCGCTGCCGATGAACGCCAAGGGCATCCGCGTATTGTCGCGAAAGTCATACGAAGCGGCTGCGGTATCCGTATTCGACAATCCGATCTCGGCGCGCTTCGACGAAAATGACGCGCTGATCTATTTCGATGACGTCAAGGTTCCATGGGAGCGTCTGTTCGTCTACCGCGACACGGACGTCTGCCGCCAGCAGTTCCATGAGACCTGGGGCCATTCCTATCAGAATTACCAGGCGCAGATCCGTCTGTCGGTGAAAATCCGCTTTCTTGCGGGTCTGGCCCGCCGGCTGACCGAAGCCATTGGCACGACCAATATTCCCTCAGTCAGCGAGAAGCTCGGCTACATGGCGGCGCAAGCCAGCATGGTGGAGGCGATGCTCTCGGGCATGGAGGCGAGCGGCTCCAAGGCCGGCGCGTACTGGGTGCCGAACAAGCACTTCATGTACTCGGCGCAGGTGCTGACACAGGACCTCTACCCGCAGTTCATCAACGCGATCCGCGATCTGTCCGGCGGCGCCTTGATCATGCTGCCGTCCTCGATCAAGGATTTCAACGATCCGATGCTCAACAAGATCATCCACACGACCCAGCGGGCCGCAAATCTCGAGCCGGAAGACAAGGTGAAATTCCTGAAAGCCTGCTGGGATGCTGTCGGTTCGGAGTTCGGCTCACGTCACCAGCAATACGAGATGTTCTACGCGGGCGCGCGCTTTGTCACGGCGAGTCACAGCTTCCGCACCTATGATTGGAACGGGGCGACCGCGTTGGTTGAAAATCTTCTGGCCTCTTATTCGCTGAATGACGAACTAGGCGGGTTGAAACACTAGCCGGGAAGCTCTCATGAAAGTCGCGATTACCAATCTCGGCACCATCGTTTCCGGCGACTGGCGCGCGCCGTTTGTTAAAGGCGATGCCGTCATTGCCCACGACGGAAAGATTGCAAATGTCGGCACGGCGAGCGCGGCCGAGGTCGAGGCCTGCGACGTCGTGATAGACGCCGGCGGCATGACCGCGATCCCGGGCCTGATCGATTCCCATGTTCACATCACCTTCGGCGATTACACGCCGCGCCAACGCACCGTCGGTTATCTCGAGAGCTATCTGCATGGAGGCGTGACGACGTCGATCTCGGCCTCTGAGGTGCACGTGCCCGGCCGCCCGCGCGATCCCGAAGGGGTGAAAGCGCTGGCGTTAGCGGCGCAGCGCTGCTTCGCCGATTATCGTCCAGGCGGCATGCGCGTGATCGCTGGCTCAGTCATTCTTGAACCCGGTCTGAAGGACGATGATTTCACAGAGCTTGCAGCCAAAGGTGTCGGCCTTGCCAAGGCCGGTTTCGGCGCGGTGGAGACCGCCTACGATTACGTACCGCTGGTCGCCGCGGCGAAGGCGGCGGGCTTGATTACCACCTGTCACACCGGTGGCTCATCGATCCCCGGTTCCGGCGCGATCACCGGCGATCATCTTTTGAAAATGCATCCGCACGTCTCGTTCCACATCAACGGTGGACCGACAGCGATGCCGGACCGTGACTTCGAGCGCGTCATCCGCGAAAGTGAAATGGCGCTTCAGGTCTGCACCGCCGGCAACCTGCGTACGACCCTTTTATGCGGGAAACTGGCGCTTGAGCTCAACGCGTTCGATCGCTTCATCATCGCGACGGATACTCCGACCGGCAGCGGCATCATGCCGCTCGGCATTCTCTACACGATGGCGCATCTGGCGAGCCTCACGACGATGACGCCGGAGCAGGCGATCTGTGCCGCGAGCGGCAACAATGCGCGCGTCTACCGGCTTGACAGCGGCTTCCTGAAGACGGGTCATGCCGCCGACATCGTGCTGTTGGATGCGCCCGATGGCGGCACTCAGGACAATGCGCTCGATGCCATCCGCCATGGCGACATCGCCGCAATTGGCGCCGTGGTTACCGCAGGCGTGCCTCGCTTTGTCGGCCGCAGCCGCAATACGCCGGCCACCACGCGGAAAACGGGGGTTGTGAAATCGTCAGTGATGCAGGATTTCGCCGCGGCCGCGCATTGAGGCTGCACCGCATCGGGGGTGTGGTCGTAGGTCCGGGTCAGGCCGGATCGAAATAGTGGATTTCGAACAGCAGGCAGCCCTTTTCGGACTTGAATGGTCCGTGCCAGGCGCCGGGCGGCCGCGAGGCATAGGTGTTGGGTTTAAAGGACTCGCCGCCGTTGCCCTGTTCGTCGTTACCGACCGTGAGGTCACCCGAGACCAGATAAACCTCTTCCCAATATTCATGGACGAACGGCTTGGTCGTGAAGACGCCAGGTTCGAAACGCAACAGCCGCGAGCGCGAGCCCTTCTTTTTCTTCTCATCCAGCGCGCCCGACAGGATTTTTTGCTGAATGCCGACTGGGTAACCGGGCAGCGTTTCCCAGCCGCTCGACATGTCGAGGGCGTGAAATTCCTTGTGTTCCTTGTTGATGGCCATCCGGTCGTTCCTTCTGTTATCAAGATAGCGGGAATAAACGCATCACCAGCCGTGCAGCAACTCGGCCTCGGGCGGAAGCGCGTGGGCGGTCGCCGCGCTGGCAAGCTGGCGGTAGCGGCCCTCGAAGAATACGAGCGGCCGGCCACGGGTGAAGGCATGTTCGTGCATGGCCTCAACCCGGCCGACGAAGATCTCGTGGTCGCCGCCGTCGTACCTGGCGTGGCTCACGCATTCGAACACGACAGCTGCGTTCGGAAGCATCGGCACGCCGTCGGGCAAGGTGAGCACGGCCATGTCTTCCCATTTGTTACCGCCGGCGCGCGCGAACTGGTTGGACACCTGCTCCTGATCTTCGTTCAGCACATTGATGGCGTAGCGCGGAATCTTTTGCCAGGCCTCAAAGCGCAGCGTCTGGCGATGCACGCTGAACAGGATCAGCGGCGGGTCGAGCGAGACCGAATTGAACGAACTCATGGTCATCCCGATCAGCTCGCCTGTCTGCGTGCGCGCCGTCGCCACCACGACACCAGTCGGAAACTGTCCGAGCGCATTGCGGAATTTGCGGGAATCCATGCTGGTCTCCAGAACGGTCTTGGGTTATATACTCCATAGCTTAGCTAGTTTTCAAAGTATTTTGCGCTAAGCGCGACGGAGGCATCAGCGGCATGCTCGAATTCCACTTGCTCCCGCGGCAGGGCAGTAGTGAACGGATCGGCTTCGATGTCGTGACGCTGGTCGTCGCCGGCTGGACTGGCCGCGATGAAGCGGCGTTGCGGCACCATATCGAGGAGCTTGCCGCCATCGGCGTGCCGCGGCCGTCCTCAGTCCCGGTATTCTACCGAAACGCTACGCTGAATTTGACTCAAACTTCGTACATTCAGGTGCTCGGCGCCGAGACCTCAGGCGAGGCGGAGCCGGTGGTGGTCGCGCATGGGGGGCGCCTCTGGCTGACCGTTGGGTCCGATCATACCGATCGCAAGGCGGAGACCATGGGGATCGCGCTGTCCAAGCAGCTCTGCGGCAAGCCCGTGGGCCGTGAACTCTGGCTATTAGACGATGTCGCCAGCCATTGGGATCAGATGAAGCTGCGTGCGTTTGCCACCATCGACGGCCGCCGTGTCGCTTACCAAGATGGAACACTGGCCGGCATGCGGCCGCCGGCGGACTTGATCGCGCGTTGGGGAAAGCCGTTGTCACCCGGCGCCGTCATGTTCTGCGGCACGCTCGCCGCCATCGGCGGAATTCGTCCGGCCAGCCGCTTCGAAATGGAGCTGGAAGACCCGGTACTCGGCCGTACCCTGCGTCACGCCTACGACATCGATGTACTGCCGGTCGTCAGTTGATCGGCTCCGTCAGGACATCGTACTAATTCATCGCGAGCAGGATTCGCGCCTAACGATTTTGTGACCTGCCGACCATCTGGAGAACATCCTTGTCGCGCCAAAAAGTCAAAGCTGAGCGCAGTCAGGTGCCGCGTCGCGCCGAACCCCTCAATTCGAGGGGTGGACTGCCCTTAACGGTAACCCGTCCTGAACTCCTGGATGACGGCACCGACCGCGACTTTCGTAAACTCGTGCACAACATCTTTGCCTTCATGGCCCGCCATGAGGCGATCCGCGATGGTCATGCCAGGCAAATCGGGCTCGCGGGTGTCGAATATACGATCCTGATATCGATTGGCCATCTCGGCCTTGACGGCGATGTCAATGTCAAAACCGTCGCCGACCACCTGCATATGAGCGGTGCTTTCGTGACCACCGTCACGAGCAAACTACAGACACTCGGTTTAGCGGAAAAAAAGCCGGACAGCGTCGACAGAAGGCGGATATCGCTCGCCATCACAGAAAAGGGTCGGGCATTGCTGAGGAAACTTGCGCCTTACCAGCGTGAAATCAACGATGTCGAATTCGGATCGCTCAGCCGTGAAGACTTTCAAACGATGTCCCGTATTCTCGAAGCGCTGATTGCCTCGAGCGACAAGGCTTTTGCGTTGCAACGGTACAAGTCCTCCATCAAAGATGCCACAAAGGTAGCTTGAACGGCTTGAGCGATCCGAAGCGCCGCGCCGTTGATCGCGCAAGAGGTAGTGCTGTATCCTGCTGTTTAGAAATTCGCGAACGCATCACGCTTCGTGCCAAATGCCCTTTGCGACCAGCTTGCGACTGAACCCGCAAAGAATGTCGTGAAATCGTTCGGCGGCGAGGCCTAGCGGCCAAGATTTGGGTCGCGCCACCAGCCAGGTGACGAACAGATCGGCAGTCATGCGAGCGCTCGCGGTGGAACCGTTATGCAGCGCACGAGGGGAATTGCCAGGCGACGTTTGCTGTTCGAGATTGACCGGGTCTGCTACGGTTGGTGCAGTCGTGATTTTAGTGCATTGCAAGAGAAACCAGCAACTCCAGATTGCCAGGAGGCAAGGAGAATTATTCGATGATTTCCGAGCAGGGTGTTCAAGCCTACAAGCGCGACGGGGTGATCGTGGTGCCGGACGTTCTGGGCGCGGCCACGCTTGCCGAAGTGCGCGAGGTGATCGCAGAACTGGTTGCGGGATCGGCCACCGCCCTTGATCATACCGACGTCTACGATCTCGAGCCGGGTCACACCGCGGAGGCCCCGAAGGTCCGTCGCATCAAGGCACCGCAGAAGGTACACCCGATATTTGACGAGATCGTGCGCTCTGCCGCCGTCCTCGACATATTGAAGAAACTGATTGGTCCGGGATTGAGACTGCACGGCTCCAAGCTGAACATGAAGTCGGCGCATTTTGGCTCGCCGGTGGAGTGGCATCAGGACTGGGCGTTCTATCCGCACACTAATGATGACATTCTCGCCATTGGTGTGCTGCTGGACGATACCGATTTGTCCAACGGACCGATGCTGGTCACGCCCGGCACCCATACCGGCGAGGTCTGGAATCATCATGGCGATGACGGCTGTTTCGCGGGGCTGATCGATCCCGACCTCATCGCAACCGAGATCGAGCGTGCGGTGCCTTGCATGGGACGGGCCGGCAGCATGTCGTTTCACCATGTCCGGGCGCTGCATGGTTCGGCGCTGAACACCTCGGATCGTTCGCGCAATCTTTTGCTTTATGAAGTCGCCGCGAGCGATGCGTGGCCGCTGATGGGCGTGAAGGATTTCGACGAGTTCAACAGCCGCTTGTTGTTCGGCGATCCCGTCATTGAGCCGCGTTTGACCGGCGTACCGGTACGGATCCCGCTGCCCCCGGCCAAGCGGCAGGGATCGATCTACGAAACGCAATCGGCGGCGAAGAAATCCTACTTCACGCGTGTGGCATGATTTTGTCGGGTGTCCGCACCACGCGCGGGCGCCAACTGTCTTTAATCAAATTAAAAAAACAAAATGATGAACAAGAAAAACGGGGGAAACGATGACGGAGTTGGCAGTCGATAGCGCGACACGCGCGCGTTTGCGCGTTATCCTGGCGGCTAGCGTTGGGTCGGCGCTAGAATGGTATGACTTCTTCCTCTACGGCACCGCCGCAGCGCTGGTCTTCGGAGATCTGTTCTTTCCGAAGAGCGACCCGATCGTCGGTACCATGCTCGCGTTCCTGACTTTCGGCGTCGGCTTCGTAGTGCGACCGATCGGCGGCGTTCTGTTCGGCATCATGGGCGACCGGTTCGGCCGCAAGCCGGTCCTGGTCGCGACGCTGCTGATGATCGGCATCGGCACCACCGCGATCGGTTTTCTGCCGACCTACGCGCAGATCGGATATTGGGCGCCGCTGGCGCTCGTCACGCTCCGCGTCATACAGGGACTGGGCGCTGGTGCCGAATATGGCGGGGCGGTGATCTATCTCGTCGAGAATGCGCCGGTGCGGCATCGCGGCTTCTGGGGCAGTTTCGCGCCGCTTGGCGTATCGGTCGGCAATTTGCTTGCGGCCGGCGCCTTCGCGCTCGTCACCTTGCTGCCGCGCGAAGACCTGATGACGTGGGGATGGCGTCTGCCGTTCGTTGCAAGCTTCCTACTGATTCTGATCGGCATCTTCGTCCGCCTGCGGGTAGCGGAAACCCCCGTCTTCACCGAGGCCGTGGTCGCGCGCGGCAAGATCGAGCGCAATCCCGCCATGGAAGCGCTGCGGCGCCATCCGCGAAACTTCATGGTCGTGCTTGGGGCGCGGCTCGCCGAAAACGGACTTGGTTATCTATTTCCGGTGTTCGGCCTGAACTATGTCGTCACCACGCTTGGCGTACCGAGGGCCGACGCGCTGAGCGCGCTGATGCTTGCCTTCGTCGTCGAGCTCTTCACGATCGTGGGATTCGCCACTCTTTCCGATCGGGTCGGACGGCGTCCGGTCTATATGTTCGGCGCCCTGGCTGGGGTGGCTTTCGCTTATCCATTCTTCCTTCTCGTCGGAACCAGGGAGTGGATCTGGATCGCGGTCGCTTTCATCGTGGCGAGGGCCGTGGTCACCGCGGCGATGTTCGGCCCGCAGGCAGCGTATTTTGCCGAGCTGTTTCCGCCCCAGCGCCGCTTTGCGGGGTTCGCTTTCGCACGCGAACTGGGCTCGCTGCTGGCAGGCGGACCCGCGCCCTTTGTGGCGACCGCGTTGGTGGCATGGTCCGGAACCTGGTGGCCGGTGGCATGCTACGCCGCGAGCCTGTCTGCGCTGACTGCGATTGCGATCTGGGCTGGTCCGGAGACCTACCAGGAAAGCATTACCGTGGATAATACTGCGGATGGCAGACTCCCTCCCGTAGCCGTCCCGCTGCAAGCCTAAGGCCATGGCGCAAAAGCTTCGCGTCCTGCAGTCCCTCTGGGCGATGGAAACGCGCGGGCCGATGTGGCCGGATGCCTGCTGCAAGGCGCAGCCCGCGATGATCCGCGATGCCGGCTTTGATTGGGGTATTCGACTTCCGCTAGACCGCCAAACAGGCGTGTGAGAAATGGAAGCCTAGTTCCCTGTTATCCATTTAGAATTCCCTGTTCTTCGGAAAACTTCCCTGATAGTTTGCTTAGGGAATCTGCTGAAAAGTCCCTGCGCTACAGCGGTTGCGTGCTCTAAAATCTCGGCCTTGCGGCCTAAAATCGCGATCTTCCCTGAAATATTCCCTGTTTGCAGGGAAATTGCCCGGAGACCGGTTCGTATCCCACTGCGTCGCCAGCCAACATTTAGCCAGTAAAATCAGGAGTTTATCGAAGCTGGCAGATTTTCATTCTGAACGGGCGGTTGTCTTCCTGTCCTTTTCCACGTCAGCTTACTCAACATCAAGCGCGCCATTGTATGCGCAAGCAATACTGACTCGTACGACGACAAAAGAAAACATCGATCTTGTTGGTTGCCATCGGCGAGGATCGAATATTGGCGCGCTTCTTCGAGTTCATTCGTAACTAGGCGAAATTTAGCGAAGACAAGCGTAGCAGAAAAACTTGCGCGCTTCTGGTCTGCATTCATCATTGCGATCGCTCGCAATCTGTGGGGCATTTGAACGCCATGATCGTCGGCTGAGACACTGCAGTCGACGAGGATGTTGGCGTCGTAGAGTGCCTTCACCACTCGCTTCGCACTTTTTCCTGATAGGCCAAGCCGTCTACCTTGCGTTTGCCCCATAGGCCAAACGCATCGCCTTCCTGTTTGTCACGTTGCTTCGCGAGATATTCATCGATCGCCCGCCGGATCAGCGCCGCGCGGGATCGCTTCTCTCTTCTCGACAACTCGTCCAACGCTTGAAGCTGTGCATCGCCGAGGTCAACCAATGTCCGCATAACTTTTCGTCTCTTTGATGTGTGTCATCAATAGCATATTTTATAGACGAAAGAATCAACCCATGTTGCCAATTTCCGCCTGTTGCTGATTGCAGAGTCAGCCCCATTGGAGCGGGAGAAGGCGTTGATTGATCGGTCAGCGATCGGCTGGTTGTTTTGGGATTCGCGGAATGCGCGGTTATGGAATGGCCGCTGTTGGCGCAAAGCGGCCGTTCGTCGACCACTCGACCTTCGTGGCTTTTGACGTTCCGAGTTAAGGTAACGGCGCCGGCGCGCCGCTCAGAAGAACGGCGATAAGCGCAATTGTCCAGGCCCGAATGGAAGTCACTTAAATTCTCGCTCAGGCTGAGCCTAATGCCGGTGCACGCGCGTCAAATACCTGCAGACGCGGTGTTTGCCCGCGGACTGAGCAAGCGGATCGCGAATTGTCGTCCGGG